>Ga0067045_1027498_pt1 | contig 109487 bp, 97 predicted proteins | sample TerdegcTABiofilm_FD_59184 | JGI IMG/M metagenome (GOLD analysis project Ga0067045, IMG submission 59184) | Combined Assembly of (Gp0054472, Gp0054536) Wastewater bioreactor microbial communities from Singapore -Terephthalate degrading...
CCTGTTATACTGCGTAGATTTCTTCCGTCAATATCCATAATATAGATTTCATAGCTCCCAGTTCTATCGGAAGCAAAAATGATCTTTTTACCATCTGGCGAAATTTCTGGGTCTATATCATTAATGAAGCGATTGCTTGTTAGATTGCGCTCAATTCCCGACTCAATGTCCATAATAAATATATCACCGTTATCTTTTACATAAGATGAATAGACAACTAACGCCTGTTGTGCTAAAACGTCTTTCTCAAATAAGATAATTGAGAACGCCATCAAGATTATAAAAGAGAATTTTTGCCTGCCTTGCATTTCATACGTCCTTTATACCTCAATTTCATTTGATTAAGCTAATTTCACATCAAAAGTATTTTCATAAAAAGCAATATCATCCATTGGATAATGCCTTCGGTTATATGTTATAAGCGTCAATTTTAGTATATTTGCAGTTGCAGCGATCATCGCATCAGCTTGACCGATAGTTATACCTTTTGCTCTGAATTCTCTCCAATATTCAGCCGCTTTAATGGCAATATGACCATCAATAGGGATTTTATATAACGATGCTAAGAATTGAGAAGTGGTTGTCAATTCCTTCTCACGAATGCCAAGCATAGTTTCAAAGACAGATATTACAGAACACCCGATTGGCTGATCAATCCCAATCGTTTTGAGTATCTCTTTTGTAGGTTCATGACCACGCAGATGCCATATAATGACGTCAGTATCAAGCAAGTATTTGGATGCCATAATTATCACTCCTTTTCCTGCTCTACACGCCACGATCCTCGTATATTTCTAATATAGTTATCTACGTCTTCATGTGTGCTTAGATGAGGATAGTCCTCGTCCTTCCATGCCCCAAAAGAAACCTCTAATCTTTGTTCATAGACTGTTCTCATCAGATATTGTTCAATAGCTTCTGCAACAAACTGACTTCGCTTTCGGTCAGGAACAAACTCTTTTAATTTTTCTGCGGTATCAATTGGCAGAACAAAAGTTGTGCGAATAGTTTTTTCAGCCATTTTTACTCCTCCTTTTATAACAAGTAACACTTATTGTATGACTTATTTTATGACTATTATATCATACAATAAGTCATAAATCAAGCAAAAAGGAGTCTTGATCAACCAAACTGCAGTCTATTTCTTTCCCTTTCCGTGCCTCTGTGTCTCCGTGTTTTCTATTCCCGTTATATCTCATAATCAATCTTTACGACTTTTCCAGTTTTAGCAGATTCCCAAGCAGAAGAAAGGACTGCGATTGTCTTTGTTCCTTCGATGGCATCTTCCCAAGTAGGCTTATCATTGACAATACAGTCCTCAAAATGCGCCATATAACGTTTAACCGCATCCCCTTGGCCATAAGCTCCAGTCATATCTGCAGGATAGTCGATAGTTGCGGGTTCATTCTGTAAAAACTTATCAAGCACGAATTTTAATTGAGATGACTTAAAATCCTCAAAAGTCGCTGTTGCTGTCCCTTTTGTGCCAAAAATGCTTAATCCCATCATGGGCATCGGTGGTTGTATAACGCCATAAGCACCGAATATTCTTGCAATTACGCCATTTTTGAATTTTACATTTAGCATAAAATTATCTTCAATAGGATATGCTGACAGGTTTCCTTTATTAGCGTAGCAATGGACTTCATCAACATCGCCAAGGATCCATATAAGCGAATCCAACGGATGACAAACGCCTCCATACATAAAATCTTGCGGTGCGGTCAAACGCCATGTAGTCTTTGTAAAAAAATCTTTGATTTCGTGGACGTAATGCGCTTCTGCTAAAATTACATCTCCTAGCTCTCCATCATCATATAGTTTTTTCAGATCAAGGAACGATGTATACCATCTGCAAGTCTCACCGACAAGGAATTTTAGCCCCGTTTTTTTCTGTAGGCGTGCAATTTTAATCGCATCATCAAGCGAAGTAACCATTGGTTTCGTTACGATAACATGCTTTCCTGCATTCATAGCGTCAATACATTGTTGGGCGTGAAGATGATCTGGCGAATAAACAGCGATTATGTCGATATTCTCCTGATTGATTAATTCGTGATAATCCGTTGTCCAGAAATGGATATTATTTGCCTTTGCGGAAGCCTCAACTTTGCTTGCAGTAGAAGCGCAGATCCCCCTAACCTCAAGCCTGCTTTCTGGATCGCTATTAAGATAAAATAGATCTCGTCCCATTCCAAGACCGATAATTCCAACACCTATAGTTTTTTCCATGATTTTCCTCCGATACAGAATATCATATCAAATGTTCAATGTCCTGCCATAATACATAAGTTCTCTAAGTTGATCTGGCAAAGAATATTTCTTTTTCAGATGTTCGATCGTCATATCCATTATATCAACACCATAGACTTTTTTAAATTCCGAGTGTAAGTCTTTTTCATGTTGATTTGGTTCTGTCATTGGCAAATCTATTCTGCGTCCTTCAGTTGCTGACCCTCTTACAGCCATTATTAGTTCGATATCCTTCTTTGCATTTTCTCCGCCATAATCCAATTCTTTATCATGAACTATTGCATTATATAAACTACACCAAGCATCAGCGACAGCAACCTCATCAGCATTTGGCAATGAATAGCTCTGCAAATGGCTTTCCCAAACGATCTCTGGGTTAGTCTTGATAAGTGAATGTTTGATCGTCTTATTTTCTTCTCCCATAATTTCAGTTATTATACTAAATTTTTTATCACCATCGTATATATGAAGTTCATTCCCGAGTAATTCGCCTTTATTTCCCTTAATTTCCCAATAATTCCCTCTAGTTTTTTTATATTCATATATGCCTTTAATACCATTTGTCCAATCAATATAGCCTCTTTCCCTTATATCATCGCTATTTGGAAACTCACCGATAACGCTTTTTGCTTCTGAACCAAGTATTGCCCTTATTCCGCTAACTCCGTGATATGATCCAGAAGTATATGAAAGATAAAACTCGCTTAAATCTCCAAGCAAGCCATTTTCAACAATCATGCGTTTTAGCCTTTCATGAGGCCATCTTCTTACATTTTCAGACACTTCAAGTAAGACCCCGTTTTTCTTTGCCGAATCTATCATTAAGTTGGCGCAAGGAACAGTGATGGCGATGGGGGTTTCTGACAAGATATGTATCTTATTATCTGCCAAAACTTGTGCTACAACGTGATGACCATCTGCCTGAATAGCGATCAAGCAAACATCGGGTTTTTCTTTATTAATCATTTGCTCAATATCTGTATAAGCATTTACGCCTAATTCTGAGGCGATAGACTGGGCTTTTTCCTCATCAATATCACAAACTGCTATTAATTTATATTTATCATTAAGTTTGTTTATAATTGGATAATGCGCCCTTGCTCTACCTCCTGTTCCTATTACAACAGCTTTTAATACAACCATGATCAATCCTCCCGTTTGCAGACTAAAACTACGATTGTAAGGTCATCTGTTAAAGAAACGCCAGCAGAAAAATCCTGAATACTACTATAAATTTTATCTAAAAGTGATTGTGCATTTATATTATCACTATGATCTTTAAGATAATCTTGGATTACATGATGGAGTCCATCTTCGCCGAACATTTCGCCTTCTGAATTATAGGCCTCTGTCAATCCATCGCTATAAAATACAATAAAATCATTCTTACTTAACCTGACTTGATCTTCAGAATACTCCATGTTTTTCATTATTCCAAGCACTATTCCACCTGATTCTAACCTTTCATGTTTTCCATTGTGTTTATAAAGGAAAGGTGGATTATGACCTGCATTTGTATATGTGAAAATTCCTGTATTTATATCGAGAACACCACAAAACATAGTCATAAACTTATCTGCTTCTGTTGAGTTATAAATAGCGTTATTCATATTGCACATAACATTACTTATGCTTGTTACAGATGAAGTATAAGCGTGTATCAAACCCCTAGCATTTGCCATGAGTATTGATGCGCCAATGCCTTTTCCACTCACATCTGCAACACCAATACCAAGTGTATTATCATCAATACTGATAAAATCGTAATAATCACCGCTAACTTCTTTACTTGGTAATGTCATTGCAGATATATCAAATCCATTAATAATTGGTGGTGATTCTGGTATTAATTTAGCTTGTATATAGCTTGCTATCTCAAGTTCTTTATTTACTTCCATGCGAAATCTGCCCATCTCTAAGATACCGGGAATCTGCACCGCTATTATTGACAGCAAGCCGACATCGGTTTGATCCCATGATCTAGGCTCAGCGGAATATATATCTATAACGCCAATAAACCTATCCCTTGCCAAAAGAGGCATAGATAAAACAGCAAGGTATGGCTTATTTTCATCCATAAATCTCTTATCTGTCTTAATATCATCGACAACCATTGCAAGACGGGTTTGTGCTACATGACCAGTTACGCCTTTTCCTATCTTGATTCTTCTTTCAATATCACTATCTAATGAACTATCTGATCCTTTTAAAATGAGTTCACTCCTGCTTAATTCATAAATATATATGGCACAAGCATCTGCATTTAATAATTGCTTTGCTCTGCTGGATATTGCTTTCAGCATATCGTCCCAATTAAGTTCAGAAGCGGCGATTATACCAATTTCACTAAGATACATAATTTTGGCTGTATAGTTCTGTTCCCAGTCAAGATTAATGAAAAGCCTATTCATCCATTTCATAATTAAAGATGCCATCCCTGCAAACACAACCAATATACTCATAACCCGTTTTCTTTCAACAGGGGGCATGAGTTTTATGCGTTTAGTCAAATTCAGCAATTCACTAGCATTAATTCCGCTTATTGACGATATATAATCAATCTGGTTAGGTTTGGGAGGCAATTCAAACATATTAAGATAACCACCTGCAAAAGCAATGGTTTCATTATCAAGCATTAGTGGTATGACATAATTAATTAATCCGCATTTACAGGTTGAAATTATAGTGCAACCATTTCTCTTGGCTTCATTAATGCTTAGTTCTCTTGATTTATCACAGGCTTCCAATGACTTTGGATTTCCTTTGATTATCTTGCAAAAGTCAGGATAATGCTTATCGAGGCTCAACAGTTTTTCGCCTAAATTATCGATAACCCAAAGAATTGGCATTCCTAGTGCTTCATTTAGAAGCACTTGCATTTGTTGCCATACAGAACTTGACAAAAATTCCCTTAAAAATTCTTTACCCATTTATTTATTTCCGATTATTAAATAATGCTTGATCGAATTAGCTATTTAGCATAAGTGCGGTGTAAAGAAACACTATAGGATTTATTGTTATTCTAGCGAAACTTGTCCCAGCGAAGGTTGGAAATTGAAATCCATTATATCTCTGTTTCTCAAAAAAGATTTAGTGGGATTTTCTAATAATAAAAAGCCTTTTTGCATTTTCTGTGCTTATTTTGCCGATTTCTTGTGATGTTGTTTCTTTGATTTCAGCGATCTTCTGAGCAACAGCACTCACATATGCAGGCTCGTTTCTTTTACCTCGCATGAATTGGGGGGCAAGATACGGGCAATCTGTCTCTATAAAAAATTTATCTAGCTGAATATCTCTTGCTATCTTGCGCAAAATAGGTGCGTTTGGATAGGTAATGGGACCAGCAAATGAGATATATAATCCTAAATCTAAACAGGCATCAGCAAAATCTTGATCGCCTGAAAAGCAGTGCATAACCCCGCCTAAACCTTTTAGATTTTGTCTTAATATTGAGAGCATGTCGTTGTGAGAATCCCGATTATGTATAATTATTGGCAAACCGACTTCATGAGCAAGTGTCATCTGTTTTTCAAACGCCTCTTTTTGAAGGGTGCGTGGTGAAAGATCACGATAATAATCAAGCCCAATCTCACCTATCGCAATGACTTTCGGATGTTTGGCTAATTCCTGAAGAATTCCGTATGCCCTATCGTCTAATGTTTTTGCGTCGTGAGGATGTATTCCTACTGATGCGTAAAGATTATCATATTTGTCGGCAAGCCTAACAGCGTCTTGACTTGATGGTATATCAAAGCTGGAATTGATGATATAATCAACTCCAGCGTCTTTTGCCCTTTTAATAACGTTGTCTAAATCTGATTTAAAATCTTTCATCTGCAGGTGTGCGTGTGTGTCTATAAACATATTATCTTATCTCTTTTTACAGAACAATCACCTCAATATTCCTATTTTGATATAATTTAAGATGTTTATCTGTTGTATATATCGTTTCCACTTTTGATCTAACAAAACATGCAACAATAAGTGCATCAATTGCTGGTATTCCTGTTCCATCTAGCTCCTGAATCTCAATATTATCAAGCCACACAATCTTACAAATGCCTGTTATTGCATTACTAAGCGTATCCAAGTTATCATTTTAAGCATAGCCTTCTTAACTCAAATATTGTAAGACAACTTATAACACAGTCATCTCCGTCAATTATGTTTTGCCATATTTCAATAGCTATTTTATTTCCGCTTAAAAGTTTGACAAAGAAGCCTGTATCAAGACCTAGTATCACAATCTTTTCTTCCTTCGCTTAATTGATCGTCTATATTTGAGGGGAAATTGATCTCTCCGATCATATCCAATACTTTATATCCCAACATTCTTCTCTCTTCATTCTTTACATAATTCTCAAGAGCTTCTTTTGTCATAAATGAGAGAGTTTTTTCTTTTTTTTGGCTATCCTTTTTACATTTTGCGCCAACTCATCGGGTATATTCACAGTTATTTTCATGTTTTATCTTACCTTCGTTCCCACTGGCATATCTTTTTGAACTGTCAAAACAGACATATCATTTTTTCCGACACCAGCGAGGATCATTCCTTGTGATTCAATGCCTCTTACCTTTGCAGGCTTGAGATTTGTTACAAGTATTACCTTCATTCCTATCAATTCAGATGGCTTGTAATTCTGGGCTATACCTGCGACGATATTTCTTTCACCAGAACCAGTGTCAACAGTCAGTTTCAATAGCTTATCAGCACCTTCAATAGTTTCTGCTGTTAGTATCTGGACAACCCTAAGATCAATTTTCTTAAAATCATCAATTGTGATTTCAGAAGAATCGGATGTTTTTGATTCTTGCTTTAATTCCTTTTCTATTCTTGGGAATATAGGCTCGACTTTGCCAAGAGATATTCCAGCAGGAGTCTTCCCCCAGTCAAGATCAGCGAATGTCTGTTTTGGAAGTTTATCTGATATGCCGATTTGTTCTTGTATTTTCAAAGCAGAATTTGGCATGAATGGATATACAAGTATACTCAAAAATCTAAGTGCCTCAATGCAGTTATATAATATTGTTGAAACTCTATCTTTATTAGATGAGTCTTTTGCAAGCCTCCAGGGCGCAGTTTCATCAAGATATTTGTTAGCACGTCGAACAACTTCCCAGATAGTCTCTAGGACATCACTAAACGCAAGACTATCAATATAAGGCTTTGTTTTTGGTAATGCCTCAAGCGCAACGTTTATAAGTTCCTGATCTATATCGGTTGGGCTTCCAGATGGCTGAGGAACAACATCTCCGATATTTTGCTTCACTAATGATAAAGTGCGGTTAAGCAGATTGCCAAGATCATTCGCAAGATCGCTGTTAACCCTATGGATGAAGGCTTCTCTTGTAAAATCTCCGTCACTGCCAAAAGTATATTCCCTCATAAAAAAATATCTGACAGGGTCAGTCCCAAACTCATCAATAAGTTCGTTTGGATTGATAATATTCCCTGTTGTCTTGCTAATTTTCCTTCCATCTTTCGTCAAAAAGCCATGCCCAAAAACTTTTTTTGGCAATGGTATCCCTGCTGACATAAGCATTGCAGGCCATATAATAGCATGAAATATAAGTATTTCTTTGCCTATCAAATGCACATCCGCAGGCCAATAACGAGCCATCATATCAGGGTTGTCCTCGTATCCTATGGCGGTTATGTAGTTGCTTAAAGCATCAAACCAGACATACAACACACCAGTAGAATCATCTATCGGCACAGGAACACCCCATTTTACTGATGAACGTGATATGCTTCTATCATCAAGGCCTGATCTGATGATATTTAATACTTCATTTCTCCTGCTTTCTGGCTGTAAAAACTCTGGATTTCCCTCAATAAGTTCTATCAACTTATCCTGATATTTTGATAGTTTAAAAAAATAGTTTTCCTCAGTTATCCAATCAACTTTTCTTTCATGTATTGGGCATCGATTGCCTTCAATAAGGTCTTTCTCTGTATAAAAAGTCTCACATGGAGCGCAATACCAGCCTTCATAGTGTCCTTTATAGACATCACCAGAATCGTATATCGCCTTAAATAGTTTCTGTGCAGCTATTTTATGTCGTTCATCTGTTGTTCTTACAAAATAATCATTTGATATATTGAGCTTCTGCCAAAGAGTCTTAAATTGAGAAACTATGTTATCACAATACATCTTTGTCGGAACACCCTTTTCTGTTGCTATTCGTTCTATATTCTGACCATGTTCATCTGTGCCTGTAAGAAAAAAGACATCATCTCCGCACATGCGATGATAACGAGCTAATACATCTGCCGCAATAGTGCAATAGGCATGTCCTATATGAGGCACATCATTAACGTAATATATCGGTGTTGTAACATAAAACTTACTCATTTTTTAGAATCTCCTCCGATCCAATTTTTGTCAGGTGTTCCTTTGCAAGACAAATTAAAATTTAATTATTCATTATACTATGATATTTCATTAAGTCAAGAATGTAAAATGTAATAGTTAAACGTAAATATATATCATTTCACTCATCACGCATCACGTTTCACCCATCACCCGTCACGCTTTACATAGATTTCAATGCTTTAATCAGCTTATCTATTTCTTTATAGGTATTGAAAAAGCTGGTAGAAATCCTTGTTCCGTCAACTTCCACAACACCTCTTGTATATATATGCCATTCTTTTGAAAGATAGTTCGAAAGTTCATTAAGCGAGTATCCTTTCATAGAAAAAGTCGTATTTCCAGAACTTTTTTCCCATTCGGTTGGAGAATGGACGATACATTTTGATATAGTGCTTAGGTTTTCTCGTAGATATTCAGTCAGGTCTTTTATTCTTCCATCTTTCATCTGCCAGCCCCATTCTTCATATAGCTCGATAGTAACCAAAAAGCCATAAAGCAACATGCAGTCTCTTGTTCCAAATTCAAATCTTTCTGCATCTGTCCTTGCCAATGGGTCTTCGCAGAAAGGGCATAATCCCAAAAATCCGGGTGGTGGTTCGCATTTTGTTTTGGAATTGACGTAGAGGAAGGAAGTCCCTTTTGGAGCGCAAAGCCATTTATGCCCGTTGCCGACATAAAAATCGCAATCATAATCTTGAACGTTTACAGATATATCACCGACAGTCTGCGCACCATCAAGGAGTATATATGCCCCTATTTCTCTTGCGATTTTACAGACTTCTTTGACGGGCAATCTTATTCCAGTTTCGCAGGTTACATGGCTAAATGCAAATGCCTTTGTTTTGTCTGTTATTTGCTTTTTAATTGCGTCAAGATTCTCTTCTGGTTCTTTATGGACATCAAATACCTTTAGATTTGCATTACTTCGCCTTTCAATATATCTCAACTTACCCATAAGCGCACCATGCTCTTGATTTGATGTAATTATCTCATCATTGGGTTTGAAGTCAATGTTTGATAGGGCAATAGTTATACCTTCGTTTGCGTTTCGTGTAAAGCATATCTCTGACGTATTAGCAGAGATTAAAGATGCTATTTTCTCTCGTAAAACACCAATTTTTGACTCAATTTCACCATATCTGAAAAAAAGCTCAGTCTCATATTTGAACATGGTTTCTGTAAGTTTTTTAACAGCACTTCTTGGAACGACTCCGTGCATTCCTGTTGCAAACCATGTATTTTCCTTAAATTGAGGATATTCCTCGCTTATTAATTCATCTGTTATAAGGCATTCCAATTGGTTATCTCCTTCCATGGATAGACTCATTTATATGATTTTTGGGTTAAAGTAATCGTTAAAAAATAAATATCAGAGCTAATCATCATTACGCAGTCAGCGAAAATCAGCGGACTATTCCCTTTTTGCAGTGTCAAATCTTTAATCTTTAGAACTTATTCCATCTCTTAAAAATCAGAGCTAATCAGCGTTACGCAGTCAGCGAAAATCAGCGGGCTATAAATCTTCAAAATCTCAATTCACATTATCTCTTATCTATCTCGATATATATAATTGATAGCAAGATTCACAAGTTCTCTAAAAAAATCAGAGCCAATCAGCGTTACGTAGTCAGAGAAAATCAGCGGGCTATTCCTTTTTTTGCAGTGTCAAATCTTTAATCTTTAGAACTCTATTCCATCTCTTAAAAATCCGAGCCAATCAGCGTTACGCAGTCAGCGAAAATCAGCGGACAATTTCTTTACAATAATAGAGGAAAATAAACCTCACTCAAAACCTCATTTTTTGTTGCTATTGCTTGCTTAGTCCGATCTTTCAGGCTTGCTGGAAACGTCTTTATTTTCCTCTTAAAATACCTCTTTTTTCCCTCTTATTTCCCTTTTATTCTTCTATTTTTTGCCCATCTCACATAAATCATTCGTTAGTAAACCGACAAGTAATAAAATACGGAATTTTTGCTATTTTTTGCTATTTTTATATAACTTGTATTCTATGCTGTCGACTAATGCTTCCCAACTTGCCTCAATAATATCTTCTGAAACTCCAACAGTTCCCCAACTCATATTACCATCGCTTGATTCTATGAGAACTCTAACCTTTGCAGCAGTTCCACTTTTAGCATTTAGAACTCTAACCTTAAAATCTGTTAACCTCACTGATTTCAATTCAGGAAAGAAGGTTATTAATGCTTTCATAAGGGCTTTATTAAGTGCGTCAACAGGGCCATGTCCCTCTGATGCTTGATATTCCATATTTCCATCGACATCCATAAGCTTTATTGTTGCTTGTGAGCGCATCTCATGCTTTTCAGATCGTTCAACTAAAACGGTAAAACCCTTTAACTCAAATGAATTTCTATGATTACCTATCGTTCTATTAACCATGAGTTCAAAAGAAGCTTCTGCTCCTTCATATTGATAGCCTTCTTTTTCAAATTCTTTTAGATTATCTGAAATTAGTTGCACTTCTGGTGAATTTTTCTGTAAATTTGGATGATCTCTCCAAAGTTTTGCTAATATACTGCTTTTACCAGCTTGTTCTGACACCAAAAACCGCCTTTCATTTCCGACAATTTCTGGATCAATGTGTTCATAGGTAAATGGATTTTTTTGAACTGCATCAGCATGAAGCCCAGCCTTATGAGCAAACGCACTCCTACCAACATAAGGCAATTTTTCATCATGTGGCATATTTGCTAATTCACTAATAAGTCTTGACGTTGTTGTGAGATTTGCTATACCTTCATCACTTATACAATTAATCCCTAATTTTAGCTTTAGATTTGGTATTATTGTGCATAGATTGGCATTTCCACATCTTTCACCATAGCCATTAAAAGTTCCATGAACTTGCCTTGCACCTGTCTGAACCGCTATAATTGAATTAGCTACAGCGAGACCTGTGTCATCATGAGCATGTATTCCAATGGGGATCCTAACGCTTTTTTCTATCGTCATAATAGTTTCTGCTATCTCAAGGGGCATTGTTCCACCGTTTGTATCACAAAGAACAAGGCAAGAAGCCCCGCCATTTTCTGCGGATTTAAGAGTTTCTATTGCATATTTAGGGTTGGCTTTATAACCATCAAAAAAGTGTTCTGCGTCAAATATAACTTCCTTGCCATTCTCTACGAGAAACTTGATGGAATCCTCAATTAGCTCAAGGTTTTCATCAGATGATACTCGGAGAACATCTTTAACATGAAGTTCCCAGCTTTTTCCAACAATTGTTATAACGCTTGTGCCAGCCTTTATAAGCTGTCCAAGGTTTCTATCTTCAGAAGCCTTACTTTTTGCCCTTTTGGTGCTACCAAATGCAGTTAGCTTGGAATTTTTCAGCTTTATATTTTTAGCACGCTCAAAAAACTCATCATCTTTGGGATTAGCACCAGCATATCCACCTTCAATATAATCAATACCTAGCTTATCAAGTTCCTGAACTATGCGCAATTTGTCTTCCACTGAAAAAGATATACCTTCCCCTTGGGAACCATCTCTCAATGTTGTATCATAGATTTGAACTTTCGTCATTATTTGTTCCCCTTGTTTTCTGATGATACGGAGTTTTTGTTCCATTCTGATCTTAATATTCCCATAAAATGAACATCACAATATTTACCATTTCTAAATAGATGCTCTCTGTAAGTTCCCTCTAGCTTAAATCCCGCTTTTTCATAAGCCTTTCTAGCTCTTGCATTGAAATCAAACACAGTAAGCATAATGCGATGCAAATTTAATTGCTCAAAACCATACTTTAAGACAAGTTTTGTTGCTTCTGTTCCAAAACCTTTTGACCAGCAAGTTTTATCTCCGATAAAAATGCCAAGTGTGGCATGTCTGTTTATCGTTGATATTCCATGCAATCCAATATTGCCTATTAGCCTATCGCTACCTTTCAAGACTATGCCTAGAACAATATTTTTATCATCTTTATAAAGTCCTTGTATCCATTCATTTTCTCTTATTCTGTTAAAGGGTAATACCATAGAAAGATTTTCCCGAACATCCCAATCGTTTAGCCACGTTAGATAATTATCAATATCATTTTCCTCAATAGGTCGTAAATAGACCTTTTCACCAATTAAAAATGGATTTTGCATATTACTTTCCTCTGATATTTATTTTAGCATAATTTAATAAAAAAAACCCACTGCTTTTTTATTTAACAGTGGGCTTAATATATTTAAATAGATTACTTTTGCTAAGATGTCAATTCTTGGTATTCGCCCCCTGTCTTGATATTCGTATCAAAATAATATTATTGATGTTGCGGATACAAAGACAGCTTATCATGGCTGAATACATGGATGATGTGCAAGCTATATTTCTATCTAAACAAAAGTAATTAAACTGCATAGTTCTAACCTCAATAAAATTAAGAAAATTTATATTATGTATCTTATGTTATGTGAATTTTATCATAACAAGATATATATGTCAAGATAAATGTATACTGATGAAAGATAAAGTATAATATTTTTGTCTATAGAAAGAAATATACAATGTATGGCATGAAAAATGCTTACAACAAGTAAAAAAATAACATATTCTAAATGTGCCTACCAATAGTTTTGTGCAGGTTTCCATTCCACCAATTACTGATTCCATCATTCATTTAACTTTGGCATACATTGATATAATCTTATCTTCTATTTGAGATATATCGTTTTTGTGTTTATTGATGAATTCAGTCTTGAATTGACCTTCTCTATCTCTTGGTATATCTAGCTTTATATCACATTGGGTAGAATGAACATTTTTTGGTGAATAGCTATTTCTTGAGTTCATTGTTTCTGAACGTTGATACTTTTGATAACCAATATAAACATCACGTTCAACCTCAAGCATCTCCTCAATCATAGCACCCATCATCTTTTTGATTATGTTATTGAGCAGTATAATTTCTTTTATGTTGTTTTATGAATTCCTTCATTGATTCTCTATCATTCCAATCTAACATATTTCCCACTTGACTAAACCTGTATAAATGTTAATGAGTTTTTATTTTATCGATTCTATCACAAGGAAAAACTTACTCAATTAATTTTAAACCACCCATTTAGTTTCTCAACTATTTTAAATACCCTTTGTCTTTAATGCCTCTGTCAACTTATAAATGGGTTTCATATTAGCCCCGTTTTTTATGACATCAAGTGATGAAAGCATTTCATTTGTATCAGGCAATACTAATGATGGTGATAATTCTAGCAATGGAATTGCAATAAAAGGACGCTTCCCAATATCCTTATCTGGAATTTCAAGATCAGGTTCTTTAATAACCATATCACCATAAATCGCTATATCAAGGTCTATTGTCCTATCTGCATATTTGTCGTCTGAACGTATACGTCCAAGATCGGATTCAATTTTTCTCAGAACATCAAACTTTAGTTTTCTGGGGGATATGTCTGTTTGTATATGAAAAACACCATTAACAAAGTCATCTTGAAACGGTCTATCAATCGCCATTGTTTGATAAAATGTAGAAACCGCAACCACATCAACATATTGCTTTAATTTATCTAATGCCTTAACTATATTTTCTTCTGGTTCAATATTTGATCCTACGGATACAAATACATCAATTAACTTTGTCATTAATGCTTTTGTTCTCTTTCAATTTCAATGGCAACGCTTCTGGCGAATCTTAATGCCCCTGTTTTGTCAATCATAACATTCACCTTGCGAACCTTGCGATTTTCAAGGCATATATCTGCAACCCTCTCAGCCAAGCGTTCTATAAGATTAAAAGATGATGATTCAACCATGTTAACGATTTTCTTTTTTATCACCTTATAATCAACCGTATCATCAATATTATCTGTTTCACACGCCTTGCTAAGATCAGCATATAGAATAATATTTATAAGAATATCCTGTTTATTTTCCCTTTCTGAATCATATACACCTATTATACATCTAAGAAGCAGATCTCTTATATGAATTTTATCAAGTTTTCCATCAGCCATAGGTATATCCTTTCATGTGGTATCCGCCATCAACAAATATGACCTGACCAGTAACAAACATACTATCAAGAAGGAAAAGGACAGCTTTTGTTATTTCCTCTGGATTTCCAATGCTGTTTAGGGGATTTGTAGGTGCAAGTTTTTCTAAGTAAGATGAATCTTGACCGGGTGGTGGTAAAATAAGCCCCGGTGCGATGCCATTAACTCTTATAAGTGGTGCAAATTCCAATGCCATCATGCGTGTTAAATCAAAAAGCATCCTTTTGCTTAGATGATATGCGACATGAGTTCTGTCATATTCTGTTATTCTTGTATCCAGAAGATTTATTATTGCCCCTTCTATATTCTGCTTTGCCATCTCACGAGCAATAATCAGAGGAGACATAGAATTTATCTGTATGTTATCAAACAATTCATCAACAGAAAAGCTAAAAAGATTGCTTTTATTAAATATAGAAGCATTATTTATTAATATCTGTATAGGTGAGATATATTCCAAAGCCTTATAAAAAATAGCTTCGACCTCATGAACTTTTCTGAGATCACCAGATACAAGTAATGATTTTACGCCATATTGTTCAATTTCTTTGGCAAGCTCATATGCTTCTTCTTGTGATTTGTTGTAATGGATCACAACATTGACTCCTTGTGATGCCAGTGAAAGCGATATTGCCTGACCGAGTCGTTTCGCCCCTCCTGTTACAATGGCTGTTTTGCCTTCTAACCACGAATTCTTTTGGTCCATTGTTCTTTTGCCCTTTATGTATTTTATTCTTTAAAAAATAATCACTAAGCTAGTTATTCAGCTTGTATTGAGAATAATTCTATCAAATCTTATATGTTTTTAAACCATACTTACTGAGAGTTTTATTTCAATATTCATATCCATTCCTATCATTTATCCTCAACCTATAACTAATCTTGGATCTGCTGTTAGGTTTATTGTCTAATACAAACACATTAGAATTTGAGTCGTTCTGATTCAAGAGGTCTTTTACGTAATCATCGATATTTACATGCTTATTTCATGCTTTATCTATCACTGATACAAATGAAAATTCTAATGATAAGGATAGCTTCCAAGTTTTCTCAAAATCTTGATATTGCTTACTGATAAATTCGTATAATTAAAGTTTTATTTGACATTCAGAGATTGTATCTGTATACTATTTTATTCAAGGACAGGATCGCTTTTTATATGCCTTTTGTCGTAGATTTGATACGGCAGAGAATGAACATAAAAATACGATATAGGGCTTTAAAAAATAAAATATTGATTTTACAAAGAATTTAATGGGAATTGAATTCTTTATGAGATGAGTTTTGAATATTTTAACATGATAGAATAAAATTATTACCTCGAAAGGTCAATATATGTTTCATAAATGCAAATTTTTTATGTATATTTCCGTTATAATACTTATTTTTCCAATAAAGTCCTTTGGTGCATGGCCAGAAGATCCCACAACAGGCGTTCCGATCTGCACTGCTGATGGCATACAAGAACATCCAAGAATTACAACAGATGGCGCGGGTGGGGCAATAATTGTATGGCAGGATATGTCATCTTTATCTTCTGATATATATGCCCAAAGGATAGATGCACGTGGTCAGGTGCGATGGACAAAGGACGGTGTTGCTGTCTGCATTGAAAAAGGCAATCAATGGCATCCAAATATCGTTAGCGATGGTGAAGGTGGGGCTATCATCGCTTGGTGGGATGGCAAAATCAGTTATACTGAGACAGATATATATGCACAAAGAATTAATGCAGATGGCAAGCTTCTATGGAAAGCAGGTGGGATCCCCATCAGTAAAGCACCCGGAGCGCAACAGGAGCATGATATGATAGCTGATGGCGAAGGCGGGGCGATAATCGTCTGGCATGATTATCGAAATGCCAATATTGCCCGTGATGTATATGCTCAAAAGGTAAACTCAAGAGGAAAAACTTTATGGACAAATGACGGCGTTGCTGTTTCCAAAGTCAAAAATGATCAGGTCTATCCAAATCTTGTTAGCGATGGTGCTGGTGGTGCAATTATAGCTTGGCATGATGGACGTTATGACAGTGGAGATATATACGCACAACATCTTGACGCAAAAGGCAATGCCCTATGGGAAAAAGACGGTATCCCAATATGTAAAATGTTTGGTAGCCAGCTTTATCCATCAATTACCCATGATGGGTCTGGTGGTGCGATTATAGTTTGGATGGACGATAGAAACGGAAGTAATTGGGATGTCTATGCGCAAAGAGTTGATGCAAAAGGGAAAATTCTTTGGCTTGATGATTGCGTTCCTGTATGCACAGCCATTCTTGATCAATATGATTATTCAGTCGTTGGAGATAACAAAGGCGGAGCATTTATAACTTGGCGAGATATGCGCGATGAAAATTGGCGAATATATGCTCAAAGAATCGATGCAGAAGGGAATTCCGCTTGGAAAAAAGATGGGATCCTTGTGAGTGTAGAAAAAGGAAGCCAATATAATCCAAATATGGTCAGTGATGGTGCTGATGGCGTAATTATTGTGTGGTGGGATGCTCGTGATGTTGTTGCAGATATATATGCACAACGTATCGATTCAATGGGTAATTTTCTTTGGGTAAAAGGTGGCGCGGGAGTATGTATTGCAGAAGGTGGTCAGCAAGACCCCTATCCTGTCAATAGCGGTATCGGAAGCGCAATTATAGTATGGTGGGATAAGCGCAGAATTGATGCTGATATATATGCTCAAAGGATATTCTCGGAATAATATATGATCTCTACAAAAGCCTTTATCATACAATACAAATCAAATATAAAAATAGCCTTAATGTTCCCAGCGTTTATAATATTAGGTGCATCATTGGCTATATTTGCTGATTCGCATTTATTGATTATTCCGTTTTTGGGAATCCTAGCATTAGCGACATTTACAGCCCTTGATTATGCTTTATATATATTGGTCGCATTTCTGCCATTTTCTTTTAGATTTATTATGATGTCTGGAACAGAAATGCAAGTTCCAACAGAGCCACTCCTTGCAATAATGGCTTTTGCTTTTGTTTTACGATGGGTAATAATGAAAAAAAAAGTTAATCTGCCGAAATTTCCCATCCGAATTCCTATGGTCATATATGCTTTTGGTGTATGCTTATCCCTAATTAATACGAATTATTTATACGCATCAATAAAGGGCGGATTCAGGGCTTTGGCTTATATGATGCTGTCTGTTATAGTTTTTAGCGTAATAAATGACAGAAATCGACTTAAAAAGCTGTTTATCGCATCGATTGTATCTGCTAGTATCGCTGTTGCATGGACAGTAATTTTCCTTATCGACAGAATTGAGTTATGGAGATACTCAACCGCATACGAAGGTCTGCCATTCACGAGTTATGCACATTACGGGTCTTTTGTCGTAGCAATATTGATGATTCTGATGGCAAGGGCAATATATGACAAAGGCATATATGATAGAATAGCATGGAGAGGATTGCTTATACTCTATGGAGTCGCTATCTGTTTATGCTTTTCAAGGGGCGTCTGGTTGGCTTTTATAGTATCTACTGGCTTCCTACTTCTCCAGCGGTCAGAAGGTATACGTAGCAAAAAGTTTCTTATAATTGCTGGTTCAGTTGTTTTTCTTGTATTTATTCTTAGTATTCCGCAATTATCTCATATGGTTGTATCCAGAGCAAGCACGATATTTAGCCTTAGCTATGGATCAAACAGAGAAAGATTGTTGAGATGGGCAACCGCCTTTGCTATGTTTTTGAGACATCCAATATTTGGTGCTGGATATGGGTCATTTGCTTTTTCGTTTATCAATAATCCAGAAATATTAGGCGCAAAAAGCGTATATGGTATGGGCGCACATAACGAATATCTACAGGTTCTAGCTGAAACTGGCGCCGTTGGTTTTGGTGGATGGTTCTCAATCATTTTAGTATTCTTTTTGCATGGTTTTCGTCTTTTGAGAGAAATTGATAAAGCCCAAATGCTATGGCGCTCACTTATTATAGGGATAATGTCTGCGGTATTTGCATTATTAGTGCATTTTGTAGTTAATAACCTTGTTCAATCGTATATCGTTGGCGTGCCTTTTTGGCTTTTGATAGGGCTTCTTCCAGCCATTGGAAATATCGCAAAGAGAGAAAAAGAGGTTGATGATGATTCAGCATAGAGGGCGAAGTAGTATCCTTAAAAACGCCTCTTTTCTCTTTATTGCTCATATCGCTGGACGGATTCTGTCATTTATATTAACGATAATTCTACCAAAATATCTCGTCGGTGGTTTTGACGATCTGGGCAAATATTTCTTCGCTTTATGGCTAACTAATCTATTATCAAGTGTAACGGAATTAGGATTACATACTCCACTTATCCGCAATCTAGCTTCTGATAGATCAAAATCTCGCCTGCTTATTAGTAATGCTTTCGCAATCAGAATTGTCTTATCAATAATTACATTGCTAATACTTGTCTTAATTGTATCGTTAAAATATCCCGACGATGTTGGTTTATTAATATATATTATAGGAATTAGCGAAATAATTAATGCCTTTGCACAGCTGTTTAGATGCGCTTTTAGGGCTTATGAAAATATGGGCTATGAGGCTTTGGGGGTTATAATAGAAAGAACTGTGGTTTTTTTACTTGGGATATGGTTAGTCATTATGGGATATGGTATTGTTACGTTTGGGGTTGTCGTTTTGATTGCAAGTTTTATAAATCTGGCATTTACTAGCTTTATTATGCTAACTAGATTTACAAAACTTGACCTGAAATCTATAAAATTTGGCATATCAATTGATCTATTAAAACAATCATTACCTTATGCAATAGGTGGAATCTTATATATGGCTTATTTTCGTGTTGATGGTGTTCTATTAAAAAATATGCTTGGTTCACAAGGTAATATTTCAATGGGTTGGTATGGAACGGGATATAGCTTTGTTAATGCCTTTACAATTATTCCCGGTGCGTTTTCTGGTGCAATCATGCCTGTAATGTCAAGGACATTTGCATCATCAAGGACTATAGAACTAGATAATCTATATACAAGGTCAATAAAATTGATGTTTATGATAGGATTGCCACTGGCGATAGGAATAACGTTTCTGGCTGATGAAATAATTGTGATATTATATCCTCTATCTCGTTTTGAGCTTCGTGATCAAGAGGCATTAATCATAATATTGAAAGTGCTTATATGGTCAGGAATGTTACTTTTTATGAATTTTGCCATTACAACACTTTATAGGGCAACGGATTCACGAAAGGCATATACGATAATAACTGCATTAAGCCTTTGTGTAAATATCATCTCAAATATTATACTTATACCAAAATATAGTTATTTAGGAGCATCAATATCAATGATAATTTCTGAATTTGTTTTCTTTATTTGTGGTGCGGTTCATGTTCAAAAATATATTTGCAAGATGAAAGATGCCTTTTCAATAGCAAAAATTATAATTGCATCAATAATTCTTGCTTTTATTTTGTATGCCTTTAAGAATATAATATTTATAAATCAGTATGTTCATCTTATTATAACTTTTATTGTTGCAATTATAATATATTCTGCTTTTATTTTATTAACCAAGACATTGGATAAAGAAGATATTGCGATGATAAGACGTGATGAATGAAGCTTAAAGCGTGATGAGTAAAGCGTAATGGGTCTTAAGGAAATATATGAAAGTATTAGTAATCTCACATTCTGCAATACAGCCAACATACCATCGAAAATTTGAGGAAGTCGCAAGATATGGTGATATTGAGATAAAAATTATCGTGCCTGAAAAATGGGTTGAAAATACACAAGAACTGCATTTTTCTCAAATAGATAGAGGAAATCTGTCTTTTTTATCAAAAAAGGTGGTCTTTGCTGGATATGGAAGCAGGTTTTTCTTTACAGAAAGTATAATAAAGCAATTTAGGGAATTTAAGCCTGACATAATACATCTTGAAGAAGAACCCTGGAGCCTTTGCGCTCTCCAAACGGTAATTCTCAGAGATCTATTCTGTCAAAAAAGCAAACTGATTTTTAGAACATCATTAAGCATACCATCAAAGCAAAGATTTAATTTTATTGCATCTAACATTGAAAAACTGACATTTAAGAAATCTGATCATGCCTTTGTTTTAAGCAAACGTGCAGGAGAGATACTCAGAGAAAAAGGCTATAATGGAGATATGAGTATTGGCTATAATGGGGTCGATGCGTCAGTTTTTCGTAAGATTGATGTCAGAAATCTGAAAAATGATCTCGGAATAAAAGATAATGAATATGTTATTGGATACGTTGGCAGGCTGATGAAAATGAAAGGTATAGAAACGCTTATAAGGGCTTTTAATATTCTCTTAAAAGAGAATCCTAATAAATCTTATCGCTTGATGCTGGTAGGAAGCGGGGAATATAAAGAAGAAATGTTCTCTATTGCGTCAGAACTTGGTATAAAAGAGAAAATAATCTCAATTGAGGCAGTTCCAGCCCTAGATGTTCCAAGATATATAAATTGTATGGATGTTCTTGTTTTGCCTTCACTTACTATGCCTTGGTGGGTGGAATTTTTTGGTCGTGTCCTAGTTGAGGCGATGATGTGTGAAGTGCCGGTGATAGGCTCTGATTCGGGAGAGATACCAAACGTAATTGGTGATGCTGGCTTGATATTTCGTGAAGGTGATGAAAATGAACTTAAAGAAAAGCTAGATATTATCATTAATGACAAAGATACAAGGGATTTATTGATAACCAGAGGAAGCACAAGGGCTTCCTCTATGTTTACGTGGGAGTCAATTGCAAGGGAAACATATAAAGTATATTGTTCATTACTTAATTCGGCAAAATGAAAATTATGCTGGATAATCCTCCGTAGTGCTTTTTAGGTCTGAATAATATTCTTTTACTTTTTCTAAGAATCTGGAATTTAGGCTTTCACCTTTATCCAATTCATTCATTAGCTTTTTGGGACCTTTGTTATAGGCAACCAATGCCATATCTAAATCACCAAATTTATTTTGCATCATATTTAGATAATGCACACCTAATTTGATATTATATTCAGGGTCATATAGAGAGCCGATCCCAGAGTATTCAATCTCTATTTTCGGTGAAAGCCATTTTGCAGTTTTGGGCATTAATTGCATTAATCCAACTGCCCCTTTGTGTGACTTTGCCTGTTCGTTGAAGTTGCTTTCAGTTTTCATTATAGCGACGATCAATCTCCAATCATATCTGTATTTTTTACTTTCCTTATAGATGATGTTGGCGTATTGCATTATCTGTTTTTTTTCTAGCTCAGGACAGAAAGCCTTAATTGATTCTGCAATTTGGTGTAATTCGTTTGATTTAACTGTTATAACTTTTTCATTTTGAATAGCGTATGTCTCGGCATTTCCATCTGATTCTACCTCAAAATCCATTTGATAAAAGTTAAAGCCCAACAGAAACCCACTAAATATCATAATGCTAAACAACGCCTGTTTTGATGATAATTTTAAGCTGATTAATTTTTTCCAATTTCTCCAAAAGATAATGTTCACTACTTCACCCCTTTAGGTTATATAACGCCTTTTCCAAATAGAATTAATGTTATGCAATTGAACTTTTTCCCATTGATGTAGTTTTGGTTGTAGTGGAAAAGGTATCTATAAGAACATTTTTTTGACAAAAAATGTTCCCTGTTATTATTAACAAGAATCGTGCCAAAGATTTGGAGGCTTTTTTGGTTGACTCTGTATATATCATTCTGTAAAATATCATTACAAATGAGCTGAAAAAATTTTTTAGTTTACTATATTTTGCGGGAGGTTTTTTATAAATGAAGAATGATTCAGCAAGGATCGCTTTTATCGGTGCAGGAAATCACTCAACGGAATCACTATACCCAAATATCGCACACATACCAGAATTTGACCTTGTGGCAGTCTGTGATATTGTTGAGGAAAGGGCGAAATATGTCGCTCATAGATACGGTGCGCCAGAATGGTTCACTGATATTGATAAAATGTTTGATAAAGTTCAGCCACAAGGGATTTGTATTGTAGGTCCGCCTGATATGCACTATAAGATCGGTCTGCAAGCATTAAAGCGAAAAATCCCCATATTCGTTGAGAAACCACCAGCGTTGACAATTGATGGCGCGATAGAACTTGTAGAAACAGCAGAGCAAAATAACGTTTGGGGAATGGTTGGATTTATGAAGCGATTTGCCCCTGCCAATATTGTCGCCAAAGAATTTATGTCTAGCGATAGTTTTGGGATGCTATCATCAATTACTGCAATACATGGTTCAGGTCCATATGATGATATGCGCAAGATGCTCTTTTTCAATGGGATACACATGATCGATCTGCTTAGATTTTTTGCTGGCAATGTGCTTAGCTTATTTGCCTATGGATTCGGGCATGGAAACGCCCAAGCTGTGTCTGTGGCAATGCAATTTGCTAATGGCTCTGTGGGGCAGTTAAACATGAATTCAGGTCATAGTTGGTCTGATTGCTTTGAGCAAACCTATATATCAGGTTCTGGTGCAGGGATATTGATCGATGCTTCAAAATCAACGGAGATAATGTCTCAAGACAGGCGTTTTGCAAAAGGCGAAGGTCAAAGCTTATATGGCTGGAGTAGCAGATATTATGTCTCTGGGAATATGGCTGGCTGGACGTCAGGCGGGCATTATACAAGGGGATATTGTGGAGAATTAGATCATTTCGCAAAGGCAGTTTTGGGAAAAGTCAAACCTGTTGCGACATTGAAAGATGGCGTCGAGGCAATTAGAATTATAGATGCCATAATGGATAGCATAGCGCTAAAATCGCATGTTAGCCTTTAAACACAAATACTCAAAGATTAAAAAACTCAATGTATGAAAAAATATTGGAGTTATTAAAAAAGGGAAAAAAGAAAGTTATCGGATTGATGTCAGGAACTTCGGCAGATGGCGTTGATTCTGCTTTGGTTGAGATCGAAGGGCATGGATTAAACACAAACGTAAATCTTATAGAATTCATCACATATCCTATCCCAAAGAATGTGAAAAGCCTTTTATTTGATGTATTTCCACCAGCAAGATGTTCCGTTGAAGATATATGTAAACTGAATTTTGCAATAGGTGAAATTTTTGCAAAAGCTGTTCTGGAAGTAATAAAAAAATCAGGTATAAGCATAGATGATATTGATTTGATAGGCTCTCATGGACAAACTATCTGTCATCTGCCAAATGCAGAAATCAAGTCCACACTTCAAATTGGCGAACCTGCTGTCATTGCAAATCGAACAGGTATTATAACTATTGCCGATTTTCGTGTTGCAGATGTTGCGGTTGGTGGTCAGGGTGCGCCGTTAGTTCCCTATGTAGATTTTTTGCTTCTTCGAGATGAAAAAAAATCAAGAGCAATACAAAATATCGGTGGAATAAGTAACGTAACTGTTTTACCTACGGGTAGTGATCTCGATAAAGTAATCGCTTTTGATACAGGACCTGGTAACATGATTATTGATGAAATAGTTAGAATCATTACTAATAACAGCCAAAATTATGATTATGATGGTGAAATTGCAAAAAAAGGTGTTACAAATGACGATCTGCTTACAGAATTGCTTAATCATCCGTTTATTAATCTTGATCCGCCAAAAACCACAGGTAGAGAGGATTTTGGTAAATATTTTGCACAAAGTTTAATAGAACAGGCAAAATCTATAGGTATCTGTGAAAGCGATCTTGTTGCAACTGTTACAGAATTCACAGCACGGTCTATTTATGAAAATTATAGCAAATTTATCCTACCAAATTATGATATATCAGAAATTCTGGTATGTGGTGGAGGGGTGCATAATCAAACTTTAATGGGCTTATTGAAATGCCTTTTTTATCCGATAAATGTTTACAAAGTCGATGATTTTGGATTACCGAGTGATGCAAAAGAGGCAATTGCATTTGCGGTGCTTGCAAATGAGACAATACATGGCAATCCTAGCAATGTCCCGAGTGCAACAGGTGCTAATAGACCTGTCGTTCTTGGAAAAATAGTGATTTAATGCGGAGTTTCGATCTTTATTTGATGAATACTATACAAGGAGACTAGATAATGAAAATCCCACTGAAAGCCCCTAGACCAGATAAGGACTACTTCAAAAGAGTTGTATTACAACAGGAAATTCCAACAAAACCTCCATTTATGGAACTTCATATAGATAAGGAAATAGTAAAAGAATTCGTAATAAAAAAACTCGATAGAAAATGGATCGAGCCTTCAAATGATGATATAAAGACAAAAGAAGAATACTTAAGAAATTATATAGAATGTTGGTATCGGATGGGTTTTGACTGCATACGCCTAACATCTGATTTTCGCTTCAAAGCAGGACTACATTTTACGACAAAGACCCGTGGAGGCAAAGATACAGCAGAACTTGCCCGTAATGAAAGAAAATGGACAGAGGAAGGCGAAGGTATAATAACAACATGGGAAGACTTTGAGAAATATCCCTGGCCATCAATTGCAGATGTTGATAATTGGGCAATGGATTTTATATCAAAAAACTTGCCCGATGGAATGGGGATCCTTGCCTGTCCATCTGCTGGTATATTTGAAATCGGGCTTAATATTTTATTTGGTGCGGAAACCCTTTCATACCTGTTATATGATGATCCAGAGCTTGTAAAAGCGGTGTTTGACAGGGCAGGACAGCTGATATATGATTGTTATAAGCAATTCATCAGTATTGATAAGGTCATTGGTTTCTTTCAGGGTGACGACTTAGGCTACAAAACAGCAACTATTATTGCTCCAAAGTTTTTAAGGGAATATATCCTTCCTTGGCATAAGAAATTGGCACAACTTGCACATGACAACGGGCTTTTTTATATACTCCATTCCTGCGGTAATCTTGAGACCATCATGGAGGATCTGATAGAAGATGTAAAAATAGATGCAAAGCATTCTTTTGAAGATGAGATTATGCCTGTATCGGAATTTAAGGCAAAATATGGCGATAGAATAACCGTCATTGGTGGAGTTGATGTCGATAAGATATGCCGACTTGATGAGCCGAATTTGCGTGCTTACGTGAGGGATATTATAGATAAATGTATACTAAATGGAGGCTATATTCTCGGCACAGGCAATTCTGTTGCAAATTATGTTCCATTGAATAATTATCTTGTTGTGTTGGATGAAGGGCTTAATTAGAAAGATACATTTAAGAAAATACTTGAAATGAAAAATCAATGGATTATAATATAGCTAAATGATTCATTATATCAAATATTTCCTTTTCTTTGCATTATCACAATAAAAAAACAGCGAGGATTAATATATGAAAATAGGTTTTACTCAGATAATAACCGGAGGAATGTCTCTTGATGATTGTCTTAATCTCTGTAAAGAAGCCGGATATAATGCTATAGAACTCTCATTTCGAGAAGGTGGTCCACTTGATATTGATATGAGTGAGTCCGATATTAAGAAAGTGGCTCAAAAATGCAGTGATTCAGGCGTTGAGATAGCAAGCGTTATCGGTGGGTATAAGGACGCAGGCAGTATGCTAAGCCCAAATCAAGAAGAACGGAAAAAACGTTGCAAATCAATTATACGTATATTAGAAATCGGTAATATACTTGGAACTGATGGTATGCTTCTTCATCCGGGTCAATTAGGATCAGAGGGAACTTATACTGAGGTTTGGAATAATTTTATTGATGAATTAAAAGCACTTGCGCCAACTGCGGAATCGTTCAAAGTCGCTATATGTGTTGAGAATGTATGGAATAAATTCCTTCTCAGTCCAAAAGAGATGCGAGAGTTTATTGATGCTGTTGGGAGTGATTGGGTAGGAGTATATCTTGATACCGCTAATATGATGGAATATGGTTATCCTGAACATTGGATTCGTGAACTTGGACAAAGGATCAAGAAGGTTCATTTCAAAGATTATAAGCGTGGAACACGCAGTTTTGTGAATCTTCTTGATGGTGATACAAATTGGGCTGTTGTTATGAATGAGTTTCGTAAGGTTGGCTTTGATTCGGCAGTTATACATGAAGTAGGAGGAGACCATAACGCTTTGATTGATATAGCTGAACGTATGAGGAAAATTATCGCAATGTGATCATCTTTTAGGAAATATTCTGCGGATAGTCAAGCCCATATTAGAAAACAGATACAATTTCTTTATGGTTCTCCCACATGCCCAAACTATCCGCACTAATTTTATATGAGGAGGCGCCTTTTATGACGGAAAAAAAGAAAAAGTATAGTTTAGATAAAAAGGCTACTATTTTTAAATACAGCGGTATTGCTTCGGCAGGTATTATCGTTGGTGGTAGTTTATTTTCCTTTGTCGGATGCTCCTCAAGAAGCGAACAATGGGCTGAAACGAGTGGACAAGCAGGCAGAATCAATCTCGAAGCGGTTGAAGAGGCAATGGAGAAATCCAAAGATGTAACAGAATTTGAAAAGAGAGTCAATGAAATCTATCAGGGCAAAGAACTTGTCCTTATTGAGGTAAAGAACGAGGATAATGGTAAACAACTTGTTTCTGGATATGCCGATCTTAATGATAATAATCAAATCGATTATGAGGACGATGACTTACTGTTTACATTTACAAGATGGTATGAAGATGGTTCTTACAAAGGTGAGATGAGAGGCTACGGAGTTAATAGCTATTATCATCACCCATACTCCTATGGGACAGATATGTTTATGACATGGATGCTGTTTAATGCCTTATCTCGTCCAGCATATATGGTGCCTGTTTATCATACAACAATATCAGATGCAGGGATGATAAGGGACTACCGAAATAACTATCGAAACACACCTAGCTATAGAGATCAAGTTAACATCAACAGACAATACGAATCAAGAATGTCAACAAAACATGGAACCGCCTATAGAAACGCAAGCCCAAATTCATCAAGACAGAGATGGGCTTCACGAACTGGTGTAAATCTGAGTAAAGCAACAAGAATATCATCATCAGCAGGTAAATCAGGATGGGGTAGAAGTGGATCAAGAGGATTCGGCGGATTCAGAGGCGGTGGATCTGGTGGTGGTATTGCAAACGTATGAGCCTATATGAGAAAAAGATAAAAAAAGATAGCTTTGATTATCAATTTTATAGTTCTCTTGGATTTCCACCGATCAATATTAAAACTACTGATAATCTTGTCTTGAGAGTTACTTTTGGTGATATGGATTTGATTGACGGATTGTATCTATCATTACCTTTACAAGCAGAATTTTTATCAATAGAAGATGTCATAAAAAAATACGTGGTCTGTAATAGCAAAAAAAAGAGATTAAAGCTAAAAGAAAACCTATCGAAATATCCAAATCCTGATCTTATAGACCTTGTTGATATGATATGTGATATTTACAGACAAAAAAAGGCAGGAAAAATTAATATAAGATACCATATAAATAACGGCAAATCGGATGTCCAGCGGAATGAGATTGTATCTTGTCATCAGCAAATCTACATTGCTGATGATAACATCACAACCTATAAATTAATTGATATAGTCCTTGATATATCTAATGCAGTTGACCCATTTTATCTTATTAATGAAGAGCAAAAAATCGCAATGCTTGATGATTTCAGGCAGATATTTATACTTTATATAATGGATAAACTCGGTTATTTTCCCGATCCAAAAGACATTACAGAATTATCTACTTTAATTAATGAAATTGATAAACAAGGCTTAATCTACCATGATAATATAAAATATTGTTTGACCCCCAAAAGCGATAGTTTATTGAAAAGCATCGCAGATGAAGCGGAATTTTATATAAACAATTACGATATATATGGTGATGTTTATATAAAAGGTTATAAAAAGATAATGTTTTATACGGGCTATGGTGATAATTTAATAGTGCCTGTGTTCTTAAAAGAGGGCATTAATCCATATAGAGCGTTGTTTTTAGTTGCGCTCTATTTGGGAAATTTGGACGAATTGGCATTTGATCTTGGTCGGTTATTTTTGAATGAAACATTTGAGAGAATTTATAGTTCTATATCAAATTCACTAGATGAAAAAGAGATTGGTTCTGATTTGCTAAGTCGCATCATTGTTGAAGGAAAATCAAAGCTACTGGAAAGAAATATTAGAGAGCAAAGAATAGCAGACATTAGAAATATCAACAAGCGTATGAGTTTGTTGTGACATGGAGGACATTAATCGTGCCTATAGAATATATCAATGTCGTTGATCCGGATAGCGACTATGTGGCAAAATTCCATGACAATGTATTGGTGGAAGCCTTCCCAGATTTTTATGTCCGAGAAGATATACCTCTTTTGCGAAAAAATCTAAAAGAAGCGACATGGTGCGATCATGGCGAAACATGCAGATACCATCTTATTGTTGCAAAAAAAGAGAATAATATTATTGGAGGAGTATCATTTTATTTCTTTTCACTTGGTGATTATGCTATTGGAATGGGGTCATATATAGGAGTAAAAAAAGAGCATCGCCGAGGTGGAATTGGGATTAAGCTAATTCAACTGCGAGATAGAACTATATTAAAAGATGCGCGAGAACTTGGACAATATATAAAGGGATTGATAATACAGGTAAACGATCCGAGTTTAATGAAGATAAATGAAATAAAACGTGATTCAATGGATCCCTGGAAGCGTGAGATGTTCTGGCGAAGGCGTGGTTACAAAAAAATCGCCTTTGATTTTATACAACCTGCAATAAAACCGGAGTATCCTCCGATAGAATATTTATCGCTTCATATGTATCCATATTCAAAAGAATGGAGTGATCTTCATAAATTATCTAGGGCTGAATTGCAAGATATAATATATTGCTTTGTTCGATGCACTGGCACTGTTGGTCCATTAGAGACCGATCCTGCCTATATGCGTATGAAATCTGAATTAGCAGAACAGAATTTTTTTGCCGTCATATAAACTAAAACATTTGAGGTGATGAATGAATATCGTTGTAACTGGTGCGATGGGTGTTCTGGGTGGAGGCGTTGCCAAACGTCTAAAAACTGAGAGCGATTATAATGTAATTGCTACGGATATTATTGATGGTGAAGAAATAATAAAAGCTGATCTCTGTCAGATAGACCAAGTGCAAAGGGTTGTTGATGGTGCTGATGTTGTGATACATTGTGCGGCGATACATCCCTGGAAGCCATATACACCCGATCAATACCTTGATAATAATGTAAAAGCCTGCCATCATGTTTTTTCTGCATGTGTAAAATCTGGTGTCAAGAGAGTTATTTATACTAGCAGTATAGCAGCGATTGGTATGCCACCAGCATTTGTTCCTGCAAAAGAAGATGATCCATCTATGCCAAGAGATTTGTATGGAATGACAAAACGTTTTGGCGAAAATCTTGCATGGATGTTTCATAGCAATAATGGAATGAATGTTGCCTGTCTGCGTCCACCTACATTTATACCCATAGATGATTTAAGGCTAGGATTAGGTTTGCTAGGTAGCTGGACACATCCCGATAATGTCATTGATGCTCATATCTCTGCATTAAAAACAGAATTTACTGGATACCACGTTGTTACAATTGCAAATCTGACTCCCTATTCTGCTGAAGATGCAGAAGAATTACGGACAAATCCAGCAAGTGTTATAGAAAGATACTATCCCGGTGCGCCTGCCTTTTTTAAATCACAGGGCATTGAAATCGCTCCCATAACCTGCTATTATGATATTTCCTATGCAAAGAAATTTATGAATTGGTCGCCAAAGCTAACTTTTAAGGAATGGTTTGATGAGCATTGTTAGAAAATCCTTCTAAGTCTCCCTTTGGGAAAGGGAGATTTTTTAGGATCATTTCATATCAAGAGAAAAATATAAAAAGAGGTGTATATAAGTAATGAAGAAGACAAACATTGAGGAATTAGAAAAACAGATTGAACAATTGCCACCAGCAGAACAATTAAAGCTAGTTGCCCGTATATGCCAAAGGCTAAGTGGAACAGACATATCTGTTTCAGAAAATTTCGGCACAGAAAATCTCGATAAAAAGAAAGTAGCCAAATATTTACTTGAATATCCACAATAACGAGGAAATAAAATGCCTAAATTTAAGGTAATTGTTACTGATTATGTTTTTGCTAATTTTGATACAGAAAAATCATTACTTTCAGAATTTGATGCAGAATTATCTATCTATCAATGCAAAAGCGTCGAGGAATTAACCCCATTTGCAGTCGATGCTGACGTTATTCTCAACACATATTTAGGCTATCTTGATGATAAATTTATGTCGTCATTGAACAAATGCAAAGCAATCATCCGCTATGGAATCGGTATTGATACCATCGATGTTGATTCTGCAACCAAGCATGGAATAATGGTGATAAACGTCCCTGATTATTGTATTGATGAAGTTTCTGATCATGCTATTGCTTGTTTATTGGCTTTAGTTCGAAAAATCACGATCTCTGATCGCTATGTTCGTAAAGGTAATTGGGATTTAAGTTATCTAAAACCATTACATAGAATCAAAGATTTAACTATTGGAATTGTTGGTATGGGGCGTATTGGGAGGCTATCAGCCAGCAAATTAAAGCCTTTTGGCGCAAAACTGGTATTCTTTGATCCTTATGTAAAAGAAAATATCGCTTGTGAATATTTTAATATGGAAAAAGTATCTCTTGAAGAACTTGTTGGCATGTCAGACGCAATACTAATCCATGCCCCGTCTAATAGAGAGACTTATCATCTTTTTAATAAAGAACTCTTTTCCCAAATGAAAAGAAAGCCTTTGATAATAAACTGTGCAAGAGGCTCGTTGATTAAAACTGATGATCTAGTTGATGCTTTAAAGAATAATCAGATTTCTGGTGTCGCACTAGACGTAATTGAGGATGTTCCACCATTTGACATAAATCATCCATTATGTCAATTTGATAATGTTATTATCACACCGCACTCCGCTTGGTATTCCGAAGAATCAATATTAAATCTTCAGAGATTGGCAACAGAAGAGGCAGTGCGTGTCTTAAGAGGGGAACGACCAAAATCTTTAATAAATCCCGATGTCATTAAATCTGAATAACACTTTGGCGTCAGAATATTCCTATAAATAATTAAAGGGTGAATTTTGATCATTCGCCCTTTATTTTTTATATAATTTAGATGTCCTCTATTGTTGATTTTTGGAACTATTTTGTATTGCGATTAATCTGAATAGTTGATATATTATTAAACCAAATTTTGAGGGGAGAAAGATTAAAAATTTAGGCCAATATGTAAAAAGTGGAGAGATGTATGTCAAAAGTGTTTCTATTTATGGTATTTGTGTATTTACTTGAAATCATAAATCGCATAAACGCTTTCAAAATGCCTTCTTCAAAACTTATATGGCTTGCTGGCGGGGCTTTGTGCATTGCAGTTTGTCTTATGTGGTCTTGGGTTTCCAGTAAACGGCAAAGACGTAATTCATTTGTCATGATAATAGGGCTTGAATTATTCTTCATCGGAACATCATTGCTAGGGTTTGGAATAGCTTATATTTTCATCTCTGAAAAGAATGTCTATTCTTCTATTGCTATTTGGCCTATTGGTATTTTTATCGATTCTGCTCTTGCATATTTTCGGCTTTTTATAGATTATGTTGGATTGCATTTAATTCCATTAACAATAATGATCTGTATCCCTATTATTGGCTGTTCAATGATCTTATTGAGTTATCCATTGTGTTTTGAGATCGAGACTCAATATTGGCCTCGTATAGCGGTGGCTTGTTCTGTTTATGCAATAGCGAATGTTTTGGATTACCTTATGACAATAAATGGCATTATGTCAAATATATCGAGAGAAGGAAATCCATTAGTCCAAAAGTATATAGATCGTTTCGGCTTGCTTATTGGTGTTTTTCTCCATAAATTGATAATGTTTATTATTATAATAACTGGAGTATTAATCCTCAGCTATAGATATTCTCATGATCACAAAAATATTGTTATACCTGAGAGTATCTTATATTGGGGAAGTGCTATCACTTTGATCGCTGTGGCTTTATGGCTTAAGCTATTTAGTTAAGAGAGGGATATACATTCTCAAAGATTTATAAGAAAGGAGTCGCTATATTAAAAAAGATATTATATCTTTTTTAATATACAATTATTTTTGCTATGACAATGATTTTCGTTTTGCTGTTTCTGTTGATTTTTGCTATTCCTGCGTTTTCTATTTTGGGTTGCTTTGCGGTTGTTGTCGGTAAGAAGGCATCCTATGATGGTTCTGTGATTTTTGGTCATAATGAACAAGATGGAGGAGAAAGAATCCTTAATTTTCGTAAAATACCACGAATAGAGCATGATCTTGATGAGGTAGTTACACTTGTTAAGGGCGGAACATTACCAGAAGTGCCAAAAACATACTCTTTTATATGGTCAGAAAATCCGGGTCTTGAATTTAGCGATGTCTATATTAACGAGTGGGGTGTTGCTGTTGGTAGCGATGGCTGTGGAACAAAGGAAGATTCTTATGATGAATTGGTGGCACGTGGAGATATTACTGACGGTGGAATAGGTTATCTTCTCAGAAGGCTAATCATACAAAGAGCCAAAACATCAAGAGAAGGGATCTATATCGCAGGTGAATTGCTGAATCGCTTTGGATATAGTGATTCGGGACGTTCCCTTGTTGTTGCTGATCCTAATGAGGCATGGATATTATCTATCATCAGAGGCAAGCACTGGCTTGCAAAGAGAGTTCCTGATGACGAGGTTGTAATATTACCGAATGTGCATATAATAACAGATGTTAATCTTGACGATACGGATAACTTCATTGGTTCGCCAGACATCATTGATTATGCTATAAAAAGAGGATGGTATGATCCAGCAAGTGGAAAACCATTTAGCTTTAGGGACGCATATAATCCATTAAGCCAAGTCCTTTGGGACCCTCGTCAATGGAGAGGACAAAGTTTTATTACCGAGAGAACCAAAGATATACCACAAACAGCGCAACTTCCGTTTTCTGTCAAACCTGATAAAAATATGAACATTAAGGACGTAATAACGATTCTGCGTTATCATGGGGAAATAGGCTCTTTATGCGCCCCGCCAACCCTTGAAGGTGCAGTATTTCAGTTGAGGAATTGGCTTCCACCAGAGATTGGTTGTGTTTATTGGCGAACATCCGCAGAACCATGCACAAGCGTTTTAGTTCCTTGGTATCTTGGCATATCGGGGGTTCCAGAATCTTATCATAAACCTATTTCTATTGATAAACAATTAAGTATAGAGAATCACATGAATCCACCAAATGGGACATTTGACTATGACCCAAATCATTCTTGGTGGACATTCAAGAGATTACAGGATTTAGTAAATAGCGACTATCAAGATCGCATATCAAAAGTGAGGGAAGTTTGGGACAAGTTTGAGGATAAACTCTTTGATGAGCAAGCATTCATTGAGGTTAATGCCCTAAAGCTATTATCAAAAGACAGAGATTTAGCTATATCAGACTTAACCAAATATTCATGGGAAATATCTGATAAAGCTATTGAGATGGCTAATAGTATGTATGCGGAGATGAGCAAGGAGTAATGTATGTCATACAAGGATGGATGGTCAGCGGTCAACCTTGAGATGCCCCCTCGTGTGCCAAGAGTTGAATTTGATGCAGAAAGACATTGGGGCTTAGTAAAGGCTGTTACTGGTATTGATGTCAGCTTTAACAGCCCCGATCAAATCAGATGGGAAGCGACAAAAGCCTTCATAAGCGCATGGAATTATGACATTATGCTGACTCCGCTTATCGGGCATGGCGAATTGGGGGCAAAGCAAACATCAATGGGACATGCCGAATATGCAGATGGCGGAGTGGACTACAACACAAATATATATTGCCCATTTAAAGACCCAGAGGAAGTATTCTCTTTTGATATATGGGAAAGTTGCGGAAAAAAAGATAAAAAAGAGCTAATAAATCGTTTTAACGACCACTATCGGAGTATGCGTCAAACATTTCCCGATCTTGTGAGTATGACTGGGACATATACAACGCTCTTTTCGGGACTTATAGCAATATTTGGCTGGGATATGCTGTTGACTGCTGGTGGCATTGATCCCATCAGGTTCGGTGAGGTTGCCAATCGCTATGCAGAATGGATGCAACAATATTATGACGCCATTGCAGAAAGCGAAACACCTGTTGTCTATTCGCATGACGATATTGTCTGGACAAGCGGGGCGGTGTTTCATCCAGAATGGTATCGCAAGTATATCTTTCCAAATTATAAAAAGCTATACTCGCCTTTGGTGGAGGCTGGCAAAAAGATTATCTTTGTCGCTGATGGCAACTATACTGAGTTTATAGATGACATTGTAAATACAGGGGCAAATGGCTTCTTCTTTGAGCCTTTAACTGATCTGAAATACATTGTAGAGCATTACGGACAAACCCATATCATCATTGGTAATGTTGACACAAGGATACTATTGACGGGGACAAAAATAGATATACGAAATGAAGTTGAAAGGTGCATGGCACTAGGAAAGAAATGCCCGGGCTATTTTATGGGCGTTACAAACATGATTCCTGCAAATACACCTGTTGAGAATGCACTATATTATAATGAAGTATATGAAGAACTAAGCCAAAGGTAAAAGTAACGTGATACGTGAAACGTGATATGAATTAATGGAGGCAAATATATGTCTGAAAAACCAATAACAATGAATTCAAGAGAAAGATTTTTGGCGACTATGCGATATGAACCAAGAGATCGTGCGCCTTTTCACGGCGCCGGTGGTTGGCCTGAGACAATTGATCGCTGGAAAAAGGAAGGCTTCGAACCGGGCAAGCATTATTTTACAACAGATCGAGGGGCTTGGTTTAGTGGATGGTTTTTCCCAAATCCACCTTTTCAACGTGAGGTTGTTGAGGAAGATGAGGAAACAATATCATATATCAACCATGAAGGTATCTTAATGCGGGAATTAAAAAATTATCCTCATTCCTCGATGCCAAAATTTGTCAGATTCCCTGTTGAGACACGTGAAGATTTTCGGAAATTTTGGAAAGAACGTATGCAACCAAATATGGACGCCAGAATCGGTGCTGATTGGAAGGAAAAGCTTTCTGTATATAAAGATCGTGACTATCCTTTGGTTATCATATCAGACCGTTGGGGAGGTTTTTTTGGCCCCTTACGAAATATGACAGGCGTTGAAAAGCTATGTATGCTGTTTTATGATGATCCTGCATTTGTCGAAGAGATGATGGATGCAAACGCCGACTTTATTATAGCTATGATGGATAAAATTCTCGATTGCACAGATATCGATGTCTATGGTTTCTGGGAAGATATGGCTTTCAAAACGGGACCATTATTGGGACCAGAACTCGCAAGAAAATATATGCTTCCAAGATACAGGCGTGTTGTCGATTTCCTTAATTCAAGAGGGGTGGAGTTTATCACACTAGATAGCGATGGTGATATTTCAAAATTGATACCTGTATGGATGGACGCTGGAATTAACATATTATATCCGTTTGAAGTTCAAGCAGGCATGGACGTTATAAAGGTTCGTAAAGAATATGGTCGTGAATTACGTATGATGGGTGGATTTGATAAACGGACACTCGCTTGGGGACCAAATGCAATTGATAAAGAAATAGAACGTGTCGCACCATTGGTTCAAGAAGGTGGATATATACCTTATCCAGATCATAGTTTGCCGCCTGACGTTTCATTCTCTAATTATTGCTATTATATGGAAAAGATTCAGACGATCTTGTAAGTTGATATTAGTTCAGCATAAGAATTTTTATTGTTCTTAATGATAGAGTTTTTATGCACAAAAAAATCCTTTTTCTGACTACATATCGTTGGGAATTTACCATTTTAGTAAGAAAAAGATCGGAAACTTTCAGGTTTAAATTCCCATACATCAGAGAGAAAAGTCGGATTAATTCTACCTTTTTCCTGAGCAAGCCTTTACACATAACCCGCATATATGTTGTCCGAGATTCTCTTTTTTGCGGAAAATATCAAGTTGCTGATAGCAGGCATTTAGGTCGAAATCTGCTGGATTCTCCTTTATTGCTCCTGCTGGACATGCACTAATACACTTTTTACATAAGCCACAATCTCCCGCCTTTTCGCCATCAACTTTCAGGGGCATATCTGTCAATATCGTAGCGTATCGAACTCTACCACCATAAGTTGGATTGACCAAAAGTATGCTTCTGCCGATCCAGCCCAAACCTGCAAATCTTGCGATCATCTTATGTGAAACATGACCCGTCATTGGCGGAGTCCAGCTAGACACCTGAGAGGCGTGTATCGGAAGTGCATCATATCCCCGATCTTGTATATATGCAACTAATTTTAACGTTACTTCATCAAGAAGCGCATTGACCCGTTTATAATGAAAAAGATACATCTGCGTTGGGCGATCAATAATGCTTTCTAATATTCTATCAGACAGATGATAGCCTATTGATATGCCATATTTTAAGCCTTCATAAACCTTTATTGGCTCAATCTTAAATTCGCTTTGTAATCCCTCAATATCAGCCACGCCAAAAAGCGACATTCCGTTTTGTATTGCTATTTCCTTTAATTTATCATAATTTTCCTGCAATATATCATCTGACATGATGTTTTGTCTCCAGTTCTATAAGTTTTTTCTTCCAATCTAATCCGCCTGTAAAACCATGCAATTTGCCATCAGAACCGATAACACGATGGCACGGAACTATTATCGGAACGGGATTTTTACCAAGAGCATTACCAACTGCACGAACAGCCTTTGCATTGCCAATCTGATAAGCAATCCATTTATAACTTCGTAATTCCCCATAGGGTATATCTTTTGCAATATTCCAAACACTCTTTTGAAATTCTGTATATCCACTTAAATCGATCGGTATTTGAAAATCTACTTGATTTCCCTTAAAGTATTTTATTAATGCGTTTTTTGTCTCTAAAAGATATGATTCCTCTGAATATTCTGCATTAGCAATAGCTTTTGTTATAGATTCTCTGTCTTGCATTGGCAGGATAACTTTATTTATGCCTGCAGTATTTCCAACAACGCCCATCCATCCCATATCTGTTTCAAAAGTTATAAAATTTGAAGTCATTGTTTTAATATATAAACGAATATATTTTGACGCTAACGACCACTAAATAAACCAATAAACCAGTTAAATCCTAACAACTGCATGATAACACCAGCCAATATAACTGTAATAATCAGCAATTTTCCCAAATCCTGTCCTTTCAGGCTACCTAAAAGCAAAGGTTCTTTTGATAGATATGCACTTGCCGCATAAAGTTCCTCGCCCATAAGTGTATAATCACAAGTTGCAATGAAGAAAGGCAATTGGGTTATAGAGTCTGTCCCTGCTATCTGAAGTGCGCCGACCGAGTTTCCAACTTCACTAAAAATCAGCGATTCTGCCAAAAATGACCCCATATAGAATATCGTTGCAGGCTTATCCCGCATTATTATCCCATCAACCGCAGCCGCATAAGCAAATTGCTCCTCTGCAACGAAATATATATCTTCTTGATGATATGTCTCTGGATGTCCTGCATCAAGATGGGCATTCTGGACGACTTCACGTCCAATATTCATAACTACAGGGTCATTGCAGGGAATAGAAAGCATTGTATTATATTCAGCAGATATGCGCGCCACTTGAGATAATATATTCATTGATGCGATAGTTGCCATGCCCCTGATACTGCCCGTTCCTGTGATATATAGCATGGAACGCCCCATCTCAGTTGCCCTGCCGATAGCTTCATTTATCGCATCTAATCCAGAAATACGCCTTATAAAAGGTTGTTTTCCTGATCTTGTATATAATATGCAAATTAACAATATTAGACCAAAAACGGTGATACCAACGCCTGTTGGTATCATCTTTTTGTTAATCCATTGTGCCTTTGGTATAACAGGACCCGCTATCGCTGAATCTGTGATATTGCCTGCTTTATCCTTTGCCTGAATAACATAATAATATGATTGCCCTCTCTGCAGTTTATTATCGATATATATGCTTGATCCTGAGATTGCTTCGCTGACAATTTTCATATTTTTCTCATTATCAGACGATCTCAGGATAGTATAAGAAATAACGTCCTTTTCGCCATTCTTATCATCATTAGATAAATCCCATTTTAGCGTAATGCTACTCCCATCATCATTGGGCGTATCATAAGCATTTACGTTTGATGGTGCAGAAGGCAGATTGTCACAATAACAGACGCTTGCTACAAGCAGAAATATTATTGATATTTTGAACACTTTACGGCTCAACTTCCCATTCCTTAAGCCCTAATGGCATCGGAGCAGGACGCTCAATTTTTGTTTGCATTTCAGTATACTGGCCTGATTGAGATGATTTGTCAAACGCTGTCATAACCTCAAGGGCGTGATATGCTAGTTCTCCGCTTGCCCTGTGTTTTCTTCCTGAACGAATGGCACGAACCATATCAATAACGCCGATCATCCTTGCATTATTTGGAAATGCCAAAGGAACTTCTGTCCAATCGCCCTTTGCAGAGACAAGCACCTGTCCACCAAATCCATTAGGATCAGGGACTTTCATTGAACCCTCTGTTCCGTATAGCTCAATACATGGCAAAGAGTGTCGCCACATATCAAAACTCATGATCATCGTTACTATTGCCCCATTATGAAACTCAATCGTTCCTGCAAGGTGAGTTGTAACTTTTACAGGGATACGCAAGCCTTTGACAGCTTCACTTGTTGCGATTCTTTCATCAAAAGCCTTCGTTGTAATTCCAGCGACTCGCTTTGCTGGACCTAATATGTTAATTAATGCAGTTGTATAATAAGGTCCCATATCCAGCATGGGACCTCCGCCAATATCATAATAAAATGCAGGATTGTGATGCCAGCTTTCGTGTCCATGACCGCACATAAACGCAGTTCCTGCGATAGGTCTGCCGATAGCCCCTTCATCAAGAGCCTTGCGCGCTGTCTGTCCACCCGCACCCATAAACGTATCAGGGGCAGAACCGACCCTTAAGCCTTTTTTCTCTGCTAGCTGTATCAGTTTGTATGCTTCCTCAGTGCTTACACCAAGAGGCTTTTCGCCGTAAACGTGTTTCCCCGCTTCCAATACCTGCAATCCTATCTCTACATGCGCTCTTGGTATTGTAAGATTAACAACTAGCTCAATCTCTGGATCAGCAAGCATTTCGTCAACGGTTACAGCCTGACAGCCATATCTTTCAGACGCTGATTTCGCCGCTTCCATTCTGATGTCTGCGCATGACTTGATTTCCAGAACATCAGTTCTTTGCGCACCACCGAAATATGCCCCACTGATGCCACCGCATCCAATAATCCCAATTTTCATTTTTTCTGCCACTTATAAGCCTCCGTTAGTTGAAATTTAGTTTATTTCTTCAGGACGATTCTCAGTTATAACGATAAGATAATCATTGCTCCCAACAACAACATCCCCTCTGGGATTTGTAACCAAGTTCCCATCCTTTTCTACACCTAAAATGATACCATCATAGTCATTCTTAAAATCTGCTAATATAGCCTTAAAAGACTTTCCATGATATTTGCTTGGACATTTGATCTTATAAAGTTCATTGCCATACTTATTGCTAAGTATCTCGGATACAACCTTCGTAACACCATGATCCATCGCCGCTTGGCTGAGTAATTTGGAAGTCAACCCACCAGTAACAATTATCTCATCTGCACCTGCCCTATTGCAATGAACGACATTATTTTCATCATTGATCTGAACAATGACATATATCTTTGGCTGTTCTCGCTTAATCGCTAAGACAGTTAATATCGCCTGACCATCTCCGATATTACTTGTGGTTGATTCGTCTCTTAGAACTATCGCTACGCTTGCATCACGAAAACACGCCATCTCCAGCTTATTTATATCCGATGGATCTCCCTTGATAAACTCAACAAAGTTTTCGTCTATTGGTTTTTCATCAAGGTTTGCAATTATAACAATATCTTTTTTGCCATTATCAGTGTGTATTTCCGAGATAACATCAGGCGCACAGTAATTCCAACCACAAAGGATAAAATGATCTTTCATATTTTTCAAGGCTCTTAACCCCCTATCTTTATTTAGTTTTCTCTCAACAAAAACACTGGCAATCGTTGCTGTAAACATACCGAGAAAACCTATACCAAAAATCATAATAACTATACCAACGATACGACCACCTGTAGTTACTGGAAATATATCACCATATCCAACCGTTGTGATTGTCACAAATGTCCACCATATAGTATCACCTATTGAATTAATATTGTCATTTTTCCCTCTCTCAAACAGAACCATGCCAATTACACCTAGTATGATTACAGCGAGGGTCATTATCGTTAATCTTCCAAGAAATTCCTTTTTTAAATAGCGAATATACTTCTTAAATATCACAAAAATTAACATAATAACCCCCTTTGTAAACGGATGTATCCTTAGAATTTAAGATTGCTCAACCACTAATCAACCAATTCAGCAACCTTATCTTGATCCAGTTTTTTAACAATGGCGGTAATCAATTTTACAGTATTATCATAGTCATCACGATTTATTATCCCAGCGTGGCTATGGATATAACGACAGGGAACACCCATCACCAAACATGGCGCACCTCTCATATTAACGTGCATTGAACCTGCGTCTGTTCCACCTCGTTCCATAACATCTAGCTGATATGGTATCTTATTTTCCTCTGCGGTATCAATAGCGAGATCACGTAATTTTAAGTTAGGGATCATACTTGCATCTCGAAGCAGTATTGCAGGTCCCTTTCCCAGAGATTCCATAGATTCTTCTTTCTTACCACCGGGGACATCGCTAGCAATGCCAACCTCAAGGGCTATCCCCACATCAGGCTGAACCGCCCATGAACTTGTTTTTGCTCCCCTTAGACCGACTTCCTCTTGGACTGTGCCAACGCCATAAACTGTATTTTCATGCTTATCATTAACTAGATTCCTAATAACCTCAATAAATAATGCACAGCCAATACGGTCATCCCATGCCTTTGCAAGATATGATTTGCCATTATTCAATATCTGAAAAGGACTATATGGTATTATCGGATCGCCAAGACGGATACCAAATTCCTCTTTCGCCTGTTTTGCATCGCTTGCACCGACATCTATAAACATATCTTTAATGTCAACGACCTTGTTTCTTTCATCATCAGATAATATATGTGGCGGTTTTGAGCCGATTATGCCGTTTACATCACCTTTTGTCGTCTTAATAACCACCCTTTGGGCAAGCATTACTTGATTCCACCAACCACCAAGCGGACTAAATTTTATAAAGCCTTCCTCAGTTATGAGTTTAACCATAAAGCCTATTTCGTCCATGTGTCCTGCAAGCATTATTTTTGGGCTATCGCTTGTGCCTTTTTTCTTGCAAATAATGCTTCCGAGATTATCGTATTCAATCTCTGTAATATCTTTAAGCTCCTCTTTTATGAAGTTTTTTACCTCCGTTTCATATCCCGAAACACCTGATAGATCAGTAATATCCATTAGCAATTTCAATGTTTTGTCTTCAGTCATTTTTATCTCCTAAATCTCAATCCTAGTTCTCTCCATTGCGGAGCGATAACTCGCATCAACGATCTGCATTACTTCATAAGCCCTTTTTGTTCCAGCGATCTCAGATTCTCTGCCCGTATTAACGACATCAGCGAAATGCCTCATCTGCGCAGTCATCGGATCAAATTCCTGTTGTGGTAATGAAACATCCTGAGACTTTTCACCAATCATAAATGTTAGATTTCCGCTATTGGAATCGAGACATCCATTTGTTCCATGCAAGGTTACTCGCATTTCCCCCGGAAGTGTTATATAACATGATACGATAGATCCAATCCCGCCATCGGGATATTCTAGTATAAGCACTGCTTTATCATCGACATCATATTCAGCCTTTGGCGCGCCTTTCATTGTGCCTGTTGACGCATACACAGCAGAGGGCATACCTCTATACCAGTGAACCATATCAAGAATATGCCAGCCAGCGTCAATTATTGCAACTCCGCCTGAAAATTTCTCTATGCCACGCCAACTCCAGTTGCCTTCGATTGCGCCTCCCCAGCGATATATAATAGCACCTCTAGTCAGAAAAAGATCACCTAATGCCCCAGAATCAACGATCTCCTTGCCTTTTATAAATGCTGATGAATATTTATTCTGTCCAGCAAGAAATAATTGCTTTCCGCTTTTCTTTGCACAATCAACCATCATTTTTGCATCAGAAAGCGTTTTGGCAAAGGGCTTTTCTTTGAATACATGCAGACCACACTCCAGCGCAAAGGTTACAACCTCGCCATAAAGATAATGAGGCAAAGCCATTATAACAGCGTCCATATCGCCACGCTTACAAAACTCTTTATAATCTGTATGTGCCTCAATATTAAATTCTTCTGCTACTCGTTTGACAATATCGGCGTTATTATCGCATACTGCCACTGGTTGCATTAGGTCAGAACAGTTATTTATTGCAACTCTAAATTGATGTCCACCGATTCCACCTACACCTATTGCACCAATCCTAATTTTATTCATTTATTCTCCTTTTTATTTATGAGAAGCAACTATAAAGCCCAGTGTTCCACCCAAAAGCGTTTGAAAACCGCATTTGTATAAAACCATTGTAAAAGGTTGGCATAGCGAAAGCATACCAAACACAATAAGACCTATGGATAGCCATTCATTAATGGTTTTTCTTGCTGATATTATCACAAATACAGGCATAGAAATCAAGAATATCAGAAAACCATGCGAAACAGGATTATAGATATATAGCTCATAGTAATCTGATAATAATATCTTTGACAGCATAGAGAACCAACCAAACAACATGATACCTATAACTACAATCTCAATTATTTTGAGTTTTTGTTTCATAAAATAATTCTCCATTGATTCTATATTTAAAACAAGCTTATTACTGAACTGTTAAACCAAGAAGTTCTGACAAAGCATTATCTATTATAATTCATCCTTTACCATTTCTCTGATTGACATTTTTTGCTCCTATTTATATTGTAGGTTCATGGGTTATGTTTTTGATTTTACCATAATTCTATTTATGATGTCATTTGTCAAATTACATGGATTATATAATGAACCAAAACCATGAATACATCCTACGAACTTTTCTTTTGAATCTTTGCATATAAATCTATATTATCCCTTTGTGTTTTTATGATAAATATTTATTATTGGTAATGTATACGATTTTGCTCAAAGATAATAATGCTTCCTTTTTCTAGATCATTTTCTATTGTCGACAAGTTTGCCAATAAAAGGTTAAGTTGCTCTTCAGGATGGTGACTTAACCCTCGCTTAAAAAGTATAAAAGATGGCTTATTTTTTACATCCAAAGCCAAAAGCGTTCCGAAATCTGTATCAGCCGATACTATGATACGATCTTCCAGAATAGCGCGAGCTAAAATTATACGATCTTCGGATGCCTGCAATCCATAATCACGGACATGCACAGCATCATATCCGGCTTTGCATAATCCATCGGAGATAAATGGTGATAAAGCATTATCAATTAGGAATTTCATAATGCGCTTACCAAAGGGAGTCCCCTTTCCAGAACAGCTTCAGCCGCATATTTAAGAGATTCCCGTATATCTTCAAGTTCAAAGTCTGGATAATATTTAAGTATATCATTTTCTTTTATTCCGTCCGCAATCATACCGACAACAGTTGCCACTGGAATACGAAGCCCACGAATACAGGGAACTCCTCCCATTTGGTTTGGATTAATAGTTATTCTTTGAAACATCATATTAGTTACCTCATAAAAAAGATTTTTCGCTTTGCTCAAAATGACAGCAAAATGTCACCCTGAACGAAGTGAAGGGTCTTCTTGAATTATTACAGAAAAATATAATTTCCTATACAATCAAAAATGTAGGATGGGTTCATGGTTTGGTTCATTGTATAATCCAAGCAATTTGAAAAATATTATCAAAAATTGAATTTTAGTCAAATCAAAAACATAGACCATGAACCCATCCTACGAACTCCGAATGAGTGACATAGGAAATATAACGCATTGATAAATATTTCGCTCCTTCGAAGCTATGAATCTTATATCTGGACATTTTCTATAAATATGTTACCCCTTCGGGGTAAAGGACGTTAAGTTGATATATATTGGACAGGTTTGGAAACCTGTCCCTACGATATTACCATACCTAATAATACAAAGAACGATATATAGCTTTCTCATAGGCTTTTCTCCTTTATTGATGTTGCTGTCATGTTCTTAAAGTCTCCCTTTCGTATGCTTAAGGCAGAAAGTTTTCCAGATATTTATAAACCCGACCTATAATGCTAGAACGGATTACCAAAAGCAAAAACAGGCCACTTATCCCGCTTGCCATTCCCGCCGATTGGATAGCCATAATCAAGCCTGACAGGTCCAATAGGCGTTATAAATCTCAAACCTATGCCTACAGAAGATTGCATAGAGTTTATATCAAAATTCGCAACGCCATTATAAACCTGACCTGAATCAAGAAATAAGGCTATGCCTATCCATTTATATATTGGGATCCTCATCTCCATACTTGTATTAAGCACCGCATCGCCAATATCTTTTATATCCCATTTATAGCCCCTTGGCGTTTGATAATCTTTCATCTTAAAAAGTTCTGGGGCAAGAACCCTATCCGTCCCACCAAGCCCCCATGCGCTTCCCGCCCTTAACCCCAAAGCAAGAACAGCACCTCCAAATAGACGCTTATAATACATTGTATTTAGAGAAAGCTTGGTAAATGTCTCAAAACCGCCAAGCTTGGGGTTTGCATATTCAAAAGATAAAACATAAAACGAACCGCTTCTTGGGTTAAGAAGATTATCACGCCCATCACGCTGAGACATAGATTCAAATCTACCGATTTTTGTAATTTCGTTCTTGCCATATAAATTATATTCCAAAACATCATAACGATAGTCAACTTTAAGCAAATTTTTTGCACGAAAATTCCAACTTAGCCCCGCAGTTCCGCCTTTGCGTGTTTCTCTATAATCCTTGTCATTGAACTGTGCATAAGGATAAACGCTTATTAACCCAAACACATCAGAACGACGCAGACCCGGAAAAATCTTCGGAATAGAATATTCCCCCTCAATTCGCTTTCCTTGTGTTCCTAATTGTGCTTTGGCATTAATTCTATGCGCCCTGCCCAAAAAATTTATATCAGCTGCCTCTATACCTCCCTGAAAATCCTCTAATGATGTATAGCCTGCTCGTAAATTAATTGTTTTTGCGTTTCTTTCCTTAACATTAAAAACTAATTTATATAAATTATCGCTAATTTGTTGTGTCTCAGGATTAACACTCTCAAATATACCAATGTCACGTATTCTTTGTGCGCTTTTTTCTATTTCTGAAAAGCTGAATATCTTATCCCTAATTAGTGTTTTAGACAATTCTCTTTCTATAATAGAATTTTTTGCCCTGTTATTGCCAACAATTTGAATATCATCTGAAAGCTTTATTAGGTCGCCTGTGTCTATCTTATATGTTATAATTGCTTTTGTCATATCATTGCTGAATTGCCTTATAGGCTCGATTTCTGCAAGATAACCTTTGTCTGCATATTTTAGGCTAAGAACAGAACGATCCGCAACAACATCATAATCACGATAGGGCTTAGGATCGCTTGCTTTATACCTTAATATTCCATTTTCAACTTCCATGTCTTTGGGATTAAAATTCTGAACCACATTCAAAGACGAAAAAATAACATTGGGATTTATCACATCGTTATTATTGCCCTCAACTATAACCTCATCAATAAAAGTCCTCGGACCCTCGTTTATTTTTACTGATATTTCTATTTCGCCTTTTTCCGCCTTTATATTCCTCTCCGCATCAACCAATGGATTTGTCCAGCCATTATCTTTATAAAGTGCTTGTATTGCCCGAAGGTCTTCTAAGAATACATCTTCATCAAGTATTCCCGATGGGAAATAGCCTTTAAGAACCCAAAAAGAGAAAAAACTTTTTTTTCTTGTTAGCATCTGTTTTCTTATATCACTAATTTTTAGTGTGGGTTCTTTATCATCTTTTGTTGTGATTCTTATATCTTTTCTAATACGTATCTGTCGGTTTTCTGTTATACTAAATACTATTGGTGTAAATTCTGTCGTCAATTTTATCCATTCGATATCAACACTTGGACTTACAGAAGAATCAACGGGAATTAGCCTTAGTTGATTTATAATGCCAGACCAGCTATCGCTTCTGTATAGAGGTATCTCATAATCATTTAATTGATTATCGTATTTTATATTACTAGAAAAACTTCTGCTTTTCCTTTGACTCCATTTTTCTGATTTGACTGTTGTCCAATACAACTTCCCTACAAGATTTTCATCGGCTTTTTCAGAATCCGATCTTATTCGCATTCGGACTTGTGCCTTTTGATAGATATTAGAATCAATGGCGATTCCAGATAATTGAAGCCCTTTACCTTTCTCTATTTCCAATAAACCGTTTGTTACTTTATATTGAGCATCCGAAGGCAAGATGTTCCAACCTTCTGTATCATCTTCTTTTCTAAAATCCCATATTCTATCTTTCAATATCTCATACCTAACATCAGCAAGATAAAATCCATTTGTCTTATATAGTTTGATAATATCGTCTCTGCTTCTACGAACCACTGACTCACTAACAGATCGCATTCTATTTAACGCAACGACTTTTCTGATATTCTTGGAGCTGATATTACTATTACCATCAATTTTTATATATACTCTTTTGCCCTGAGCGATCCGAATTAGTATAGTTACTGAGCCGTTTCTCAATGAATTTTCATCAATGCCTTCTGCAATAAAATGCCTTCCTATACCATCATATTTTTTTATCTCTTCAGGTTCAGATAAAGCCTTTGCTTCGGATATTTTGGCGGTTAGATATTCTTTTTCCCTATAAATCTGTTCTATGCGTTTTACATCAATATCAAGAACCCTTTGACCTTTATATGTCCACCCAAGTTTTATATCTTTCATCGCTCTCAACAAGTTTCTTGTCGGAACAACAGCCTCATTTGTGCCAGTAAAAATTATCTGTGTTATTATTGGACGTTCACTCTCATTTATAATGAAATTAATGTCAATTTCATTTCCTCTTAAATTTGTTGAGAAAGTAACACTTGCATTCATATAACCATACATTTTATATAGCTCTCTGATCGACCTTGCGTCTGATTCTACAAATGATTCGCTATATTCATAACCCGATCTAAGCTTTACCACTTCCAATATCTCTTCTTGGCTTATTCGCCTATTGCCATTTATATTAATTGTTCTGATCTTTGGCTGGATATACAACATAAATGTCAGTGAAATACCACCATCTTTTTCCTCAATATTAGCTTCTATATTAGAAAATCCACCGATTGAGAATATGTTTTCAATGCTTTTTCTTATATCCGACCTCGAATAAAAATCACCGATCTTTATAAGTGTTGCAGACTGAACCTTATCCTCTGGAAAGGCAGAGTCACATTTATAATGTATTTCCTTGATCCATAATCTTTGCGAATCACCGTTTGCTTGTGCAGACCGACACAGAAATACTATCAAAATTAATAATATAAATGATATATTATGAATATTTTTATTTGGAAGTGTTTTACTTAAATTCACGTTCTACCTTTAAATCAAATCCCCAATCGCCCTCTTGGCTGATTTTGCCAGCAAGGGCAACATTTTTTAGAAGATCACGCTGTATACCAAACCACTGTTGACCACCATATCCAACATCAAAAGTTACAGATATGTCTTTTGTGAGTTGTTTTGCAGCAGCAAGTCTGGTTTCTCTTGGATTTCTAGGATCAACCTGCATCTTAAATTCCTTTAATCGCAACATTTTTTCTGCCTGTGACTCAAAATACTGCTTGGCGGGTTCAACTAATAACGGTGAGGAAGAAGAAAACGCCCTTGATAGAGATTGATCTGGTGAAATACCCAATGCAATTATTGCTGCAATTTGATTTTGGCTTAGATCTGGCGTTTCTTGTGCAGCTCCGCCCCCACCTATTATAGAGAATTCTGGAGGATACCTCTCTGTCAAAGAGCCTTTTATTTGCATCTGAATCTTAACGTTTGATCCTGTAGATGCCTGATCATTTGAGAGTTCTGTTTCTGCAACTATATCATACTGAGGATTTATTGGACCATCATTGGTAAATTCACCTTTCTTGATATTAAATTCCCTATTAAGATATGTAAATTTTCCTTGTGTTATTCTTCCGCTTGTTCGGACAATAGGATCAGCCAAAGAGCCAGTTACTCTTGCTGTTGCTATCTCTGCATCAGCGTCAATTATTCCATTATCCATCCTCATATTTCCATGTATGAGATTTACATCTAACACAAGATTTTTGACAATTGGATAATCCAAGAAAGCCTTAACGCCTATTTGTCTTGATGACAAGATATTTTGTATAAGGCTTTGTAATGATTCGTTATATAGACCTTCTTTAAGAGTTACATTTCCTGTTAATTTGGGATTGTCGTAATCACCTCGAAGCTGTATTGGATCAGCATCAAAGACAATTGAATAAACCTGAGGTTGGAATACAGTGCAATCTTTCATGCTCAATGTAATATTTCTGAACTCACCAACTCCATAACCAAGTTCCTTACTCCATTTTATACCTATTCCTGGCTTATATATAGAATCAAGTATAAATTCGCCATCATTCATCTTACCTGATAATTCATTGAATTCAACTGCGGATATGGACTTAGAATTAAAGCTGATGTCTGCAATTATATCTTCAAAATTTACAAATGCACGTTCAAAATTTGCATTAAGTCTCTCTATTAAGCAAGAACCAACAAAATCTATTGGCTCTTCATTTGTTATTATTTTTTTTAAATTTCCTGTTATTGTTGCACCAAGAGTTATCTTTCCACTTGATTCAGATATTTCCTTATTAACAAGCGTTAATATACTCATATCATTCATCCTTGCATCCATTTGCAATGACATTTGCCTCTCGTTCAATGGAACAACCCCTGAAATACTCACCTTATTTTCACCCATTGCCAACCATATTTGATTTATATCTATACTCTGATTTTTATATCTCAATTCCCCTCTAAATTCATCTATTGACGCATTTTGAAAAGCAAATCTTGATGATTCCTCGTTACCTCTTGGAGGCCAAAATACATTAATCTCATCATCTCTTGCCTCAAGCTTAAATCCTAGCGACCCTTGCATTATAATATCTGGCTGATCTATTAGATCAGTTAAAAGTTTTCCATTTATTATTGCTGTCAGATCAAATGATTTATCTCCTCCTATCTCCCACATACCAAGCGCAGATATGCTTGTTGCATCGCTTTCTTTTGATGTAATATCTGCAATTTTGAATGAAGGAAGATTAAGCCTTCCTTTTTTTAGTTCTGCATATACTCTTCTTGGATTTGTTATCCTATGCCCTGATGCAATTATATTTATACCTTCAGGTTCAATATTCATAGTGCCTGTCAGAGATTTTACCATATCTAAGACAGATTTCCCCTTAAAATTACGAATATCGCCTTTTAGATTGCCACTAGCTCTAATATCACCTGATAGCCTTGACACAATTTCTTCTCCACCTAACTCAACAAATGGATTCAGCTTTGCAGGTTCAGTCTTAAAAGTAAAATCAAATTCCTGTGGCTCAAGTTTACTTCCCAACTTCAGACTTCCATCCGCCTTATAGTTACCTTCACCGATACTAAACGAGGCATCATCCAAAGCTACTTTTTCGGAGTCCATTATAACTTTTAGATTAATTTTTTCTATATCAATGGTTGTCTTTGCTGGTTTAGTTGTTTCTTTTTGGCTTGGTGTCGTTACTGCCAAAACAGTGCATTTGGCATTTCTCATGTTAAGATTTCCTGATAGCTTGGGATCGTTAATAGTTCCAAAAACCTTAATATTCGCCTGAGCATTGCCTTTAAAGTCCTGAATGTTATCAACAAGAGTGTTTAAGAATTCTAACCCAAAATTATCCATTACAAGATCAACATCCATTTCCTTATCTGGAAAAGCTACTTTTATTGGCAAAAGTGATATATCAGCAGGGATTTTACCTTTGATATTCATGCTATTGCCAAAAGTATTTATGTTAATCTGTTCTATATTAAATATGCCATCATTATAGGATAAATTGCATAGCACCTTATCAATTTTGGCTTCTTTATTAGTGTTACCTTCGGAAGATGATTTGTCTGAAACAGGGATCACGATATTGGAAACATCCGCAGTTATTGTTGCTTTTGGTGAATCAAATTTTCCTTTTGAATTGATACTAAATCCAATATTTCCATCGGAGATAGTGACACTTGTTTGGGGCTTATTCTGCTCAGGGTCTTGGGGGAGAGGTTCTAATAAAAATGTAGCCAAACTAGGATGTAAATCCTTACCATCACAGCTAAAATTATAAATCTGTTCATCTATATTTACATTCCCTTTAATTACAACTGTTCCTATTTTATCATTTGTAGAAGGCTTAAAATTCAGATTAAAAGATGATATATCGATGATTCTGTCTGCAATGTCTATATTGATCGGTTCTGGATTTCTTATTTCCTGATCATTCAAGGTTAATCTTACAGGATTGATGGATATGTTGCCTTTTGGATTATATATTTCTCCTTCAATATGGATATTTCCAGAAACATCACCTTCCATAGGAATTTCCATATCTTTTATCAATCCCCTTATCCAAGGGGAAACTTCCGTATTTTCCATTTTAATATCAAAATTAAGTTTTGGATATGCCAATTCTGGCAAAGGCTTTTTTATGGTAGATATGAATTTTTCTACAAAAGGATTGACCTTCGGATCATCTATATTTTGCGATATATCTGTATCTTGCTTTACCATATACTCAATAAAATCTCTTGGAGTATTTACTATTCCGTTGACTCCAAAAATCCCTTTGTCCATATTCCATGAGAAATCAACCGCTGTATCATATTCATTATCACTTATCTCATAGAGATCATCATTGATTTTTTCTTTTGAATTTTGAAGCATTATTTGACCATTTAGATCCTCAATAGGAACAGGAACGTCTTTTATCTTAACAAATCCGTCTATTAGATTAACTGAGCCATCTATTCTTGGTTGTCTGATACTTCCCATAGCATTAAGACTTACGTTTCTTATCTTCCCTTTTAGTGATTCAATATCGGGTGATAATTCCTCGAATTTTGCTAGATTAATATCTTTGACATCTATTGAAAAGCGCATATTTTTTTCCATGATTTGTTCAGGTGTCAAAGAAGCATCCGTCTTAATATCAAATGGCATTGCAAACTTTATATTTGCCTCTCCATCAAAGGCATTGACCAAAAATCTTTCAATCTCAATTAAGCCCTCTTTGTATGTAATAGCACCAGAGACGCTATCAATATCAAACTGATCATATTCTATCCCTGGGCTTTCTATCTTTACCAAAGCATTTGGCGAATCAAGATCACCATCTACATTTATGCTACAATTAATATTTCCACTTAAATGCGTTGGAAAATCTAATATATCAGCGATAACAGCAAGATCAATATCTGCTATATTGGCATCCGCATTTAACTCCACTTTTTGATTCTCACCTGAACCTGTAATTTTTGCGTTGGCATTTGCGCTTATTTTTGCTCCATCGCCTTCCATTTCAAAGTTATTAAGTTCAAATATCCGATCCTTAAGAGTTAATCCAATCGGTGATTTATTACTCCATTTATACTTATCTGCGATTAATATAATGCTCTGCAATATTCCCTCAACGGATACATCCATAGGATTTTGACCTTCACCATAAGCCTTTATATCGCCTGTTATATTGAGATCAATTATATCACCAGCCTTTGCCAATCTTAATGCAGGTTCTATGTTGATATTATTCATCTGTAATTCTGCGTTAAATGGGAAAGGCTCTTTTATATCGCTAACAAGATTTGCTGTCATTGTCCGATCAAATAGGTATACATCAACTTTGGCTTTATTATTAACAACATCTATAAGACATTCACCATCACCAAAAACCTCTCCATTAAATCTAAGGTCTTTCATGCTGATTTTACCATTTAAGGAAGGATTCTTGATATTGCCCCTACCAGTAAACGAAACCTGAAGGCTACCGCTGGGCTTTGGAATTTTGTTTGTCTCAAAGCTTGGTATTTCATTATCCTGCAATGCCATCACATCTTCATATAACCCTAATATTTCAAATGGCGATGAATTAACGCTAAGGTCATAATTTCCATCAGGATTAAATTCAAGGGCAACATTTATTTTTTCGTTATCACTTGCAATTAACAGGTCAGGTATTTCTAGTGTATTGGACTTTATTCTAATCGGTATGATTATTGGATTTATATTTCTTGTGGAAACTGCTAGATCATAAATAAAGATTTCACCATCACCATTTAGATCAGTTGTCTTGCCTGCAATATTAATCTGTCCATTTATGACCCCCCCACGAACAGGCACATCTCCACCGAAAATTCTTGCATAATTCTCAATTCCAATCGAATCAAGCAATATATTGGCTTTTAAATAAGGTGTTTCCTCTATTTTCACATCAGCATTTAAACGACATTCACCTTCATTTAGCTTTATCACAAAGTCATCAGTATTTATGCGATCATCATTCAAAACAAATACACCTGCAAGAGAAGCAACTTGGGTATATTTTTCATTATCTTCATTTTTGCTGTTCATTAAAACACTTATGCTTGGAATATTAAGCCTTATATTTCCCTTAATATCCGATATATCTTTTATTAATTTGCCTTCTTGTCTAGTATCTTTTATCCCCATAAGTGCTAGATATTCTGGATTAGTTATCTTCATTGAAGCATCAGCATTGACTTTGATTACTCCATCAGCAATAGGCGTTCCTGTCGCTATATCTGATAACTCATGAAGCTGAAGCCCATCAAGAGACATCTTTAGATTGAATCCTGCATTATCAGTCAGTTTGCCATCAATCCTGAACTTTGTCTGTCCACGAGATACATCAAGCGATATGTCATTTCCATCTACATTCAAAAGACTATTAAGTTTTCCAACTGTAACTCTTTTTTGTTCAACGATAACTTTGCCATTCTCTTGTGTTTTATTAATTGGGATAATCGCAGTTACATTAGCAATATCGAAATTTCCCTTTCCGCTGAATTTCCCCGGCTTGGCTTCCGTTCCTGCAACAGACAGACGACCATCTAATATAGCACTAAATGGGACTTCTGTTTTGCTAAAATCTGTCGCTATTTGATTAATATCAAGATTGGTGAGGCTCAATTCTCCATCAAATTTACTAAGCTTATTATTGGCTAATTCTGCTGACCCTGTTATATCAATTTTACCATTACCAAGATTTGCCGACATATTCTGGATAGTTAATTTTTCAGTGCTGAAATTAGCCTTTCCGTCTAATTTCGTTATATTTAGATCATTAACACTTAGGCTATCTCCATTAATATTAAATACTCCAGCTATATTTGGCAATTCGCCATTTATATTAGCTTTTGCAATCAGCGCACCATCAAGACGTTCTATTTGTGGGGCAAAATCCTTAAAATCACCAAGCTCTATATCAAATATCGCATCCATATTTACTTTTGAATTTTTGCCATTTAATACTTCTCCTTTGGCTTGCAGACTTGATCTCTCGATGTTTAGCCCCGCCATAGACAATATTATTTTATCGCCTTCCATTGCAAATTCTGCATTTATATTTGAAAGCGATTTTTTGATTTTCTGTAATCTGACTTGCCCTTTGCTAGCCATTATGTTACCAGCGAAATTGTTATCCTTATCACCTGCGATTTTGCCATTTATATCATCAATCATCAGGCTTACATCATCTTTTTTATCATCAAAACTTAGAGAACCATTATTTAGCCTTATATCTGGCAATAATAACTTAAATCTTGATGGTTTAGATTCTTCTTCTTGAGGTATTTCAGGTATGCTTAATTTGCCATCTGTATCTAACTCAACCCATATATTTGGATTATTTATATTTATCTGATCAACATCAAGCCTTAACCTGATTAGATTACGCAATGAATAGTCGATCTCAACGCTTTCAATATCAATGAGTTTTCCTTTGCTGATCTCGTCATATCTAGCAACCGCAATGTTTTTAATTATAATCCTGCTAAATATATTCCCAGTGATTTCGCCTATTGAGACTTCCCTTTTCAATTGATCCTGTGCTATAGATTCGGCGATAGAGCGGATCTTCCCTAATGTATATGAACTTCTTAAAAGCACATATCCACTTACAATGACCATTAATAAAAATATTATAAAGCCTATAAGTATTTTTTTTCTCATAGTTAGTTTATTTTATCTTTCCAGTCTTTTTTAATTTATTTATCCAGTAGAATTTTATCATCTAATAAGGCACATTGTCAACCATATCATCTAAACTGGTATCTGTTTCAAATTACTGGTTAACAAGAAAAACATCAGAATTTTTTCTGAGTTTATTTTTTTGTTGTAATTGTTCTTCTGAAAGATGATTTGCTGGTCTAATTGCCATAGTAACACCCTTGTTTGGGATATTATCGATACAGTGATAAATATAATATTTATAATTGGTATTATACATCAGCAAAGATATATTATTTTATACATGCGGGAGTGTGATGGATAAGCTTGATTCTCGGATTGAAATTTGTGTTGATTTCCCGATCACATTCAGCCAAAGGCTATGGATACTAAAAAATACTATATAAAAAATATGTTGATATGCGTGTATTTTTCGGTGGTATAGGGGAACAGGAAGTTTTGTAGTTGGTAAACCTGATGATACAAAACACGAAGTATTTATTAAACTTGAGAATCTTGGCAAAATCAACGAATGGCTTTTAGTTCCACGCATCGGATTCAAATTGATACTCCAGAAGAAACATTATCGCAATGAATGAGGTTATTAAAGAATGTCAATATTAGAAAAATGATCGAAATGTGTCAAATTAATATACTATTTATCCGATCATCATCTCAAATAAATCATAATGAGATTCACACATTCCAAGATTCTTGTATGCCTTTTTTGCTATCTCATTATCTCTATCAACATAAAGTCTCAAACCACATACATTTGACTTAATTGCCGTAGATTTTATTTGTTCAAAGATTGACCGAAAAACGCCAACTTTGCGATATTCGGGCAGGACATAAACGCTTTGTATCCACCAATAAATTGCGTTTCGCCAGTCACTCCATTCATAAGTTATCATCGCTTGACCGACAACATTTCCATCACATTCGGCAATAATATAAAAACCTTTTGTATCATGTTCAAAGACTGCCTTTACTCCATCGGTCAGCTTTTCTTGATCAAGGCTTATGCCTTCTGTTTCATAGGCCATTTCTTTATTAAACATTACTATTATATCAATATCGCTTTTTACGCCATGTCTTATCTTTATATTCATTTTCTATCTTTACTAAAATGTTGATTAGGTGTTTTTACATGAAAATTATTCTTTGTTAAGCCACTTCATTAATTTTGACAAAGGTAATGTATTCAAGACATCTTTGCTTTCAAGCCATCCCCGTCTTGCTGTATAAATTCCATATTTCATAAAATTCAAATCAGATATGCTATGGGCATCAGTATTGATAGTAATTATTACGCCTTTATCTTTCGCTTTCTTTACATGAATGTCTTTTAAATCAAGCCTATCTGGATAAGCATTTATCTCAAGAGATTTCCCTTTTTCTGCTGAGGCATCAATTATAGCATTGATATTTACTTCATAGGGATCACGCCTACCAAGAAGCCTGCCTGTTGGATGACCGATAATATGAACAAAGTCATTTTCGATAGCCCTTATTATACGTTTAGTCATCTCAGATTCTTTCATGTGAAATCCACTATGAACACTTGCGATAACAACATCTAGCTTCTCAAGTATGCTATCAGGATAATCAAGATTGCCATCTTTGAGGATGTCAACTTCTGATCCCATCAATATCTCTATGCCCTTTATTTTCTCGTTTATTTCCCTGACTTCTATCATTTTGTTTAGTATCTGCTCAACGTCAAGACCGTTTGCTATCTTGGACGAGATTGAATGATCTGATATTGTTATATATTCATAACCAAGTTTTTTAGCGGATTCAGCCATTGCCTCTATTGATTCATGCCCATCACTCCAAGTGCTGTGAACGTGCAAATCACCCCTTATATCTTTTATATCTATCAATTTTGGCAGAATAAATTCAATCTCTCCTGAATCTTCTCTTAGTTCGGGAACAATAAATGGCAAATCAAGTTTATGATAAATATCATTTTCAGTCATTCCTATATATGAGACTGATTCCAAATTTATCTGTTTTAAGCCAAGTCTTTGCGCTCTTTCATTTAATCTGTCAATATGTGATTTTGAACCTGTTAGAAATAAAAGCGATTCACCAAAACATTCCTCTTTAACTATCCTGATACTTAATCTGACATCACCGACAAGAATTAAAGTTCCACCATCATCTTTCCATTCCATTATTTTTGTAACAAATTCATGATTATTCAAAACATCATAAATCTGCCTTGAATTACCATTTAAAACTATGTCGGCTTCATGTATAACCTCTGTTTTTCGTCTTAAGTCACCAGATATTGAAATATCTTTACAAAAGGACCTTAAATCATCAACGATGCTTTCGACAACAGGCAAAACATATCCCATAAGTCGTATCTGCCGATGACGCAAAAGTGCTTCTAAGCCCCGTCTGATATTATCTTCTGTCTTTTTGCCCATGCCTTTAAGGCTTCTTAGTTTTTGTGTATCTAATGCTTTCTGTAATGATTCAAGGCTATCTATACCAGCCTCGTTATATAGTTTTGAAGCGGTTGACGGTCCCACACCCGATATATCAAGTAGATCAATAACCCCTGGTGGTATTGATGCTTTCAATTCCTCATAAAATTGGCATGTGCCTGTGTCAACCAATTCAGCGATTTTATCAATAGTTGATGTTCCGATGCCCTTTATTTTTGGCAAAGCGTATTTATTGAATGGCGGATCGATCTCATCAGGCAATTCATACGACAAAGTTATTGCAAGATTGCGATACATCTTAACTTTATTCGGACCATCATCACCGATTATCTGCATGATGTCCGCCATTCTTTCAAATACCGCTACTATTTCTTCTCTGGTCATCTATTTGTATTGTTCATTAAGTTAAATTTGTCTATGTTATAAATTCAGTGATTATTTTTAATATCGCCCCATGTAGAAGCAAGTTTTTCCCTAGCATCAACTGCAAGGCTCGATGCGCTCATATTTTGCTTTATTTCGTCTGCAGATAAAGCAATATTATATATACGCACCTCATCTATTATACCCTTGAATAGGTTAGCTCCATTACTATCAGCACCTATTTTTAACGAAAGGGCGTTTCCCGCCAGAGGTGATACAGTCTCACCTTCACCGTTAGCTTTACCATTGAGATATATAACGACTTTTCCCTTGTTAAATGTCATACTGGCATGAACCCACTCGTTTAAGTCATATGTGTCTTTAGAAGAAAAACAATTACCTGCACATGACCTTAAAGTTGTTCCAGGATGAGTATCAAGATGTGGACCATCCGCAGTTCCAGCAGTTATTTTATCGATAATCCTGCTACTGCGTGATTCATATTGGAATATCCAAGCCTCAAGAGTATAAGTTTCCCATAACTGCAAAGTTTTATCATCAGGAATTTCAACGTAGTTTGACGCACCATCAAACTCCAATGCCTCTCCGTATTTCCCTTTTACAGGCTTACAGCCCTTTATTTCACCATTGTTTTTTCCAAAAGAATCTATTGCAGTATTACCATCGATATCTTTTTTATTAAAAGACCAATAGCTAACAAGCCCTTTTTTAATTATCTGTTGTGCTTGTAACGGAATAATAAAAATAAAATTTATACTTATGATTAGTATTAGATAATTAATAAGACGCAATTTCTTTTTCATGATTATTCCTCCACAACACTAATAGAAATGATGATTTAAAAAGACGATTTAATTCTATCATACAGATTATTATTGATCAATACGTTTTTGTGAGATAATTATCTTAATAATAGACAAAATTATTATCTTGTTCTAATATTTGCTCCTGAAAAAATTATAGCATATCACCCCTGTAATTCTTTCATATCTATATAGATGTTAAAAATATAAGTTTATTACATTTCCGAATCACAATTGCTCTAAAAGGCATCATATTTTCATATTTGTTATATATCTATATTGTAAATTTATTCATTGATTTTATTATCCCTTTTCTGCCTCATTTGAGTTAGCATGACCATCAATACAGATATGTCAGATGGTGTGACACCAGATATGCGCGATGCCTGACCTAATGAAAATGGGCGCACCTTTGCCAGTTTTTCTCTTGCCTCCATAGACAAGCTACTTATATTATAATAATCCATATCTTGTGGTATCTTCCATGATTCAAGATTCTGATTTTGTCTTACTTGAGACCACTCCCTACGGATATAACCATCATATTTTACCTGAATTTCAACTTGCTCTATAGTTTCTTTCATTATGTCATTAGGAATTGGAACAAGTGTTTTGATCTCGTTATAGGTTATTTCAGGACGTTTGAGTAAATCATAAAGTGTAAAGGGATTAAAAATTTCTGCTGTTCCCATATCTCTTATTTTTTCTTGTATTTCGGCGTTAGGTATAATTCTCGTATTCCTTAGTCGTTCAATCTCTTCATCAATCTGCCTCATTTTCTTCTCAAATTTAGTATAAACTTCATCGCAAATTAAGCCAAACTGTCTGCCATATTTCATAAGGCGAATGTCTGCATTATCTTCACGTAATATAAGCCTGTGTTCTGCTTGTGAAGTAAACATTCTGTATGGTTCTTCTGTGCCTTTTGTTACTAGATCATCTATAAGAACACCAATATAAGCCTGTGACCTCTCTAATATAAATGGTTCTTCATTACGGAGTTTCAAAATAGCATTGATACCTGCCATAATGCCTTGTGCTCCCGCCTCTTCATATCCCGAAGTTCCGTTGATTTGTCCTGCAAAATAAAGGTTCTCTATCAGTTTGGTTTCGAGAGTTGGCTTTATTTGTAAAGGTGGTGCAAAGTCATATTCAATGGCATAGGCAGGACGCATCATTTCCGCCTTTTCGAGACCTTTTATACTATGCAAAACATCGAGCTGAATATCCTCTGGTAAACTCATTGATAGCCCGTTAACGTAAAATTCTTGGGTATTTTTGCCCTCTGGCTCTAAGAATAGCTGATGTTCATTCTTATCAGGAAAACGAACTACCTTTGCCTCAACAGAAGGGCAATATCTGGGACCTATACCGACTATTCTTCCACTATACATCGCTGATTTACCGAGATTTTCCTGTATAATTCTATGTGTGATTTCGTTTGTATATGTAAGATAGCATGGAACTTGTGATTGTGTTATTTTATCTGTGGAATATGAGAAGGGCTTCGGTGGTTCATCACCGGGCTGTATCGACATGACAGAAAAATCAATAGACTTTGCATTTATGCGTGGTGGAGTTCCTGTCTTTAGGCGTTTAATTTCAAATCCAAGTTCCTGTAAATTACCAGAAAGCCCCTCCGCAGATGGTTCGCCTGCGCGACCTGAACTATAGCTAAGATCGCCTATATGTATCAATCCTTTTAGAAATGTCCCTGTTGTGATTATGACTGCCTTTCCAAGATATGACATTCTTGTAGTTGTAATAACGCCCTTGACTTTACCATCTTCGACAATCAACTTATCAGCCATGCCTTGCTTAATATCAAGATTTTCTTGAGATTCAAGGATATATTTCATACGGAACTGGTAATCTTTTTTATCAGCCTGTGCGCGTGAAGAACGAACTGCGGGACCCTTTCGCATGTTTAGGGTGCGGAATTGGATACCAGTAGCATCGATGTTTTTTGCCATTTCTCCGCCAAGTGCATCAATTTCTTTGACCAATTGACCTTTTGCTAGTCCACCAATGGCAGGATTACATGACATTTGAGCAATAGTATCAAGATTAATGGTGAGTAAAAGCGTGCTATGCCCCATCCTTGCAGTCGCAAGACATGCTTCACAGCCAGCATGTCCACCGCCTATCACAATAACATCATAATTTTTATAATAAAATGACATATCAGAGATTTAAATAATAAATAAAGATTAGTATAAGATTTATTAAATAATGAAAGAAAATATAATCTTCATTTTATAAAATAACCCATTACCAAATATTAATGGCAATGGGTTACATAGATTCATAGATCATTAGTAATTAATTTAATTCAATTTTATCTCTTCAGATCGCCCCAACAAGTCGCAAGCTTACCTATTGAGCCAACTGCCTTAAATATTTTTGTTTCATAATTTTGTCTAACTTCGTTTTTATCCAAAGCCCTATTATAAATAACAACTTCATCAATTATTCCAATGAATCCGCCATCTCCTGCTTTACCTATATCGGTTTCAGGACCATTGCTTGATATGGGACCTGCAAATGCACCTTCGGTTACCAATTCACCATCAAGATATATATACATATTCTTTTTAGCAACAACCCCAGTTATATAATGCCACTCTCCGGGTTTTACTTTGGGTGCGCCAAAACCACCGTCACCTTGCCAACCGGGACAAACAATAAATTCAATTTCCTGACCGGCATTTCTACCATCATATCTTAGCGCCCATCCGTTTGCATCTCTTTGAGCAACAATCGATCCGCAACATCCAGCGACAACACCAACAACAGGCTCATCACTTTTTGCATTAAACCAAGCACCAGCAGTCATTTCATCAGCGCCATTAAAATTCAACTTATCTGTTCCAGCAACATCAACTGAGTTAGTGCCATCAAATTCTAAGTGCTTGACCGATTTTTCCCGCAACTGCTTTGGGTTTGCCATTTAACTCGCCATCATTTCCACCGACAATATCAACAGCAGTATTGCCCTTAAACGAGCCAGTGTCAAATGACCAATATGCGACTAATCCCTTTTGCACAATATCAGCATTTGCAATATTTACATTAGCAAATAATGATATGATTGCAAAAAGCGTTAAAATATAAGTTAAATTTCTTTTCATTTGGTCTTACTCCTTTATATATATGATATAATTGCGTATCATCCTGAATGACAGTAAAGAATCTAAAATAGAAAGATCTTGCTTTATTCAGAATGATAATATGTCTATTAGTTTGACTTAATTTTTCCCCAAGTCGCTGTTAATTTTCCTGAATCCGATACAGATGTGACACTACCAAGACCTTCAGCCTTGAAATTCTGCAAAACTTGATCTGCAGATAATGCTTTGTTATAGATAGTAATCTCGTCAATTGTCCCTACAAATCCACCATCGGAGGCATGACCAATATCTGTTTCAGGACCATTACTTGTCATAGGACCTGTATATTCGGCTTCTATGACCAATGCACCATTAACATATAACTGTTTTTTATTGACATTTACTATAGCTGTTAGATAATGCCATTCACCTGCGGGAAGTTTTGGCGCTCCAAACCCAGCATCGCCTTGCCAGCCCGGTTGCGTAATAAATTCAAATTCATTACCAGCGTTTCTGCCATCAAATCTCAATGCCCACGACAAAGCATCTCTTTGAGCAACTATTGAGCCGCAACATCCTGCAACAACACCAACGACGGGTTCTTCACTTGCTGGTTTTGCCCATACTGCAACAGTCATTTGCTCTTTTCCATTGAAGTTTAACGCATCAGTTCCAACGACATCAACGGAACTCGAGCCATCAAATTCCAAAGCACCTTTGACTTTTCCTGCAACAGCTACTGGATTTCCAGTGATAACACCATCATTTCCCCCAATAACATCCTTGACATCCTGACCGACAATGGTATCTGCATCGAGAGGCCAATAGGCAACAAGACCATCAGTAACAAGTGCGGAATATCCCATTGGGCATAGTGAAATAACGATTAATATTGATAAACAAAATGCTTTTATAATATTTTTCATTATTTAAGAACTCCTTTCAAATAAATGAAATAGACATTAGAAAAGTTAAACAAAACCAACGAACTTATTTTACAACTGCAAAAAACAATTGTCAATAGAATTTAAGAAAAGTAATTACAATATTAACTATTTTTTAATATCTCCCCAAGTTGATGTAAAATTTCCCTTAGCAGAGACCGGGCTTAATCCCAAAGCTTTATCCAAACCATTATTCATAATGCTTTTAAGGTCATCAAGACTTAAGGCAGTGCTAAATACACCAACCTCGTCTATAACACCAGTGAAATCCCAACCAGCTCCTCCTTTCCACCTAGCAAGCCAAATAGCTCCGTTAGCATGATTCTTTGAAAAATCAGGCTTTTTTAGCTTAATATCTTTAACCATTTGATCATTAACATACAGGCTAAGAACCGAGCCATCCCAAGTCAATGCAACAAAAGACCATTCATTTTTCCCCCATTTTCCGCCTCTGACATTACTCGCTGCCTGATCCCCAGCAATCATTGTGCTTCCATAAAAGTCATTCGCTCCAATCTGTATAGTCGGATTATGCCAATCTCTTTCTATTAAACGTGTATTATCATTTGGGACATTTCCGGTCGGCATAACTGATAGCAGATATGTAAATCCATCAACATAATTATCAGTGCTTGCACTTGCAGGAATTTCTAATTGATTTGACGCATTAAATGCTAGTGCCATTCCAAATTTGCCTTTGACCCAATCTGCACCAACAACTTTTCCGTTATTCTTATTATTGGACATATCTTTTGCAACATCACCTTTGCCTTCATCTAAAAGCCATATACCAACAATTGTTTGAGGATCTATTTTTGCATGACTAAAAGTAGTTGAATATTGAATGGCAATTAGCAACATTAAGCTAATAAAGACAACTTTTATTGTTTTTTTCATCATAATTACTCCCTGTGGATTGCGATAATACAATAACCATGTCATAATGGAATATAATATACGGATAATAATTAGTCAAATATATTAGACGTATTAAATATTTAGCTTGTTTATTTTAAGAGAAATATTTATAATAAGGTTAGGCGTTTAATGTTTAAAATTATAGTTTTGTATAACGAATCTTTATGTTAATCACAAAAGGATGTTTATGTTATGCCCAGAAAAGTTATAATTGTTTTTTTATTTTTTTCGTTTATATGGGTTATTGGGTGTGGCGGAGGAAAAGTAAATGATCTTGAGATTGCAAGGCAGGAAATATCAGAGCGAGCATATACTAAGGCAGAAATAAGGCTTGAAAAGCTAACTGGAAAACAGCCACAAAATATAGAAGCTCTTGGACTCCTGGCAGTAGCTTATAATCGTCAAGATAAAACGCAAAAATTTGAAGAAACAGCCCTAAAATTAAAAGGAATGGGAAAACCAGCAATAGACAAGCTTGTAGAAATGATGAAGCGAGAAAATAATATAGCTGATGATATAGCAAAGGTTCTTACATTGATTGGCGAACCAGCTGTCGATACATTGATATCTTTATTAGGTGATACATCAGAAAGTATTCGAGAAGATGCGGTCTCTATTCTAACAAATATTGGCACACCAGCAATAGAAAATCTAAAAAAGGCATTGGATTCGCCAAATGCCCTAATCAAAGCCGGAAGTGCAAAGATATTAGGTAATTTAGGCGATAAAACTTCAATAGAAGCATTGGCAAAAAAAGTAAAGGACTCTGATCCAATAGTTAGTTTGGAGTCCGCAATAGCTTTGTATAAGCTTGGAGATAAAAGCCATTTGAGTATAATAATTGATGGGTTGGGTTCAAGCCTTGTTTCTGCTAGACGTTCTGCATCAATGGCAATTAGGGATGTAGTTGAAAATCCTCCCGTAAAACCATTGCTTAAAGCTATAAATGATACCGATATAAAGGTTAAAACTGCTATTATTCAAGCTGTTGGTAAAGCAAAAGATGCACAAGCGGTATCATCATTGATAGAAGCCATAAAATCAAAAGATAGCGATATTCGCAATGCGGCAGGTGAATCATTGAAAGAAATCGGTGAACCAGCAGTCATGCCTTTGTTAGATTTGATTAAGAAAGAGCAAGATATAGCCACTCTTCAAAAGGCAATTCAGACCTTAGGTGATATAGGTGATAAACGAGCTATAGAACCGTTAGAGAAGATATACGCAGAAAGCAGTCAATCGCTTGTTAAGCAAGAAGCTGCTGTTGCTCTTAACAAAATTGATTAATTAGAGGAAACTAAAACACTAATTAATAATTATTAAGCGTAAAGAACAGAAACATCTGTTAAATTGGCTTCAGTCAACCATATCTGGAAACACATCCGAATGGTTGACATATATATAACCAACGAACTCACGTTCAGGCCAGAAGTTCATGAATTCCTTAATGACCATCAAGGCTAATAATTCACTATCAATGAGAGTAGCTTTTTGTGGCTTCTTTTCCATCTAGTTATAAATGAACTTTGTGCAAATACCGGTTATCAGTTATGAGATATATGGCAGTAATGAGAGTTTCAATGCCTATATACATTGTTTTGTCATCCCATAAGTAATCAAAGGGAAACTGCTAGATGCTTGGGTTAATATTAGAACTGATCCTCTTTTTGCATTAGATAATGCATATTTCTATGAAGTCTAGAAAACTGAGGGTGATTCAAAGAGAACTTTTTCTGTTGACACATACAGTCTTTTATGTTATTATGACCAATGGATTAATTATAATATTCGGGCATCGCTATAGAAATCTGGTTGCGAAATAAGCTATACGAGTTTCCCTCTTATCAGGCTAATCTCTTCTTATTGCACCACCGATTCTCTATACCGTTCCCTGTGCTGCTGATTATATAAAGTTAAATTTGAACTTTGGTTCAGGCTTAACTGTCTTCACAGGTGGTGTATAAAACGATAGTTATCTTACCTTGGGGATTCCCATCTCTTTTTATTAAAAGCCAAAGACTATATAAAGAATTAATACTCAAGTTATTGCTGCGGTATAGCAAGAATCTGAATGTATCAAGCTCTTACTATGTCCAAAATTTTAATCAAGAACAATTTAAACATCTTTTTTGGAGAACCTAAATGAAATACTTTATTTGTCTAGTATTCGTATTTTTATTATTGCCCTGTTTTGCTTATGCAGAAGAACAAGTAAAACAAGAAAAACAGGAAACCGCAAAAACCCCAGTAGAGATCATAGCCGCAGAAGTAAATGGAAAACCTATCTTTTTATCAGATGTTACAAGAGAATTGAATATGCTTACAGGTGGTAGAGTCAACAGACAAGATACTGCAACATATAATATGCTAAGTGAACAGATTTTGAATTCACTTATAAATCAGGAAATCATATATCAAGCAGGTCAAAAAGAGAAACTAGAACCACAAAAGGAAGAGCTTGATGAAGAATTAGAAAAAGTAAAAAGTATGCAACCACCTGAGCAATTTCAACAAGCATTAAAGGCATTTGGGCTAACAGAAGAAAAATTACTTTTATTAATAAAACGAAATTTAACCATACGAAAATTTATAGAAGTCAAGATACAACCTACAATAAACCCTATTACAGAAGAAGATATTTTGAGTTATTATGAGGAAAATAAAAGCAAATATATTGAGCCTGAACAGGTAAGAGCTAGACATATCTTGATTAAAGTATCACCAGACGCCAATGAGCAACAAAAAGCATCTGCCAAAGAAAAGATACAGGGAATACTTAATAAGATTCATAATGGAGGAGATTTTGTTGAATTGGCAAAGGAATATTCAGAATGTCCTACCGCAAAACAGGGCGGAGATTTGGATTACTTCCGTCGTGGAGTAATGGTAAAACCTTTTGAAGATGCCGCTTTTGCATTGCAACCGAATGAAGTAAGTGATATTGTTGAGACAGAATTTGGCTACCATATTATCAAACTTGAGGATAAAAAAGCAGGCAGGCAATTGGCGATTGAAGAAGTAAAATCAAAAATAGAGGATGCACTCTCTCAAAAAAAAATGGATGAAGCTTTGGGGAATTGGCTTAAACCAGAAAAAGAGAAGGCTTCTATAAAGTTTTTGCTAAAGGATAATCAGCCTTCAGCAACTAGAAGCACGGAAAAATAAATTGTCCGTTGCTGTTTTTATTAACCCAAGATGTTCAAAAAGAGGAGTTTTTTTATGGCTAAAAAGCTTTATGTCGGTAATTTGACCTTTAACATGACTGACAGTGAACTTGAGGAAGCTTTTGCTGAGTTCGGTGAAGTTGTTTCGGCGGTAGTTATTAAAGATCGCGTTTCAGGTCGTTCAAAAGGTTTCGGTTTTGTTGAGTTTGCTAATGAAGATGATGCAATTAAAGCCAAATCTGCCCTTAATGGCAAAGAACTCAAAGGACGAGAAATCAGAATAGATGATGCAAAAGAGCAAACAGACCGTAGAAGATCATAAATAATGTTTATAGATGCATAATAATAAACATCTATCACTTAAACATTAAACACATAGGCGAAGTATTAGTTACTTAAAGATATGCTTCGCCTTTGTTCTATCGAGGTGTTATATGAAAAATTCAGAAAAGATAAAAACCGCTGTGGTAACAGGAAGACACCCTTATGATGTCCCAAACTTTTATGCAATCTTTAAGAATATGCCAATAATTGATTTTTATCCTCAACACATGGAGGATTTTATATCAGACTCTATAACTACACGTGATCAATATGATGTAATAGTCTTTTACAATTTTCATCAAGAGACGCCGGGTAACGAGCAAAATTGGTGGGATAAAGGTCTAAAAGATGCACTTGAGCATTTGGGAGAAAAAAAACAGGGGATATTGCTTCTGCATCATGCAATACTCGCCTTTCCAAAATGGGATGTTTGGGCTAATATTTGTGGAATACAAAACAGAAAGTTTAGCTTTTATATAGGTGAAAAAGTCAAGACACAAATTGCCAATCCTAATCATCCTATCACAAAAGGATTAAGCGATTGGGAGATGATAGATGAAACATACCTTATGAATGATGCCCAAGAGGGATGTGAAATCTTATTGACTACCGATAATTCGAAAAGCATGAAAACGCTTGCATGGACTAGGCAATATAAAAATTCCAAAGTATTTTGTTATCAATGCGGACATGACAACCTAGCCTATTCTGATCCAAATTTCCGTAAGGTTCTGGAAAATGGCATTATTTGGCTTGCCGAATAGGTTAATTAGGGATTTAATAAATGCGAGATGGGTGAAATTAAGCTTCGCGCAAATGCTAAGATAAATCTCTTTCTTAATGTGCTGGACAAACGAACAGATGGATATCACAATATAGAAACGATATTCCAATCCATAGATCTTCATGACGTATTGACAATACAGAAGTCTGAATCTATCAATATCACATGTAATAACCCTAACGTCCCAATAGATTCAAGAAATCTTGTTTATAAAGCAATTAATATTCTGTTAAAAAATAGTAAAAAGAACTTTGGTGCCAATATACATATTACAAAAAATATACCAATCGGTGGCGGATTGGCTGGTGGAAGTGCAGATGCATCCGCTACATTAATCGGGCTAAATAAGCTCTGGAATCTTGGATATAGCTTTAATGATCTACTCAAATTCGGTGCTAATCTTGGTTCTGATGTTCCTTTCTGCATGATCGGGGGGACTGCACTTGGTAAAGGACGTGGTGAGGTTATTAGAAATATAAAGCCATTTCCAAAAGTTTATGTTGTATTGGCAAACCCCGGAATTGAAGTTTCAACAGCATGGGCTTATAATCAGTTGTCTAATTTGGGGTTGACTAGAAATAGAAAAGATGATAATATATTATTAGATAGAATTCAGCAAGGTGATTTGACTGATATTGGCAGTCATCTTTATAATATTTTCGAACAGATTGTAATACAGGAATATCCTATTATAGAAAAAATAAAGATGGAAATGCTCAAACATGATGTCTTGGGCGCTATGATGACAGGAAGCGGATCAACTGTTTTTGCTATCACTGATGACGAAAAGATCGCCAATGAAGTCTATAAAAATGTGTCTCAAATAGTAGGATACTGTGTTATAACAAAAACTTCTGATTTTTCAATATCAGATATATGATGGGGAATCGCCAAGCGGTAAGGCACGGGCCTTTGGAGCCTGTATGCGGGGGTTCGAATCCCTCTTCCCCAGCCATCTTTTTGCTCGACAGTGTTGTCTTATAGTATCACGGGGTTTTTATGTAGAAGCACTCACAAGAGTCCTTTTACTCCTGTAACTATTACCCGGGAGCCGGGTCAGCAACGGCATTGTCGAGCTTAATTTTTCTCTTATTTTTCCTGCTTCACACCAACAAATCAAATTCTCATCTCAATAGCCCCCAAATGGACAATCACATTTTTGTCTTAAATTTATATTCTGATTCCTTGAACTTATAATACACTTATGTTATTATTAATCATAATTGATTTTTTAGCAAAAAAATTAAAGTAATCTGCAAAGGAGTTCTGCAATGTTCTATCGATCACATACAAAACATCCAAGCATTAATAGCTTTTTGATAAAGTCAGCATTTTTTCTTATTAATATCTGTATATTTATTTATTTTCTATCATCTAACCTTGTTTATGCAAATGAAAATAAACTTATATTGCTTTCTCCTCATCAAGAAACTATACAAAAGGAATTTACCACCGCATTTAAGAAATGGCATCTTGCAAAATATAAAACTAATGTTGATCTTGTCTGGTTAGATCAAGGCGGAACATCAAATATAGTTAGATTTATCGAATCTGAATTCAAAAGGAAACCTAACGGAATAAATGTTGATATATTATTTGGTGGTGGAACAACACCTCATATAAAGCTCAAAAAAGACGGCTCTTTACAAACATACAAATTGCCTCAAGGAATATTATCAAAGATACCTGCAAATTATGCTGGTAACCCTATTTATGATCCAGAATTTCAATGGTATAGTGCCTGTTTCTCGGGGTTTGGAATTCTCTATAATAAGCAATTATTTAATATGCTTAAACTGCCAAGACCAACAAAGTGGTCTGATTTGGCAAAACCTGAATTTGCAAAATGGGTTAGTTCATCCGATCCTCGTCAAAGCGGAAGTATTCATCAAATGTATGAAATTATACTGCAAAGCTACGGTTGGGAAAAGGGATTTGAAGTGATAACAAAAATGAATGCAAATGTCAAAGTCTTTGGCAGGGGTGCTAGCGATATTCCTAGAGATGTTGATCTAGGCGAAACAGCCTGCGGGCTTGCCATCGATATATATGCCTTAGCTAAAATCGCAGAATCAGGTTCAGATAAACTCGGTTATGTGATGCCAGAAGGCGAGACAGTCATAGGTGGTGATCCAATAGCAATCCTCAAAGGTGCGCCTAATAAAGAGATTGCTCAAAGATTTGTTGAGTTTGTAGTGGGAGAACCCGGGCAAAAACTTTGGATGTTAAAAGCTGGGCAACCCGGAGGACCAGTGAAAGATAATTTAAGGCGTATGAGTATAATGCCACATATATACGAACTATTAGGAAATAAAGCTGACGTTCCAACAAATCCATTTAAATGGAAGTCACCTATGATATTTGATTATAAAAAGGCATCTGCTAGACAGGGCATTATTGATGATCTAATTGGCGCACTAACAATTGATGTCCATGATGATTTAACAAGGGCTTGGGATGCTGTTAAAAAAGGCGGAATGAAGCCTGAAGCAGTTAAAAAGCTAACGGAAGTTCCCATATCAGAGGCAGAGTTAATAAATATCGGCAAAGCTAAATGGGAAAATCAAGAATTTAGAAATACCAAAATTGCAGAATGGGTCAAATTTGCCAAAAATAAATATAAAGAGGCATCTAAACTAGCAAAATAAGTTATCTTCAAAGATTGCATATGACAGATACAGAAATAAAAGCACATAAAAACAGGACAATAATAATCTCAGATGTGGAAATGCCTTTTTACAGAGATAAGCTTATTAAACTATCAGGCAGAACTAATCAAAATGAGATTGAAAACAGAACTATTAACCAAGACCTTTTTGAGATATTAAACTGGCTTCCAGAATCTTTTATTGACTTGCTATTTATCGATCCGCCATATAACATGACAAAATCCTTTAACTCAGAAACGTTTCAAGAGCGTTCTATCGAGGAGTATGCAGAATGGCTTGAGTCATGGTTCTCAAAGCTGATAAAGATATTGAAGCCAAATGCGTCAGTTTATATATGTGGTGATTGGAAATCATCGGCGTCAATTCATCTTGTCGCTGAAAAATATCTCAAAATCCGTAACCGCATCACTTGGGAACGTGAAAAAGGAAGAGGTGCAAGGGCAAACTGGAAGAATTGTTCAGAGGATATTTGGTTTTGCACTGTCTCTAATGATTATACATTCAATCTTGATGATGTAAAGCTGAAAAGAAAAGTTTATGCCCCTTATACTGATAATACAGGTAATCCAAAAGACTGGGATAATACAGACAAAGGAAAATATCGTATAACTCATCCATCAAACGTCTGGACAGATCTAACTGTTCCATTTTGGTCAATGCCTGAAAATACAGATCATCCTACACAAAAGCCAGAAAAGCTATTAGCAAAAGTTATATTGGCAAGTTCTAATCCTGATGATATAATCTTTGATCCTTTTCTTGGTTCAGGAACAACATCGGTTGTGGCGAAAAAACTCGGTAGAAAGTATGTCGGGGTTGAAATAGACGAATTATATTGTTGTCTTGCAGAAAAGCGTCTTGAGATGGCCGAAACAGACAAGGTCATACAGGGTTATACTGATGGAATCTTCTGGGAGAGGAATACGCTAAAAGATCAATATCGTCATAATGCAAAAAAGAGAATACAAACATGAACCCAAACCACAATATATAACATGACTCTTGAACAGAGATTAAGAAAGGCGTTTGAGCTTTCAGAATTCTCAAAAAAGCTATTCAGGCATGGTTTGCGCAAGAGATTTCCTGATTTATCAGAAGAAGAATTTCAAAAACTATATCTCAAAAAGCTTGATAAATATCACAACAGTAATTACTAGGGAAATATGACAATGAAAGAAATACCCGAAGGACTATTAGGCGAAATCGTCAGAAGATTAAAAGAAGGTCTAAATCCTGACAAGATCATCTTGTTCGGTTCTCATGCTTATGGAAATCCAAATGATGATAGCGATATTGATCTACTCATTGTAATACCTGAATCAAATGAGCCTCGTTATCGTCGAGCGCGCAAAGCCTATAATTGTCTTTGGGGCATAACCGCGCCTACAGAATTAGTAGTTGCTACTCAACAAGAAATCAAACGAGCATCTAAAGTTCCTTCATCATTATTTAATCAAGCTATTCAAAAGGGTAAAATACTCTAGAAGCAATCATCATGGCAAAAGCGATTGTTGATTTTATTACTCAATTATTGATTGACGAGGTTAAGGATTAGAATTATTACATAAAAAAGGTGCATCTAAAATGATTGAACTACACTTAAAAAACATATCAAAGTTATTCGGTCAAACAAGGGCGGTTGATAGTGTTACGTTGAATGTCAAAGCAGGTGAATTGTTCTTTCTTTTAGGTCCTTCGGGATGTGGAAAGACGACTTGCTTGAGAACTATCGCTGGATTTTATCAACCAGATGAAGGCGAATTATTATTCGGTGACAAACTTATGAATAATGTTCCTCCACATAAGCGCAATATAGGTATGGTTTTCCAGAATTATGCCCTTTGGCCCCACATGACAGTCTATGAAAACGTTGAATATGGGCTTAATATTCGTAAATTACCAAGTAATATAAAAAAAGAAAAGGTTGAAAAAGTCCTTGAAGTTGTCCAGATGACGAAATATATCGATAGAAACCCGAATCAACTTTCAGGGGGACAACAACAACGCATTGCCCTTGCAAGAGCATTGGTTATTGAGCCTGATATATTATTATTGGACGAACCTCTAAGCAATCTCGATGCAAAACTCCGTCTTGAAATGCGGCAGGAAATTAAAAGAATACACTCAGAAGCAGGCATTACCTCTGTATATGTAACACATGATCAAAAAGAAGCCCTATCGCTTGCGGATAGATTGGCTGTTATGAAAGATGGTAAAATTATACAACTTGGAACGCCACGTGAGGTGTATAATACTCCCATAAATAGATTTGTCGCTGACTTTATTGGTGAAACAAATTTCATTGATGGTAAAATAAAGACAAAAACAAACGGATACTTTATCTTTGAGACATCAATAGGTGAAATAAGAGCAACAGGGGTCAATATTTCTGAAATTCAGAATATTGTCTGCTCGGTTAGACCAGAATCAATAAATGTCTTGGATATACCAAAAGATGATCTACCAAATCAGTTAGAGGCTAAAATATCAAGCGTTACATATCTTGGTGATATTGAGGAATACTGGCTAAAAGTAAAAAATCAATGGGATGTTAAAGCGGTTATCAATAATCCGGGAACTTATGAAAGAAAATCAGGCGATATTGTATATATCCAGTTTCAGCCTGAAGATGCCATATTGTTATCAAATCAATTCTAATTCTTGTTTAAAGTGAGGTTTATTCAGTGAGGACAGGTTCATTATTTAAGAAATACGATCTATCGCCAACAACATCGATATTTTTGATAATATTGGTAATTTTCTTTGCTGTTTTTCTAATCTATCCTATCGTTTATGTCTTTTCTCAGGCATTCTACCTCAGCAGTTCCAAGCTATTCTATATTGATTCTGATTTTCAAAATAATATGGATACAGGCATTTTATCAGAAGACCTTATTTATGAATTTGAAAATCATGGTATTCATATACCATCAGAAGCGGTTATAACCTCAATAGAATCGGGCAATAAGTGGGAAATCAATAGCGAAGGACAAACCTATTTAGTCAGAAATGAAGATGGCGTATTAAATATTTATTCTAAAGGTAAATTCTCATTTGGTTTCTTTAAACTCATGGTAACAAATCCAGTCCAGCGAGTTAGCATAATAAATAGTATAGTTCTTGGTGTTGTTGTAACGCTTGCGACAACGATACTTACATTGCCATTAGCATATTGCTTAGTGCGGTATAATTTTCAAGGAAGGTCGCTACTTCAGGGTTTAATACTTATTCCAATGGTCATGCCTCCTTTTGTTGGCGCTATTGGTATGAAACAACTTTTTAGCAGAATGGGCAGTATCAACCTTATATTAATGAAATTCGGTATTATAGACCCTATAAACGCTATTGACTGGTTTGGTAGTGGATTCTGGGGTGTTGTTCTTATGGAGGTGCTTCATCTCTATCCTATAATGTATTTGAATATAGCTGCTGCGATGTCTAATGTCGATCCATCGCTTGAGGAAGCGGCTGAAAGCATGGGGGCAGGAAAGCTAAAACTATTTTGGACTGTAACTCTCCCTCTCATGATACCCGGTTATTTTGCAGGCGCATCGGTTGTATTTATATGGGCTTTCACTGATCTTGGCACGCCTCTTATATTTGAATATAGAAATGTTATACCTATACAAATATTCAATATGGTTGCAGATATTAGAGCTAATCCGATGGGATTTTCGCTTGTAGTCGTTGTTATACTCTTATCGCTAGTATTTTTCTATTTATCTAAGAAATTCATGGGAAGCAAGCGTTATGAGATGATGTCAAGAGGACATGTTGATATTCGTGAACGTTCAGCAGGAAAAATCGGAACAACTATTATATATGTTTTTGTCTTAGGAATAATCTTAATATCGGTTTTACCACATATAAGCGTAGTCTTGCTTTCCATTACCGATAAATGGTCGGGAACGATATTTCCTGAATCTGTAACATTAAATCATTATCGTGAAATATCATCACACGAATTGACTTTACCGAGTATAAAAAATAGCCTTATATATAGTAGTATAAGCACTTTCGTCGACATTATTGTAGGAGTTTTAATTGCATATATACTTGCGCGTAAGCTAATTCCCGGAAAAGACGTTCTTGACCTTATGTCAATGTTACCTTTGGCGTTACCGGGGCTCATATTGGCTTTTGGATACGTAGCATGTTTTTCTGGAAGTTTTCTTGATCCAAGAGAAAATCCTACTACTTTGCTTATTGTAATTTATGCGGTCAGAAGATTGCCATATATGGTCCGATCTGCCTATGCGGGATTCCAGCAAACAAGCATCGCTTTGGAAGAGGCATCGCAAAGTCTTGGTGCATCGCCATTGAAAACTATGAAAAAAATAACTTTTCCTCTAATTATAGCCAATCTAGTTGCAGGTGGTATTCTCTCATTTGCATTTGCAATGCTTGAAGTCAGCAGTAGTTTGATACTTGCAATGAAAAAGGAGTTTTTCCCAATAACAAAGGCTATATATTATTTATTCGGTAGGATTGACGATGGTCCTTATATTGCCAGCGCGATGGGTATGTTAGGTATGATTCTTTTGATTATAAGTCTTGTTTTTGCTGGTAGATTTCTTGGTAAGAGAATGGGCGAACTTTTTAGAGCTTAATTGTAATTATATCATTTATTTATAGATTTATAGCAAGGAGTAAAAATGAAGAGAATTGTTACTTTTCAATTGGTAATGACAAGCTTGATATTGCTTGTTTTAATTTATCCACACTCATCATTGGGGCAAGATAGATATGTTTATCTACATTCAATTCCAGACGGACCCGGCTTTGATAATCCTTATGACCTAGCTGTTGATGGTTCAGGAAACATATATGTTACAGACACAAATAATCATCGTGTTCAGAAATTTAGCAGATTTGGTGATCTCATATCCTCATGGGGAGTATGGGGTATTAATGACGGTCAATTTCAAAAACCTTGGGGTGCTGTTGTTGATAAGCTAGGATATGTTTATGTTGTTGATTCAGATAATCATCGAGTTCAAAAATTCTCGTCAAATGGCGATTTTATTATGAAATTTGGCAAACGTGGTTCTGGTGATGGCGAACTTATAAGACCAAATGGCATAGCAATTGACAATCAGGGTAATATTTACGTTGCAGACACCGATAACAATCGTATACAGAAATTTGATTCAAATGGAAGATTCTTATTAAAGTGGGGTTCTAATGGTACATCAGACGGACAAACTCCTTATCCAGAAGGAATAGCTGTTGATTCAGAAGGGAATGTCTATTTAGCTGATGCTTGGAATGGTCGCATTCAAAAATTTGACTCCAGCGGTAATTTCCTAAAAAATTGGGGCAAACAGGGGTTTAAAAACGGTGAGTTTATAGGACCTCGTGGTGTCGCAACAGACAAAGACAATAATGTATATGTAGCAGATACAAGAAACAGCAGAATCCAAAAATTTGATTCAGATGGCAACTTCCTTGCTGTTTGGGGTTCTCTTGGTGTTGGTGATGCTCAATTCAATAATCCAAGAGGCATTGAAATATCTCCTTATGGTGATATATGTATCGCTGATTGGGGCAACAATCGCATACAAGTATTAGATTCAAATGGCGGATTTGTTAGAAGATTAGGTATAAGTGGTTCTGGGAATGGTCAGTTTATTACGCCCAAAAGTATCGCTATGGACCCAAATGGCAATATTTATGTTGCAGACACAAATAACCATCGTATCCAGAAAATAAGTCAAGGCGGGTTTTATATATCACAATGGGGTTCAAAAGGTTCAGGTGACGGGCAATTCTCTTTTCCATCTGGCATTGCAGTTGATAAAAATGGGAATGTTTATGTTACCGATCTAGGAAATTGCAGAGTTCAAAAGTTTAGTGCAAATGGAAGTTTTCTTACAAAATGGGGTATATCAGGAACTGCTGACGGTCAATTTATGTCTCCATTTGGTATAGCAGTAGATCAATCTAACAATGTCTATGTCGCAGATTGGTTTAATCATAGAATACAAAAATTCGACTCAAATGGAGGGTTTATTACAAAGTGGGGTAAATTAGGCGGTGCAGATGGAGACCTTTCTAGTCCAAGAGGAGTTGCAGTCGACCAACAGGGATTTGTTTATGTTGCAGATACAGATAACCACCGCATCCAGAAATTCACATCAGGAGGGGCTTTTCTTGGTAAATGGGGCAGACTCGGAAACTCAATTGGAACTGGTGACGGACATTTTTGGACGCCATGGGGTTTAGAAACGGATAATGCTGGAAATGTTTATGTCGCAGATACGGGCAATAATAGAATACAAAAATTCAACTCAAATGGACAATTTCTTGGCAAATGGGGGGCAGAGGGTGATGCAATAGGTTTGCTTCGCGCTCCTTATGATGTAGTTGTTGATTCCTCTGGTTCGACAGTTTATATCGCAGATACAGGCAATCAGTGTATAAAGGTATATACTCGTGCTGCAGGAAATATACCACCCATCGCAAATACCAAAATTTTGGTTGGCTTTGAAGATACACCCATTGAGTTCACATTAACAGGAAGGGACCCTGATGGAAGTTTTGTAACATTCCGAATTACAAGCCAACCAAGAAATGGGAAATTAACTGGTAATATACCTAACTTAATCTATACGCCAAACTTAGATTTTACTGGCGAAGATACGATAATTTTCGTTGCATCCGATGGATATGCTGACAGCGCACCTGCAATAATACAGATCACTATCGGAGCCTTAAATGACCAACCTTCAGCAGACTCAAAGTCAGTTACAACAGATGAAGATAAACCTATAAATATTATTCTTACAGGAAGTGATCCTGACAATGATCCTTTAACTTTTAAAATAATTAATAATCCACAAAATGGAACTCTCGCTGGAACTCCGCCAAATATTACATATACACCTAATCCAGATTTCAATGGCATGGATAGTTTCACCTATGTATCAAATGACGGAACTTCAAATAGCCCTCAAGCCACAGTAAATATAACAATTATTCCAGTAGATGACCCTCCAATTGCTGATTCTGCTTCTATAACGCTTGATGAAGACTCTTTTGCACAGATTCCCCTAACAGGAAAAGACCCCGAAGGAAAGTTAATTACTTTTACAATCACTGATAGACCGAAAAATGGCACTATTACAGGAAATCCGCCGAATATTATCTATACTCCAGCACCTGATTTTAATGGCAAAGATGAAATAAAATTTACAGTCAGTGACGGAGTCTTAACAAGCCAAAAGGCGACTATTGATATAACTGTAAATCCTGTTAATGATAAGCCAATAGCACATCCTCAACAGGTAACAACACAAGAAGACACCTTCGTTAGAATTACATTAACAGCTACAGATATTGATGCGCAAATACAGACACTTGGTTTTGAGGTTGTTGAAAAGCCAAAAAATGGTGTTTTGTCAAGTAAAGCCCCTTATTTGATATATACGCCCAATAAAGACTTTTATGGGACCGATAGCTTTACTTTCACAGCCCAAGATGCCTTTTTAAAGAGTGATCCTGCAACAGTAACAATCATAGTTGAGCCTGTTAATGACCCTCCCGTTGCAAATTCACAATCTTTGGAAATGGATGAGGATAAGACCCTCAAAATTACCCTTTCTGGAAGCGACCCTGATGGTGATAAACTTACATATAAAATCGCCAGTAATCCTTCAAATGGCAAATTGCAAGGAATAGAGCCTAATATTGAATATATACCTAATCTAAACTTCTTTGGTGATGATTCATTTACATTTATTGCCAGTGATGGATTATTAGATAGCAATATCGCAAAAATAACAATAAAGGTAAAGCCAATTAACGATTCACCAACTGCCAATTCACAAGAATTAACAACAAACGAGGATACCGCAATCAATATTACTCTGGTTGGAAAAGATGTAGAATCAGACCCTCTTACTTATAGAATAACAAGATACCCAACAAACGGATATCTCAGTGGTGATCCACCAAATCTTCAATACAAACCACACTTTGGTTTTTTTGGGACAGATACGCTTATATTTGTTGTTAATGATGGTAATGTAGATAGCGAACCAGCAACAGTGACGATAATAGTTAAAAAGGTCAATGATGCCCCTTTTGCAAATTCACAATCAGTTACTACCAATGAGGATACGCCAAAAAGTATCACATTGACAGGAACGGATGCAGATAAGGACCCACTAACTTTCAAAATCGTTACTCAACCAAAAAATGGAACTATCACAGGAACAGATAAAGAGATTATTTACACACCGAATAAGGATTTTAACGGAAATGATAGTTTTACATTTATCGCTAGTGATGGAGAAGCAGAAAGTAATCTTGGCACTATAAATATTAGGGTAATTGCTGTCAATGACCCGCCAATTGCTGAATCAAACACCTTTGAAGTTAATGAAAACTCCGAAGTTCAAATAACATTGACAGGAAAAGACCCAGAAAACGATAAACTCTCTTTTGAAATTATAACCAAACCTTCAAATGGTTCTCTTACAGGAAATCCACCACAGCTAACATATAAGCCAAATGAAGACTTTAATGGTGAAGATTACTTTACTTTTATTGCAAATGATGGCAAATTAAAAAGCGAACAGGGTAAGATAGATATAATAGTTTTGCCAGTTAACGACCCACCTATTGCACAAGGACAATCTGTATTCACAGATCAGGACATTCCAACAAAAATTACGCTTATTGGAAATGATATTGATGGGGATAAACTCACTTATCAAATTATCGATCAGCCGACCAACGGAACTCTTGCAGGAGACATGCCTGACATAATATACACGCCAAAGGCAAACTTTAGCGGAGAAGATACCTTTACTTTCATTGTTAGCGATGGCAGTCTTAAAAGTGAACCAGCAAAGGTAACAATCAAAGTTAATAAAACCAATGACCCTCCAACTGCCATAAGCCAGATATTTAAAACCAATGAAATAACTCCAGTTGAACTTATACTTATAGGAACAGACCCTAATAATGATAAACTAGAATTTAAAATTGTAACCCAGCCATCTAATGGAAAAATCATCGGAACTCCTCCAAAATTGAAATATGAACCAAATGGATATTTTACAGGAATTGACAGTTTCACATTCCTTGTTAATGATGGAAAAGCTGATAGCGAAACCGCAACAATAGAGATAGATGTAGAAGCTATAAATGATCGCTGGGATGTTAATAGAGATGGAATAGTGAATATTCTTGACGTTATTTTTGTTAATTTATATTTTGGAAAAGAAAATTATCCAACAGGTCATAATCCAGATGTCAACAGAGATAAAAAAGTTGATAATTTAGATATTGAAATTGTTATTCAGAACTTTGGCAAAAAAAGCCTATAATAAATAAGTCAGCTTTTTCTTTACTGGCAATTTTTGGAGGTTTTTTCTATGAATAAAGTGATTATCTTTTTGGCATTCATCACTATTATTTTTAATGGATGCGCAAAGGAAGATAACGCCCTTCCTGTAATTCATATATTTCAGGCAAATCCAAACACTATTGAAGTTGGTGAAGAAACGACCATTACAGTGCTAGCAACTGACGAAGACGGTGATGCTTTGACCTACATATACCAACCTAGTGCTGGGACTATAAATGGCACTGGGGCTACTGTAAAATGGACAGCTCCTGATGTTCCGGGAAAATATTCAATTAAGGTAAATGTTAGTGATGGAAAGGAATTTTCTATAAGTAGCTTGGATGTTACTGTAAACCAGAGACAACAAAAAGAGACAGAGGGGCTTATTATACCCGGAAAACAAGTAGCAGGCTTTAAAATCAACGACACAATTGACAATATTGAATCAATATACGGTGAAGGTGAAAAGGAATTCGAAAACCCCTATACATACAGCTTTTATGAAGACTTCGGTATTATTGTTATTTTTAATAACAGGGGACGTGTTGAAGGGATATTCGCAGTAAAACCAAATAAATCCACTACTGCTGGTGGAAATGGCATTGGTAGTTCTATTACCAGTGTAAAAAACGAATTCGGTGAACCAGACGATATTGATGATGAAACATTTTCACATTGGTATATAGAAGGCATAGGATTTTATTACGATCAGAATTCCAAAGTTAGCTCAATAATCATATTTATCCCATAATAAAATAGATATGATTTTTTAGGTATTACAATTTCTTTACAGGAGATAGAGATGATTTTAGACAAGATGAGCCTAAATGGCAAAGTTGGCATTGTCACAGGCGCGAGTAAAGGTCTAGGAAGATCAATGGCTATTGGTCTTGCAGAAGCTGGCGCTGATCTAGCGATTATAAGTCGTGGTATGCCCGATCTTATGAAAGTTGTTGAGGAAATGAAATCACTTGGAAGAAAAGTACTCCCCATAAGTGCGGATATGACTGATACAAAACAGATAGCAGATGTGGTTCAGAAAACTCTTGATGAATTTGGCAAGATTGACATACTTATCAATAACGCAGGGACAACTATAAGGCAAAATATTGAGGATGTTACAGAAGAGGCATGGGATACAGTCATGAATCTGAATATAAGGGGGGCTTTCTTCTGCGCGCAAGCTGTCGGAAAAGTCATGATCAAGCAAGGAAAAGGGAAAATAATCAATACCGCATCGCTTCTTAGTGCGATAGGCGGTCCTAAAGCTGTTGCTTATTCTGCTGCAAAAGGTGGTATAGCACAGATTACGAAATGTATGGCTGTCGAATGGTCAAAATACAATATAAACGTCAACGCTATTGCCCCAGGATATTTCAGAACGCCTTTGACACAACCTCTACAAGACGATCCAGAAAGATCTGCAAAGATTCTCAGCAGGATACCAATGCAGAGATGGGGTGAACCAGACGATCTAAAAGGTATCGCTGTTTTTTTGTCCTCTGAAGCCTCTGATTATGTTACAGGTCAAGTTATTTTCGTTGATGGTGGATGGATGGCAAGTTAAGATATGAAACCTTTCTCAAAAAACGCTTTAGCAATGCCCCGTTCAAAAATTCGTGATATAATGCACATTGCGATGGAGATGGATGATGTTATTCATCTAGAGGTTGGTGAACCTGATTTTTCCACACCTGAACATGTTGTCGATTCTGCTTGCTCTGCTGCAAAAAATGGATTTACTAAATACGCCCCTAATGCTGGATTAAATTCTCTGCGAATAGCGATAGCTGACAAGCTGAGAAGATATAATAAAATTGATGCAAACATTGAGAATGTAACCGTAACATCAAGTGGGGTCTGTGCAATAGCGACATCCCTTATGGCTTTAATGGAAGATGACGAGGAAATATTGATCCCAGATTTATCTTGGCCTGATTATGATATGATTATCGCCATCAATGGCTGGAAGCAAGTCAGATACCCATTGCTTAAAGACAAGGGCTTTTTACCTGATATGAAGGCCTTACGCAGTTTGATAACTAAAAAAAGCAAGGTTCTTGTTATCAATAGCCCATCAAACCCAACAGGTGCGGTTTTTCCAAGGTCGATCCAACAAGAGATGGTTGAAATAACATCTGAATATGACCTATATCTAATGTCAGATGAAACCTATGATCAGATAATCTTTGATGGAGAGCATGTCAGTCCCGCCATCTATGATAAAGAAGGGCGTGTTTTAAGCATATACAGCTTCTCAAAAGTATATGCAATGACTGGTTGGCGAGTCGGTTATGTTTGTGCTTCACCTTCATTATCAAGATTGATTGCAGATATTCAAGAACCTTATGTTTCTTGCGCTTGCACAATTTCACAAAAGGCAGCGGAATCTGCGTTGACGGGACCGCAGGATTGCCAAAAAACTATGATTGACGCATACCGCAGACGCAGAGATATTGCCATTGAGATATTAAAAGAAAACGATATGTTTGTTTATTCTCCACAGGGGGCAATATATATGCTGATCGACATCTCACAATCGAGAATGGGTTCGCATGAATTTGCAATGTCGCTTCTCGAAAAAGAGAGGGTTGCAGTATCTCCTGGTGATACCTTTGGTGAACAGGGGAAGAATTATATACGTATCTGTTTTGCAGTATCAGAAGATAATTTAAAAGAGGCTCTCAAGCGTATTTGCAGACATATTATACGTAATATGTGATAAGTAAAGCGTTTTACGTTTCATTCATTTGAGAAAGAAGGATAAATATGGTTCTTGGAATAGTTGTCGGAACTGTTGTTGCAACACAGAAAGACGAAAAATTGACTGGTGGGAAATTGCTTGTCGTTCAGGAATTGGGCATTGATGGCAAGCCAAAAGATCGATATGCTGTTGCTATGGATTCTGTTGGGGCTGGTGTTGGTGAGGTTGTGTTGGTTGCTCATGGTGGTTCTGCAAGAATGACAGAAGTAACCAAATCAAAGCCTATTGACTCCGTTATAATGGCTATTGTTGATGTTCTGGAAGTTAATGGCAACATAATATATCAGAAATAGGGAGTCTATATTATGGAACTTGGTAAAATAATAGGCACTGTTGTAGCAACTCGTAAGCATCACAGCCTTGCAGGAACAAGATTATGTGTTGTTCAGCCGTTAGATAATGATATGAACGAAGTTGACATTCCTATTGTTGCAGTTGATATCGAGTCAAAAGCTGGCTATGGAGAGATTGTATTCACTGTTACTGGTGGAGATGCCTCTGTTGTTTCGAAGCATGGCGAAATGCCCGTTGATGTGGCGATTGTTGGCATTGTCCATTCTTTGTCTGTTTCTGATAAGGAGTAATTATGTATATTGCAAAAGTCATAGGTAAGATGGTTTCTGTAATTAAGCATGAAGCCTATGATAATAAGAAACTGCTCATTGTTAAGCGACTAGACTTACATATGTGTCCTGTTGGTTCAGACATCATTGCAATAGATTATGTTGGCGCAGGCGAGGGGGATAAAGTTCTTATTGCAAGGACTCCAGGGCTTGCTCAAGAAGTATTCGGTATAAAAAATGCCCCAATATGTGAATTAATAATCGCTGTTGTTGATAAAATAAATCTGAGCAAGGATATAGCATCAGTATAATACGAATTCTTCAATTAGCAATAGATAATGACAAAGAGAGATTCTCTACTGCATGTCAGAATGACATCCTTAATGAGTTTCTGCTAGTATATTTCGCAATATGTATTAACATCAGCTTGATACAAGAATGAACCACAAAGACACTAAAACACAAAGTCCCACAAGGGATTAAATTAAAGATTAAGTTATCAAGATTATATTTTCAATCGTTAAATCTTATTTATTGCTTTATGCCTTTGTGTCTTGGTGGTAAATATGCCAAACTCACTTTATATATAATGAGCAATATATTTTATGCCCATCGCTATTTCTTGCCAATCTGGCCAGATTTTATCATTTCATCTAAGGCATTATCGTCAACATCCAAAGGTAAATTCACTCGTCCACGACGTCTACTAGATTCCCAGCAGGCAAATATTATTTCAGTAGCGATTAATGCACGACGGGCGCATAATTGGCTTTCTCGACCTGTAGATAGTGCATCTACTATATCTGCAATAGCCCTCTCTATAAATCCGGGTCCATGAATGCTTTCACCCTTTGTATCTATGTTTTCCCAGCCTGTTTGACCATCTCTCTTAATACGTAGAGGCAACTGATTTAGATCGGCAACACCGATCTCGATCACACCTTTAGTTCCTACAATACGATTCATTGCACCGATGACAGATGACCCTGGACCGCTAGCCGCCATGCCCATAATGCCATTAGCATATTCCCATAATGCCCAGACTTGCCCTTCGTGATCGGCTCCGAAGACTAACTGAGGTTCTCTATAGTCTATTTGGGCAATGACCCATTTTGCTGGTGTTTCGTCATTGAAAAAGCTGAGCATATCGATAAAGTGTGTGCCAGTATCAAACAAATTGCCACAGCCATATTGGAGTATCCGCAATTCACCAATTTCTCCTGCTTTTAATAGCTCTTTTGCCATAACAAATGGAGCGCCAAATCTACGTTGATGGTTAAATGTTAATTGGACGCCTTTGTCCTTACATACCTGGGCCATACGTTTTGCGTCCCCCCAAGTGGTTGCCATTGGTTTTTCGCAATGTATAGCCTTTACGCCTGCTTCTGCTGATGCTATGGTCATTTCTGCATGAAGCCGTATCCATGTGCATATACTAACTATATCTAGTCCTTCTTTTGCAAGCATATCTTTATAGTCGCTGTATATAGTTTTAACTCCGAATCGTTCTGCGTATGCTTTGGCGTTTTTCTCTGATATATCTGCACAGGCAACTATTTCACATTTATCTGACAATTTCTCATAAGCGTTGCCATGTTCCCAAGCCATTGCATAGCCCATGGCATCTTTTTTTTTCGTATTATCGCCACAACCGATTACTCCAACCCTATACTTACTCATAATACGATCCTTTCTTTAAGAAAGCAGTCTTTAAAATAATACCATTTTCAAAGTATGATTATGAAGTGATTAGCCTTCTAGACTCCAAAAGCCATTTGTCTGTTTGGACTACACTTTTTTCCTTTAATTTCACTTTTTTGCCTTTTCTTTTTCGTATTGTTTTATAATTTTAATGAACTCATTATCAACTCGACGATTGTGTTTATCAACTTCTTCGTTTCGTTCTGCCTCTAACATTTCATAAACCTTCTCGAGCATTTTGCCATCTGCTTCAGTTAGTTTTACATTTCTTCTGCTCATAACCCTTTCAGCAGTTTCGAGCAACGTCTTAACTCTAAATCCTTTGCTAAGTCTATTTTCACGAAAGAAGCAGAAGGAAGGCACATATTGCGGTGGAAGATCACCAGATGAAAGCACATTAGTCATTATTCCAACAACGGTTCCAGTTGTGAGCAATGCGCCAATACCAAGTTTTGTATGGTCTCCAATAAAGCAACCGACTTTTAAATCACAAGAGTCAACAATCTGATTGTTAACAGGAACTTTTACATCAGAAAGATCGTTCTTCAAATCGCTATTTGTAGCCATTGCACCGACATTTACCCATTCACCGAGATAAGCATGACCAATAAATCCTGCATGATGTTTATTGGTATATCCCTGTATTATAGATTCTTCTAACTCTCCACCAACACGGCAAACAGGACCCAACGTGCATCCGCTTCTTATCAATCCACCATCAATAATTGTAGTTTTCTTCGATGTCCCTTCATTATCCATCATACAACAAGGTCCGTCGATTAGTGATGGTGGGCGAACGTCAATATATGAGCCTATATAGACAGGTCCACCTGTAATATCTATTGTTACATTTGGAAATATCTTTGTCCCTTCTCCGATATAAAGTCCAATTTTGCCTTCTTTCATTAGATTAGAGGCTTCTTCTGCACCGTAGGAAACTATTTTCCCATCAACTTTTGCTCTGACAAAGGCACCGTTCTCAATAACACCTTTTGATTCTTCTGGTTTTGCATAGAACTTAAAATCTGCTTCTATTGCTTCACCATTTGTTAAAACAAGATTCCAGAGATAATTTGCAAACTTAATGCCTCTAATCTCTTTTTTTGAAATATCAAGAGACATTATCTTTTCAATGAATTGGTTTTGATCATCCGAGATTGAGTCCATAAGTGAAGCAAGTTTATCATAATTTTTTAACCGAACATAGGCTACTGCCCCATCTTGTAATCCAATTTCTTCTTCACCATCAATTTCTGGAAGATCAGATAAAGATGCAATAATTCGTCCATTTATTAATAGTGCATTGTCAAATGTAGACTCACATATATGTTCTATTGTATTTATTTGTGTCCCAATTTTATGTTGTAGAGCAACATCTTTCAGATAATCTCTACAAATATAGCTAAATGAGCCTACATTAGGTATTCTTTTTATAATATTTTCCCATAATGGTTTCATTCCACAGAGAAGTTCAAAAGCAGGTCTTGTTAGGGTTAATGGATTAAGATTTCTAACAAGATTATCCTCAAAGATAATCAAATATTTACCAGTCATTACGATTTAACCTCCTAATATACATACAAAAAACAAACAAAATCACCAATTATATTTATTATATCAATTAGATGCAATATCAACAAGCATTATTTTGATTGTAATGAAACAGAAATGATTCTAAAGATAAAAAAGTTATCGATCTTTGTAATAATGAGGGAAAAATAGATAATGAATAGACTTATATTCGCTGATGCTGAGATATTAATTGCGGTAGTTTGTTACGAAGAAATAGTTAGAAAGCTTGACAAAACACGCTTGTTTGCACCGACAGTAATAGAAATAGCCCTGTTTGATTGACCAAACTAGGGCTAATATCTCACCCAACTTTCAACCATTTTTGCAAATGATGCGTTGGAATATAATAAATGGCTCCCCCGGCTGGACTCGAACCAACGACAAAGTGGTTAACAGCCACCTGCTCTACCGACTGAGCTACGGAGGAACATAAGATACTCCTGTCAGATAATTTTATTATAGCATAACTTTTTTATCTTGTCTAGTGTATTTTTGAATATCTGTCTCAAATTATTGATTAGTCACTTTCCATTAACCCAAAATTTCTCTTTTTAAACTAGATTATAATTTATAATCAATTTGTTAATATTCACTCTTTTATGTGAATGAATTACAGCGACTGGATCAAAAGATTCATCGTCGAGATGTGGATAGATGTAAAGGATTTTTCTATTCATTAAAGTCTCCAGAGATTTATGATTTTCTATGTTTTGACTTTTTTAGATCGTTCTTTTGATGTGAATGTTTTTTGAAGGATTTGTCTTTTTCTGTTTCTATAATCGCTGTTTCTAAGGGTATGGGGGCATTTCGCAAACGGATCAGAATTATCACACCAATAATTATCATTATAATTGCTATCAATTGTGCATCTGTTATAACCTTTAGCATAGATTCATCTCTTGTTTCCCAACTATAACGCCAGAATTCTGTAATATATCTCTCAATTCCAGCAAGAATTAAATATATACCAAACATCCAGCCATAAGGTCTACTTTTTTTACGAATATGCCATAGATAACCAAATATTATAAGACAAAGAATGATCTCATATAAGGGAGTTGGATGAACTTTTGCACCGGGATAATATCTAATATCTGTTGAAACTGTCCCATTTGGAAATCCCATTGCCCAAGGTAAATCTGAGACAGGACCATAATCACCATCACCAGACAAAAAGCATCCCATTCGTCCAATTCCATAACCAAGTATCAATAAGGGTGCAATAAGATCAAGAACCTTCATTACAGGTATCTGTTTTCTTCGGATGATTATAATTACTAATAATGCTGCCATTATTAAACCGCCATGCCATACCAATCCAGCCCCCGAAAAGAAACTTTTTAATGAATATATTACTCCTTCACCCTGAATAATGCCCTCTATAACTGAATTTAACTTTGATCCGAATACGCCACCAAGTAAAGAAGCCATGATGATTTGATCACCCAATTCCATCGGAAGACCAACCCTTTTTAGCTCTTTTCTGAATAGATAACCAGTTATAACAAAAGCAAGGGCAAGCAAAAGCCCATAGCTATATATTCTTAGACTTCCTATCTGAAATAAGACAGGTAACATATAATTAATCTCCCAGACGTCAGCCAACATTATTAGCTTTATAGTTTTTTTATTATAACGATAGTAATATCATCTGATGGTGATGAAATTCCTGCATGATTATTAACTTCTGATAATATGGTTTGAGCCAGTCTGTCTGGATCAGAGTCATGGTTATTACTGACTATATCACATAACCTATCAAATCCAAACTGGACTTTGCTATTATCATTTGCCTCAATAACTCCATCTGTAAACATAACAATTAGATCATCTTTCTTCAATATAAATTCGTCGCTATGAAATTCAGCATCAGGAAACATCCCGACTGGAAGCCCACCAGTTTCCAATTGGACACAACTTTTGGAATTTGCAGGAAACAATATAGGTGGATTATGTCCTGCATTGGAATATTTGAAATTAGATGTTTTTGGATCATATAATGCGCAGAACATAGTTATAAAGGCTTCATTTAGGTTAAGATCAGGAAATACGATACGGTTTATTGTTCCAAGTATTTCTCCGGGTGATTCAAGACCGCTTACAGACCAGCTTTGCCAAACAGCACGTATAGTTGTCATTAGCAATGCTGCGGGCATCCCCTTACCCATAGAATCGCCAATTACCATTGCAATTTGATCTCGGTTATTCTTTAAAAAATCATAATAATCCCCGCCAACAGACCTTGCCATTATATTTAAAGCAGATATTTTTAATCCAGAATCTTCTGGAAGTTTCTGTGGAAGTAAATTTCTCTGTATATCGGAAGCGATCGCTAATTCATTTTCGTATCTAACTTGCTTCTTTAGAAGTTCCTCGTTTGCATCTTTCAAAATCTTGGCTATGCTTTGCGCCGCTGAAAGACTAAGCATTATTTGTTCTTCATTATCACCAATATTTCCATTGACAGGTAAATTGAGTTTTTCACTCAATAATTGTAGCCAATGTGATGGCATTGCTTCTTTGTCATTATGTTCTGATTCTAAAACTCGCAATTCTGCTTCTAAAAACTGCTGATGGGTTCTTTCAAAACCAGCAAGGAAATTAAAGAGCGACCTTACTTCTGGGTTATCAGTTTCGCTTGCCAAATTTTCATAGGATTCTTGTGCAATGATTTCAGACTTAATTGCAGACCTTAGAGCATTAAAAATGTTCATCTATTATTATCCTTCAACCAATTCTCCAACAACAGGAAAATTAAATAATTCGTCTGGATCATGAGGGGCAGAATCGATAAAATCCGTCATATCAGCCCCTGCTTCGTGCATTCCTTGATGGTCGCCATCCATCCAAAGATCGCTATCAGTAAGATCATAAACCTTTCCCTTATAGGCAACATAAACTGGTTTCCCATCTCTTCCATTGTATTCAGCTAGTTCTGCCAAAGTAAACTTTTTCATTTCTGCCATCATTTTTCTCCTTTTTGAATTAGATTATCATATTAATAAATACTTTTCATATACTCTACAAAAGCCTTTGCACAACGGTCAAGGTTTTCTTCGGAGCCTCCACCTTCAAGCATTGAACACATCTCATATCCGACATAACCATTATATCCGACTTCACTTAAAGCTCTTAAAAAACCTTTATAATCTATAAAACCTTTACCCATAGGAACTGCGCGAATTGCATCAATTTGGCGTTCATAATTGATATATTTTGGAATATATTTGAATCTTGGCCTTTTTACATAATCTGCAATTGTTGTGTGGACAATGAAAGGCGCAAGCTTTTTAACAGCGGTAACCAGATCAGTATCTTGAAGAGCTGGTGACCACGCATCGAACATAACCTTACAATTTGGCTCATCAATATCAACAAGTAAGTCATACATGCCTTGATATTCAACCGCAATATCATGATGATTTTGCACACCAATAATAACATCAAACTCAGAAGCCTTTTGAGCGCACTCCTTTATTGATTTGACACACCATTCCCATTGTTGATCATAAGAAGCGTTTTCACGTTCAAAACCTGTAAATATCCTGACTAAATTCCCTCCCAGATCCTTTGTTAATCGGGCAAGTTCTGTAACATAAAGTATCTGCATCTCTCGTAAAGGTATTCCTGGGCTATCTAATTCAACACAGAAATCGGTATAACCAGCCATACAGGCGAGTTTTAGATTATTTTTCTCAATTAATTCCCGAATCTCTGCACGCTTTTTTAGGTTCATCTCCAATAAAGAAGCATGGGGTCTTTTTGCCACAAGCATTATAGCATCGTATCCAAGAAATGCCGATTTCTGTATGAATTTTTCCAAAGGAATTGTAATCTGTCCTAACCAAACGCCAGCATAACTAACGGAATGTAATGCTGTTTTCATATTCCACCTCAACATAAATATCTTAAAAAAATATCACAAACGGACTATGATATAAATTTTATAACATTTTTAGCGATATTGTAAACAGGAAAATATATACTTTAGTGCTTGACTGAATTAATTTTTATATTTATAATCTTTAATGTCTCTCTTTTTATAGTGCCTTATTAGTAGGTTTTTTCATGATGATTTAGTAGTTGTAAAATTATAATTTACAATGATTTAGTTCAAAATTCCTTATTAAAAAGGTGGATGTCCTACAAATCGGTATAATCTACATACTGTTTTCTTCAATCAAAATACTCATAATATTAAAGCAATTATGTTGAAATAAATTATAGCATAATTTTAGACGGTGATTTAAAATGTCAAAAAAATTAATTCTGGCTTCTGCATCGCCAAGACGAAAGCAACTTCTTGAGCAAGTTGGACTTATTTTTGATATTATACCAAGTGATATTGATGAGGAAATCTTTATCCATCATGATCCATTGATAAACATACAGACAATTGCAATTAATAAAGCGATGAATGTAGCAATGAAAATTCACAGCGGATTAATCATCGCTGCTGATACACAAGTAATAGTTGATAACAGAGTGCTTGGAAAACCAATTGATAAGACCGATGCAATAAAAATGCTTTCAGATTTAAGCGGGAAAAAACACAAAGTTATTACAGGTGTTGCTATTGTCGATGCAGATACGGGAATGCGTGAATCATGGGTTGAAACAACATTCGTTGTTTTTAGAAAATTGACCTTAGATGAAATTCTATCTTATATTGAAAGCGGAGAATATGAAGGAAAGGCTGGAGCTTATGGTATACAAGGAAGGGCAGCAGCCTTCGTTGAGAGAATAGAAGGCTGCTATTTTAATGTTGTTGGCTTACCTCTCGCAAGATTAATGGAAAATTTACGAAGGTTCTGTAAATGAAATAAATGTCTTTACGGTCATAGCCGATTTTGCCTTTTGATACCAAGTATTATAGATCATATTTTGTTTTTGCCTTATAAGTTGCTCACGTAACTGATCTAATTCCTTTTTATTTTGTGCTACTTGTGCGTCATCAATTTCCTGTCTTTCTAATAATTGAATCACGCATATCCCATTTTTACTCTTAAATGGTCCAGCTACCGTTCCTACACTTGTTTTAAAACTTGCCTCCATTGCTTCTTTTGATTCTATTGAGCCATCGTTACCTCGTATATAGCCATCTCTTGTAAATGCAAAAGGTTCTGATTCAACAATCTTTATTTCAATATCTTTCGGTAATAGTTTTACAATATCCTCAATAGTTCCAGATGGATTTCGTGATACCATTATTTTTTGTATCTCGTCAAATGCAATGGTCTTGGCTTTTTCGTCTTTTAGGTCATTAATAACCTTATCTTTTACTTCTGCAAATGTTGGTAAAGAAGCAGGCTTTTTGCCCAAAAGCTTGAAAACATAATATCCCAATACTCTATCGCCATATAGCTTGATTTCTATAAGATTACTAATCTCGCCAACTTTCATTTTAAAGGCTTCATTTGTAATATCACGATATGTATTGCTAGAACCTATCTTTGGAATCATATCGCCTTTGGCAAAAAATCCTGTTTCTTCTATTGATAAACCTAGATCAGGATAAGCATCAATAGCTGCTTGAAGATTTTCTTCTGCCATTATGGTATATTGAATATTATCTGCTTCTTGTCTTGCAATAACCCATGATTGTTCTTCTATTAATTTTGATAAGATTTCCTGATATGCTTCTTCCAGACTTTTTTGTGATGCAGGTTTTTTCTCGTCAACGGTTATTATGTGATAACCGAAAGAAGTTTCAACCACATCACTGACCTTCCCTGGCTCAAGAGCAAATGCTGCATTTTCAAATGGCTTGACCATTTTTCCACGTTCAAAAAATCCTAAATCTTCGTATTTTACCTCAAATTGATTGTTATTATATTTTTTTGCAAGTGCATCAAAATTGGCACCCGATTTCTTTGCATCTCGCAAGATTTGTTCTGCATAAGCCTTTGCTTTATCTTTGAAATCTTTCGATATGTTTTGATCTGTCCTAACGAGTATATGACGTGCTTTTACTTGCTCTGATTCATAATAATCTTGTTGATGTGCTTTATAATAAGCCGAGATTTCAGCATCACTTATTCTAACTTTATTTCTAAATGCACTTGGATTTATCTTTATAAAACTGATATTTACTCTCTCACCAAGTCGGTAATCAGTTATATTTTTTTGAAAGTAATCATTTAACTCAGAATCAGAAACAGCTATCTTATCTGTAAAAGCTTTGTAAGGTATCTCAATGAATTTTACTTTTGCTTTATTATTTTTCATTCTATACTCATCTTTAACCTCTAAATCAGTGACAACTACAGAGGCATTCTGCATATCTCTAAGTTTTGCTATACGGAGTGCGTTTCTGATTTCTTCAGCAAAAGCCTCAGGAGTAATTTTACCCTGACTCTCGAGAATTCGCTTAAATGCAGATGGATTTGACTGCCCTTCTGCGGATTTTGACCAAGCATAATATGGTATTGGTCTAACCCTTGTTTCTGCCTCTTGTGGAATAGTATATGGAAATTCTTTTATTGCGTCTTCAACTTCCTGTTTGCTTACATATATCCCCATTTTATCAGCTTCTTGCAGTAATATAGCATATCTGGTAAGACTTTCTATTGTCAGAAGATCGAAGTCAATATTTTGTGCATAAGTATCAAAGTTTTCTCTATATCTAGTTTTTATCAACTCAATTGTATTCTCTTTAACCCTTTTATATTCATCTATGTCAACATTATGATTGCCTACTCTCATTATGATTCCTGCAGACCTTGCACAACCGGGCATCATCACCAGCATCCTTGTCGGCATGATGGTTGTTAGCCAAGATGGTCCCATTTTGCGACCACCAATGAAAAATAATCCACCGACAAAAATAGCAGCAACAACCCACATCAGGAATTTTAGCTTACGCCTGATAAAATGCATCATGGTAATTTCGTCTCCTCTTAGTTCTTTTATTCTTCTAGCAAGGTTTATTAAAGTTTTAAAAACTATTTGATAAGATTTGTCTTATCTTTTTATTATAAAACAGATATATGTTAGGATTTAAATCGGAAAAACATACTAACCATATAATAATAACTTATTCTCTTTTTCTTTTCAAGTTTTAGTTTATATTATATTCTTTGACTTTTCTAAAAAGTGTTCTAAGCCCCATATTAAGGATTTTTGCAGCCATAGCCTTATTATTATTTGTATATTTCAATGTTTCTACTATTAGTTCTTTTTCAGCATCTCTGGCAGACATTCCAACATGTATATCAACTTTCCATTTATCATCGCCAATGCGTCTTATATATTTTGGTAAATCATTAACACCAATAAATGCTTTTTTTGTCATAACTACCATACCCTCAATGCAGTTTTTTAATTCACGAACATTTCCGGGCCAATCATATTTCAATAAGAACTGCATAGCTTGATCATTAATGCCTTTAACGGATGTTTTATTAGCCCTATTCGCATCACGAATAAAGCTATCAACTAGAATTGGTATATCTTCTTTTCGTTGTCTTAATGGCGGAAGTTCTATGGTAACACCATGAAGCCTATAATAAAGGTCACCCCTGAATCTTCCATCTTCAATTGCCTTTTCAAGGTTTTTATTTGTGGCAGCAATAAGCCTAACATCAACTTTTATGGTTTCCATACCTCCAACTCTTTCAAATTCTTTGTCCTCGAGAACTCTCAAGAGTTTTACTTGTGTGTATGGACTAATATCTGAAACCTCATTTAAAAATAGCGTTCCGCCATTGGCTTGCTCAAATTTTCCTTTTTTTGTCTTTATAGCACTTGTAAATGCACCACGTTCATGACCAAAAAGTTCGCTTTCAATTATGTCTTCAGACAATGCAGCACAACTCAATTCAACAAATGGCTTATCTTTTCTCAGACTACTATGATGTATCGCCCTTGCAACGAGATTTTTTCCTGTCCCTGTTTCGCCAGTGATAAGGACTGTCGTCATAACAGGGGCGACCTGTGCAATAGTCCGATAGACTTTTTGCATCTTTTCTGAATTGCCAACAAAACCAGTAAGACCATATTTGCTATCTAAAGGATGATAACTTTCAATATCGTTTGCAAGTATGATGTGTTTTTTTAATATTTTTCCTACTGATATTTTGAGTTTTTCAATATTAATTGGCTTTATTTGCATATCATATGCGCCAGCTTTTATTGCCTCAACAGCATAATCAACACTTGCGGAATTAGCCATTATAATTACATTAGCTTTTGGATGCTTTTCTTGGGCAATATTGAGGAGTTTCATGCCATCAATTGTAGGGGTATCTAAGGCTGTTATCACCAGATCAACCTGCTTTTCTTTGATCCAATCTGAAGCCCTACTACTATTGTTTAAGAGAATAACATTATATCCTTCTTCTGAAAGGGCATCCGCTATTGATTCTCTCAGAATTTCATCTTCATCAACTACAAGAATTGTTTTTGTTGCTAATTGTGTCATCTATGAAATCTCGGAAGAATTAGTCTGTGGGAGTTAATTAATCTTTGGATTGATTTTACCAGAAAAGAATCATACTTTTAATACCATCAATGTTTAAGTATACATTAAATAACCTTTGTTTGTCAAGATTAGCTTGTGCTGAATCACCATCAGTTATTTTTGACTTTATTGAAACACACATTATCTAATGTAAAAAAAGGACATGATATTCTTTTTATTCATCTTCAACACTTTCTTACATATTCTCTATTCAAATTATTGTGATATTTATACAATATAAAAGCTAAGGATGATTCAGCAAAAACTGAAGTGCTTAAAAATAATTTTTATCTTTATTACCAATTAAAAACAACAGCAGTATGAATATCAAAGTCGGGAACTTGAACTATAAGGCATTTATCTTCCCTCTTTACTTTCAAGATTCTATTTTCAGGCTTCATACATACAGATGTTGGTTCACGTTTATCTGTTAATTTTACTATGATTCCTGTGACTGCGGATGGAGATTCAATGACTTGTGGAAAGCTTGTCCTACGATCTGGTTGATAGGATACTAAATGTATAATGGTCTTTCCATCGCACTTACTGCCATAGACCTGAACTGATGAAGAACCAATTCTTTCTATCACAAATTCACTGACAACACGTCGCACCATTTTTTGAATGACATATTTGGCGCCGGGATTACCGCGCTTCCAGAAATCTGATGCGATGGGAAGGGAACAGAATAATACATTGCCCTTGCCATATTTATTTTGAGATAAAGCAGGCGATTCGAGTGTTTCACCAAAAGGCATAGCACCTATCTGATATGTTTGTCCCGGTGCGGTAAAGGGGGCAAGTATCTCTGCATTAATAGCTCTTGCTTTAATTGATCTTCCATGAATTGGGATCGGAGGACGGAAATCATCACCATCTCGCCAAAAGTCTTCTGCCTTTGTGCCACGCAGGAGTAGATATCCCAAGCTATAGGGATAGTCACCTTGATATTTCAGACCTGTGATCTCTTCAAACACAGTTATATCGGCAGATGAGTCTGGTTCATCTGGATCAACGATCTTTGGGATAGTTCCAATAACAATTAGACTTCCACCTGATTTGACATAATCCATGATAGAAATGGCACAATTGCGACCTATGAATCGCTGTTCAGCTATAATAAGGGATTTATAGCGATTTATATTATCTTTTATGTCCGCATCATAGAGAATATCGGCAGTAAGACCATCTTCTATCAAAGCGAGATATGTCCCTCTGAGAGGTGTTTCATCAACTGACCAGTTAGCTCCAGTTTGGCGTATTGTTTCAGGGCTTGATAATATAGCTATATCAGACAATAGTTTTGCGTTTTCGGTAGATTCTTCACGCGGGATAATGAAATCAAAGCATTTTCGGTGTAATTTCATTATCTCTGGATCGGGTTTAACATCAACAGGCTTTAGTAAATCACCAATAAAAAGCTTTCCTCCGCCTGCTAGTGCTGTTGCGTATTCGGTTTCTATGGTTTCAGGTGTGCGACAGGTAAAATCCTGCCAATTATGCAACATTCTCTCATTCATAAGATCGCATGGTTTATCACGCCACGCCCATGCAGAAAGATTGAATGCTGTCTCAAAAGTGCCATTATGAAGAGGTGGATCCCCAGTCAAATATCCTATAGATTCAGGCGGAGGAACTGACCATTTTATTGATGAAAGCCAATTTACACCCATCAAACAATCAGGATTTACCTGCTTTACCTCATCACTTGCTCTGCCCAGATTATTCCATATATTTTGAACCTGCCAATGTCGGAATGCTCTCCAATTCGGGTCGTTTGGCTCTTGGGGAATATCTTTGCCATATGACTGCCTGCAAGTTTCACAATAACATACATTGCCGAAGTATTGATAGACTCCATCGAGGAAAAATCCATCTACCGAATATAGATTAGTTATCTCAATAAATTGTGGAATTAACATTTCATTAATGAAAACGCTTGGACACGCCATCGTCCCTGTTCCGTGTCCTGCTCTAGCTGATCCATCTGGCTTTCGGGAACACCATTCGGGGTGTTTTTCAGCCAAAGGCTTTGGTATATTATCAATGGCAACATAAGATATTACTCTTATTCCTGATTCTTTCATTGCCTTTACACCATCTCCAAAGACATCTCGCATAAGATGTGGATGCGGAAGCCCAACTTGTGTTGGATAATATGACCAACCATAAGCGCATCTTGTAAAAAAACACACAGCCTGCGCTCCGTTTTTTTTGATTGTGCTGGCAAAAACCTTTGGATCAAAGTCCTTACCCACATTTTCAACGCTTTCAGGTGTGTGCATATCAAAATGAATCTTCCGCATGGTTTGACTATACCAATTCTCAGACATAATATTAATCTCCTTTAAAAAGCATATATAAGATTATAAAATTCTTTTTTTCGTATTACAGAGATTATCATATTTCTCGATTGATCACAAGAAACTTTTTATATTCTTGCAATTATGAATTTTTGTTGATAGAATTGACAATGTTATCAGGCACAATATAGAATGCAAATATAATGCTTATAAGAAATTAGGTTGCGAAGTAGCCTTAAATAATTGTTTGGAGGATGTATTCATGTATCAGACTGATTTTACTTCTGATGAATTCCGTATTCGTCGAAACAAACTCTGCGAGAAGATGGAGAATGGTTCTATAGCACTAATACAAGGTGCGCCGGGGCCAAAGGGAAGTGAGACATTTTATCAATATAAAGACTTCTACTATCTTTGTGGAGTTGAAACACCGCGCGCATATTTGTTGATTGAGAAAAGAAATGGCAGAACAACGCTATTTCTGCCCCATGAATCGCAAGTTGAGAAACAATCAACAAAGCCGATTGCTTGTGCTGAAAATGCCGAACTTGTGATTTCTCAATCAGGTGTAGATGCGGTTTTTGGATGGGAAAACCTTGGACAGTATCTCAATCATTATTCGGTCATTTATCTGCCATTTGAGGATGGTGAGCTTCGCAATGTTAGCCGTCATCAAGCCAAATCATGGATAGCCAAACAATCAGCCGATCCATGGGATACACGTCTTACCCGATCAGCCCAATTTATTGAGACTATAAAGCAACAATTCCCGCAGGTTGAGGTGCGGAATCTTTCACCACTAATGGATGAGTTGAGATTAATTAAGTCGCCTGCTGAGATTGAGTTATTACGTCGGGCTGGACACCTTACAGCACTTGGGGTAATTGAAGCAATGCGATCAACCCAACATGGAGTAATGGAATATCAGCTTGATGCTGTGATGCTTTATCATTATCTATCTGGTGGGGCAAAAGATCGAGGTTACCATGCTATCATTGCTGGTGGTGAAAATGCCTTTTATGGTCATTACTGCGAAAATGATTGCCAACTGAATAATGGCGACCTAGTTTTGGTTGACTGCGCCCCTGACTATCATTATTACACTAGCGATATTGGTCGAATGTGGCCTGTAAATGGAAAATATACAGATGAACAAAAAGCTATCTATGGATTTGTGGTGGAATATCATAAAGTCCTGCTAAATTTGATCCGACCCGGTCGCATGGTGAGCGACATTCATTCTGAAGCAAGGGAAAAGATGAAAGCAGTTTTGTCTGGCTGGAAATTCGCCACAGAAGCCCATCGAGAATCTGCTCAAGCCATGTTTGATTTCAATGGTCATATTTCACATTGTGTCGGTATGACCGTTCATGATGGTGGTTTGCACTATGCAAGACCGCTTGAATCCGGCATGGTATTCTCTGTGGATCCGCAATTTCTTTTACCAAAGGAAGAACTTTATTATCGTGTGGAGGATACTATTGTCGTAACCGATGATGGCATTGAAAACCTTACTGCCGAAGCACCGCTTGAGATCAGCGAAGTCGAATCTATAATGAAAGAAAAAGGATTGCTACAAGCATTTCCGACAACCTAATAGAGCGTCTTTGTGGTTCATTCCTTATCGAACTGACGTTGTAAATTCTAATAAACAAAAGGAGAATGATAATGGAACTATTAATATCAATTATCTTATTCGGTGCTATAGAATCTCCAGATAAGGTTGTTTCAGCACAAAATCAAGTTTCTGATAAAGAGATATTGGGTCAACGTCCCTATGAGATGGTTTGGGCAGATCGGATAGAAGATCATGTTCCGCTGATTGATTTTGAGGATCTAACAGGATGGAATATCGCCCTTTATAAAGGAGCAGATGCAGTATTTCAGCGAAGCCATGAGCAACAGATGTGGGGCCAATATACTGGTAAACTTGAATATTCAGGAGAATCCCAAGAAAGCAAACTGATCATAAGCCCATATTCTCCAATAAATATTCCTGATACTTTTGACTGTATTAATCTTTGGTGCTATGGCAATAATTGGGGATGGGTTCCTGATCCATCAACTCCACAGGTCAACCTTGCGGTTTATATAAATGACGCAGAAGGACAATCCTACCGAATACCACTTACAAATGTAAGATGGAAAGAATGGTGGCTTATACATAAAAGGATCGAACAAGAGATTTTAGCAAAAATAAAATATCCCTGTCAGTTTGTAGGTATTGAAGTATCTGGAATTTCAAATACTGAGAGAAGAATAATATATCTTGATTCACTTGCTTTTTATACTGAGGAATTAAAACCTATTGAATTTGAGCCTCGTCCTGCTCGTAATCTTAAGCCATTTCCCGGACAGACACATGGCTTGAATGGGACAGGTGAAGGAACTTTGCCTTTTCCAGTTCGAGAAGAGACAATTCTGCCATCAAATTACGAATCTGATTTTGAAAATAAAGTTTTAGAAACAGAAAAGGGAACTTTTGAATTTCGATATATTGGCAAAGATGCTAATATATGTTATACCTATCGTCCACAAAATGGTAATCTCGGAGAAATTATAACAAAGATTGATGGTCAAACCATAGCAAAACCTTTAGACGATGGTGGAGTGCATTTCATTCAGCAAACTGAAGCAGGCAAGCTAGAATCATCAAAACTTGATGATAACAAATTAACCGTAACATTTCTATATCCGTCAAAAGATAGTACTTATCGAGTTCAATACCAAATTCAGATATGGCAAAAATCGCTTATAATTGATGTGTTTAGTCTGGGTGGTATAGCAACAGAGTTATCACTTGGCAAGATGGCAGATGTTCAGAATCCACAGTTGATACAAATTCCTTACTTAACTTTTGGTGGTTCAAATCCACGTATTCTTATGATGGGTCCATCTGAAAAGCCATCGTTTGCGTCTGTATGGGTAGACTGGTATCGCTCTAATGGCAGTGAATTATACTCCAAAGAATCGGTTGATGGAAGCAATGCTTATATTAATGGTGGTGTTCGTTATAATACCAAAACAGATGGCAAACGTAACGATATGTTTGAGAGACTATTTATCACGATTTCTTCTATATTCGAGGAAACACTTCCCACAATTGCTAACCCGCCCAGTCCTTGGGGAAAAGAGGCAGGAAATTATCTCTGGCAGGAAACATGGGGGCCTCAGGATTATGAAAAAGAACATCAGCGGTCTAAGATTCTGCGATCTTATGGGATCGAACACCTGATACAATGTAATCATGAAATAACTTGGCGTGACGAAGGGGAAAGCTTTACATTGCGCACACGTTCAGCTCCCGGAAAAGGTGGAGATGAAGCCCTCCAAAAGTATATTGCCAATCAAAAATCTTTGGGGTGGCGTTCAGGGCTTTATACAAACTATTGCGACTTTTCTCCTGTAAATGAATACTGGACTCCTGATGGAGTTCAGCGCACCCCTCAAAACGAATGGCGTCCTGCATGGCCAAGATGCTATGCACTTAAGCCATCAAAAGCTGTCGAGTGGGATGCAAAGCTTGCGCCAATCATCAAACAAAAGTTTGACTCCAATTCTGCTTATACTGATGTGCATACTGCTGTATCTCCATGGGGTTATTGTGATTATGATGCACGTGTGCCTGGGGCAGGCACATTCGCCGCAACTTTCTATGCCTACGGAGAAATTCTCCTAAATGATCAAAAGGTTTATGATGGTCCCATATTCTCTGAAGGCACTTACCAATGGCTATACGCTGGACTTGCGTCAGGCAACTATGGTCTGGCATATACAGGGCTTGATCTATACGAATATCCGTTAAATGTAGCTTTTGACTTGCTTAAGATACATCCTCTTGAATGTGATATTGGGATGCCATGGACTAGTCATTTTATGCAGAACCAAAAAGATTGGAACACACCTGATCATATTGATTTTTCTATAGACCGCTTCATTTCAGCAACCCTCGCCTATGGTCATATTGGTTGGCTGGTTGAGGAAGCTTATGGTATCCGTCGGACATGCCGTTCATATTATCTAATACAGCAAGTAGCTAAAAGATATGCTATGCAGAATCCAATTAAGATTGAATATGCAGATATGGACGGAAACTGGATTAATACCTCTCAAGCTTTGGCAACAGGAAATATCAAAGATTCAAAATTGCATGTAATCTATGAAAATGGTTTAGAGATATTCATTAATTGGCAAAAAGAGCAAAATTGGGAAGTTAAAAGCGATAAATTACCATGGAAAGAGCTTATACTTCCTCCAAATGGCTTCTTTGCCTTTGATAAAAGTGGTTTTATTTCCGCTTCCGCAATATACGATGGTCATAAGGTAGATCAGGTGATCTCTGATGAATATGTGTATTTAGATGGTAGGGACATTTCAACAAGCAATGAATGGCTTTCTTCTTCGGGTGCTGTTGCTATGAAATTTATCCATGATGATAGCAAGCTAATCGCCCTTCAGATAACCGATATTGATAGTAATGAACGTATTGGTTTTCGTTGTGAGATTAATCAGCCAAAATGTTTAGCCTATGATGCAGATGGAAACGAATTAGGCAATGTTACACTTACATATGACTCTAGCAAAGTATGGCTATCATGTATAAAAGATGCCAGATATTATTATATTCGTTAAGGATAGGCATGGCTTATTTTATAAAACATGATAATCGTTCTTTTACTTCCAAAAAAAAGATTTTTTTGCAATAGACAGTATTAAGGACGCTACCTGGAATTTTTATTGTCATGATAAGTGAAATAAATTATAATAATCATGAACTAGATCAGAGATTCGAAAAGGTGTGATATAAACAACAAAAGGAGTTGAAATGCTTCCAATAACTGAAATGACAGAGTAAATAATATCAGGTATGTCAAATTATAAAGGAGTATGAGATAAATCCATGAAAAACAAAATCTCTTCACCTTGCTTTGGAAATCAAACCAATGAATTCTTGATAGATTCATCCACTTATTGTAATTTCTTTGCTGGAAATATCACTATCGATAGTATTACTTGATACAAATGAAATAATTTCATCGTTTGATGTAATTATCAAATATGAATCCTGTCTATGAATTGATAGAAATATTAAAGAAAGGAGTAGCAAATGAACCACGAAAAAGTCGAGAAATTAATTCGTGAGTTATTGATCGAAATAGGTGAAGACCCTGACCGAGAGGGATTACTAAAAACACCAAGTAGAGTTGCTAATGCCTATGCCTTTCTAACAAAGGGATACCGAGAAAATATTGATACAATTATTAATAATGCAGTTTTTGAGTCTGCAAGCAACAACATGATTATCATAAGAGATATTGAAGTTTATAGCTTATGCGAGCATCACATGCTACCTTTCTTTGGTCGTATTCATATTGGATATATAGCCAAAGATAAGGTTCTTGGAGTAAGTAAGCTTGCGAGAATCACCGACTTATTTGCCCGTCGCCTTCAGATACAAGAGAGAATGACCGCACAGATAGCAAACGAAATAATGAAGGCAACAAATGCTGAAGGTGTCGGTGTAGTTATGGAATGTAAGCATCTGTGTATGATGATGAGAGGGGTTGAGAAGCAGAATTCCACAATGACAACTTCATCGGTTCTTGGTAGTTTTCATGACAGCATAGCAACAAGGGAAGAATTTCTAAGACTCATTGGTAAAATATTATAGATGGAGGGATAAAAAATGGAAAAAGTTATTGCAAAAATTGATGACCTAAAAGATGGGGAGATGAAAGAGATTGTTATTGGCGAATTAACCTTAGTGCTTATAAGAACAGATGGAAAATATTATGCTATCAGTGGAAAATGTAGCCATGCAGGCGCACCCCTTGCAGAAGGATTACTTCATGGGCATACAATAAGATGTCCTTGGCATCAGGCGTGTTTTAATATGCTGACAGGTGAACGCAAAGAGCCTCCCGCCATTGACGATCTTCCTAAATTTGATGTTAAGATAAGCGGAGATGATGTAATTGTTGAAATACCAGATGTGGCAAAACAGCAGATTCCCCCCAAAATGAGCAAACCAGATAAAAATGATAAAAGAACATATATTGTCGTTGGCGGAGGCGGGGCAGGTAGCTCTGCGGTTGAGTCATTAAGGCATAATGGCTATCAAGGGCGTATTGTTATGATCACTAAAGAATCCGTCCTTCCTTATGATAGAACTGCATTGAGTAAAGGCTATCTAAAAAGTGATGATGCAAAGCTGTATTTTGATCGGTCAAAGGAATTCTATGATGAATATGGCGTGGAAATATTGACAGAAAAGGAAGTTACAGAAGTTGATAAATCAGCAAAATCTATCACTTTTGCTGATAATTCATCAATGAAATATGATAAGCTATTGCTTGCTATGGGTAGCATTCCAAGAAAACTAAATATTGATGGTAGCAATTTAGGAAATATATTTACACTTAGGTCTTCAGTCGACGCAGATAAGATAAAATTAGTGGCAAAAAAAGGCACAAAAGCGGTTGTTATAGGTGCAAGTTTTATCGGATTAGAGACTTCTGCCAATCTAGCTGATAGGGGTGTTTCTGTAACAATAGTTGCACCTGAATCAGTTCCATTTGAGAAACTTCTTGGAAAAGAAATCGGAAATATGTATAAAAGTCTGCATGAAGAAAAGGGCAATCAATTTAGGCTTGGTAGCTCAGTAAAAGCCTTTGAGGGTGATGGTGTCGTTAAACAGGTCGTTTTAGAAAGTGGAGAGAAACTTCCAGCGGATTTTGTTATATTGGGTGTTGGTGTTATGCCTGCAACAAAATTTCTTAAAGGCATTAACTTAAATCTTGATGGTAGCGTGTCAGTTGATAAGCATTTCCAAGTTGTAGAAGATATTTATGCAGGAGGCGATATTGCATCTTTTAAGTGGTGGCTTACAGGCGAGGATATAAGAATAGAGCATTGGAGGCTTGCCTTGCAACATGGTATGATTGCTGGAAGCAATATGGCAGGCAAACCCGCAGAATATAAAAGCGTTCCGTTTTTCTGGAGTAATCAAGTTGGCGCAAACCTAAAATATATAGGTCATACAAAGGGATGGGATGAGATCATATTTCATGGATCGCCAGAGAAAAAGGACTTTATCGCCTATTATGTCAAGAATGATAGAATTTCCGCAGTTGCCCTTGTGGGTAATACTATGCAAATGCTTGCCTGTGCGCAATTAATGCAGGAAAATGATATGCCAACACCTGACCAATTACGAAAAGGTTCTGTCGATATGGCTAAATTGTTAAATAATCGATAAAGCAGTTTCTCGAATCAATGCCAAAGATCATCACCATTAATAGACTACACTTTTATAGCGTTGTATTAGTAATGCATAATTTAAGGTTTTTTTTGTATAGAGTTCAATTAGCAAGGATAGAACTCAAAAAATATCAGGTGATACAGGTAACCAAATAAAGACTGGGACTTAATTAAGAAAAATAAAATATTTGGTATATAAAGAAGGGCTAGATGATATGAAGATTGTTCAACTTGTTCCTGGTTCTGGAAATGCTTTTTATTGCGAAAACTGCTTTCGAGATACTAATCTAGTTATGGCAATGAGAGGAAAAGGTCACGAAGTTGCGGTTGTGCCTCTTTATCTTCCTATAATGTCTGAAAATGAGCATTGCAAGCCTGATGCGCCTATATTCTTTGGTGGTATAAACGTATATCTCCAGCAAAAATCTTCAATTTTCCGAAAAACGCCTCGATGGATAGATAAATTATTTGATATTCCTGCATTACTAAAATGGGCAGGCAAAAAGTCAAGTATGACTAGGGCAGAGGAACTCGGTGATTTAACTCTTTCCATGTTACTTGGTGAAGAGGGCAATCAAGCAAAAGAGGTTAAAAGGCTTGTAGATTGGCTAGAATTCGAGGGCAAACCCGATCTGGTGCAATTCTCAAACGCATTGCTGATCGGTATGGCTCATGAAATCAAGAAAAGGCTTAAAATACCGCTTATTTGTGTTTTACAGGATGAAGATATTTGGCTAGATGCAATGTCTGCTTCACAGAGCAAGCTATTATATGAAACAATATCAAAGCGTTCAAAGGATATTGACGCATTTATAACCGTTAGCCAATATTATAAAGACCTAATGTGTAATAAACTAGATATTCCTTGTGAACGTGTTCATGTTGTATACAATGGTATTCGTGCAGAAAACTATATACAGTCAGATTTACCAACCAATCCTTTTGTTATCGGATTTTTAGAAAGACAATGTCAAGAAAAAGGGCTTGGTGTCCTTTCAGAAGCGTTTATAATATTAAAGAAAAACAATCGTATTCCCAATGTCAAACTACGTCTTGCAGGTGGTATGTCGCCGGGTGATGAACCTTATGTCGATAACATCAAAAAGAAGCTAAAATCTGCAAATGTCATAGATGATGTAGAGTTTCTGCCAAACCTTAGTGGAAAATCAAGAACAGACTTTTTGAAATCCCTATCTGTTTTATCCGTTCCAGCAGAGCATAAAGAAGCCTTTGGAGTATATATTACAGAAGCAATGGCCTCTGGAGTTCCAGTCGTTCAGCCGAATCATGGTGCTTTTCCAGAATTGCTTAATATCACAAAAGGTGGTATAATATATGAGCCGAATGAACCTCAATCGCTGGCAAATGCTCTTGAATCATTATTGCTTAATCCCGATCAAATGCGTGAATTAGGCAATCAAGGCATGAGTGCTGTCCGTGAGAAATTCACAATTGAGCTTATGGCAAAGCAGTTTTTGGCAATCATAGAAAGTGTCGCAAATAAGTATAATTAAACTAAATGGAGTATTTTTATGGAAACTATAAAACTTGTGCTTTTAAGGCATGGTGAAAGCGAATGGAACAAGGAAAATAGATTTACTGGATGGACAGATGTTGACCTGAGCGATAAAGGCAAACAAGAAGCCCAACAAGCAGGGGACATTATGAGAGAAGAAGGATATATATTTGATGTTGCTTTTACCTCAGTTCTAAAACGTGCTATAAGAACACTTTGGATCGCATTAGACAAGATGGATTTGATGTGGATACCTATTTATAATTCATGGAGACTAAACGAAAGACATTACGGGGCTTTACAAGGGCTAAATAAAGCAGAAACCGCAAAGAAATTCAGTGAAGAACAAGTGCTTATATGGCGACGAAGCTATGATATCCCTCCACCAATACTAGAAAAAACAGATGAACGCTATCCCGGTCATGATCCAAGATATAAAGACCTTGATGAAAAAGACCTTCCACTCACCGAAAGCCTAAAAGATACAGTTGCAAGGTTTCTCCCATATTGGCATGAGACCATTGCACCAACAATAAAAACTGGAAAAAGAGCCATCATCGCTGCACATGGTAACAGTCTTAGGGCTTTGGTTATGTATCTTGATAATATGAGCGAAGAAGAAATCGTAAAGCTAAATATTCCAACAGGCGTGCCTTTGGTGTATGAACTTGATAAAGACTTAAAACCGATAAAGCATTATTATCTTGGCGATCAGGAAGCAATCGAAAAGGCAATGCAAAGCGTTGCAAATCAAGGCAAAGCGAAATAATATCATGTCTGCTGTCAGAATAAATAAGGCATTGCGCAGATTTGGAAAAAGATTAGGCTTATTATTCAAACCTCCATTAGAATTCTTACCCGATGCCCCTAATCTATTTCGCCTATATCGTTCACATTATAAGAATCCTGAACTCAAACGCAAGCCCGGAGGCTGGATTTATAAGGACAAGTTTTATCCTGATTATCTTACGATAGGCGGTGCAAGCAATGCTATTTTTAGGATAGCATCCCAATATTGCAAAGGAAATGGTATAGACATCGGCGCTGGTTTTTGGCAACTGCCCAATTCGATCCCCGTTGATATAAAACAAGGACCCGGACTGGGAAAATCGGTTGAAGATTTCGCTGATGGTTCACTGGACTATGTGTTTAGTTCTCACTGCCTTGAGCATATTGAAGATTGGCAAAATGCTTTATCCCAATGGGTTGGCAAGTTACATTATAACGGAATATTATTTCTTTATTTACCACATCCAGAATGTGAGATTTGGCTTCCAAATTCACCTTTCATCGGTGATGCGCATAAATGGATACCAAAGCCAGAAATAGTAAAATCTGCTATACAAAAACTTAATTGTGAAATCATTGCCTATGATGATGGACCAGATGCAATGTATAGTTTTTATATTTGTGCCAAAAAGATATAATATATAATAAAAAATGGAGGAAATACCTATGAGCATCAGTGTTGGTATTGTTGGCTTGGGAATGTTTGGACCTTCGTTTATTGGGCATTACAAAAAGCATCCAGATGTCAAGCGTCTTGCACTATGCGACTTAAAATCAGACCGTTTGGCAGAGATGGCTAAACGCTTTGAAATATCCGAGACATATTCCAGCCTTGATGATATATGCAAAAGTGATATTGATGCCTTAGTTATAATTACCCAACCTTGGCTTCATGTTAGGCAGGCTGTCCAAGCGATGAACTCAGGAAAGCATGTCTATACTGCTGTTCCTGCTGCACAATCACTTGATGAATGTGATGAGCTTGTAAGGACAGTCGAAAAAACAGGCTTGATCTATATGAATGGTGAAACCAGCTATTTCTATCCTGAAACCGCATTCTGTCGTAAAAAAGCAAAAGAAAACGCATTCGGTCATATAGTATATTGTGAAGGCGAATATTATCACGATATGAGTCATGGTCTTTATGATGTCTCAAAAGGTCGTTGGGGTGCGCAATGGGGATGGGATAAAACTGGTGATGTTCCGATGTATTATCCATCACATTCTTTATGCTTTCCGATCTCCGTAACAGGGGCATATATGACTCATGTATCTGCACAAGGATTTATCTATCCCAATGATGAGTGGTATCGTAAAGATACGATATGGAAAAACGAGTTTTCAAATGAGGTTGCTCTTTTTAAGATGAGTAATGGCTCTATTGCACGAATCAATGAATTTAGGCGGGTTGGTCATCCGGGTTGTGTCCGATCAACTGTATTTGGAACAGAAGGTAGCTTTGAGCATAACCTTGCAGGTGCGGTATGGGCAGATAAACATGGTAGTCAGGTCGTCCAATTACCAATGGATCATGAACCTCTGCCAGAACCACTGGCATCCGATCTTGGTGGTCATGCAGGTTCACATGCCTATTTAGTCCATGAATTTGTTGATTCTGTTAACAGACAACGTCTGCCTCGCATAAATGTATGGGAAGCGGTTAGATATTGCGCACCGGGTTTTATTGCACATGAATCCGCTATTAGAGATGGAGAGCTGATGAAAATACCAGATTGGGGCGATCCAAAAGTCTAATTTTTTTGGAAATAAATCAAATATTAGTTGTTGTTTAACAGAAATGAAATGGACTACAAACTATTTAAAAAATTCTTTATTTGCAAAAAGGAGATTAATTAATGGAATTTAAAGGCTCAAAGACTGAAAAGAATTTAATGGGTGCGTTTGCTGGTGAATCACAGGCAAGAAACCGTTATACTTATTTTGCAAGCGAAGCAAGAAAAGCTGGTTTTATCCAGATAGCTGATATTTTTGAAGAAACAGCCAATCAAGAAAAAGAACATGCCAAGAGGTTTTTTAGTTTCCTAAAAGGTGGAGAAGTCGAGATAACAGCATCCTTCCCTGCTGGCGTTATAGGCACAACAGCTGAGAATTTGCAGGCAGCTGCAAATGGAGAAAATTATGAATGGCAAGATCTCTATCCTTCATTTGCTAATATAGCAAGAGAAGAAGGTTTTGAAGCTATCGCAAAGACATTTGAAGCTGTATCAAATGCGGAAAAACAACACGCAAAACGTTATGAAGGTCTATTAGCCAACGTTAAGAATGATACAGTATTCAAGAAAGATAAACCTGTTGTATGGAGATGCAGGAATTGCGGTTATTTACACGAAGGAACAGAAGCTCCGAAGGCTTGCCCAGCTTGCGTTCATCCACAGGCACACTTTGAATTGCTTGCAGAAAATTGGTAATACCATTTTTCATATTTTTGTATGGACAGGTTTTTTAACCTGTCCTGTTTTATTTGTTATCAGGATTTGGCTTGAATAGATCGGATTGAAGCATATCTTGCATCTTTAGGGCGTTTCTTGTAGCATGGCCTGCATGGCAATTATTGAAAAATATTAGCAATTCTTCTGTATTATCAGAAATATGCTTGATCTTAGGTATCCAACTTCT
>Ga0067045_1002466_pt1 | contig 109486 bp, 100 predicted proteins | sample TerdegcTABiofilm_FD_59184 | JGI IMG/M metagenome (GOLD analysis project Ga0067045, IMG submission 59184) | Combined Assembly of (Gp0054472, Gp0054536) Wastewater bioreactor microbial communities from Singapore -Terephthalate degrading...
AAGAAAAACTTCCATCTCTATTTGAAAGAGATTGAATGGCGGTTTAACCATCGGAGTGAGAATCTGGTCGTCTTGCTCCGTAAAATCCTATCTCAGCGAGTTGCCAAAGAACAAAATTTAGTGCAACTTTGATGGTGTATTACCTAATTTTTCTTCTTCAAAATCCCTGCATCGAAAACATTATACAGTAGGAGCTTAAAGAAGAGCGGATAGGGTCATTCCCGAAAAGCCGGAATCCCGACCGGCATGCCGCCTTCTGAATTTATCGGGCACTGGTGGAGAGGAAAATTTGTGGAGCAATCAGTGAAAAATGAAAAGTTGTTGGCCATCGTGGATCTCTTAGCATACCTGAGAATCAAACCAAAGACTCTGTATTCCAAAGTTGAATCCGGTGAAATCCCTCATTACAAGATCGGGCATCTCATCAGGTTCAGGAAAAGCGAAGTTGAGGCATGGCTCGCAAGAAATCGGAAAACCAGCAGGGCTGTTACGGTTCGGTTCGGGAGAACTGTCAAGACTTCGCGATCGGCCATGAATATTGACAGGCTTGTGAAGAAGACGATTGACGAGAGCAGGCGTGGGGAATATGCTCCTGACCACGGGAAATCCGACCAGACCAAGGGCCTCGGAAAGGAGGTCGAAAATGGGGATTTATAAGAGAGGCGGGGTCTGGTGGATGAGCTTCGTTCACCAAGGCAAACAAGTCAGTCGGTCCAGGGAGACGACGGATGAAAAAATGGCTCAACGGACGCAGATCGCGGAATATAAAGTCAAGCGCAGAAAAGAGGGGGGTTCAGCGCGCACGGTTAATCTGGAGCTCATCCTCATGACTCACGCGTACAACCTGACTTTAAGGGAGTGGGGATGGGTAAAGGAGAACCCGGCCAGTAAAGTCAAGAAAGATAAGGTGAGTAATTTTATTGAACGCTGGTTGACTCTTGAAGAGGAGGGAAAGCTTATGAAAGCTTCCCCGGAATGACTGCAGGAGATCACCGTCTTTGCGATCAACACGGGATTGCGGCAAAGCGAGACCCTCGATCTGACATGGCGGCAAGTAGACTTGAACCGGTGCACCATCGTTATTTATGAACAGAAGAATAAGTGCGTTGATACCCTGCCTCTCAACCAGAACGCCCTGAACGTCCTGATGCAGAGGAATAAATATCAGCATGGCGAAGACAGTCTGGTTTTCTTCAATACCCGTGGTAAGAGGATATTGACTGCAAACCTCTGGCAGTCATTTCAACGCGCGGTGCAGAAGTCGGGCATTAGGAGACTGAGGTTTCATGATCTGAGGCATACTTTTGCGACCCGCCTTGCGCAAAGCGGCGTGGATCTGCTCTCGGTCCAGAAGCTCGGGCGCTGGCGGGGAGTGAAAATGGTCATCAGGTACGCGCATCACTCCATCGAGAGCCTGAGGGCGGGCGTAGAGGTGATGGACGGTGTCCGGGGCGGGTTTAGCACAAATTTAGCACAATCACAAAAAAAAGGTCCGGAAGCCGACCCTGAGACTCGTAATCTCTTGATTATTTTTTGGCTGGGGGACGTGGATTCGAACCACGATTCACGGAGTCAGAGTCCGTTGTCCTGCCGTTGAACGATCCCCCAGTAATCGGGTGAGACCGGGGCCTCTGGACCTCAGCTGTCTATGACCTGCCCCGCTCAGCTTATCGGGCGGGGAATTATGGCACTGGTGGCGGTGCAGGGACTTGAACCCCGGACACTACGGATATGAGCCGTATGCTCTAACCCACTGAGCTACACCGCCCTTATGTCAGGACGTTCTTCCTACAATATCTCCCCCGAAATGTCAATCACCTAATATGCATCCCCGGGGTCTAACTCTTTCGCTTCCCTGAAACCCTTTTCTGTTGTATAAAGGGATGTAATTATTAAATTGAACCTCTTGCAACTCTTTTTTGCAAGAGTCTCTAATAATAAGAATTTTCTGGAGCTTTTTATGCCTATCGACCACTGGCGCGGGATATATCCCGAGAAATTCGCCCGCGAGGACGAGATTTTCAAACGCATTCACCGTGGGGATACCATTTTCATCGGTTCGGCCTGCGCGGAACCCCAGCACCTCGTCCAGGGACTCATCCGCTACGTAAAATCGAACCCCAAGGCATTTTTCGACGCCGAGGTGCTCCATGTACGCAGCCTTGGGGTGGCTCCTTATGCCACGGAGAAATTCAAGCAGAATTTCCGGCACAACTCCTTTTTCATTGGAGATAGCACCCGCGATGCCGTAAACCAGGGTCTTGCCGACTACACCCCCATTTTTCTGTCCCAGGTCCCTGATCTCTTCGCGCGGGGTCTCGCCCGCGTGGACGTTGCCCTCATTCAGACCTCGCCCCCGGATTTCCACGGCTACATGAGCCTCGGTATAAGCGTGGACATAGTCAAGGCCGCCGTGGAGAAGGCCAAGGTGGTGGTCGTTCAGGTCAATTCCAAGATGCCCCGAATACACGGCGACACATTTATTCACGTCGACGAGGTCGATTATATCGTACCCTACGACGAAGAATTGCTGGAATACAGTCCCGCCGCCGACACCGAGATAGCTCAGAGGATAGGCAAATATGTCGCACGTCTTATAGAAGATGGAGACACCATTCAGGTCGGCTACGGAACTATTCCAAACGCTATCCTCGCGAACCTCTCGGAGAAAAAGCACCTAGGTGTCCATACAGAGCTCATCAGCGACGGTATTGTCGAGCTCATGAAAAAGGGAGTCATCGACAATACCCGTAAGAACATAAACCGCGGAAAGACAGTGGCCACCTTCTGCATGGGTCGCCGGGACACATACGCCTTCCTCCACGACAACCCATCGATCGAGTTTCGCACAATTGATTATACCAACAACCCCCTCGTCATCGCCCAGCACGACAGGATGGTTGCCATCAACAGCGCCCTCGAAATCGATCTGACCGGCCAGGCAACCGCCGAGTCCATCGGACGAACCTTTCACAGCGGTGTGGGCGGCCAGGCCGATTTCATGCGTGGCGCCGTGCTCTCAAAAGGCGGCAAGACTATTCTCGCCCTTCAGTCAACCGCAGCCGCAGACGTGGTCTCACGGATAGTGCCTTCGCTCAAGGAAGGGGCAGGAGCAACACTCATCAGAGGCGACATTCATTACGTGGTCACCGAGTACGGCATAGCCTATCTTCACGGCAAGACCATCAGGGAACGGGCAATGGAGCTCATCGCCATCGCACATCCCAAGTTCCGCCCTTCTCTCATCGCCGAGGCCAAGAAGTCCGGCCTCATTTACCAGGACCAGGCCTTCATTCCCGGTGAACGTGGAATGTACCCGGAGGAACTCGAAACATGGAGGACCACCAAGACCGGTCTCTCAATATTTTTCCGTCCAGTGAAAATAAGCGATGAACCCCTCCTCAAGGACTTCGTTTATTCTCTTTCCGATCAGAGCCTTTACCGGCGCTTCCTTTCGGCACGATACCACATGCCCCATGAAAGACTTCAGGAGCTCGTGATCATCGATTACACGCGCGAGATGGCCATATTCGCCGTCATCGGCGAAGAGGGAAAGGAAGAGATCGTCGGCGTGGGCAGATATTTCGCGGATCCCGACACCCACACGGCGGAAGTGGCCTTCGCAGTGCGCGACGACTATCACAATCAGGGCGTGGGAACGGAACTACTTTCGTATCTCACCTATCTCGCAAAGAGACAGGGTCTACTGGGCTTCACGGCGGAGGTGTTTTCCGATAATGCCCCCATGCTGCACGTCTTTGAAAAAGGCGGCTTCGATATCGAGAAACGAAACATCGCGGGAATAAGCGAACTCAAAATGACCTTCAGGCCGTGAAAAGACAGAAGATGCGACGTTAAGAAGATGAGAAGTTGAAAGAAACCATTTCAAAATAAAAGGACCGTCTGCATTGCAAGCGGCCCTTTTATCTTATCTTCCTGTCTTCTCAACTTCGCAGCTTCGTTTTCTATTTCCTCACGTTGTAATTGTACCATTCCCGGGAATTGAAGGCTTCCTCGACGATCTTGACGGCTGCGTCGATGCTCAGGTTCTTGGTATTAATAACAAGGTCGTAGTTGAGGGGGTCCATCATGTCGGCATTGAAATACTTCCTGATAAAGGCTCTCCTGTCTGCTTCCGTACGCATTACGCGCCTCTTCGCTTCACCGGACGATGCGCCGTAGCCTCTCATTACATTGTCGATTCGCGTCTGCAGAGGCGCCACAACGAGAACCCGGAGACACACTTCCTGGGGCAGGATGAAACTCGCACCGCGGCCCAGAATCAGGGCATGACCGTGAGCGCCGATAGTTCCCACGACCTTTGTAAGATGTTTGAGATATTCGTATGACCAGAGATAACCTTCTCCCAGCATCCGGATCCAATCGTCCAGTATGGAGCGATCCTGCTCATCGAGTGTCTGTACGACTTTCTCGCTCACTTTCGAGCTCTTTGCGATTTCTTCAACTATCTTCTGGTCGAATAGATCTATTTTCAGATCCTCCGCAAGCCGCCGCGCCAGAACGCTACCCCCGGCCCCAGGCAAACGGGACAAGGTGATTACCGGACGAATTGGTTTTTTGTATTTCTTTTTCTGATCTACCTGCCATCTCACTATCTGATCTTCAATGATTTTATCAAGCGAACGCTTTGGTTGGGTTGTCACGTTTTCGATTCCTCCTTCTGTGTCGAGATTTCCTTGATTCTTATCAAAACGGCCTTGCGCCGAAAAGCTCTGAAAGGTCGCCGAATACTATGAAATTTACTTTACCTTTGCAAGAAAAATTAAAGGAGGCCTTTCATTTCCTGCCGCGACCGACGGGAAGGAGATACAGGGGTTTGTGATCGTCCGGCAGTGACAGGACGCGGCTTACCCTCCCGTCATGAAAAGCTCCCACCGGCACGGAGGCAAGCCCAAGGGAAACCGCCTGGAGGAGCATATTCTGCGCGGCGTGACCGACTTCGATCTTCACGTAGCGCTCTGCGCGGCTCCCGTATTTTCTTTCCATCCTTTCATAAACCGCCGTAATTACGACCACGGCCGGGGCTTCTCTTACGCAACCCTGGCCCAGTGCCGCGTCCGAAAGTGGCGTCATGAGGTTTCCGTCTGCCACTTTCTTAATCCGGTGACCGGCCGGCTCGTAGTGATAGAGACCGTCCCCGAGGGCGATGTAGATTTCAAGAGGATAAAGCGCTCCGGCCGACGGTGAAGTCCGGCCTCCCCAGCGGCGGGTCGTCCCCTGAACGGCCCATAAAATCTGAGAAATTTCCTTCATCGTCAGCGGCTCCGGCAAAAAGCTCCTCACCGATTCCCGCTTCTGGAGAGTTTCTTCAAGAGACATGAATCCCTTTCTTTCCGGTGCCGGAAGCACAATAACGTCCCCTTTATTATCATTCATCGTACTCACGGGCCCTCCGAAATCCATGCCCCGGGCCCGATCCGCAGCCGCAAGCAGAATGACCAGAAGCACGGCCGACAACCGGATCCCGGTGTTCATCCGGTTCATAAATGAATTCCATTGATGTGGACGTTTCTTGACAATCCCCAAAAGTATGAGTCATAATAACGACGACATTGCATTTAAGTCAACAGAGAATTCGGGAAAACTGAGCATAATGAACGATTTGAGAACTGAAGGGGCGGATAATCCCTTCAACCCGCCGCCCTGGGCGGGCAATCCCCATCTTCAGACTATTTTCGGAAGTTTCAGGGTAAGGGCATGGGGAAGTAATCCCATGCTGGCATCCGCACGTGAAGTCCTCCTTGACGGTGGAATGGGGGTAAGACTTCTCGGTCATCACTCGGTGCAGCCGGAGAGGGAAAATTGCCCTTTTGTGCTTCTCATCCACGGCTGGGAGGGAAGTTCCGAATCCACCTACATGCTTTCCACCGGACGATATCTCTTCTCGAAAGGATGCGACGTACTCAGGCTGAATCTCAGGGACCATGGGCAAAGCCATCATCTCAACGAGGGACTGTTCCACGGGGCGAGGATCGAGGAAGTATTTCATGCAACCCGAAGGGCGGCGCAACTTTCGAGAGGTCCTTTTTTCATCATCGGCTTTTCACTGGGTGGAAATTTCGCCCTCCGACTTGCCATGAAGTCATCCGAAAACCCCATCCCTAATCTGAGAGAAGTCTTCTCTATCAGTCCTTCTCTCGATCCTCACAGGGCGACGATTGCCATCGACGAAAGTCCCTATCGCCCATATTTCGTCAGAAAATGGAAAAAATCCCTTAGAAAAAAACAGGCCCTCTTTCCCGAAATATACGATTTCACGGAGGTTCTAAAGCTCCGAACCTGCATGGAAATGACAGAGTCGATTATGAAATACTACCCTGAATTTCCGACATACATGGACTATTTCCGGCGCTACACTTTGACCGGTAACGCCCTGGCGGGTCTCACCGTCCCGGTGACAATCATAGCCGCGGAAGACGACCCCATCATTTCCGCCGACGACATCCGCGGCCTGAGACACAACGGTTGTCTAAAAACCATTCTTGAAAGACGAGGCGGACACTGCGGATTTCTGGATCCCTTTCCCTTCGGCTGCTGGTATGAGAGAAAAATAATGAGCCTCATAAGCCGACACGAGGTTCATTCATAATGATACATCTCGAAATTCTTTCAAAGCGCGATTTCTTTCTCCGGCTTGCCGTTGAAAAACTTGGCGGCGCACCCCTGGATTTCTGCGAGACAATGGAACTCATAACGGCGCCGGAGGACAGCAGAGCGGAAACCTGGAGCCCCGCAGGAGTCCTACTTCCTGTCTTCTTCAGAAAAGTGAAGAATGGTGGGGACGGAGAAGGCGAGTTTGTTTTCAAACTCATGAAACGTTCCCCCGAAGTCGTTCAGAGCGGCGACATCAGCTGTCCCGGCGGAGGTCTTCACCGCATCGCCGACCGGATGCTGGGACTTATGATCGCAGCCGGATTCCCGCCAGTTCTGCAGGGCAAGGCACTCGCACATGCCCGGAGGCGCGGGAAGGCCCACTACAGAACGATTCTCCTTTTTCTGGCCAACGCGGTCCGGGAGGCCTGGGAAGAAATGGGCGTAAACCCCTTTAACGTGCAATGCCTGGGTCCCCTCCCCTGCCGTCCGCTGATCGCATTCACGAAAGTGATTTTCCCCTTAGTGGGATATATAAAGCATGAGTGGAAACCGCGAACAAATTTCGAGGTGGAAAAGATTATCGAGCTGCCTATAAGAGATTTTTTCGATCCTGACAATTACGGCCTCTACACAATAGAGACCGACTATAAACTCAGGGACAACATCAGCGGGATCCGCCATTTTCCCTGCTTCATCGTCAGGGATGAAAAGGGCGAGGAAGAAATTCTCTGGGGCGCATCCTTCAGCATCGTCATGAGTTTCCTCAATATCGTATTCGACCTTGATATCCCGGATTTAAACGGAAAAAGGACGTTCACCAAAGTCCTGGCGGCGGAATACCTGACGGGAAACCAGAAAAAAAGATAGTTTCGAGTTTTTGGCTTCAAAGTGAAAAATTAATCAATTTCATGGTCAATAACTTCAAGCAAGAACCAATCCTTATGAGATATTAAGAATATTCCATGTCTTTAACTCGAAACTCGAAACTCGAAACCAGAAAATTGAGTACCATCATCTTCGATTTCGACGGCACTCTTGCCAGACTCAACATCGATTTTGCACTGATGCGCACTTCGGTGTTCGAGCTTCTGTCCTCTTACGGCATAGGAGCGGACGGGCTGCGTGATCTCTTCGTTCTGGAAATGATCGAGGCCGGAAGAGATATCCTTGAGAAGGATCAACCCCTGACGGGAGCCGAGTTCAGCCGTAGGGCATGCGATCTCATCAGGGATATTGAAGTTGAAGGCGCGAAGAGGGGCGAACTCATAAAGGGTATCAGGGAAATGCTTGGCGAGTTAAAGACCCGCCGGATCAAGACCGGCATAGCGACACGCAACTGTATCGAGGCCGTGACCGCCGTCTTTCCCGATATATCCTTCTTCTGCGAGGCGGTTATCTCCCGTGAATCTACCCGGCGCGTCAAGCCCCATCCCGAGCATCTTCATACAGTGCTGAGATACCTCGGCGCGAAATCCGAGAATGCCGCCATGGTGGGAGACCACCCCATGGACATCCGAGCCGGCAGGAATGCCGGTACCATGACGATAGGCGTTCTTACTGGATATGCCGGGGCTGACGCCCTTTCGGAAGCAGGCGCCGATGTCATCATCGAAAGCGCGGCCGATATCATTCACCATCTTCCCTGAAAGCCCGTTCTGTTGTATATTGATACTCGACGGCACATAATGGAAATTCAGGATAATGAAAAGAGACATCAAGCATCTTTTTGAGCCCGGGTCCATAGCGGTCATCGGTGCCTCCAACGATGAAAGAAAAATCGGCTTCAGCCTCCTCCGGAACATATTGACCGGCGGCTTCAAGGGAAAGATTTATCCGGTCAATCCCCAGGGAGGGAGCATACAGGGTCTGCGAGTCTACCGGGACATAGGCGACATTGAAGACGAGATAGACGTCACCTGCATATCAATACCGGCCCCCGGTGTCCTCGATGCTGTAAAGCGCTGCTCCCGCAAGGGAGTAAAGTTCGCCGTCATCATAACATCCGGTTTCTCGGAAGTCGGCAACACAGAAGAGGAGAAGGCCATCGTTTCATACGCCCGTGGACACGGCATGGGCATTCTGGGACCAAATATCTTCGGCCTCTATTCCGCTGCGTCGGCATTGAACTGCACATTCGGCTCCGAATACGTCTCGCCGGGAAGCGTGGGCATAATAACCCAGAGCGGCGCCATCGGACTTGCAATGATAGGAAAGACTGCCGCGGAAAACATCGGTCTTTCCGCAATGGTTTCAGTCGGCAACAAATCCGACATTGACGAGGCCGACCTTCTTGAATATCTGGTTCCCCAGGATTTGACAAAAATTATTCTCATGTACATCGAGGGCGTGAAGGACGGCGAGAAGTTGGCGCGGCAGCTGAAAAAGGCCACAGCCGTGAAACCCGTAATTGTGATTAAATCGGGCCGTTCCCGCCGGGGCGCACTGGCAGCGGCATCCCACACGGGCTCCCTTGCCGGTTCCGACGAGGTCTTCGATCACATAATGAGGCAGTGCGGCGTCCTGAGAGCCGAGAGCATCAAGGACGCCTTCGACTGGTGCGACTTTTTCTCCAATCATCCCCTCCCGAAGGGTGAAAACACGCTTATCATCACCAACGGGGGCGGCATCGGGGTCCTCGCTGCCGACGCCTGCGAAAAATACGGTATTCAGCTCTACGACGACACAAAGAAACTCAAGGATATTTTCTCTCCCATAGTTCCGGCCTACGGTTCGACAAAAAACCCGGTGGATATGACAGCCGAGGCGAGGACGCGCGATTATGACGCCGCTTTCAATACCGCTCTCGGCCTCGAACACGTTCACGCTGTGCTCGGCCTTTACTGCGAAACTGCGGTCTTTGACAAAGAAAATCTGGCCGACATGATCGCCCGCAACGACGGGACACTCAAGGCAGCCGGGAAGCCCGCCGCCTTCTCCCTTTTGGGCGGAGACAGCACTAAGCGTGACATTGAGCGCCTCGAGAAAAAAGGTATCGCCGTTTTCGACGACGTTTATCAGGCAGTGTCCCCTTTGGGAGCAATGTTTCAGTACTATCGACATCGCACGGATCAGCCCGGACCCATCGAAGAACCGCCGGTGGACGGCACCACGCTTGACGCAGTCTGTCTCAGGGCGCTGAAGGAAGGACGAACATTTTTATTTTCGCACGAGGCACAGTCAGTAATGAAAAGCGCCGGAATCCCCGTTCCGCTCAGCCTCATCGCGCGAAGCATAGAAGATGCGGTTAAATACGCTGAAGAAATCGGCTACCCGGTGGTTCTCAAAATTATTTCAAAAGATATTCTTCACAAAAGCGACGCGGGCGGCATAGCACTTGACCTTCTCAACCGGGAGGAAGTGATTGACGGTTACGAGGCCGTCATCCGCAACTGCCGCACTGCCGTACCCCAGGCGGTCATCGACGGCGTAGAGGTCGCTCAGATGGTTTCGCCGGGAACCGAAATAATCGCCGGAGCGCGGGTTGATAGGATCTTCGGTCCCATCGTGATGGTGGGACTGGGGGGAATCTACGTGGAGGTCATGAAAGATGTGACCTTCAGGGCCCTTCCCCTTGACCGCAAGGAGGTCCTCCGGATGATCAAGGAGATCAGGTCCTATCCGCTTTTGCTCGGAGTTAGGGGAGAAAAAACGAAGGACATTGATTCACTGGTGGACGTGATACTGAAGCTCGGATCCATCATCCGGACATGCAGGCACATTTCAGATATAGAAATTAATCCGCTTTTGATATATGAACAGGGCGTGGGAGTGAAGGCGGTCGATGTGCGAATTCTCCTGACAAAATGAATTGAGTCGCGACACTTTAGTGCTTTGCCTTTTGCCTAAAATAAAATAACGAGGTGACACGACATGGACAAGCTCATAATTGGATCAATCTGCCAGAGCACGGGCAAGACCAGCCTCATTGTGGGCCTCGCGAAAATCCTTAAAAAGAAGATCGGCTACGCTAAACCGCTCGGCGACCGCATGCTTTACAGAAAAAAGAGGCTGTGGGACTATGACTCCGCTCTGATGACAAACATCTTCGGCCTCGAAGAAATTCCTGACGACATATCCATCGGCTTCGATCACTCCAAGCTGCGATTTATGTATGATGAAACAACGATACGTGAAAAACTGAGCAGCATTCTTTCGGACGTTGGAAAAGGCAGGGACATCGTATTCATAGAGGGCGGCAAAGAGATTAACTACGGTATATCCGTCCATCTCGATGTTCTGTCACTCGCCGCTTACACCGGCGCGAGACTCGTTCTGGTCTCAAGCGGAAACGAGAACGCCATCCTCGATGACCTGATGTTTCTGAAGAAACGCATGAATCTATCCGGCGTGAATTTCGGAGGCGTAATCCTGAACAAGATCCCCAACCTTGAGGAATTCAAGGACGCCCACCTCGGCGCCCTTGAGGGGTCGGGGCTTAACATTCTCGGGCTTATCCCCTTTCAGAAAGAACTTACGACTTTCAGCATCGGTTATCTTGCTGAACGCCTCTTCGCGAAAGTGGTAACAGGCGAGGACCAGCTCCAGAGAAGAATCGAAAGCGTATTCATAGGGACAATGCACGTCCATGCCGCCCAGGAAAACCCTCTTTTCAAGGAAGCAAACAAGGTGGTAATCACGAGCGGCGATCGGACCGACATGATTCTGGCGGCACTCGAGAGCGACGCGGCCTGCGTGGTCCTTACGGACAACATTTACCCGACTGCGAAGATAATTGCGGCGGCGAAGGAAAAAAATATCCCCTTGCTTCTTGTGCCGGCCGACACATTTCAGATAGCCCGACAGATGGACGCTATGGAACCGCTTTTGACGAAGGACGATCACGAAAAGATCGCGTGTCTAGAAAGGCTGGTTCGAACGCACGTAAACGTGGAAAAACTATTCACAGGCTGAGCAGGACGGTTTCAGCAGGTTTTTATTGAAAAAGTCTGAATTTGGCTCAACGATGTCATGCCCGCGGAGGCGGGCGTCCATGAATTTGTTAAAGGACTGGATTCCCGCTTTCGCGGGATTGTTTTTGGACAGCCTGTTATAGTTTTCTGGCAAGCTCGGGCTCCAGTTCCAGTACCCGGACGCCCCGCACGAACCGCTTGCTGTAGTATTCGGAAGTCAGGTTGTCAAGCTTTGTCCCGCGATTCTTGCCCGATGCGTGGATGAATTCATCGTTTCCTATGTAGATGCCGACATGTCCCGTCACGCGGCGCGAGCGAGTCTTGAAGAAAACCAGATCCCCTTCTTCAAGCTCCTCCCGGCTCACCCGCTTCCCTATCTTTGCCTGCTCTCTCGCCGTCCTGGGCAGCTGAATATCGAAAATCTCATAAAGGCGCTTCACGAAGGCCGAACAGTCAATGCCTTTCATGGTAGAGCCGCCAAGACGGTAAGGAACTCCCAGGAACGTTCGGGTCACTCGAACAAAAAGCTTCCGCTCATCCGCGCTCTTCCATTTTCCGAGAGCCCGACTCTCGATCCCTTTTTCTTCATCATTCGCGGCCGTCTCCGCCGACGAAGCCACGTCATCCTCATCTCCGAGTTCATCCATCTCATTTGGAATTGCCCTTTTGGGGATGACTATCCTCTGCCCACGCTTGAGCTTCCTTGAGCTGAGATGATTCATTCTCTTCAATTCCCGCACTGTGATGCCCGCCTCATCGGCCACACTATGGAGAGTGTCGCCCCTTTTGACAACATAGATTTCGCGGTCTGGCGGCAATGCCTTCCTGCTTTTCAGTGTCTTTTTTTGCTTAACTGAATGTCCCGGAATGATCAGAAGCTGTCGGACCTTGAGAGAATCAGAACTGAGATTGTTCGCATCACGCAATGCATGGATAGTGACACCGTACTTCTTTGCGATTTTGGAAAGATTTTCTCCGGATTGGACCCTGTGTCGAATATCGGCGAGGCCGGTTCCCTTGAATGCGGAGAGCAGGAACAGAGTGATCAGGCCCAGCGTCATCATGGTGCGTCGTCCTACCATAACATTCCTCCTTGTGTAAAATCATGACAGGGCGATTTTCCGTTTCGATGCTGAAAGGGAAATCTTTCGAGAGAGAATCGAGAATGACGTTGAGTCGGTGTATTCATACCGGACTTCCACTCCGTTGTCAATCTTTTTGAACAAAAAAATCTCTGCCATGAAGCATTTGACAAACAGGCCTCTTCATACTAAAAGTCACTTATTATAATTAAAAGAATGTCTCTCACTATGAAAAAAGAACAAAAAAAATTTGGAACTCCGCGTCACCGGGAAGCTGCGGCACCGGCCGTATCCATCGTTCAGATTGAAAAATCGGATATGGACTGCATTTATGAAGAAAACCTCTACAGAGCCCTGGAGAACATCTCAAGGGCCGGAATTTACGTTCTACAGAATGGAAAATTCCAGTTCGTTAATCATCACGCGGCCCGGTACTGGGGATACGACCGCTCGGACCTCATAGGCATGAATTCCATGAGCCTCGTGCATCCGGAGGACCGCAAAAGGGTGAAAGAAAACGCGGTCCAGATGCTTAAGGGAGAGCGAACCTCCTCATACGAATTCCGAACAACAGCCAAGGATGGCAGCATCCGCTGGATAGCCGAAACGGTCACGCCCATCCATTACAGGGGTCGCCCAGCAGTCCTCGGAAACTCTATAGACATCACCGATCAGATAGCTGCGCGCAACAAACTCGCCGAACTTGAAGCCCTCGAAGCCTCCATCCTCGAGGCCATCCCCCATGCCGTCATCGGCCTGCGCGACCGGCGCATCATTTTCGCCAACGATGGTGTGGAGACCGTCTTCGGATGGAAGAAAGAAGAGCTTACGGGACAGAGCACACGCATATTTTACCGCTCCGACCGGGACTATGATGCCATCGCCAGGGTTCTTTACAAAAAGCTTGAACGCGAACGCACCGTGACGATGGAATTCCCCTGCCGCCGCAGGGACAGGCGGAACATTCACTGCAGGGTGAGCGCCTCGAGAATCGGGGAGAGCCTCAGGGAAAAACAGATCGTCATAACCTACGAAGACATCACGGATAGAAAGAAGGCGGAAGAAGCGTATCAGACTATGGCCAACAGTTCGCAGGCCGGAGTCTACGTGGTTCAGAACGGCACATTTGTTTTCGTTAATCACAACGCCGCGAGGTTCGCGTCTTACAGCGAAAAGGAACTCGTGGGCATGAATTCCATGAGCCTCGTTCACCCCGATGACCGGAAAACAGTACAAAAGAACGCCATGGAAATGCTCAACGGACGCAGAAGTTCCCCTTACGAATTCCGGATCATCACCAAGGACGGGAAAATCAGATGGATAATGGAAACGGTCACCATCATCCGCTTCCGGGGTGAGAGGGCTGTTCTCGGGAATTCCATGGATATCACTGAACAGATTGAGGCTCGCAACAAACTCGCCGAGCGCGAAATTCTCGTCGCCTCCATCCTGGAGGCCATTCCCCATGCCGTCATCGGACTGCGCGACCGGCGCATCATTTTCGCCAACGACGGTGTAGAGACCGTCTTCGGATGGAAGAAAGAGGAACTGACCGGGAAAAGCACCCGCCTGATCTACCGGACCGACAGGGAATACGAGGAAATCGCCAGAAAGCTCTATTCTACCCTCGAGCGCAGGAATACCTTCATCACGGAATTTCCCTGCCGGCGCCGGGACGGCAGAGATATAGACTGCATGATAAGCGCCTCTCGAATCGGGGAGAGCCTCCAGGAAAGACAGATCGTCATAACCTTTGAAGACATCACGGAACGAAAGAAGGCGAAAGACGAGCTGGAGCGTTCCCGCGAGCAGATGCGGAACCTTTCCGCCCACCTGCAGTCAGTGAGGGAGAAAGAGAGAACGCGCATCGCCCGGGAGCTCCATGACGAGCTCGGACAGCTTCTCACGGCACTCAACACGGACCTTATCCTGCTCCGCAAAGAGATTCCGCCCGAAAGGCCATCCCTTCTCGATAAAACACAGTCAATGTCCCGCCTGGTGGACATGACAATGACCACCGTTAAGCGCATATACATGGACCTGCGACCGGGGATGCTGGACCATCTCGGTCTCGCAGTGGCTATCAGCTGGCAGGCGGGAGAGTTCCAGAAAAGAACGGGTATCACCTGCCGGGTAAACGTGGATCCCGAAGACCTGAATCTTGATCCTGACCTTTCAACAACCATCTTCCGGATCTTTCAGGAAACTCTGACCAATATTTCACGGCACTCGGAAGCGACAAGGGCTACAGTACGTCTGAAGGCGACAGCGTCTGCCGTTAATCTGGTCGTCATGGATAACGGAAAAGGCATAACAGAAGAGCAGATCTCCAAACCGGATTCTTTCGGCCTTCTCGGAATCCGCGAACGCGCACGATACTGGGGAGGCGACGTCGAAATCGGCGGCAGAAAGGGACGGGGAACAACCATCCGCATTCACATACCTCTCCGGAAGAAAGGAGATGCGTCATGAGCAAGATCCGAATCCTTATCGCAGATGATCATCCCATCGTCCGCGAAGGTTACAAGAAGATTCTTTCCGACACACCTGACATGGTCGTAGCCGATGAAGCGGAAAACGGGCAAGAAGTTCTCAATTTCATCCGGAAAAAGCCCTACGACCTCATCCTGCTCGATATTTCCATGCCGGGACGGAGCGGTCTGGAGATCCTGAAGGAACTCAAGAACGAGAAACCCAGGCTTCCCGTTCTGATCCTCAGCATTTATCCGGAGGAGCAGTATGCGGTGCGGGCCTTCAGGGCCGGTGCTTCGGGATACCTTACCAAGGCCAGCGCGCCTAACGAATTGATTTCTGCGATCAGGAAGATTTCCCGGGGCGGCCGCTATATCAGCTCGTCTCTCGCTGAACAGCTGACCTACTATCTCGACGAGGACGCGGAAAAACCCCTCCACGAAATCCTCTCCGACAGGGAATACCAGGTCATGCTGATGATCGCGTCGGGTAAAACCGTTTCGGAGATAGCCTCCGAACTCTGCCTCAGCGTCAAAACCATAAGCACCTACCGGAGCCACATCCTGGAAAAGATGAAGATGAAAAACAACGCCGAGATAACTCTCTATGCGGTCCGGAACAAACTCGTCGGCTGATGAAAAAATCTCGCCGTTGACAGGCCGATCAGAGCTGGGGTAAGTTTTATGTGTTAGGCATTGGGCGTTTAAGTGCGGAGCGTGAACTCGCCCAAACCCGAAGTTAGTAGAAGTGAACTTTGAACTCGTAACTCGGAACGGGTCATTTCAATGGTTGACGTTCAGAATCTGGCTGACACCAGAAACATAAATATCCGGAAGGTCGGCGTGAAGGGGATCAAATACCCAATTATCGTCCTCGACCGCGCCAACGGAGTTCAGCATGTAAACGCGACGATCAACATGTACGTGAATCTCCCCCACCATTTCAAGGGCACGCACATGAGCCGATTCGTCGAAATCCTTAACGAATACCGCGGACAGATCAACATCAGGACCTTCCGGACCATTCTCGAGAAGGTAAAGGAAAAGCTTGACGCCGAATCGGCGCACATGGAGATCGAGTTTCCGTATTTCATCGAAAAGACCGCTCCGGCCTCCGGTGCCAGGAGTCTGATGGAATACATTTGCCGCTTCAGCGGCGAGAACAACGGCACCCGGACTGATTTTATGGTCGGCGTTACGGTGCCCGTCACTACCGTTTGCCCGTGCTCCAAAGAAATCAGTGAACTCGGCGCCCACAACCAGAGGAGCATCGTTAAGGTAAACCTCCGTTTCCGGAAATTCTTCTGGATCGAGGACATCATCTCGCTAATCGAACATTCTGCGAGTGGCGAAGTATACTCACTGCTCAAGCGGATCGACGAGAAGTTCGTCACCGAAAAGGCTTATGAGAACCCCATGTTCGCCGAGGACGTGGTTAGGAGCGTGGCCGAGAAGCTCAACCGCGACGAAAACATCACATGGTTCAGCGTCGAAGCCGAGAACCTGGAAAGCATTCACAACCATAGCGCGTATGCCTATGTGGAGAAGGAATAATTCATAAAGGGAGGAGACATGCCGACGTACGAATATCGATGTGAGTCATGCAAGCATACCTTTTCCCTTGTGCAAACCATCGCAGAGCACGACAAGGGAAAGGTAGCCTGTCCGAAGTGCAACAAGAAGGAAGTGAAACAGCTCGTTTCCACTTTCCTCGCCCAGACAAGCAGGAAGAGCTGATCCAGCAGAGGTTCCGTTCTCTGTAAGGCGGCCTCATTAAGGGTCGGGAAAAGCCCTTGAGGCCGGCAGGGAGGGGTTTTTGTCTCCGTCACCGGCTTTCCTTTTCCTCCGGAACACATTGAAAGCGTCTTTCCATTTCCTGCGGTCCTGCCAGTCGTCAAAAAGATCGTAGGCAGCCGGAACCACAACAAGCGTGAGGAAAAGAGAGGTCAGAAGTCCGCCGATTACAGCGATGCCCATTGGTGAGCGCGTTTCGGCTCCCTCTCCCAGTCCGAGGGCTACAGGAAGCATCCCGAATACCATAGCGAAGGTGGTCATGAGAATGGGTCGGAGCCGCACCGGTCCGGCCTCCAGAATGGCATCTCTTCGATTCATCCCCCTGCCGCGGAGCGTGTTCGTGTAATCGACGAGCAGAATTGCGTTCTTTTTAACTAGGCCCATGAGCAGGATGAGTCCTATGAAACTGAAGATGCTGAGTGTCTTCCCGAAAAGCAGGAGCGCCCCGAACGCCCCTATGAAAGAGAGAGGCATTGAGAGAAGCACCGTGAACGGATGCACGAAGCTCTCAAACTGTGACGCAAGCACCATGTACGCCATGATTATTCCGAGTAAGAGAGCGAACATGAGATAACCGAACGACTCGCCCATCAGCTCCGCCGCACCCTTGTATTTGGGAATGTAATCCATGGGAAGTACCCGGGCGGCGATTTCATTGAGCTCCTCCATCGCCTGCCCGAGGGGCTTACCTTCGAGACTCGCATAGACTGTGATGGCGCGCTGCCTGTCCACGCGGTTTATAACGCTCGGCCCGCCGCCTTCCCTTATGCGCACGACATTGGCCAGCTCAACCAGCCTCCCGTCTTTTGCCCGGACATATATTTTTCCGAGATCGGAGGGGTTCGTACGATCAGCGGCATAGAGCCTGACCCGCACGTCATAGCGCCGCCCTCTCTCTTCATCCTTGTATTTAGTGACATCGAGTTCACCGCTTATCAGGAGGTTCACCGCCTCGGCGATGGTTGCCACGCTCACTCCGAGATCGGCCGCCTTCTCTCGATCTATGAATACCTTGAGCTCCGGCTGTCCCGCTTCGAGAGAGGTGTCAACGTCGACGACGCCTGGACGCTTCGAGAACTCCCCGACAATCCTGCGGGCATAGGTCTGGAGCGCCGTAAGATCGCTTCCCCTGATGCTGTACTGGATGGGCACGTTTCTCACGCCGCCGCCGATGAGAGAAATATCCTCAGCCGTACCTTTCAGTCCCGCTATCCCCAGAAACTTTTGTCTCAGTTCCTTCTTTATCTGTTCCTGGCTTTTTTTTCTTTCCGACTTCTTCTTGAGATTGACGAAGAAAATCGCCTTGTTTATCTGTGCCGTCCGTCCATACCCCTGAATATAGAAGACGGTCGTTACTTCGGGGGTTTCCCTCACGATCTTCTCCGCTTTGCGGAACATCTCGTCGGCTCGGTCGATGGAGTAATCGACCGGCGCCTCCATTCTCACGAGAAACACGCTCTGGTCTTCGGGCGGAACGAATTCCTTTCCCATGAATTTAGTTATTAAGAGGCTTCCGACGAAAATGAAGAAAGCAATCAGGAGCACTGTTTTTCTGCGGCCGAGAGCAATTTCGAGGAGCCACCTGTACGCCGTCTCCACTTTCCTGTATCCTTTATCCCACAGGTCGCCGAGCTTCAGGAGAGGCTCTAGCCGCGACGGACCTCGTGAAGGCACTGTCTCATCGTTCAGCTTCGCGTGGGGTTTCAAAAAAATTGACGCCATCATCGGCGTCAGCGTGAAGGAAACAATAAGAGATACCATTACCGAAAAAACAACTGTCAGGGCGAACTGAAGAAAAAACCGCCCGATAATGCCCTTCATGAATGCCACGGGGAGAAATATGACCACGATTGCCAGGGTCGTGGCAGAAACTGCAAGGCCGATTTCCGACGTGGCGAAGGATGCAGCCTCCCGCGGGGCCATGCCGTTCTCGATATGTCGGTGGATATTTTCTATGACTATGATGGCGTCGTCGATCAGGATGCCGATGGAGAGCGAAAGGGCGAGCATGGTCATGTTGTTGAAGGTGAAGCTGAACGCCTTGATGAGCGCGAAAGTGGAAATAACAGACACTGGAAGCGCCAGGGCGCTGATGAGTGTTATCCGCCAGTCCCTCAAAAAAATGAAAACCGCAAGGACGGCGAGGAACCCGCCGATGATGAGATGATTCTGAACTTCATTGATGGAACGGATGATGAAGGTAGACTGATCGAAGGCAATGCCGATATCCATGCCAGGCGGAAGATTTTTCTTTATTAGAGCAATTTCCTTCTTGACGCGGTTCACCACCTCCACCGTGTTCGTCCCCGACTGTTTCTGAACTCCCATGCCCACTGCCGGCAGCCCGTTGAACCGGCAGATGGTGCGTTTTTCCTCCATCCCGTCCTCAACCTTCCCGATGTCGCGCAGACGTACCGGTGCGCCACCTGAGTAGGCCACGATGAGATCGTTGAAATCCTGCACCTTGGCGAACTCGCCCTTTATCTTGACGACATATTCCTTGGACACACTTTCGATGCGTCCGCCTGGGAGTTCCAGGTTCTCGCGCCTGAGGGCCTGAAGGATATCTCCGGGCGCGATTCCGTATGCCCGCATCCGGTCTGCATCGACCCACACCCTCGCCTGGCGCAGGCGCAGCCCGTACATCCGGATGGCGCCCACCTCGTTGATGCGCTGCAGTTTCTCTTTGAGCACCTCGTCGGCGTAGGTGGACAGTTCTCTGATCGGCTTTTCCCCCGTCAGATTGAGCCAGATCACAGGGTTCGCATCGGGGTCCACCTTTTCAATTACAGGTTCATCGATGTCCGAAGGAAGCTTGGAACGGATGACGGCTATCTTTTCCCGTACGTCCTGAACTGCGAGGTCGATGTCCCTCTCCAGGACGAATTCCACCGTGACAATGGATGCCCCTTCCACACTGATTGACGTGATCGTCTTGACACCGTTTATGGTGTTGACGGACTCCTCGATCTTGTCGGTAACGTCGATGTCCATTATCTCGGGACTTGCGCCCTTGAGCTTGGTAGTTATGTTGATTATGGGAAAGTCCACCTTCGGGAAAAGGTCGACACCGATGCCGGGATAACTCACCGCGCCCAGCACCACCAAGGCAAGTATGAACATCGTGGCGAAAACCGGCCGCCTGATCGAGGTGTCAGCGAGCCACATTTACCTTCACCCCTTCCGCCAGGTTATTCTGCCCGATCGTCACTATCGTCTCTCCGCCGCTCAGTCCCTCTGTGATTTCGATCAGCTCGCCGTATTTCCCGCCGAGCCTTACTTTTCTTTCTTTCGCCCGATCTCCTTCAACGAGAAAGACTTTCATCGTATCCCCCTCGTAAAGAATCGATGTGATGGGCACCACCACAATTTCCCGTGCCTCGGATGTGTAAAGAACTACCCGGGAAAAAAGGCCCGGTTTAAGAAGTCCGCCGCTGTTCGGCGCAAGGGCTTCCACCTGAAGCGTTCTCGTCTTTTCTTCCAGACTGGGATATATTACGCGGACCTTCGCGGCAAAGTCGCGGCCCGGCATGGAATCCACCCGGAAAACGACGGATTGCCCTGCCCTGAGTTTGCCCACGTCCTTTTCCGTAACTGTGAAGAGCAGCTTGAGCGGATCAACCCGTATCAGCGAGAAGAGCGGCGTACCGTTTCGAACATAATCACCCGCCGATACCCTCTTTTCTTTTACGAAACCCTGCAGGGGCGAGAGAACCCGTGTCTTGGCCAGTCTTTCCCGGGCCAGTTCAAGGGCGGCTTTCGCTCTCTCCACCTCAGCCTCCGCCAGTGCCTGCCTGGTATTCACATCGTCGTATTGCTGCTGCGTGACAAGCTGCTCCCTGAAAAGTGCTTCTTTTCTTCTGTACTCCACGCGGGTGTTGGCGAGCGTCGCTTCCGCCTGTCTCAGAGCGGCCTCGGCCCGCTTCACTTCTAGCCTATAATCCGTGTCGTCCACCTCGGCCAGGACCTTTCCCTTTGTAACCGGAGTCCCTTCATCGGCATAAACTCGGCTCAAAAGTCCCTCCACCTGACTGCTCGCCATGACTTCTTCGTAAGCCTTGAGGGAACCGATGGCTTCCACGAAAGGCCTTAGTGATTTCTTCTCGACCTTTTGAACGTTAACATTGATGACCCTCTCGACCGGGGGCTTTTCCTTCTTACCGCAGCCCGTAGCCCATATAGGAATCAGTGCCGCTGCAATCAACGTCACAAAGATAACGCCCGCCGATCTATTCCTCATTTTTCAGTCGATCCTTTCGATTAATGAAGTTTCGATTTTCCTGACGAACAGTTAACCTGCACTTCAGGAACGACGGCCTACGGTATCGAGCAGGGTACCGGTAGCCCGTTTGAGCTTCAACAGGGACAGGTGATAATTGTACGTCGCGTCAGCGAGCTGCCTCTGCGCGGACAGGAGCAGGTTGTTCGCATCGAGCACGTCAATGCTGTGCGCCAGCCCGAAATCGAACTGCTTGGAAACCGCATTGTAATTATCCCTGGCAAACACGAGCTGATCCTGAAGAAATTTCACGATGCCCTTCTGGGTCTCAAGGTCAAGATAGGCATTCTGAACATCTATATGGACGCTCTTGAGGGCATCGCTGTAAGCAAGCTCAGCCTGCCGCTGTTTCGTTTTCGCCTCGTTCACCTCCGCCCGCCGCAGCCCGCCTTCGAAGAAAGGGTAGCTGAGAGACACGCCTCCGTATGTGCTGTCCTTAACAAGGGTCGCAGGCATAGGGCTCTGATCCTGCCCGGTATAGCCGGCCGTTAAGGTAAGGGTCGGCCAGAATCCGCTCTTTGCGGTCCGCACCTGATCTTCAGTTATCTTTTTCTGAAGTTCGAGACTCCTCAGGTCGGAGCGGTTCTTTTCCGCCGCAACCCTCAGCTCCTTGAGAGACGCCGACTGTCCCTCTCGCGGGTCAGGCTCCTTGAGGTCGTATTCGCCCTCTATTCCCGCCACCCGCGCAAGAAAAGCCTTTGCCAGGGCAAGCGCATTAGCCGCCTTTATCCGCTCCGACATTGCGCCCGACAATTCCCCCTCCGCCCGGAGAAGCACCGTCTTCGTGATCTCCCCTATGCGGAGCCTGGTTTCCGCGGCGTTCCGATATGTCCTCAGCCTTTCCAGGTTAGCCTCGGCTATCTCCAGGGCCTTTTTCGCCTTGAGGACGTCATAAAAAGCGTAAGATACCCCGAGCAGGTAATCCTCCCGCACGGCATCCAAATCGTAGCGGCTCTTCTGAAGATTTTCCCTTGATATGGCAAGATTAAGGAACTCCCTTCCGTTCAGGTAAAGCGTCTGATCCAGTTTCACGCCCCATGCTTTCGCGCCGTCCGGCTGGGTTACTGTCCAGCCCGTGCCCGTCCATGCGGTCCTATTGTCAGTGTAGGCCGTGTATCCACCAAAAGCGCTGAGCCTTGGAAGAAGACCCGCAACCGCCTTGTCCCTGCCGGCCTCCGCCATCCGGATGTTTTCCTCGGTGATTTTAACCTTCTCGGAATTATTGAGCGCGATCCGATAAAGTTCTTCAAGAGAATAGACGTCCTCACACCGGCTCTCCGCCGGCATCACTGCTAAAACACAAACCGCCAGCAGCGCAAGAAGCCAATACCTGAAGCTTCTCATGAACCCTCCATGTGCACATCCCGCTTCTTCCATGCCTTTATCTTCCCGGGGCCTCAGGGAGCCTGAAGAATCCCCTGCCCGTTTACTTGTTCAGTTTCCCTCTGGTCTATCTTCCCAGCTTACCCATCGCTCGTTCCAGCTTCGTCAGCGCGATGTTATAATCGCTCAGGGCATTGAAATAATCCGATTTCGCCCGTGTCAGGAGGGTCTGGGCATCCAGTACGTCCGTTGACGTGGCAACCTGTTCCCTGTAGCGTTCCTCGTTCAACCTGTAATTTTCTTCCGCCTGCTCGATCGCCTTCCGGGCCACTTCAATTTTCTTTTCCGCTTCTCTCATGGAAAGATAGGCGTTTTTGACTTCCAGGGCCACCTGGTCTTTCGCATTCGCAAGGGCGTCGAGGGCCTGATTCTCCCGGTTCCGGCTTGCGTCGACTTTGTACTTCGTTCTTCCCCACTCCCAGAACTTCCACTCCGCCCGGGCCATGACACTCCAGTTCTCCTGGTCCTGGTACCTGCTGCCCTGCACATCGGCCGTGTCTCCGAACCAGCCGTAGTTTCCCACAAGATTGACGGTCGGATAGAATTCGCTCTTCTCGAGATCGACGGTCTTACGGGCCTGCTCAGCCCGGAGAGCTGCGGCTCGTATTTCCTGCCTCTGACTCAGGGCCGTTTTCAGGCACTCGTCAAGACCGGTCGTGTAGGGTCTGTATTGAAGCACATCCTGCACCTTCGTGGGGGTGTTTAGGTCGCGTCTCAACACGGTGTTGAACTGCGATTTCGCAATTTCCAGAAAATTCTCCGCGCTCACAAGAAACTGCCGACCGTTTGCCAGCTGCACCTCGGACTGAAGCAGGTCGTTCTTCGGAATTACACCGGCTTTGTAGAATTGCTCGGCCACATTCTTATGCGCCTCGAGCTGCTCCAGCGACTGTTTCGCAACGTCGAGCATCCGCTCCGCTTTTAGAATATTGAAGTAAGACACGCTCACGTCGCGGATGATATCCTGAATCACCGCTTCCTGGTCCAGGCGGGAGACGCTCTCTCCGATCCGGCTTATCTCATAGCCGGCCTTGATGCCACCGCCGGCGAAGACCGGCTGTTTCAGTTCCACCGCCCAGTTGTAGTTGTCTGCCGTACCTATCTGGACCGGGGCAAATGACGTGAGGGTGGAGCGGCTCTGCGGCGCCTCGTTCAGGCGTGTATAGCTGTAATACGTGCTGAGCTTAGGGAGAAAACCGGTGAAGGCTTCCTTCTTTTTCGATTCCGACGCCTTTACGCCTTCCGTCGCCGAATGAACAACCAGGCTCTGCCTGAGCGCCAGATCGATGCTTTCGCCGAGCGTAAGGACGGGCACCTCCTCCCCTCCGCAGGCAGGCAGGCACCGGAAGAAAGACCACAGAATGAACATCCCTGCAATGATACGGAAACCGCTAAGCCGCATGTTTCTTCACCCCTTTCGGAAAAATATTATTCGCGTAGGTCACCTGATCGTTCAGGCTTCCCCGCTTCTGTTTCAGTATGAAGATGAATTTGAACGTCGCCATTATAATATTCTTTACCCTCCTTCCCGTGGAAGCTCCCCGAGATGCGCCGTCAGCTGTGACTCCAGGGCGCGGCAATTCAGACAGATAATCCGTCCTTCCCGGTCAATCAGCGTCCTGAAGGGAACACCGCGGACGCCGTACCGCTGCATGACATCACCCTCAAAGTCCACGAGCGTATTGAAAGGAAGTGAATGTCTTGCGGCATAGGCGGCAGCCTTTTCCCGGGGCTCCTGAATATCGACATGAAAGATGACGAGCCCCTTCGGGCCGTAGCGCGCGTGAAGATCCTTAAGATAGGGAATATCCGCCCTGCAGTAGCTGCACCACGTGGTCATGAAAACGAGCAGGACGACCCTGCCCCTGTACCTGCTCAGCCTGATATCCTTTCCCTTTATATCCTTCAGAACGAAGTCAGGGGCCGAGACTCCGACTCCGGCTCCTTCACCTGCGTACCGATGAGCGACTTTAGGCTTCGACCAGAAAACTGCATATAACGCCCAGATAATAAGACCGGCGAGCAGGAGTCCCGCCACCCATTTCACTCGAACCGTCACCGTTTCCTCCTCAAAACCACAATCGACCCGCCTCGATCAGGAAATACTCGCCTATGGCGATGAACACCCAGCCGAATATTTTCTTTATCTTCACCATCCACTCTCCGCTTTTGGGAAGCCCGGCAAGAAGGCCAGAAAAGGTGCCTACCAGAACGGGAAGCGTTCCCATGCCGAGAGAAAAAACGAAAAGCAGGCTCATTCCGAGAAACGTGTTCCGTCCGAGAGCGACCGTTCCGAGCAACACGGCGAAGACCGGAGCCGTGCACGGCCCCATGACGAGACCCGATGCCGCCCCAACCAGAACACTTCCCGTCGCTCCCTTTCCTCCCGCACCGGTCATCCACTTCGCCGCAAAAGACGGTTCCAGTGAAAAGGAAAAAACATCCAGCATCGAAAGCCCCATGAGTATGAAGAGATTGGCCACGAAAAAGTAGCTCCATGGGTTCGACTGAACCTCTCCGAAGAGCCGCCCGGTCATGGCCGCCAGTCCTCCGAGTATGGTGTAGGTTGCGGCCATCCCCAGAATATAGAGCACAGACACGGTGAAACTTCTCCCCCGCGACGCGCCGCCATGAGCGCCGCTGTAGGCCGCTACGACCGGAAGAATGGGGTATGTGCAGGGAGTGAAACTGACCAGAACCCCTCCCAGATAGGCCGCCGGAAATGCAAGAAGCCAGGACCCCTTGAGGTAGGTGCCTATATTGTTAACAAATTCCTCTATCACCGCCGGTCATCCTTTCGTGTCTCGAGAGATTCACGCGGAGCTTTTTATTTTTTTAAAAAGAATGCTGAAAAGGAAGAAAATAAAATTCATGAACACAATGCTCGCCCCCGTTGGAAGATCGAATGGAAATGAGATCAGAATCCCGGAAATAACCGAGACCACGGACACTGCGGCGGCAATCGCGATTGTTGACCGGAAACTTCTCGATATATGGAGGGCGGTCACCGCTGGCAGGATCAGGAGCGCCGATATGAGCATTATCCCCACGACCTTCATGGATAGCACCACGGTCATGGCCGTAAGAAGAACAAAAATAATATTCAGGCTCTCCGTATTCACGCCCGAAACCCTCGATGCCTCCTCGTCGAAAGTGATTGAGAGAAGCTCGTTATAAAAAAAAGACAGAATGAAGAGAACCGCCGCGGAGAGGCCGACGGAAAGGACCACTTCGGCCGTGCTTATGGAAAGAATGCTTCCAAATAGATAACTGAAAAGGTCTACATTGAATCCTCCGGCTGCGCTGGAGATCATGACACCCGAGGCGATGCCGAGAGATGAGACGATACCGATCGCTGCATCCCCGTGAACGCGGAACCTCTCGGTGAGTTTGAGAATGCCCACGGCGGCCGCCATGACCAGAGGAATGGAAACATAGAGCGGAGACATTTTCAGGAGCATCGCCACGGCCACGCTCCCGAATGTGGCGTGGGCAAGTCCGTCTCCGATGAGCGAAAGCCTCCTGAGCACAAGGAAGACGCCGAGCGTGGAACAGAGGAGGGCAATGAATGATCCGGCGATGACCGCCCTCTGAACAAAACCGTACTGGATAAAGTCCGCAACGCTCATGTTCTCAATCTCAATCGTGGCAGTGGCAGATGACGTGCTGTGCAAATTTGCCGAACATCCGAGTAACCTCCTCGGATCTGCAGAAATCCTCGAAGCTCCCGTAAAAAAGAATCTTCTTGTCGAGATAGAGAAGCTTTGAAGCGTAACGGCCGATATTGCCGGTGTCGTGGGTCACGATGATTATTGCCGTGTTCCTTTCCCTGTTGAGCAAGTCCATGAGGACGAAGAATCGTTCCCTTGTCTCGGGATCGAGCGCTGTGGACGGTTCATCCAGAATAAGCAGTTGCGGATCATTCACGACGGCCCGCGCAAGCAGCACCCTCTGCTGCTGGCCGCCCGAGAGCTCGCTGAATAGACGATTCCGGACACCGCCTATATCGAGCATATCCAGAACGCGGTCGATCGCCTGTACATCCGAGCGTTCCATATGCCTTGGAAATTTTTTCTTCGAAAGCAGACCGAGACCTATGATCTCGCTTACGGTCACCGGAAACCGGGCATTGAGACCCTCCGGTGTCTGGGGAAGGTAACCTATCCTCTGCCACCCGGTGAAATCATTGGAAGGCTGACCGAAAAGGAATACCTCGCCCTCATCCGGCTTGACGAGACCGAGGATTAATTTCAGAAGTGTCGTTTTCCCTGAACCGTTCGGTCCGACTATGCCGACATAATCCCCCGCATGCATTGAGAATGATATCCCGCTGAGAACGTCGAGACCGTTGTATCTGAAGCGAAGGTTCCGGACCGAAATAATGTCTACTGACATTGGAGTCCCACCCTGAGATTCTCCAGATTTCTCTCCATAAGGGACAGGAAGGTCGCGCCCGTCTCTAATTCGCCCTTTGAGACATTGTGGGCGGTCTTCAGTGAAAGCCGCCCGGTTCCCGTCTCTCTGGAGAGAACTTCTGCCACTTTCGGAGAGATTATGTCATCATAGAAAATATATCTGATTCCCTGCCTCCTGATTCTTTCCGCAATGTCGATCATCCTTCGCGGCGTGGGTTCCTGATCCAGTGTGGCACCCGGATAGACCGATACATATCCCAGCCCGTATCTTTTTGCAAGATAACCGAAGGCAAAATGACCTGCATGCACGATTACTCTTACCCTGCATCCGGAAAGAGATGTCCTGTATTTTTCATCCATCCGTCGTAGCCTCTCCTTGCAGACCTCTGCATTTGCGGCGTAGATATTTTCCCCCTCCGGGTCCTTTGCAATAAACCCGGCGGAGATGTTATCCGCCATTTTCACGGCATTTGAAAAATCCAGCCATATGTGAGGATCGATCTTCCCCGCTTCCTCCTTCTTCCCGTGCCGGTGCCCGTCTTCCCCCGCGTTCAACTCACCCGTTTTCATGAGCTTGACGCCTGCCCCGGCGTTTATCGCAATAAGCTTCGAACGGCCTATCCCCTCAAGCAGGCTGTCCGCCCAGGGCTCCATGAATGGTCCAGTATATATGAATAGATCGGCATTCTCTATTTTCGCTACATCCGAAGGACGGGGCTCGAAATGATGCGGTTCCACGCCCGGAGGGAGAAGCAGGCTCACCTCCGCCCTTTCCCCGCCTATCGTCCGGGCAAAATCGTAGAGAGGAAACAGCGTCGTCACCACCACGAGCTTTTTTCTCCCGACCTCGACCTTCGCGTCCTTCTGACATGCCGAAACAGCAAACAGAAAAGTCAGCAAAACGCATAGGCATAGAATTTTATTTCGAACACCCGACATTATCATTCCTTTCTTTCTTAGCCTTTTGGCCTTTGCCTTCTTTAAAACGGCACCGGCGTGAAGGTGGCCGCAAAAAGCGCCAGAACTCCCCAGCCTATCATCCTCCTTATCCTGTCAAGGGGCACCCATTCATAAACAACGGGCGGATGATTTATACCGAGAAACAGGAGCAGAACTACCCAGATAAGCCATCCGCTCCAGCCGAAAATCCCCAGAAAAACCAGGACTGCGATTATGACACGGGCAACAATGCCCTGCCTTGGGCCGAGAATAGCATATGCCACATGGCCGCCGTCAAGCTGTCCCACCGGAAGGAGGTTCAGCGATGTTATGAGTATTCCGATCCACCCTGAAAAAGCGGCGGGGTGCAGCAGGATATTGATTTCATCCGGCAGAGATCCGTGGACGATCCAGTTGAGAAATGAGAAGAGGACTGATGTGCCTAGTGTGAATCCCGCTCCATCTGCGGGTGCCGCTCCCACATCAGAAAGAGCCAGCCCCACAAGGGTTACAGGAACCGCCACCGCCATCCCTGCCAGCGGTCCCGCCGCGCCGATGTCGAGCAGAATCCGCCTGTCCATGATAGGTGATTTCATTTTTATAAAGGCGCCGAAGGTTCCGATGAAAGAAGGAGCCGGTATGAAGTAAGGGAGAGTGACGTCAACCCCATGCCGTCGCGAAACGAAATAGTGGCCGAATTCATGGGCACCGAGGATCAGAAGAAGTGTAAGGGAAAAGGGCAGGCCCAGCCATATCCTTCCGGGATCTTCGATGGGATTGACACCTCGCTGCATAGCTCCGGCGACAAGTGTGGCCGCAAAGGTCAGGATGAAGAGAATCCAGTGGGTGAGCGAGACGGTGGAGGTTCTCCGATATCTGTAAGCGTCTTCCATGAATCCCGCCACGAAACGAAAAAAGGGATCATCAGCTCATGATCCCTTCCTGGGCATTCCAGTGGAACATGCGGAATAATATATCCCGCACGTCCACTCAGCAGAAAAGCCTTGATTTATGAATTGATCTTTTCCTTGAGCTCTTTGCCAACCTTGAAAAAAGGCAGTCTCTTCGGGGCGACATTGATATTGTTTCCCGTTTTCGGATTCCTCCCCGTGTAAGAATCATAGGATCGGACGACAAAACTGCCGAAGCCCCTGATTTCAATCCGGCCGCCCTTCTTTAGCTCGTCGGTGAAGCCGTCAAAAACAAGATTTACGATATCCATGGCCTTTTTCTCGGTCAGGTTCTCCTTCTTGCTCAGGGCTTCGATCAATTCGGACTTGTTCATGACATCTCTCCCTTTCGTTTTGAATCTCATTCCGCCCCGGACGACGTCATTCTCTTTTGCCGTTCCTGCATCCAGCGTTGAGCGGAGCCTGATGAATTCGAGTGTATATCCACGGTGTTAGTTTAACAGTGGGTCTGACTATTATTCATTTTGCCACCCAAAGTCAAGTGAATTTTTTACGTGACCTTTGTAATTTTTATAATTATCCTGTGCATATAGCATGAGGCTTGGGATTTGCCGCGAACTGAACCCGCCCTGCAATGATTCATTAATATTATATGATTACAAATGTTTAGGCAGTATCCCGGCGTTTCGAAAAAGACAGAAGGTATTCTATTTCTTTCTTTTTCAGACTTCTGAATTCCCCTTCCCGGAGTTTTCCCAGTTCCATATCCCCGAGGGCGATTCGGATGAGCCTTGCCACCGGGTGACCCACCGCGTCGAAAAGTCTCCGGATCACCCGGTTGCGTCCTTCCATGATGGTCACGACGATCCACGAGCTCTTCGGGTTTGTCCTCTCAAGCCGAACCGAAAGGGGTTTGAAAAAGCCGTCCTCAAGCTCCGTTCCCTCTTCTATTTCTTTGAGCTCGCGTTTCGTGAGGACACCCCTGATCTTCACCCGATAGGTCCTTGGAATCCTGTAGCGGGGATGCTGAATCCTCTGAGCAAACCCACCGTCGTTAGTCAGGAGAAGCAGCCCCTCGGAATCATAGTCCAGCCGCCCAACCGGAAATACCCTCTCCTCGATGCCCTGAAGCAGGTCGGTCACGATAGGACGTCCTTCCGGATCTCTCAGGGTCGTCACGTAACCCCGGGGTTTGTTCAGAAGCAGATACACTCTTGAAACATCTGCGGAGATCAGCCGTCCATCGACCCTTATCTCGTCCCTGGAAAGGTCCGCCTTCGTTCCCATTTCGGTTACGACGACGCCGTTGACTGAAACCCTTCCCCGGCGTATCAGGTCTTCGGCGGCACGTCTCGATGCGATGCCGGCTGCGGCTATGATTTTCTGCAGACGCTCCTGCAATGTCTTCTACTCCTGTAGCTCCTTCAGTTCCCGCAGCGTGGGAAGCTCCGAAAGATCCTTCAGATTGAAGACCTCGAGAAATTTTCTGGTTGTGCCGTACATGATGGGCTTGCCGGGGACGTCCTTTCGCCCGAGCATCCGGACCAACTTCTTGTCGAGGAGACCCCTGAGCGTCCCGCTCACATCCACCCCCCTGACCCGGTCGATATCGGCCTTCACGACGGGCTGACGGTATGCGATGACGGCGAGTGTCTCCAGCGCCGCTGGAGAAAGCATCGAGGGCTTGAGTCCTTTCATTTTTTTTATCCATGGAGACAGATCGGGCCTCGTCCTGAACTGCCAGCCGGAGGCCACTTCGCACAGCTCGAAGCCGCCCCTTCGTTCACCGTATTCCTGTCTGAGATCCGCAAGAACCCGCACGATATCGGCACGCTCCGCTTCCCCGACTATATCCCGGATCCTGTCCACACCGAGCGGCACATCCGACGCGAAAAGAAGCGTTTCAATGATCGCCTTGAGATCTTCCATTCCATTCCTCCACGGCAGGGAAAATTCTGATCGGTCCGAAGGGACCGGACTGAAAGGCCCGGACGAGCCGTATCTTCATTAGCTCAAGCAGGGCGAGAAGCGTATAGATTATCTTCTTCCGGGTCGGCGATTCCCCGAGCAGGTCCATGAAACTCAGGTCCTTCGCCTCTGACAGTTTTTCCATTATCTCGTTTATCATATCGGAGAGAGATAACTTCTCCGTCTCGATCTCCATAATCTCTTCCCGGGGGAGGCCGGCTGCCATCCGCTGAAAGGCCTCTACGAGCTCAAAAACGCTTATCTCGACAAGCTCCTCTTCCTCCCCGCTAAGGGTCTCGAGCTCAGGCTGGACCTCGCGCTTGAATACGTCCCGCCCCAACAGCAGCCTGCGATCCAGGTTAAGAGCGGCCTCCTTGAAGGCCTGATACTCGAGAAGCTGTCTCACCAGATCAGCGCGGGGGTCCTCTTCATCTTCCTCGGGGTCTGTCTCGGTGGGGAGGAGCATCCTGGACTTGATGTGGACAAGCGTGGAGGCCATAACGAGGTACTCGCCGGCCAGGTCGAGATTTAGAGACTTCATTACCTCGAGATGCTGCAGATACTGGTCGGTGATGACCGCCATGGGAATATTGTAGATATCTATCTCGTTCTTGCGGATGAGATATAGAAGCAGGTCGAGAGGGCCCTCGAAGATGTCAAGTTTTATCTCGTATCCCATGGGCGGTTCTCATCCGGGACGTTCGGGATCGGTTATCGAGCAGTCGGAAAAATTAAAATACCGTGCCCTCTCGGAGCGGTCAGATCCGGACGGCCTCACGGACCTCTTCCATCGTCGCCGCCGCCACACGGGATGCCCGGCTGTTCCCGTCGGCGATTATATCGCGGACCTCGTCCATGTGACGATCGTAATACTCCTGCCGCTCGTGGATCGGCTTCATCCCCTCCTGAATACCGGCAAGAAGGCGCCGCTTGCATTCCACACAGCCTATGCCGGCCCTGCGGCATTCCGTTTCTATCTCCCTCGCGCCTTCGGGGGAAGAGTAAATTCCGTGGAAGGTGAACACATTGCACACCTCCGGCCTGCCGGGATCTTTTCGCCTCATTCTCTGCGGATCGGTGAACATGCTCTCGACCTTCTCCTTCAGGACCTCGCCGCGGTCACGCAGATATATTGAATTGTCGTATGATTTGCTCATCTTACGGCCGTCGATTCCGAGCATCTTCGGAACCGTTGTGAGAAGAGGTTCAGGCACGGGGAATATCTCCCGGTACATGAAATTGAACCTTCTCGCTATCTCCCGGGTAAGCTCGATATGAGGGAGCTGATCAACGCCGACGGGAACCCCGTAGGCCTTGTACATTATGATATCGGCCGCCTGCAGCACCGGATATCCGAGAAACCCGAAAGTCGAGAGATCACGGTCGGCCAGCTCCGCCTTCATCTCCTTATAAGTGGGATTTCTCTCAAGCCACGGCAGGGGCGTTATCATGGAGAGGATCAAAAAAAGCTCGGCGTGTTCCTTGATCCGCGACTGGATGAATAGAGTGCTTTTCGCCGGATCGAGCCCTGCACTAAGCCAGTCGATGATCATGTTTTCCGTGTATTCACTTATCCGCTCAGTGTTGCTGTAATCGCTCGTGAGGGCATGCCAGTCGGCTACAAAGTAATAACAATCATAGCGTCCGTCGTTCTGCAGATCCACCCAGTTTGTCAGGGCGCCGTGGAGATTGCCGAGGTGCAGCAGCCCCGTTGGACGCATGCCGCTCAATATACGCTTCTTGGAAACCATTCCCGTTTTTCTTCATCCTTTCCGTTCAGGCGCGTCGGCCGTGTCCGCGGATGTATAACAGAATAGCACCCCCCTGTCAATCGGGAGCGGCCGGTGCGGCCTGCCTCAGGATTTCTTATTACTCCGGTAACGAAAAAAAACCCCCGGACTTCGTTATTGCTCCGGGGGTCTTAGCGGGCAGCGGACTGCTATTTTACCTTGTCGGAAAGCGCCTTGCCGGCCTTGAACTTGACAACCTTCTTGGCCGCGATCTTGATCTTGTCGCCCGTCTGCGGATTCCTGCCGCTTCTTGCTTTCCTCTTGGCGACATAGAAGGTGCCGAATCCGACCAGACCGAGCTTGCCGCTTTTCCGAAGCTCCTTGGCCACATTTGCTATGTATGATTCCAGTGCCTTCCCGGCCGCCGCCTTGGTTATACCTGCATCATTCGCCATAGCCGCAATCAATTCCGCCTTTGTCATACGTCCTGTTCCCCCTTTCTCATTCCTTGAATTTTACCATCCTATGATGGAACTCTTCACTCCCCCCGCCGGCTGTTCTTCAATGTGAACTTATACTGCATCTCCCCGGGCTCCTCTACGGCCGCCATCACCCGGTTTTGAGATTTTCCGGAAACACGACCCGCCTGAATTTCGTTCATCCCTAACACAAAGAAATAGACGTTGCAAGAGAAATTCAAGAAATTATTTTTCATTCATTTACCGGAACGTCCGTCCGGCATTGACTGGAGACTTCAAGCACCGTCGTGTTTGACAAAAGCGCTCTTTCATGATAGGAGATTCGCCCCGACATGAGCAGGAAAAAGCGAAAGATTCGGTGTCAATAACAAGGAAGGCTCACGTTTCATGGCAATGCGTTCAATGCTTAAAAAAACAGCGGCATGGATCAGGATGTCCAGACCCCCTTTTCTAACCGTTGGGGCATTCCCGTTCATTCTCGGTACAATTCTCGCCTGGAAACTCGACGGCATCTTCGATGCGGATGTGTTCGCCGCCGGCCTGACCGCCGTGATCCTGATCATGCTTTCCACATATCACGCAGGTGAATACTTTGACTACGAAGGCGACAACCTTTCTAACCGGATTCACAAGAACCGTTTCGCCGGAGGGTCCCGCGTGCTTCTGTCCGGCGCCCTGTCTCCGATGACGGCATTCTGGACCAGCATCATAACTTTTATCCTTGCAGCGGCAATCGGCATCTACATCCAATACGGGCTGAAGACGGGACCGTACACGATCCTGCTCGGCTCTCTCGGAATCTTTCCGGGATTCTTCTATTCCACCAGGCCCATCCGGCTTGTGGAGCGCGGCGTGGGTGAAATCTTCATCGGATTCTGCTACGGCTGGCTTCCCGTCGCATCGGCCTTTTACATCCAGACAGGTTACATCGCCCCCGTGATTCACTGGATCGGAATTCCAATCGGGTTCACAATCTTCAATGTAATCTTTCTGAACGAGTTCCCGGATTACGCCGCGGACAAGACTGTTGGAAAAAGAAACCTGCTGGTGCGCCTCGGCATCGAGCGTGGCGCGCTCATCTATTCTACGGCGGCAGTACTCGCCTGGCTTTTCATGCTCGTCACGCTGAAGCTGGGTGTCTCCACGAAAGCCCTGTATCTCTATCTTCCTGTGATGGCCCTCTCGGCGGTTATCATCCTCATGGTCCTGAACAGAAAATATGAGAACAAGAAAACCCTTGAATTGCTATGCGGGCTTAACATCGCCATCAACATAGGCACTACTTTTTCCTATATCGTGGCCTACGTTTGACGTCCTGCGAAGAATCGAAAATGTCTCCTTCATCGAACGGTCATTCCGTAAAACCTTTTTTTCTGCCGCCCTCGTTACTGATTAGGCAGGCGGGCAGCGCCCTCCTCATGGGATATCTGAACGACTGGCGCAAAATCCCCCTCTGGATCCTCAAGTACAGCCTGAAATCCATCCCGGTTTCAAACGGCGCCCTCGGCATGGGCTGCATCGGCTATCCCGGTCATCCCGTATGGGAGGTCACATCTTCCTGCAACCTGAACTGCATTCACTGCCACGCAACCGGCAACAAGGTCCATCCTGAAGAACTGACCACGGACGAAGGCAGACGTCTGATAGACCAGATCGCCGAAGTCGAGGGATTCCGGACGCTGGTGTTCACGGGCGGGGAACCTCTGGTCCGTCCTGATATATTCACACTTCTTCGTCACTCACAGAGCGTCGGGCTCGCCAATATCATCGCCACGAACGGCTGTCTCATCGACGAGGAAACGGCTTGGAAACTCAAGGACCACGGCGTGGTCTGCAACGCAATCAGCCTCGACGCCGCGGATCCCGTCACCCACAACAGGATCCGCCAGGATTCCGGGGCCTTTGAGCGCGCACTCCGGGGCATCGAGGCCACGAAGAAAGCGGGCATTCTACTGCAGATCAACACTACTGCCATGGAATACAATATGCCCTTGCTTTCGGATCTTATGGACTTTGTGAACCGACAGGACGCGGGGATAATGCTCATGTACCAGCTTGTTGCCGTCGGCAAGGGCGAGAAGATCGAAAAGGCCACCTTGAAAAAAACCGCCAACCAATCCCTTAGCGAACTCATTGCCCGCAAACAGCGCGAAATGACGACGATCGTCGAGCCCGTGGCCGGACCTCAATACTGGCCTTTCCTCCTGGAGAAAAAGGGCATGAAAAACGGCTGGAGACTGAAGCTAGCTGAACAGTTCTTTCACGGATGCGCGGCAGGCAGGGGTTTCGTTTATATCAAATCCAACGGAGACGTGTGGCCGTGCCCTTTCGTGGAACTGAGCGCCGGAAACGTCAGGGAGCGATCCTTCCGGGAAATCTACCAAAAATCGGAAATCCTCGAAAACCTCAGAAGGCGGGAAGACACCCTCAAGGGCGCCTGCGGAGAATGCCGCTACAATCGCATCTGCGGCGGATGCCGCGGGAGGGCCCATGCCTACACGGGCGATTATCTCGCCGAAGACCCCCGCTGCTTCATTTCAAACTCAGGCCGTAGCGTTATCAGGGCATCTGCGGCGCAGGCACCTTCCGGATAAACAAGAAGCGGATTTACATCTATCTCGCCGATCGATTCACTGAGATCGTCGACGAGGGCTGAAAGAGAGAGAAGCGCCGAAATGATGGCCTTACGGTCCGCCGGCGGTTTTCCCCTGAAACCTTCGAGCAACTTTCGTCCCCGGATTTCCCCTATCATTTCCCCTGCATCGTCCGTAGTCAGCGGCGCCATCCGCACGCTCACATCCTTCATCGCCTCGACCCAGATTCCTCCAAGTCCGAAAAGAATCTTCTGAAAAGAGGGTTCGTCGAAACTGCTTCCCAGTATTACTTCGGCCACCGGTTCCGGCAGCATTTTCTCCACGAGTACACCCCGCAGGGACCCTTTCCCGGCCCTCGACGTGACGGCCCGCGAGACCCTGTCGAATGCCGCCGAGAGTTCCCTGACGTTTCTGATCCCGATCGCCACAGCCCCAGCCTCGGTCTTGTGAAGAACATCCGGCGAGATTCCTTTTAAGACCACGGGGTATCCAATTTCCCGAGCCGTCTTCCGTGCCTCCGCCGGCGACGCAACCAGACGCCCTCTCGGCACCGGAATACCGTAAAGGGCAAGGATTTCCTTGGATGAGACCTCGTCGAGACGGCCTCCGCAGCTTTCCATCACGGCCAGCGCCCGCTTCCTCGCGCCGGCCGGAGCTTTTCTGTATTTCAGGCCCTTTTCAAGTCTTTGCCGGTGCCGTCCCAGAAGCATAAGTGCCCGTGCCGCATCCAGACAGGAATCAACATCATTATAGGTTACGATCCCACCTTCCCTCATCTCCCGGCTCGGAGGTGCTACGGTCTTGTCACCGAGCCAGCAGCACAGAACAGGTTTTTCCGGTCTTCCACGGAGTCCCTCCAGCATGAGACCCGGCGCGATTTTCTGAAGGTACATCGTCGTCATCAGTATTATGACCTGGTCAAAAGCCTCTTCCCGCACGAACCGTTCCATGGCCCTTGCGATGATATCGAAAGACTGGAGCGGACCTTTAATTATATCGAGCGGATTGTGAGGTGGAGCAAAATGGGTTATCTCCGTCATGTCCCGCTCGAATGCAGGACCTACGGGAGCTACTGTGAGCCCCTTATTTCTCATCTGGTCGGCGATGAGTCCCGCGGCACCCCCCGAACAGCAAAAGATGCCGAGCCTTCCTCCGCGGGCGGGCGGCTGGGAGCGCAGAGCAAGCGCCGTTGTGTTCATCGCCTCGAGGCTGTCCACCCGGATTATGCCGTGGGCACGGCACAGGGCATCGAATGTTTCGTCCGAACCCGTCAGGGAACCGGTATGCGAGGCCGCGGTCCGGGCCGCCGCAGCCGTGCGTCCTACCTTATACAGAACAACCGCCTTTCCCTGTTCATGAGCAAGGTCGACGGCCCTGAGGAATCTTTCTGGATCCCGGAGCCCTTCCATGAATCCCGTTATGACCCGGGTATGCTCGTCGCGGGCGAAATACTCGAGGAAATCCGCCGTCCCGAGGTCTGCCTCGTTGCCAGAGGACAAGAGGTGCGAATAGCCGAGTCCGAGAGCCATTGCCTTGTCCCAGATGGAACCAAGCATGGCACCGCTCTGAGAAATCATGGCAACGTCTCCCCTTATCAGTTCCCGAGGCTCCCTTTCCAGCGTCGCGCACCAGCTCAGGATCACGGGCGAGATCAGATTGACGATACCAAGGCAGTTCGGACCGAGAAGCCTCATGCCGTAGCGGCGGGCGGCCGCCACGAGCTCTTCCTGCTCCCGTCTTCCCTCGGGTCCCGTCTCCGCGTAACCCGATGTATTGACGATTGCGAAAGGACAGCCCATCTTTCCAAGTTCATCAATCGATTCCGGAACGAGTTTCTTCCCCACCACGATTACCGCCACATCGGGGACCTCCGGAAGATCGGCTATTCTTCGGAAACAGGTAACGCCCTGCACCACGTCCCTGTTGGGATTGACTGGCAAGATTCTCGTTTTGCTCCCGTGGCGGAGCATGAACATCAGGCTTCTCCCGTTCACGAGAAGGGGATTGTCTCCCGCTCCCACCACCGCGACCGAACGCGGATAGAACAATCGATCCAGAAAATGCGTCTTCCTTTCCATCAATCAAAACTCCAATCGTTCCAGACCGGATTCACTTCGAAGGTCGGACTATCACCGTAAGACCGAACGTCCTGACAGGAGGAACATCCCTTTCAAAAGGTCGTTCATATACGATCGACAGCAACGTTTTTCCGGGAGCCGCGGCCTCAAAGGAGAGCGTTATCATGCCTCCCGATCCTATAAGGTCGCTGTCACGCCGGTAGGACGGCGGTCCCGCCTCCGGGAGAACCGCGCGGTCCACCGATGAAACACGCCAGTTGTATCCCGTTGTCGGATTGGCCGCCAGAAAGACGCTGAGCGTGTCCCCGCATTCTATCTCCACCGTCGAACCCGCATCTTTTTCCGTCGCCGTGATCTCCGCCGCCGCGGCATGACATGTCCAGAAAAAAACGAGCATAAGAATCACGAGGGTCTTGGGTATCCCGCGTTTTTTTCCTGTCCCGGGAGATTTCCCTGTTCTCTTCATGGCGCTCACCGTCCTACCTTCTTTTTGATAAAAAAGTAAAGGTCCCCCTCTTCTTTCAGGCTTCCTGCCGTTAGTTCCGCCTCCCTGCCACGCCCGCAAAAGAGATCCACCCTCGCGGGTCCCTTGATAACACCCCCCGTGTCCTGATTTAGGACGAACCGCGAGAATGCGGCCCAGGACGTGATGCCGTTTGTTTCATCGAACAGGGGCTTTCTCAGCCTTATGAAAGAAAGGGCTCCCCTGGGGAAGAAATCCGGGTCCGTCGCGATTGACCGCCCGCCTGTCAGCGGAACTCCTATGCTGCCGACGGGTCCATCCTCCACGATCCTGAAAAAGACATAGCTTTCATTGTGGCTCATTATCTCTGTCATCTCATCCGGATGCTCACGCAGATACTTTTTGATGCTCCGCAGCGACATCTCTTTTTCCGTTATCTTCCCCTGATCCACCAGCATTCTGCCGAGACCGCGGTATGGACGACCGTTGGAACCGGCGAAACTTATCTGCATGAAGCCGCCGTCGCGAAACCGGATCATCCCGGAACCCTGGATGTGAAGAAAGAAAACATCCACCGGATCGGAAAGCCAGGCTATCTCGTGACCCCTTTTTGCCAGTGCCCCTTCCGCGTCGATATCCCTGCGGTTGTAATAGGGAACAACCTCCCCGTTTTCCAGCCTGCCGATTATTTTCTCGCCGCGGTAACGGTTCTTGAACTTACCGAGATCTATGGTCAGCATGTCATCGGGCATCTCATAGACGGGATGCCGGAATATTTCCGTCTCCTCAAAAGATCCCTCGAGAACAGGTTCATAGTAACCGGTGAAAACCGCCTTCCCGCCGGCACCCTGACCGACCGCCCTGTAAAAATCGAAGGTCGCCCTGATCCGTCGTTCCTTGACATCGGGCAGGTCGTCGCTCCTAATGATACTGAGAAAAAGGACGAGTGAATCCTTCATCTCCTGAACGGTGCAGCGTCTTTCACCGAAACGATATGTCCGCTTGCCTGGAACGCGATCGAAATACTGGAGACTCCGGATAACGGCGCGCTCCAGAGACGCCGTATCCAGGTCGTCCCTGAGCGGTGGGATATCCTTCTCTGTAACAGGAATCAGCGTCTGAGACGGCTTGAGCGGCGGCTTTGGAACCGGCTTCACTGCGGGAGGCCTGACGGGAACTACGGGGGGCTTCTCAACGAGGTATGCGCAGCCGAATAAAAGAAAAAGGCAAAGGGCGAAAGGCAAAAGGCGAAATGCATATAATTTATTCAATCTCGATTCAAATATTATCACTTTTTCCCTTCACCTGCCGTTCTATGAACCGGGAAGAATGAACAATAAAAATCAGCCTGCGGAGAAAAAATGTTGACCGCTTTCGCCTACAGTTCGATTATCATGGCTACTTCGTCGCAGAAATCGGGATACTTGGGACACTTGAAGCAGTCGGACCATATTTTTTCCGAAAGGGATTTCCGGTCCACGCACTTGAATCCGAGCTTCGCGAAAAAGTCCTCTTTGTATGTCAGAGTGAAAACCCTGAAGAGCTGGAGGGTGATCGCTTCCGATATGCAGGCCTCCACCAGTTTTCTCCCGATGCCCCTGCGCCGCTGATTCTCGTCCACATAGAGAGAGCGCACCTCAGCCAGGTTCTCCCAGATGATGTTCATGGCGCAGATGCCGAGGACCTCTCCCGTGTCGTCATCCAGGAAGACGAAGAAATCCCTCAGACTGCCGTAGATGTCCATCAGCGACCGTGGCAGCATTTCCCCCTTCGACGATGAGATGTTGATCATCCGATGGATGGTCTTTACATCGCCTATCCTCGCCTTTCTCAACACTGTCCCTTCCTCCAGCCCTTAGCTTTTTCCTTTCGCCCTTCGTCCTTCGCCTTTAGCCTCTTATCTAACATCTCCCTCGCGTGCTCTCTCGTTTTCTCCGTTACCTCGACGCCCCCGAGCATCCTCGCAATCTCGTCGAGCCTTTCTTTTTCGGAAAGAAGCCGGACGCTGCTGTTCGTTCTGTCCCCGGTGACTGCCTTGGAGACCAGAAAGTGACAATCGCCGAAGCTGGCTATCTGGGGTAGATGGGTTATGCAGATTACCTGATGATGACCCGAGACCTCCTTCAGTTTCCGCCCTACCACCTCCGCAACGGCGCCGCCTATGCCGCTGTCAACCTCGTCGAAAACAATCGTCCCCACAGACCCTGTCCTTGCCAGTGCCTTCTTCAGGGCGAGGATTATCCGCGAGAGTTCGCCTCCCGACGCGATGCGGTTGAGAGGTTTGAGTGCCTCTCCCACGTTGGTGGTTAGAAAGAATTCTACTGTATCGATTCCCCGGGCGGTCAGGATAGGATTTCCCGTATCGTCCAGCTGAGGGTCGGCGAAAAAAACCTCGAACCGCGCCTCGGGCATCCGCAGGGCCTTTATTTCCATCTCGATGGCTTTCCTGAGATCCTCCGCCGCTCTCCGCCGCCCGTCGGAAAGGTGAGCCGCACGCTCCAGAAGAACCGTCTTCCGTGAAGCGCTCTCACCTGAGAGCCTCGAGATTTCATCATCGATGGAGGTAATGTGCTCGAGCTCCTTCTCCATATCAGCTGCGGCCTTCAGCACCCCCTCCAGCGTCCCGCCGTATTTTCGCTTGAGCCGGTGGAGCTGTTCGAGCCTTTCCTCTATCTCAGACAGCCGCTCCGGATCAACCGTTATCCTATTCATATAATCCCTGAGAGCAAGGGCGGCATCCTCGAGATGAAAGAAAAGGGAATCCATGTCTTCCGGCGAAACGCCGAGGGAGGAATCTATCTTGCGGATCTCACGGACATCATGAAGTGCGGTTTTCAGCTCTCCAAGGACGGATCCTTCCCGACCGTACAGTGAATCATAGGCCTTGGCCGCAAGATCGGCAAGCTTCCTGGCGTTGCTCAGGATCTTCTTTTCCTCCGCCAGGTCCGCGTCTTCTCCCGGCCGGATACCTGCGTCTCGGATTTCCCCGAGCTGAAAACGGAGAAAGTCCTCCCGCTCGATCTTTCTGCGGTTGAGGGAACGCAGTTCCTCCAGCCTCGCCGTCATGGCCTGATACTCAGCGAAAAGCTCCGTATAGGCCCTTCGCTCGGCGAGAAGACCGCCGAACTCATCCAGGATGTCGATGTGATGATCCGCATTCAGAATGATCTGGTGCTCATGCTGGCTGCAGATGTTGACAAGCGAGCCGCTCAGGGACGCAAGCAGGTTCAGAGTCGCCTGATTTCCGTTTACGTACACCCGGCTCCGACCGCCGCGAGTGACCGTCCGCCGGATGACAAGCTCGTCGCCCGATTCGAGACCCATCTCAGCCAGTTTTTCCTTCAAAGCATCCTGCCCTGAAATGCCGAAGAGGGCTTCGACTTCTGCGGCGTCCTCGGAGGTCCGAATCTGGTCCGGTGACGCCCGATCTCCGAGAAGCAGATGAAGGGCCCCAATGATGATGGATTTACCCGCCCCTGTCTCGCCGGACATCACATTCAGACCTGGTCCGAAGGAGATGCCTAGCTCATCTATGATGGCGAAATTCTTGATCCTGAGTTCTCTGAGCATTTCATCCGCTGTAGGCGCCCGTGGGGCTTCCTCCCCACCCCAGTTTCGATCTCAGGATCTCGAGATAATCCCGGTGGGGTGAGACAATGAGTTTCGTGCAGTATTTCGATTTTTTCACCGTAACGATGTCTCCCCGGTTCATCACGAAGGAGATCTGGCCGTCCAGGGTCAGTGTCGCGCCTCCCTTCTCCGTCCAGCAGGCGACTTTTATAGTGGCGGTCCCCGGCAGGATAACCGGCCGGTTTGTCAGCGTGTGCGGACAGATGGGGTTTATGACGATGGAACCGAGCTGGGGAAAGACGATGGGACCGCCCGCCGAAAGGGAATAGGCCGTTGACCCGGTGGGGGTCGAAATAATGAGACCGTCTGCCTTGAAGGTCGTGAGATATCGGTCGTCCACGAAGGTCTCCAGCTCGACGAGCCGGCAGAGATTTCCCTGGTTGATGACTACGTCGTTCAGAACCGTGTGCTCGCTCACCTGTTTTCCGTCCCGGCTCACGAGTGCATCAAGCATCATTCGCTTCTCTATCCGGTACTCCCCCCTGAGGATCATCTCTAGGGCGCCGAACATCTCATTCAAATTCACCACTGTGAGATATCCGAAGCTGCCGAGATTGACGCCGAGAATGGGAACGTCGTATTCCCGCAAGGAACGGGCGGCCATGAGAAGTGTCCCGTCCCCGCCGAAAACGACCACCATGTCTACCTGCGGGGCGAGTTCGTGCCGCTCCAGACCATTTGTCTCTCCCAGCCGGGCGGCGATCCCCTTTTCAAGGTAAACCTCGAGGCCCCGCTTCATCGCCCACTCCCTCAGACGTGCGGTGTGCTCGGCCGCTCCTTCTTTTTCCACGTTTGCGATGATCCCGATTTTCTTGATTTTCATCTCTGCTCCCGTGCCGCGATAAGGGTGATTTTGAATAGCACAAAATAGAAAGGGTGTCCATTTGGAAATCCTGCGCCGTGGCACTGAATGAGGGTGATCTGACTGTGGGAGGGATTTCCTATGGAAAAGCAAGGGAAGGAATAATGTGTGCGGGGGAAGCAATCTTCCCCCGCACGGATTTGTCATTATCAGCTGAACAGTCCGGTCTTCTCGAATTCCTCGATCTCGCCGTCACTGTAGCCGAGCTCCCGCAGCACCTCCTTTGTGTGCCCGTTCCGGGCGGTCACGCCGACGCTCCGGTATTGCGGTTTTGTCTCTGAAAAAGTAATGGGGCTTCCTATCTGTCTGACCTTCCCGCCGTCGGGCAGAGGAACTTCAACGACCATTCCCCTTTCAATGGCCAGTCGATCGCTGAACACCTCGGAAAGCGTCATGACCGGTTCCACACAGGCGTCAGTGGCATTGAAAAGGGCAACCCATTCGTCCCTTGTCCGCGTCTTGAAAATGGCGCGGATCTCATCTTTAACCTTCGCCGCATCACGGGGCGCGACGCCTCCGGCGATGAGGTCGGGACGGTTCACCACATTGCAGAAGTTTGTGAAAAACTGCGGCTCCAGTCCGCCGAAGCTTATATACTTCCCGTCCTTGGTCTCGTAATAATCATAGAGAGACCCCCCGTTCAGAATTACGTCTTCGGGACCGGGGTCCTTTCCGCTTACAAGAAATCCCGCGCCGAACATGGCATTGAAGGCGATCATGCCGTCCGTCATGGAAATATCGACATGTTGCCCGCTGCCCGTTTTGCTCCTGTGCACGACTGCAGCGAGTATACCGATGACGGCATGGTTTGAACCCGATGCAACGTCGGCAATCTGCATGCCAACAAGGGTCGGCCCCGTCGCCTTCCGGCCTGAGTAAGACGCGACGCCGGAACGGGCGATGTAATTTATGTCATGCCCCGCCCTGTCCCGCATGGGTCCAGTCTGTCCGTACCCCGTCAGAGAGCAGTAAATGACAGCGGGGTTCACGGCCCTGAGACTCTCGTAGTCCAGTTTCAGCTTCGCCATGACGCCGGGACGGAACTGCTCGATTACGATGTCGTAGGTCGCCACGAGCTGGTGGACAATCCGGAGCGCCCTCGGATCCTTGAGATTCAGAGCGATCAGCCGCTTGTTGCGGCCGAGCTGGGCCGAGGCGGCCGACAGCTTCATTCCCGGAACAAAGGGCGGGAAAAAATCCACCAGATCGGGCCGCGAGCCGGAAACCACTCTCAGGACATCCGCTCCCATATCGGCCATCAGCATTGTTGCATACGGTCCTGGAAGCAGCGTGGTGAAATCCAGCACCTTTAACCCTTCAAGAGCACCTGGCATATCGTCCTCCTTTCCGTAAATATGCCTTAGCCCGGACAATCAACTTCCGAGCTTTTTCTTGATGTCTTCCCGCAGGACGCTCTTCATGATCTTACCCACGGGATTCCTTGGAATTGCGCCGATGATTTCCAGTCGCTCCGGAAGCTTGTAGGCCGCGATCCCCTTCTCTTTCATGAAAGAGGTCAGATCCTCCAGCGTCAATTTCTCCTCCCCTTTCGGGACCACGTAGACACAGACCTTCTCGCCAAGCACCTCATCCGCCATCGCGACGGCCGCAACATCCTGAACCCTCGGATGACCCAGAAGCATGTTCTCCACCTCTTGGGCGCTGATATTGAAACCGCCCCGGATTATTATGTCCTTGGTCCTGTCGAAGAACCCGATGCAGTCGTTGTCCTTGATCTGGAAGAGATCTCCCGTGTTGAAGAACCCGTCTTTGTCAAAGGCCTTCTCTGTGAGGTCCGGCCTCTTGAAATAGCCGGGAATGACGTTGGGGCCCCTGTACCAGAGCTCCCCGACTGCGCCGACTTCCTTGACTTCTTCCTTTGTCACGGGATTGAGCACCTTCAGATGAAGATGCTTTCTCAGGGGGGATCCCCATTTGGAGCCCGATTTCCCGTACTGCGGGAAGTGATCGAGACGCATCTCCAGATCGGGAATGTCGTAAGGCCCCGCCACATTGGCCGTGCCCTCGTTCTGTCCCCAAATATTCGCGAACTCGATCCCCCAGCGCCGCTTGAGTTCCTGGACGGACCACAGAGACGGGGGCGCGGCCCCGATTGTAATCGCCCTCATTTTGCTCAGGTCGAAGTGATCCACCTTTGGGTGCTTGAGGAGCGCATTCACGATGGCCGGAACGAGCAGTGTATAGTGGATCTGCTCGCTCATGAGCTGCATGATGAATGTGGGACCGTCGAACGGATGATGCAGGCAGAGCTTACCACCCCCCATCAGCCATTCGATGTATACCGTTCCCACTGAAGCCATGTTGACGAGGGGCCCCGCGGTGATGAGGTTATCACCCGGTTTGATCGGCGCCGTCTCATAGCAGAACGAGGCCTGGTAGATCCAGTTGTTGTGGCTGAGAGGACAGCCCTTCGGTTCCGCCTCCGTTCCGGAAGACCAGCACAGAGTGAATACATCATTGGGGTCTATCTTGATCCCGTCCAGTTTACCCGTCACCGGCCCCCTGGTCATCTCCCGGAGTTCGTTGAGAGTAATTATATCTTTTATGGACGAAAATTTCGCCCGCAGTTTCTCTCCCAGCTCGCGGTGCTTGAAGCCGCCGAACTCTTCGACGGTGATGAAGGCCCTCGCCCCAGTGAGTCCCGCGATATATTCAAGCTCAGTCTGACGCCACTGCATGGGCATCGGGGAGATCAGCGCCCCTGCCCTCGTTATGGCGAGATAGAGCATGGCCAGCTCCCAGCAGTTGGGAAGCTGGACCATTACGATGTCGTCTTTCTTGATTCCTTTCGCCATGAACGCCTCAGCTGTTGCGTCAACGGCCCTGTCGAGCTCCCGGTAGGTGAGCTTCTCTGGTTTGAGTCCTGTCAGCGCCTCCTTGTTCGGGGGATCAACGAGGCAGACCTTTTCCGGATCCTTCGCTACATTCGCCTTGAAATAATCGATCAGTGTTTTGTCGCCCCAGGCCCCCTTCTCCGTCCACTCCTGAATCCGCTCCTTCGATGCAAGAATCATAAGACCCTCCTTTGCCTCCGTGGCTATGAATGTTTATTCACATGGCACAACAACTACACCTTGATTATGACCGCCTCACCCTGGGCCAGACCGCCGCATATGGATGCGACACCGTAGCCGCCGCCCCGACGGCGCAGCTCATAGGCCATGGTCATAGTTATCCGGGCGGCGCTCGCACCCACGGGATGACCGATGGCTATGGCTCCTCCATTCACATTCGTCTTGTCCAGGAGCTCTTTCCATTTTTTCTCGTCGCCCTTCGCAAGCAGCTTGGTGGACACAAGAGGCATTGCCGCGAAGGCCTCGTTGATCTCGATAATATCCATCTTATCTATAGACAGCCCAGACTTCTGCAATGCCTTCTCGATAGTGTAGGCCGGGATCACGGCGATGCCGCGCGGAGCCGTCGCCGCGGTTACCGCCGTCACGATTGTTGCCAGTGGCTTGAGGCCTTTTTCCTCAGCCTTCTTCCTTGTCATCATTAGAATAGCGCTTGAGCCGGCACTGATGGGAGGCGCATTTCCCGCCGTGACCGTAGGGCTCCCGTAAACGGGCTTCAGTTTCGCGAGAGCCTCCAGAGTGGTCTTGCGGGGAGACTCATCCTTATCAATGACTATGGGCTCTCCTTTCTTCTGAGGAATTACCACGGGCATCAACTCCTCGCCGACCTTGAACTTTCCTTCCGCGAAAGCACGGGCATATTTCTCCTGGCTTCCCATGGCCCAGGCATCCTGCATCTCACGGGTCACGCCGTGCTCCAGGGCCACCTCCCCGGCATCTACGGAAACGGGGTTGAATCCCTTGGCATGGTATCCGAGTTCAAAGAGGCTGTCGATGAGTTTTATGTGACCGAGGCGCACTCCCTTGCGGAGACCGGGCGCAAGGTGCGGGGTGCGGGGCATGTTCTCGGCGCCGACGGCCATGACTATCTCAGCCTCCCCCGCCCGGATGGACATGACGCCGAGACGTAGCGCCGTGAGAGACGAGCAGCAGGCCCTGTCGAGCGTGACCGAGATGCTCTCGGCGGGGAAACCGGCCAGAAGCGAGGCCTGCCGGGCCGGCACGTCCAACTCAAGGGCGAACTCCGCGACGACACAGCTCCCATAATAAATATCGTCCACCTCTTCCGGCTTGACCCCGACCCTGTTTACCACCTCCTTCATAACCATGACACCAAGATCGATGCTGGGAATATCCGCCATGAGAGAATCGAATCTGCTGAAGGGGGTACGAACTGCACTCACGATTACGATATCATTCTTGTCGCTCATTTTTTTCTCCTTTTAATCGATAGCTTTCAGCAATCAGCCGTCAGCTCTCAGTGAAAAATATTTCACATCTTTCTTATCAACTTCTCATCCTCTTGACTTCTTATCATCTGTTTTTACTTCGCTGCCATCCTTATGGCCCCGTCGAGGCGGATGACCTCGCCGTTCAGCATCGGGTTCTCGATGATATGCCTGCAGAGCATGGCATACTCCGAGGGGTCACCGAGACGCTGAGGAAAAGGAACCATCTTGCCGAGTGCTTCCCGCGCCGCCTCCGGAAGCAGCGCCAGCATAGGCGTATTGAAGAGCCCGGGGGCGATCGTCATAACCCGGATGCCGTACTCCGCGCATTCACGGGCCAGGGGAAGTGTCATCCCCACCACGCCCGCCTTCGACGCACTGTACGCCGGCTGACCGATCTGGCCGTCAAAGGCAGCGGCCGAAGCCGTGTTGATGATCACACCCTTCTCTCCGTTCTCGTTAGGCGAGTTCTTCACCATCTGTTCTACGGTAAGGCGTATAACATTGAACGTACCAACCAGATTGATCTGCACCACCCGATTGAACTGTTCGAGCGGCATGGGGCCCTTCTTGGAAAGGACTTTCCCCGGGTCACCTATGCCGGCGCAGTTGATCGCAACATTTATCCCGCCGAAGGACTCCATCGTTTTCCGGACTGCCGCCTGAACGCTCTCGTCGCTCGTGACATCGGCGCGGGCGAAAATGACATTCGAACCAAGCTCTGAAACGAGTTTCTCCGCACGGTCAGTCTGAAGGTCAAAAATAGCTGCCTTCCCGCCTCCTGCCACTATGGCGCGGACGCAGGCTTCACCCAACCCCGACGCCCCTCCTGTCACTACAGCTTTACAATCACCAATCTTCACCTTTTCTCTCCTTTCTAAGTGACGAATGAAGTCACTCTTTTAACACTCATATCAACTCAACATCCCCGGTACTTTCAGGTTTCATTTCCGGTTTTACTGTTCACCTCAATACCCCTGAACAGTATGTTACAGAGATCTTCCGTCAATTTATCCGGCGAGAATTCTCGGTCGAAAATGACCTCCGGCAAACACAGATGCTCGATCCCACCGATGACCACCTGACGCAGCGACCGGATGGGAATGTCATCGCGTATCTCACCGCTCTTCACGCCCTCCTCGAGAATACCGAGGAGGATGTTGCTGTAACGCTTGACCTGACCGTAACAATGGCCACCGAAGTAGCCGGGAAAACTCCTCACTTCCATGAGAAACATCCTGGCGAAAACACGATTGGACCCGTACATATGAAAGTGACGCCAGACGAGCTTTCTGAGCCGGTTCAGGGAGCCCTTGACGCCGCCGAGGTCTATTTCAATCTGACTTATATACTCGTCCAGGAAATCACTGAGAATCTGGTGCAGAAGTCCGCGTTTATCACCGAAATATCTGTAAATCAGGGCTTCGTTGACACCCGCGGTTCTGGCAATTTCGGAGGTGGTGATCTCGTCGAATTCCTTGTCTTTCAGCAGATCACGGAGTGCATTGGCGAGCTTCACTCTGCCGGGCGGGTGAGGGCGGGCTTCGGGATGGGATATTTTCTTATCGTCTGCCACGGACTTAGTAAATTGTAAGAATCACTTACATTGATATTCAATTCCTATTTCGGCAATAGGGGTTTGCAAGTAACACATACTTACCTAATTGTCAATGTAAACTTTAGGAAGACTGAAGTTTATTTTTCTATGCCGCTGGCGCCGCGGACGCATGACAGTCCCGCCCCCGATTACAAACGACGGCAATTAACCGTCATAGTCTTTCAGCCAGGGTATTAAACTTCGAGAAAACTTTATTGCAATCGACGAAATTTAATTATAGGAATTCATACGGTAATGCACATATCCGGGACGGGCCGACTGACGATTATGGTGATGAGAATAGGACATAGGGGAGCGATGGGATACGAGCCGGAAAATACCCTCCGCTCTTTCAGGAAAGCCCTTGAACTTGGATGCCACATGGTCGAGCTCGATGTTCACCTGTGCAGAACAGGTGAACTTGTGGTTATCCACGACGACACGCTTGAGAGGACCACGAACGGCACCGGCCCCGTAAGAGAAAAAACACTGTCAGAACTCAGGACGCTCGACGCGGGCAGGGGCGAAAAAATACCCCTTCTCGAAGAAGTGCTCGCCGAAGTAATGGGAAAGATGCGGGTCAACATCGAGCTCAAGGACAAGGGAACGGCGCAATCCCTGGCCTGCCTCATCGAGCGCGGCTGCGGTGAGAATGGATGGAGAAAGGAGGATTTCCTGATCTCATCATTCAATCATGAAGAGCTCATCGCCTTCCGGAAGCTCGATTCCGAAACACCCGTAGGAATCCTTTTCAAAGAGATCCCGGACGGTCTCCATGAACTTGCCCGGAGCATCGGGGCTTTTTCATTCAATCCCCTCTTCCGGATTGTGGACACCGGATTCGTCAACGCCGCACACAGCGGCGGGCTCAGGGTTTTTGTCTGGACCGTCAACGAACCGGAGGAAATCGACCGGATGAAGGCGCTCGGCGTCGATGGCATCTGCAGCAACTATCCGGACCGGATATGAAAAGAACGAGGATACGAAGTTGAGACGTTGAGAAAATGCGACAAAATCATATTTTAAAAATTTTTTGCCGCCTACTTTCTTTCACGGCTTACTGTTGACTGTTTACCGTTTACTGTTCACTTCCCGATGCCTGGTGTCTGATGCTCAATGATAATGTTATGGATCATTTGATTGAAAGAGGCAGGAAACTCATCGAAAGGGCTCAGCGGATTCTCGTCTTCTCCGGAGCCGGGTTGAGCACGGAATCGGGCATCCCCGATTTCAGAAGTCCCGGCGGTGTATGGACAAAATACGATCCCTCCGATTTTTATTTTCACCGGATCATCTCCGACGAAAGGACGCGGGCGAAATACTGGCGGATGAGTTCCGAGATGTACCGCGACATGAAGGACGCAATCCCCAATCCGGCTCACCTGGCAATCAAGCGTCTCGAGGACCGGGGAAAGCTCCTCGCAATAGTCACCCAGAACATCGATCGACTGCATCACAAGGCGGGAAACTCACCGGACAAGATCATAGAGATCCACGGCACCGCCTTTTCAGTATCCTGCCTCTCCTGCGGAAAGCGATACGACCGAGACGAGATCGAAGAGAGACTCCGGTCGGGCGTGGAAGCACCGGCCTGCGACCACTGCGGAGGCATTCTCAAGCCGGAGACCATTTCATTCGGTCAGTCCATGCCGCAGGAAAAAATGACTCGAGCGCTCCGGCTCGCGGAGAACTGCGATCTGTGCCTCGTTCTCGGTTCGTCTCTTGTCGTCTATCCCGCTGCATCCGTGCCCCAGGAAGCCGCAGGAAGCGGCGCAGCACTAATCATCGTGAACCGTGACGAGACTCCTCTCGATTCCCGCGCGGACGTGGCAATTCATGCCTCAGTCACGGAGGTCATGAAAGAGATGGTGTCTTAAGTTACACAGCCTCTATGGTGGAGGGCGGCTTGGTAGCGATGTTATAGGTTACGCTCACCACCCCTGGAATTGCGTCGATTATATCCGCGGCGATTTTTTCCAGCACCTCGTAAGGGAGCCTCGTCGGGCTTGCCTGCCTTGCGTCCACACTTTCCCAGCAGCGTATCTCTATCTGCCGACCGAAAACCCTCTTTCCGTCCCGCATTCCCGTGACGCGGTCGTCATGTAGGATCGCCATGTACTGAAACGCCTTCGTGAATCCCAGGGCCTTCTCCGTTATCGACGTCGCCTTCCTCACGAGCCTGATCTTCTCGGGGGTCACTTCACCGATAACACGGGCGGCAAGGGCAGGTCCCGGAAACGGAATCCTGTTGAATATGGATTCGGGAAGACCAAGGGCTTCTCCGACCTTCCTCACGCCGTCCTTTCGGAGCTGAACCAGCGGCTCCAGGATTTTATAACCGAATTCCTTCTTGGGATCGATGCCGAGCTGCTCGAATACATTGTGCTGGCGCTTTATGCCCGCAACCGTTTCATCAACGTCCGTGAGTATGGTTCCCTGGAAAAGATATTTCGCGCCGCTCGATATAACGATATCACGGAAAACCTTTCTGTAAAAAGTCTGCGTGATGGCCTCTCGCTTCTCTTCCGGGTCAGTGATGCCCTTGAGCGCGTCAAAGAAGGCCTTTCGCGCATTGATCACCTCTACGTGAATGCCGAGAGACTTGAATAGTGCCGCTACCCTGCGGGGCTCTCCCTCTCGCATGATGCCGTTGTCGATGAAGTAGGTCTTGAGCCTTTCGCCCAGCGCCCGGTGACCCAGGGCGGTGACCACCGAGGAGTCCACTCCGCCTGAAAGGGCGTTGACGGCGAGCCCCTTTCCCACGGTCTTACGGATTTCCCTGACTTTTTCGCTTATGAACTTCTCCGCATTCATATCCTTCGCTTTGATTTCCATTATCTTCATTGGACCTCTCCCCTGCTGGAATTTTCTGAGAATTGCCGGTCAACCATGGCAGATGTCCTGAAAATTGGCAACCTTTTTTTGCAACAAAAATGTCGTAAAAAAAGATGTAATATCTGCATTTTTGCCGTTGACAAAGCCTGTTCGTAATGATAGTCCCATTCGGCAATAAGTTGCCGATTGCTTATGCTACACACAACGAACCAGGAACATATCGAAAGAAAAAATCTCCTGATCCTCCGTATACTCCGCGAAGCCGAGCAGCCGTTGGGCGCCCGGATAATAGCAAGGCGGATGGAGGAGGCCGGTATCGCCATGAGCGAGAGAACTGTGCGATATCATCTCAAGCTGATGGATGAAAGGGGACTAACCCGACTGGTCGGCCACCGGGACGGCCGCGCGATTGCGCCCCTCGGCATGGAAGAACTCGAAAACGCACGGGTGCGTGACAAACTCGGCTTTGTCATCTCGCGCATCGAAAACCTTGCCTTCAGGACGACCTTTGATCCGTCAAAAGGCCGTGGACTGTTGCCCGTTAATATCACACTCTTCCCGGAAGAACGCTTCAAAGAAGCGCTGGATGCGATGGGGCAGGCCTTCGACGCCGGCATCTGTGTAAGCGAACTCGTCTCGGTGCGGAAGGCGGGCGAGCGGTTCGGAGACATGATAGTTCCAAAGGGAAAGTTCGGATTCGCAACGGTCTGCAGCATCGTCATCAACGGAGTGCTTCTAAAGACAGGCGTCCCCATGGATTCGAAGTTCGGGGGCATCCTTCAAGTGAGAAACGGCCAGCCCCTGCGCTTCACGGATATGATTTTCTATTCAGGGTCGTCTCTTGACCCGTCGGAGGCCTTCATCCGAGCTAAAATGACCTCGGTGAGGGAAGTCGCAAGAAAGGAAGAGGGAAAGATTCTCGCCAATTTCCGGGAGGTACCCGTTGTCTGCCGCGGCCTCGTGAAAAAAACCATCTTGAAAATCCAGAAGGCCGGCATCGGCGGGGTTATCCTGATGGGTGAGCCGAGTGAACCGGCTTGCCAGGTGCCGGTTGACATGAATAAGATCGGCTTGATTCTCATGGGCGGTCTCAATCCCGTCGCCTGCGCCGAAGAAGCGGGCATCGAGTCGGAAAACCGCGCCATGTCTAATATGATCGAATATCAGGAACTGCGGCATTTTACAGATGTGCGTAAAAAAGGCTTTTAGCACCTTTTGATAATTAAAACACCTTTTCGCCCTTTGAAGGCGGAACAATCTTAAATAAGAAGAGGAGGAAAAGCATAATGAATCTGAGACAACCAAATGCAAACGAAGCCACCGGCACCTTCAACCGCTCGAGAAGCGTCGTTCCAATGTCGGGCCTCTGCACACGCTGCGTTGACGGCTGCCGGGGAGGATGCGAGGTCTGGCTATCCGCCTTCAGGGGAAGGGAAGTTCTATACCCCATCGGCTTCGGAGAAATGACCGCCGGCGCCGACAAGAACTACCCCATAGATTACTCACATCTTAGCATTCAGGGATACGCAGTGGGTGCGGAAGGACTCCCCAAGGGTGTTCAGGCCGGCCCAGATACGGCCGTTTTTCCTGCAGTCGATACGGAAACTGAGTACGGCTGGAAGCAGAAGGTCAAAATGAAGCTCCCCATCTTCACCGGCGCCCTCGGATCCACCGAGATCGCCCGCAGAAACTGGGAACACTTCGCCGCCGGCGCCGCAATCTCCGGTGTTACGATCGTCTGCGGCGAGAACGTCTGCGGCATAGACCCGCAGCTTGAACTGGACAAGAACGGAAAGGTCAGGAAATCCCCCGAAATGGACAGGAGGATCGAAACCTACAAACGTTACCATGAAGGTTACGGTGAAATCCTAGTTCAGATGAATGTCGAAGACACGCGCTTCGGCGTGGCCGAATACGTTCTCGAAAAACACAATCTCGACACAATCGAGCTCAAATGGGGACAGGGTGCGAAAAACATAGGCGGCGAGATCAAGGTCAAGAGCCTGGATCGTGCGATTGAACTCAAGCGCCGCGGTTACATCGTCCTTCCCGACCCGACGCTACCGGAGAACCAGGCAGCCTTCAAGAGCGGAGCCATCAAGGAGTTCGAGCGGCACTCCCGTCTCGGTTTCGTGACCCAGGAAGGCTTCATGAAAGAAGTGGCGCGGCTCCGGAAAGTCGGATTCAAACGGGTGACCCTCAAGACGGGTGCATACTCTGCTATGGAACTGGCCATGGCCCTGCGTTTCTGTTCCGACGCAAAGATCGACCTCCTCACAATCGACGGCGCGCCGGGAGGAACGGGAATGAGCCCATGGCCCATGATGACAGAGTGGGGCATCCCCTCTTTCTATCTGCACAGCATTGCCTATGATTTCTGCGAGAAAATGCGGAAAAAGAAGATACGTGTGCCCGACATCGCCTTCGCCGGCGGATTCTCGACCGAGGACGGAGTCTTCAAGGCCCTAGCGCTGGGCGCCCCTTATGTGAAGGCCGTCTGCATGGGTCGGGCGCTCATGATACCCGGAATGGTGGGCAAGAACATCGGCGAGTGGATCAAGAACAAGGACCTTCCCAAGACCGTGTCTCGCTACGGGACCACGATCGAAGAGATTTTCGTCTCATATGAGGATCTGAGATCCAAGTACGGCAAGGAAGTTGAAAAAATCCCCACCGGCGCTATCGGAATCTACACCTTCAGCCAGAAGTTCAAGGCAGGTCTCCAGCAGCTGATGGCCGGAACGCGTAACTTCAACCTCTCGCTCATCGGCAGGAAGGACATCATGGCACTGACGGAAGAGGCGGCGAAGGTCTCCGGCGTTTCTTACGTTATGGATGCATACCGGAAAGAGGCGGAGAAGATTCTCCTGAAGTAATCGGACAGAAACACGTTCTGATAAACATAAAGCCGTCATTCGCAGCATCGAGAACGAATGACGGCTTTATTTTTTGACAAAAGCTGCCGCAGGCAACTACAGTATGTGCCGGGTGCAGCTGAATCCCGTCCCCAGCTGACATCTCACGCATGCGCCTATCACGTCGGGCGCATTCACGGCCTGGGACTCACACTGCCCGCAGAGGCGCTCCTCTCCCCGCTTCATCGGCCCCCCGCACGGAGTTACCGACATGGGGCAGTAGAGTGTGCAGGATCCGCAGTTCTTGCAGAACTCTGGCCGGACACCGAACGGAAATTCGACATGTCTGTTCTTGCCGCGACCCACGAAGCCGATAGCATCCGCCCGCCACATCTCAGTGCAGTAACGTACGCATCGCCCGCACTGGACGCAGTTCTCATTGCGGAAAGGATAGCGTACCTCCTTCACCCCGCATCGGACCGCTATATCCTGTATGGCCTTGGAATTCGGAGCCTGGGCGACCAGCAGTTCCGCGATATTTCTTCTCAGTGTCCTTATCTTCTCCGTGTTCGTCTGGATGTTCATCCCCTCCTGAACCGTAAGGGTACAGGAGGTGGTCACCCTCGAGGAACCGTTTCTCACGTTCTCAACGATGCAGAGCCGGCAGGCGCCGGTGTCCTTAAGAAAAGGCACGTGGCAGAGATGGGGGATGCAGATTCCGACTTCCAGGGCGGCGTCCAGCACGCTCGTCCCCCTGGCCGCTTTCACCGGAACACCGTCAATCGTCAACGTAACAGTCTGTACCATCGCACACCTCCCTATCCGACCGCAATCGCGTCAAATTTGCATTCCGTTACACAGATGCCGCATTTCAGGCAGAGCTGCGACTCTATGACATGGACCTTTTTCTTCTCACCCCTGATGGCGCCGTGCGGACAGGCTTTCAGGCAGACGCCGCATCCCGTACATTTTTCATCAAGGATGTCATAATGGATAAGTTCCCTGCAGACCCCGGCGGGACACTTTTTCTCGTCCACATGGGCGAAATACTCCTCGGCGAAATAGCGCAGCGTCGAGAGGACGGGATTTGGAGCGGTTTTTCCAAGACCGCAGAGAGAAGTTTCTCTCACGGTATCGGCCAGTTCCTCTAGAAGACTTATCTGCTCGCGCGTGCCGCGTCCCTCCGTTATATCAGTGACGATCTCCAGCATTCGGTCGACGCCTATCCGGCAGGGAACGCATTTGCCGCAGGATTCATCCTGGAGGAATTTGAGGAAATACTTTGCCACATCGACCATGCAGGTCCCCTCATCCATGACGACCATGCCGCCCGAACCCATCATGGAACCTGCTTCGTAAAGCGAATCGAAATCAACGGGCAGATCGAACTTGCTCACCGGCAGACACCCGCCCGATGGTCCGCCGGTCTGAACCGCCTTGATGGCCTTTCCATCCTTTGGACCTCCGCCGATCCGGAAGACAATGTCGTTAAGTGTTGTGCCCATGGCGATCTCGACGAGGCCGGTGTTCTTGACCTGACCCGTCAGAGCGAAGATTTTCGTTCCCTTGCTTCCCTTGGTCCCCTTGGAGGCGAACCATCCGGAGCCGTTCAGGATGATCGATGGAACATTGGCCCATGTCTCCACGTTGTTGAGCACCGACGGCCTGTTCCAGAGTCCCTCCTTCACAGTGTGGATGTCCTTGGGACGGGGTTCACCGACCTTGCCTTCAAGAGATGCCATAAGAGCCGTCGACTCCCCGCAAACGAAAGCGCCGCCGCCCCGCGCCACTTCAATGTCGAAGAAAAATGAAGAGCCGAGGATGTTATCGCCGAGGAGCCCGAGCTCACGTGCCTGCTTCACGGCGAGTCTCGCATGCTGAACCGCGAGCGGGTATTCGTTCCGCACATATATGTAACCCTTCGAGGCACCGACCGCCCAGGCCCCGATCATCATTCCCTCTATGACGAGATGCGGATTTGCCTCGAGGAGGCACCGATCCATATAAGCACCCGGGTCGCCTTCATCTGCATTGCAGATGACGTACTTTTCATCTCCCGTCGCGGAGCGCGCCTCGGCCCATTTGCGGCCGGTTGGAAATCCACCGCCACCTCTTCCCCGCAGACCGGAGGATCGAACCTCCTCTATCACCGTCTTTGGAGATATGGAATCGAGAGTCTTCACCAGTGCCCGGTATCCGCCGATGGCGATGTAATCCTTTATAGAGCGCGGATCCACCCACTTGTTATACTGGAGAAGCTGCCGGTCCTGCGCCTGGTAAAAGGGAATTTCCGTCTCGGTCTTCGCCTTTTTCCCGGTAACGGGATCCGTGTAAAGGAGACGTTCCAGTATTTCTCCTTCTTTCACGGTTCGGGCCACGATATCGCGGGCGTCCCCCGGAGTAACGCGGCAGTAAATAACATTCCCCGGTTCGAATAAAATCATCGGTTCCTGTTCACAAAAACCGTGACACCCCGTCAGATGAACCTGAACGTTCTTGTCCACACCTTGCCTGGCGATTTCCTGAAGCAAGGCCTTTATCACGGCGGGAGAACCTGCCGCTTGGCAGCACGTGCCATTCGGTATAATGATGGTGGTTGCGCCGCCTTTCCTCTCCTCAAGAAGTTCCCGGCGGTAATTCTCCAGCTCGCTGCTATGATTTAATCTTCGCATCGGCGGCCTCCTTTTTCTCCTTTCCCCGGGCCTTTTCGATGATCCTGCGTAGCTTTGCGGGGGTCATGTGATCCATGTAGGAGCCGTTTTCAACCACTATGGGCGCAAGGGCGCATGCACCCAGACAATTCACGCACTCCACGGTGAACAGCCCGTCCTCGGTTGTCTCTCCCGGCCTGACATTGAGCTGTCCTTTCACCTGATCGATCAGAAGATCGGAGCCTCTGACGTGACAGGCGGTTCCCGTGCATATTGTAATTGTGGTCTTGCCGCGGGGTTTCAGGCTGAAAGCCTTGTAAAAATTGGCGACACGGTACACCTCCATTAGAGGAACACCTAGCTCGCTCGCCACGGTCTTCATTGCATCCTGCGGGATATATCCGCAGATTTCCTGCACATCCTGCAGGACCTCAATTAACTGATCGGGCCTGCTCTTTTTTCCCTTAAGAATAGGTTCAATGGCAGTCATAGGCCTCCGGACCTCCCCTGAAAATTTATATTGCCTGGCACCCGATTACCTGTTAATATATTAATTGTAAACACGGAATAAATGCATATAAGATACGCATATAATATTGGCAGTTATACTTCCATTAAATTGCCTACATAGTATCAATATTTTATTGGCACTAAAGGAATACCTTCATGGTAAAGATGCCGACACCGCTCAAGAAAGATTTTCCCGAACCATTCGATCCCGGTGATCTTCTTTCCTATCTCTGGAGAATCCCTCAGCATTCTGAAAGTGAGCCCGAAAAAATAGAGCTGGCGCTTCGCGAACGCATCAAGGAATTGAACTGCCTGTATGGCATCGCCCGGCTCGCGGAGCGCTATTACGATTCCATGGATGACTTCCTGAAATACCTCGTGGACTTCCTTCCGCCCTCCTGGCAGTATCCCGACATAACCTGCGCCAGGATCATCTTCGAAGACAGAACTTTCAGAAGCAAGAATTTCAGGGTCACTAAATGGCGCCAGGCTTCGCAGATAAAGGTCTACAATGAACCGGTGGGTGAGGTGACGGTCTTTTATCTCGATGAGCGGCCCGCGGCCGATGAAGGTCCATTTCTGAAGGAAGAGCGGGTTCTTATCGATGAGGTTGCCCAGCGAATCGGCACTATCGCCATCCGAATGGCCGCGGAAAAGGAGCTTCAGGAGATAAACAAGCAGCTCAGCCTGGAGCGCACGGCTCTTCAGGAGGCGAATGCCGCACTCCGCACCGTTCTCGCTAAAATCGAAGAGGAGAAACAGAGGATTTACAAAGATATGCAGACGAATATCGAGAAGGCCATCATGCCGATCCTGCATGCCCTGGCCATCGAGGTGCCCAAGACCCAGCGTAAGTACGTAGAGATTCTGAAAAACAACCTTGAGGAGATAACGTCTCCTTTTCTGAACCGCTTTCTTTATAAATTTCAGTCACTGACCCCTACGGAGATCAGCATCTGCAATCTAATCCGCAATGGAATGCGCAACAAAGAAATTGCTGAACTGCGGGGCGTCTCGGTGGCCACCATCAACCGCCATCGGGAACACATACGGAAAAAACTCAAGATCGCAAACAGCGATGTAAATCTGACGACCTATCTGCAATCTATCGTCTGACCGTAAATTGCTATTCTTCAGTTCCTGATCTCGAGCTCGGCGATACTCTGTCTCGAGACAATCTTTTCACCGTCGTCAGTCTTCACCCTTACGCTCATGAATCCGAGAATTTGATAATCGCCGTTCTCAAAGTCCTGCGAATCGAATCTGACGGCAAAGTCCATGTGACGGTTGCACGACTCCCCGACCTTGATCCAGGTCTGTGTTCCCTTTTTCCGGATATACCACGCGTTAGTCACGCCCACAGGATAACCCTTGATGCGTAACGACTCCAGTTCCTTCCTGAGCAGCTCATCATCGAGAGTTTCCCTCAGAACAATGCATCCGCAATACTTCTTGATGACTATGCTCGGCACCAGAAATTGGGGACCCCAGTTGACGGCAGCGAGTTGGATGACCATATCTTATGCCCTCCTTTAGTACGATTAAGACGACTTAAATCCTTGAATACCCATTCCCGCACCGTATGACTTTCTTATGTGCAATAGGCATTCCTCAATTGAAGGGCAGAGCATTCTTCTAACCTATTGAAATAATTATGTATGAATAAGAGTGTTAATCGATTAAAATAATGAAAACCACAAATACGTCTTTTTTTAACCGGTGAGAAAACAATAATGTCGTCATTTATACGTTAAACGTAAAGCCCATGACGGAGCGGTGTGCGAACCAGCCGGTTTCCAGTTTGGTTTTGACAAAAGACAGGGTATGAATTAAAGACATCTGAAGATCGACAGACAACTACGATGAGGAGCCATTCTTGTGATTCGCACGACGGAAGAGAGATGGGACTGCGTTGGATGCGGGTACTGCTGCGCCCGGCAGACCTGCACCTTCGGGCGTCAGCGACACCCCGTTGCCGCCGGCAAGCTCTGTCCGGAGCTGGCGTGGAACGGCTCCCGGTACATCTGCACCATGATGACACTTCCCGGAATGATGACAGCCTTCTACCGGGAACAGCTTCAGGCGGGTCTGGGATGCCGCTCCTATCACAACCCGTGGCGGAGCGATGTCAGAAAAAGGACCGAAGAAGAAATCGCCGCCGTCGCCGGCGAGTCTTTTTACGGAGAAAAGGCGAAAAGGAAAGTCTCTTGAGGGTCGGTTGGATTACCCCAGATCATACATTGCATCTATCAGGTCGCGATACTTTTCAGCTATCACCTTTCTCTTGAGTTTCATGGTCGGTGTCATCTCGCCCGATTCCTGCGTGAAGGGATGGGCGAGGAGCGTGAACCGCTTCACCTTCTCGAAGTCGGCAAGTTCCTGCTGGCGGGCGTCGATTCTCATGCGGTAAAATTCAACAATAGATGGATGCTTAAGCAGTTCCTCCGTTGACGTGAAGGAAATGCCCTGAGATCTCGCGTACTCTTCAAGTGCGCTGAATGATGGAACAATGAGTGCGGAGACAAATTTCCTCTGATCCCCGATGACGCTTATCTGCTCAATAAAATGGTCGTTTCCGATCATGGTCTCTATGTACTGGGGCGCGATGTACTTCCCTCCGGAGGTCTTCATGAGATCCTTGATGCGGTCGGTGATCGTGAGATAGCCGTCCTCCAGCACTCCAACGTCTCCGGTCTTGAACCAGCCGTTCTCGAAAACCTCCGCCGTCGCCTCGGGCTTCTTGTAATAGCCCTTCATTACATTCTCGCCCCTCACAAGAACCTCTCCGTTCGGCGCTATTTTGACCTCGACGCCCTTGATAGGCTTTCCCACCGTCCCGGGCCGGAAGTGATAATTCTCGTGGCAGGTGACCGTCGCCGTCGTTTCCGTGAGTCCGTATCCATAGGTTATTCTGATGCCTGCCGAGTGGAAAAACTCTTCGATGCGCTGAGAGAGCGGAGCCCCCGCACAGGGGAAGAACCTTATGCGCCCTCCCACGATACCCCGGATCTTATTGAGGACAAGGGACTCCGCCAGCCGGTGCCTGAACGCAAGTGACAGAGGTACCTTCTCCCTTTCCTTTTTCAGCTTGTAGACCTCTTCGCCCGTCCTTACGGCCCAGTGGAACAGTTTCTTCTTTTTCGGAGGCGCGGTTTCAAGTTTCTCAAAAACGGCGGAGTAAATTTTCTCGTAGAAACGCGGAACCGCGCACATGACCGTGGGTTTAACTTCCTGAAGATATTCCACGATTCTGGACGTGTCGTCACAGTAGGCGATGGTCATACCCTTATCCAGTGCGAAATAGGACCATGCCCTCTCGAAGACATGGCTAAGGGGAAGGAAACACATGGACACATCCCGATCGCTCACGTCGAGCCGCTCGTCATGGGCCAGGAATGAATGGTAAAAGTTAGAGTGATGGAGCATCACGCCCTTGGGCTCGCCTGTTGTCCCTGAGGTGTAAATGAGCGTGGCAAGATCGTCAATGGAGGCATTCTCAATTCGCTTCTCCAGTTCTCCGTCCTTTTTCGATGCCCTTCCCTCTTTGATGAAGTCCCGAAAAGAAACGGCACCTCCCTTCCCGTCCCGGACCACGTTGCCGTCGAAGACGATGATTTTTTTGAGATAGGGCGAGTCTTCGAAAAAGGTCATTATCTTCTCATACTGCTCCGCGCCTCCCACGAAGATAATCCGGATCTCGGCATCATTTATGATGTACTGGGCCTGCTTGGCAGTGTTGGTTGCGTATATGGGTACTGACACGGCCCCGACGCTGAGGATTCCGTAGTCGGCGATTGTCCACTCCGGCCTGTTCGCCGAAAAAATGCCGACTTTTTCTCCTTGACCAACCCCCATCTCCAGAAGGCCCCTGGCGACGTTGCGGACCTGTTCGCCGAGTTCTTCATACGTGATATCTTTCCACGTCCCCTCTGATTTATAGCGGAGCGCGACCTTTTCTCCATACTGCAGAGCCCTGTTTCTGACCATATGGGCAAGATGTTTTTCTATCATGACTAACTCCTGTCCCCAGTTACGGCAGGGGCGCTTCCAGGAAAAATTCAGGCTTGAGTAGAATATATTTCTGATCGAGAATCTCTATCTCGCCGTCCTTAGAGAACCGGCGCAGGAACCGTGTGGCCGTTTCCCGCGACGTTGAGGCGAAATGCGCTATGTCCTTGTGCGTCAGTTTCACGGCGAGGATGGTGCCGCGCTTATCCCTGATCCCGAAATGATCGCTGATGTTTTTCAGCACCGCCCGGATCCTGTGCTCAGTGTCGGCAAAGCTTGTCACCTTTATCATGAGCCATGCCTCTCTGAGTCTCTCACAGAGCATCAGGACAATCTCCCTGAGTGCACGGGGATTGTTCAGGAGGTAGCGTTCGAAATCGGCTTTCGAGATAAAGCCGATCTCGCAATCCTCCATGGCAACCACCGTCGCGGGCGCCGCCTTCCCGTCCAGGATTGCCATTTCCCCGAAAAAGTCGCCCTTTTTGTGGATGGCCATCATTCGTTCCCGCCCGTCGGCGCTCGTCTGAATAACCTTCACCTTTCCCGAATAAATGAAATAAAAGTATTCCGTTTTATCTTCCTCATGAAAGACGACCCGCTTTTTCGCGAAACGCTTTTCGATAGTCACTTTCCTGAGGTCCGCGAGTTCAGCATCGGAAAGACATGCCAGAAAAGGAATGTTTCTGGCAAACTTTTCAAATTTCATTTCGGGGGTTGCTTTCATATCACGTCCTTTTTCTCAGTGCAGGAAACTTTTTCTTCTCCGAATTTTCCCAAACAAATCGCTCTCGCTTCAAAATCGGAATTCCGCCGCGAGGATTGTATGATCCGACGGCCTTTCGGCCCGCCGCGGCTCCATGTCGATGAAACAGCCGACCGATCTCGAGGCCAGAGCGGACGTGGTCAGGATGTGATCCACGCGCCAGCCCAGTCCCCGCTCAACTGACTTCGGAACACGGTAATCGAAAAACGTATACTGACCCTTCGCATCGGGATGGTGTTTTCTAAACACATCGGTCAGCCCCCAGGCCCTCAACCTGTCAAAGGCCTCCCAGACCTCAGGCGTGAAATCCACGTGACCCCTGAGCCTCCTGGGGTCGTGAACATCCGCGTTTTCCCTCGCCACGTTGAGGTCTCCGCAACAGACAAGAGGCTCGGCCGCCGAATACCTGTTTTTCAGGAGATCCAGCAAACGTTCGAACCACTCAAGCTTGTACTGAAAGTGAGGGGACTCCCTGTCCCGTCCCTGAGGCACATATACATTAACCACCGGCACTCCGGAAAAGACACCCAAAATAAGCCTGTCCCGATCAGGAGGTCCTCCGTCATCGAAACCGAAGGCTACTTCCTCCGGCTCATGGAGAGAAGCTACCGCAACCCCGTTGTGGTTCTTGCCGCCGCTGTAGATTACGTTATAACCGGCGTTTCTGAAATCATCCACGGGGAATTTTGCATCTTCAACTTTTGTTTCCTGCATGCAGAGCACATCAGGACGATGCCTCTCGAGCCACGGAATCACGATGTGAAGGCGCGACCGGATGGAATTGACGTTATAGGTGGCGATGAAAAATTTTCTCATATCCCCGTTCCCCCCGAACGGCACCCGAAGATATCATGGCCTGTGATGGCCTCTCAAGCCCTTTTTATCAGGCTGTTCATAAACGCCAATCTGTCGTGTTTCCCTCGTCCTTCGTCACTGTGACTTACGTGAAAGCACCCCTCATTCCTCTGGACTTCGGGGGCCTTGCATCTGAACGTTTCTAAACAGCCTTAATAATAAGTTTTTTGAAAGCAAAAGATAACGATTTGATTCTTGATTAATCAAGGAAATTAAACTAAACATCCGTCATGTCCGAATCGACAGAAATAACCAGGCGGGAGTTCTTCGTCGTTGCAGGCAGTCACCGCCTCTCGGCTGAATACATTGAAACCGTGGGCAACGTTTCAGGAACGAGGAGTCCGACTCTCGTCTTTCTCCACGAAGGGCTGGGTAGCATTGGTCAGTGGCGGGACTTCCCTTCACTTGTCTGCCGCGCGACCGGAATGCCGGCGCTCATCTATGACCGCTGGGGGCACGGCAAATCGGACCCCCTGACAGGCCCGCGAAGCGTCCGCTACATGCACGACGAAGCCCTGATAACTCTCCCGGAGATTCTTAACCGGCTCCGGATGGAAAAGACAATCCTCATAGGCCACAGCGACGGAGGGTCCATAGCGCTCATCTTCGCCTCCGAGCATCCGAAGATGGTTTCCGGCATCGTCACGGAGGCCGCCCATGTCTTCGTCGAAGATATCACGATCCGGGGGATCCGAGAGGCAGTCCGTGTCTTCGAGACGACCGAACTACGGGAGCGTCTCCGCGCCTACCATGGAGACAACACCGAATCCATGTTCCGCGGATGGGCCGACATCTGGCTCGCACCCGAATTCCGCGGCTGGAACATCGAGGAATATCTGCCGGCTGTCACTTCCCCTGTCCTTGCCATCCAGGGAATAAACGACGAATACGGCACAACTGCCCAGGTTGATGCTGTGGTGAGGCAGGTCTCCGGTCCTGCGGAGGCTCTGCTCATCCCCGACTGCGGACACATCCCCCATCACCAGGCACGTGAAAGGGTGCTCTCAGAAGTGGTCCGGTTTATCGCTTCGCTGTAAAATGTGATTGCAAAAACTCCTTCTCGTGGGATAGCCTCTAATTGATGCGTCACGACTGGAAAAACATAGCGCGGGCGGCTCTGCCTTTTTTTCTTTTCCTGTGGGTCTGGAGCTGCTCACCGGGACCTGACGGGGCCGGTGCTCCGGCTCAGACGCGCGGTCCCGGATCCGGCCCGGCCTACGGCGACATCCTCGTCGAGGGATCAATCGGGGACGCGAGCAACCTCATTCCCATCCTTTCATCAGACAGCACATCGCACGGGATCGCGGCGCTCATATACAACGGCCTCGTCAAATACGACAAGGATCTCAAAGTGGTGGGGGATCTCGCCGAGTCATGGGAAATCTCGAAGGGCGGCCTCGTCATCACCTTTCACCTTAGAAGAGGCGTGAGCTGGCACGACGGCCGGCCGTTCACGTCCGCCGATGTCCTTTACACCTACAGGGTAACCATAGACCCGAAAACACCCACGGCCTATTCCGGGGATTTTCTCAAAGTGAAAAAGGCGGAAGCGCCCGACCCCTATACCTTCCGGGTAACTTACGATAAACCCTTCGCGCCGGCACTGACGAGCTGGAGCGCCGCAATCCTTCCCCGACATCTCCTCGAGGGAAAAGACATAACCCGTTCGCCCCTTGCCCGCCATCCAATCGGCACAGGTCCTTACAAGTTCAAGGAATGGGTCACGGGTCAGAAGATAGTCCTGGTCTCCAATCCGGACTACTGGGAGGGAAGACCTTACATAGATGGTTACATCATGCGGGTAATCCCCGACATGGCCACCATGTTTCTGGAGCTCAGGGCCGGCGGACTTGACCGGATGGACCTCACGCCCATGCAGTACACGAGGCAGACCGAGAGCAGACTCTTCCGCAGGAATTTCGCGAAGTACCGCTATCTGTCTTTCTCTTACACCTATCTGGGCTACAATCTAAGAAATCCCCTCTTCTCGGACAAGCGTGTCAGGCAGGCAATCTCACATGCGATAAACAAGGAAGAGATAATCCAGGGCGTTCTTCTTGGGCTGGGAAAGGAAGCGACGGGGCCCTTCAAGCCGGGGACATGGGCCCACAACCCGGCGGTGAAACGCTACCCCTACGACCCCGCGAGAGCGAGGGAACTCCTGGCCGAGGCCGGCTGGAAAGATTCGGACGGTGATGGTATACTGGATAAAGACGGAAAGAAGTTTTCCTTCGAGATCATCACGAATCAGGGAAATGAGGTCCGGAGAAAGAGCGCGGAGATAATTCAGCGCCGCCTCGCCGATGTCGGAATACAGGTTCGGATCCGGGTGATCGAGTGGGCCGCCTTCGTCAAGGAATTCATCAACAAGCGGAAATTCGATGCAACAATCCTCGGCTGGACCATACCGCTAGATCCCGATCTTTACGACGTCTGGCATTCGAGCAAGACCGGCCCGGACGAACTGAATTTCATCTCCTTCAGGAACCGGGAGGTGGACGATCTGCTGGAAAGAGGGCGGAGCACCTTCGACCTAAAAGAGAGAAAACGATGTTATGACCGGATTCAGGAGATTCTCGCCGAGGAGCAGCCATACACTTTTCTCTACTGCCCCGATGCCCTACCCATCATCAGCGCGAGATTCAGGGGTATCGAACCCGCGCCCATCGGAATCGGCCACAACTTCATCAAGTGGTACGTCCCCAGGGAAGAGCAGAAACTGGTCATGACCCGCTGAAACGAGACCGCCATGCCCGCGAGCCGAACGATATTTTTCATTTCAGCCAGTACGGCCATCACGGCCCAGTCCCTCGGCCAGAGCCTGCTCGTTCACTTCGACCACATCGATTTCGATCAGGTCACGATTCCCTTCGTAGACACGCTGGAAAAGGCGAAAGAGGCGGCGGCCCAGATCAACGCCGATGCCCGGAAGAAGGCCCTGCCGCCCATAGTGTTCAGCACGATTGTCAATCCTGAAATCCGTAAGGAGATTCTGAAGAGCGAAGGCGTGGTTTTCGATCCGTTCGACGCCTTCATGAGCCGTCTGGAGGACGAGCTACACATGCGCTCTTCCCCAGACATGAGCCGCCATCACGGGCTGCTCGAAGACCGCATGTACAACATCCGCATCGACGCCGTGAATTACGCCTTGAGCAACGACGACGGAATTTCCACCAAGGACTACGACCGGGCCGACGTGATTATTGTCGGCGTATCGCGAACAGGGAAGACTCCCACCTGCCTCTATCTCGGTCTCCAGTTCGGCATTTATGCGGCCAATTACCCGCTCACGGAGGAAGACCTCTATATCGAATACAAAAAAATTCCCGGAGTTCTCCAGCCTTTCCGGGAAAAGCTTTTCGGTCTGACCATCAATCCCGAGCGGCTGCAGAAAATCCGCTCGGAACGGATGCCTGACAGCAGGTATTCCTCTCTGGTCCAGTGTCAGCGAGAGCTTGCCATGGCCGAATATCTGTTTGTCTCCAAGAACATTCCCTTTATCAACATCACCACGATGTCCGTCGAGGAAATCGTCGCCACAATCATGCACCGCTCGAAGTTGCAGAGGCGCCTCTTCTAGTCCCCCGCCTTCAGTGCATCCAGCAAATAGTTCTTGAATGATCTGTAATCCGCAGTAAGGTGAATCGGCTCTCCGCTTCGCAGATCGATATCCTTAAGGCTGTCGGGAACGTCGGGCGTGATCCCCAGTAGTTCGATGATGTCGTCGGGAAACTTGGCGGGATGGGCCGTCTCAAGGGAAACGCAGAGCGGAAAATCTCCCCTTGCGTACAGATAATCCTCCAGTCCTTTCCATCCTACGGCCCCATGGGGTTCGAGGATGACGCCGAATTTTTCATGAACGCGCCTGATCGTCTCTCGGGTCTGGTCGTCCGTCACGCTCGAGGAGAATATATTCCGGCGCATCCCCTCGATGTCCGGATAGCGGTGCACGACGCCGTTGCGGTCCACCGTCCCTCCGTAGAGGTCGAAAAACCGGGCGAGGTTGCTCGGATGCCCTACATTCATGGCATTGGAGAGGCAGGCCCTCGACGGCGAAATCTTTTCATAGAGGCCGGTCCGGAGGAATTTCGGGAATTCATCGTTCTCGTTTGTCGGCATGACGAGCTTGCGGACAGGCAGTCCCATGCGTCTCGCATATTCGCATCCGAGGGCGTCCCCGAAATTTCCCGAGGGAACGGAGAAAACAATCTCTTCCCCCTCCTCCGCCAGCTGCGCATATGCGTAAATGTAATAGACGATCTGAGGCATGATCCTGCCGAAATTGATCGAGTTTGCGGAGGTAAGATTGAGCGCGGCCAGCTCCGGGTCAGAAAAGGCCTGCTTCACGAGATTCTGGCAGTCATCGAATTTTCCGGCTATCGAGATCGCCTGAACGTTGAGACCGATAGTATCGAGCTGCCTCTTCTGCCGCCCGCTTACCTCATCCCTTGGATAGAGAATGCACACGTCGATCCCCTCGACGCCCTTGAAGGCCTCTCCGACCGCGCTTCCCGTATCTCCGGAGGTCGCCACCAGGACATTGAGTCTCTTCCCGGGATCGCGGAAATGACTCATCAGCCTCGCCATCATCCGGGCGGCGAAATCCTTGAAAGACGCCGTAGGCCCGCGGTCAAGGCGCATGAGGTATTTCCCGTCCACAACTCTCTCGAGAGGAACTTCGAACGGATAGGAATCCCGGACGATTCGTTCCAGCGCGTCACCCGCGATTTCATCACGGAGAAAGGACTCCGCTACAATAAGAGCCGTTTCCGCATAGGGTCTGTTCTTCATGCTCCGGATATCCTCCATGCGGAGCTCCGGAATCGGTTCGGGCATGAAGAGGCCCTCGTCGGGCGCCTGCCCCTGCAGAAGGGCCTCCCGGAAAGACACGAATCCCTTGAAGGGCACAATCCCCGGAACACCGTCCAGATTCCTGTTCGTGCTGTAGTAGCGAATTCTCTCAGACATATTGTTTCCCGCCTTCACTGATTATCCGTTCCGCTTTCACGGAGTTTGAATGACCTCACGTAATCGAGAAATAAACGGTGGTGATTCATTAAATCGAACTGTTTGCGGTAAATCAAATAAAAAGACCGCTCGAACCTGCAGTCGCGGACTGACAGGGCCGCGACTGTGCCGTGTTTCAGCTCCCGGACAATAGCATGAACCGACAAAATGGAAAGCCCCGCGCCGGCGATTACAGCCTCCTTCACGGCCTCTGAGCTACCCATCTCGGCGACGATGTTGAAGTCCTCGAGGTTCGTACCGGTATTCCTCTTCAGACACTGTTCCACTATTTCCCGCGTCGCAGAACCCTTCTCTCTTACGACGAAGGGCTCCTTCGAAAGCTCCCGGGCCGTGACGCACTTTCTTTTCGCCCAGGAATGACCCGCTGGAACAGCGAGCACCAGCCGGTCAGCCCAGAGTTCCTCAGCCTCAATTCTCTGCCCCGATGGTTTCTTCCCCACAAATCCCAGCTCCGCTTCGCCGCCGAGAATAGCTTCGAGCACTTCCTCGCTGTCTGCGGCCCGGACCCGCACCTGGATGCCGGGAAAGCTTCGGCGAAAAGATGTAAGGAGCCGCGGCAGAATGTACGTCGCCGGTATGGTACTCGCAATGACGGAAATGATTCCGGACGCCGTTCCTCTCGCCCTCGCGATCTTTTCCCTCGCCTCTTCCCGCAACCTGAGAATGCGTCCGGCATAGCCGTAAAGCACCTTCCCCTCCGGTGTCAGGGAGATCCCCTCCGCACCGCGGTTTACGATCCTCGCCCCTACTGTGCTCTCGAGATTCTGGATGTGTTTCGTCAGGGCAGGCTGGGTGATAAGCATTTTCTTCGCTGCCCGGCTGAAACTCCTCTCCTCGATGAGGTGGAGCAGCGCCTCCATCTGCTGAAGGGTCATGTTCTTGAGACCGTCGTGCTGCATGGCTTTTTTAATATCACAACGTTCGGTAATAGGCAACGTCTGATTATAACTATTATGAATTTGACATATTCCATTATTTTCACTAAATGCATGTTGCATTCAAGTGGGATTCTATTCACAGCGGGGGTTTCGAGATATGAAGAAATTTTTTGCGTCTTTTCCCGGCATAATCGCGGCGGGAGGAATCATCGGCGCGGTAGCATCGTATCTGGTCTACATGGGAAACCCGTTGAACATGGGAATCTGCGTGGCCTGCTTCACCCGCGACACGGCCGGCGCACTCGGCCTGCACAGGGCGGCCGTCGTCCAGTATATCCGTCCGGAGCTGATCGGCTTTGTGTTCGGTTCACTGGTATCGGCCCTGGCCTTCGGTGAATTCAGACCGAGAGGGGGTTCGGCGCCGGTGCTGCGCTTCGTTCTCGGTTTCTTCGCCATGGTAGGGGCGCTGGTGTTCCTCGGCTGTCCGTGGCGCGCTCTCGGCCGCCTGGCCGGAGGGGATCTGAACGGCGCAACCGCCATCGCCGGACTGGCGGCAGGGATCGCCGTCGGGGTCTGGTTCCTCAAGAACGGCTACAATCTGGGACGGTCCACAACGAGCCGTCCGGCGGCGGGATGGGTCATGCCCATTTTCATGCTCTTGCTTCTAATCCTCCTCGCATTAGAGGTGAAATTCACACCTGACGGACCGATCTTCTTCAGCACCACCGGCCCCGGCTCCATGCACGCGCCGCTTCTCATTTCTCTCGGCGCGGGTCTTCTTGTGGGCGTCCTGGCTCAAAGGACACGGTTCTGCACCATGGGCGCTCTAAGGGACCTCATCCTTCTCAGAGACATCCACCTGCTCAGCGGCGTAATCGCTTTTCTGGTAACCGCCTTTGCCGTGAACCTCATCATCGGAAAATTCAATCTCGGCTTTGCTCCCCAGCCCGTTTCACATTCCAATCACCTCTGGAACTTTCTCGGAATGGCACTGTCGGGTCTTTGCTTCGCCCTGGCCGGAGGATGCCCGGGACGGCAGTTTTTCCTGTCCGGCGAGGGAGACGGAGACGCTTCAGTTTTTATCTTCGGAATGTTCATGGGTGCGGCTTTCGCCCACAATCTGAACCTGGCGGGCGTTCCTGACAAATTCGACAAGGCGTCGCAGGTACTCACTGTCGGCGGCCCATCAATCTGGGGACAGGCGGCTGTCCTCATTGGATTCGCCATAGTACTCGCCATCGGATTTTCCATGAGAGAACGAAGTTGAACAAGGAGGTTTGTCATGTCCGCTGAAACTATAGACGCACGAGGGCTTTCCTGTCCGCAGCCTGTCCTTCTGGCGAAGAAGGCGATCGACAGAGGCAACTTCCCCATACTGGTGACTGTGGATTCCGAAACGTCCCGGGAGAACGTGACCCGGCTTGCAACCCACGCCGGTCTATCAGTCGATGTTGAAAAGCAGGGAGAGCTTTTTCTGCTCAGGATTGAAAAAAAGTAATGGCCATCCATGCGATCAGTATTCAAGAATAAAAAAGATACCGAAAGCGGCATCATCCTCTTCAACTCCGTAGAGGAGGCCATTGCCGGAGAAAGAATTTTGAAAGCCTCCGGATATGAGGTGAGACTTGTCGCACCGCCGCCGGAACTCCGAAGGGGCTGCGACCTCGCCGTAGAGGTGAACCTCGTCGAAAAAGCGGGAATTGAAAGATGCCTGCGGGAAAGGGGTGCCGACTACCTGGACATTCTGCCCCTCAAGGGAAAAGGCGAGCTTCTGAACGTCGTAAAGGTAACCGACTTCGGCGAGGCCGTCATGGTAAAGGCCGGCAATATGAAGCTGACATTCGACAAAAAGTCAGGTACCGTCGTGAACATCTCCGGCGGCGGATGTCCCGACATTCCGTTTTTGCACTCGGAACTTCTCGACAGGAAGCTCGCAGATGCCGAAAGACCGAAGGAAAAAGGTTTCACCCTCTGTTCTCTGATGCTGGACAGGGCCTTCGAGGAGTCGCTGGAAATCTGGAGAAAACAGATAAAGGAGTGATATGCTTCTAATCTGTGGAACAATACCCCGGGAAGATTTTCCTCTCACCGTCGGACCTGTTTTTTTCGACGGGAAGGAGCTGACGCTGGACGGAAAAACAGTTTCCTGCATCCAGGGAACCGCGGCCCTCGTAGGCGCCGCCTGCGAGGTGGCGGAATTCCTGGGAGAGGAGCGCCCCTTCGCCCTTCTTGTCGGCGACAGGGGAACAGGCAGGGGAAGCCGCTTTCTTTATGAACATCTGATCAAGAATCTTCCATCTCTGTCCCCGCGCGTTCTTGTCCTCCATTACATGCTTCCTGTCATGGGCCTCATGAAGAAAGTCTGTCAGTCCGCCGAGCAGTGCGAAAAAAGGCCGGTGATGATCGCCGATGCGGCGGCCATGTACGCGGCCAAGGCCGCGGGGCTCGCCCCCCGGTTCGACATTTTCACTCCCGATCACTCGGAGATGGCATTTCTCGCCGATCCCGAGGCCTCCCATCCTGCTTATGTGAGCCGGCATCTCTTCGAATCCGACGGTGCTATGATTCCGGAACTCGCCCTCGCCTCATTCAAGCAGATGGGCGCGGCTACCATGCTCGTCATCAAGGGCGCAACGGACTATATCGTGGAGTACGGAAAAGTAATTGGCCGGATCTCAGAACCGGACATCCCGGCTCTCGAGGCCATAGGCGGAACGGGAGACACGATCAGCGGCATGCTGGGCGCCTTCATTCATGCGGGGTTCTCTTTAACCGATTCAGCAGTCCTGGCGGCTCGGGTAAATCGTCTGGCCGGTCAATACTCGGGAGCAACACCGGCGACGAAGATCCGCGAGATCATCGCTGCGATCCCGGCTGTTCTCAGAGACCATGTCCCTCGGCAAAACCCCGTTCCCTTTGATAAAATAATGTGATACATGTTCTCGCCAAGATGACGCCCGCAGGAAGACGTGATGTCACCCCGAGCTTGTCGAATGGTGAGCAAAAGCCAAATGTCACCTGTCATGCTCCGAGAAGCTTAAAATGACAAATACATGTCAGCATGACAAATAGAAAAGGCCAAACGGGATGGAAAACGAAAAGAAGAAGATACGCCTGACAGAGACGGTCCGCGGAGCCGGCTGAGCCTGCAAGATCGGTCCGGAGGACCTGAACAAGGCATTGAGGGGATTGCCCCCGATCAGCGACCCCAATCTCATCGCCGGAATAGAAGGCTATGAGGACGCCGGGGTCTACAGACTGAATGATGACCTTGCCATCATTCAAACGCTGGATTTCTTCACCCCCATCGTGGATGACCCTTACACCTTCGGGCAGATCGCCGCCGTCAACGCCCTCTCAGATGTCTATGCAATGGGTGGCAAGCCTCTCACGGCGATGAATATCATTTGTTTCCCCGTGAACATCCTTGACATAGATATTCTCCACCGTATCCTCCTCGGGGGTCTCGATAAGATGAACGAGGCGGGCGTAACCCTCGTGGGCGGTCACAGCGTCGATGATCCGGAGCTCAAATACGGCCTCTCCGTAACAGGAATCATTCATCCTGAAAAGGTTCTTCTGAACAGGGGCGCCAGGCCCGGCGACATGCTTGTACTTACAAAAGCCCTCGGTACGGGCATCGTTAGCACGGCCGTCAAAGGAGAAGAAGCAAGCCCGGAACTGACGGCGCTCTCAGTCAAGTCAATGACCACGCTGAACCGCATGGCCGCCGAAGCAATTCTCGAAACGGGTGGAGTCAACGCCTGCACTGATGTGACGGGATTCGGCCTCCTCGGCCATGCCTGCGAGATGATCGAGGGAAGCGAGACGGGTATAATAATTCATGCCTCCTCCGTGCCCGTCTTCCCCGGTCTCAGAGAGCTCGTGGAAATGGGCTTCGTGCCCGGCGGGCTTTACCGCAACAAAAACTTCCGAATTTCCGTGATCGACGTCAGTCCCGATTGCCCGGAATGGCTTCTCGACATACTTTTCGATCCACAGACATCCGGGGGGCTCCTCATCGCCCTGCCGGAGCCTCAAGCCTCAGCTCTTGTGAAAAAAATGCGAGCCGCCGGTATCACCGAAGCGGCAATCATCGGCGAAGTGACGAGCGGTCCGAAGGGCAGAATCCTGGTCGAGAAATAACCGCCTACCGATCAGAAATAGAAACCACCGAATGGCTTCATGACGCTGCTCGGGTCTTGGTAGTGTGTCCTGTAATCAAGTTCCGGCCTGTCCAGATATCCGTCGGCGTTCCGGTCGCGTTCCTGAAACCGCTTCGAGGCGGCATCCTTGAATTCTTTAAGATCCGCCCGGCCATCCCGGTTGGTGTCCATTGCCTCAAATTCACCGATCACATCCACTCCCTTATTTCTTTGCTGAACATCGCGTATCTCAGACATATCGAGGAAGCCGTCTTTGCTTACGTCGTAGGACCGGAATCTCTTCTCCACAGCCTGATCGAATTCCTGACGGTCGATCCGGCCGTTGCCGTCGGAGTCGGCTTATTTTTCTGCCGCCATGGCTACTCCCTTCGCCACATCCACCCGCGAGAGAAGCAATCCCCCCGCAATGAAGAGAATGAGAAGGGCTGCTATCCCGTTGCGACTGGATCCGGTCATCACGCCCACCGTTGCGAAAAGCGATGGACCTATCACGCTCGCGAATTTTGAACTAACATCGTAGAAACCGAAGAACTCGGCGGTCTTCGCCTTCGGTGCCATCCGGCCGAAAAGGGACCGGCTGAGGGCCTGGCTTCCGCCCTGCACTATGGCCACCATGAATGCCAGGATCCAGAAGTGAAAGGCCGACCTGATGAAATACCCTCCCATGGCGATCAAACCGTAAACGGCAAGGCAGACATAAATGGATCTCCGCGTCCCGATACGGTCGGCAAGCCGTCCGAAGAACAGCGTAAAAGGGATACCGACGAACTGCACCATAAGGATGGCACCCAGCAGATGCTCACTTCCTATGCCTATCTCCTGTCCGAAGATTGCCGCCATGACAATAATCGACGTAATCCCGTCGTTGTATAGCCAGAAAGCCACAAGGAACTTGAAGAGTTCGCTGTAAATCCTTATTTCCTTCAGGGTTCTGCCGATTCTCTGAAATCCCGCCTTTACGGGATTGGCGCTCTCTCCCGGACCTACGACCGCCGGTGGTTCTTTAACGTGAAAGAAAAGCGGCAGCGAGAAAAGGCCCCACCAGAGGGCGACACTGACAAAGGAAAGTCGCACGCCCCACTGAGCATCTGAAATCCCGGGCAGGGCCTCAAGACCTATCAGCTGCGGCCGGATCATAATCAGATTGAGAATCAGAAGTATCCCGCCCCCGAGATACCCAAGCGCATAGCCCCTGCTGGAAACCCGATCGATAAGATCGTGCCCTGCAATGTGTGGCAAAAGGGAGTCGTAGAAGATATTGGCGCTCGACCAGCCGAATAGAGCAAAGACATAGAGAGCTGATGCAAGCTTCCAATCTCCAGCGCCGACAAGGACCATTGAGGCCGTGAGAATCATGCCGAGAAAGGCGAAAATTCCCACGAACTTCTTCCTTGAACCGGAATGGTCGGCGACGGCGCCGAGCACCGGGGCCACAAAGGCCACGATCAGCATACCGATTGTGTTGGTATAGCCCCAATAAGCCGTAGCGAGGGTGGACGGAAGGTTCCCGGCCGCGACCGAGCCGTAGTAAACGGGAAGGACCGCGGCCATGACTGTTGTCGCGAAACCGGAATTCGCCCAGTCATACATGCACCATGCCCGGATCTCCTTCCCCCGGATATCCCGCCTCCCTGAGGCCATCTCTTCATTCACACCCGGCGTCCTCACCTTTCCCCGAAAAACGGATACCCCGCGACGGCGGGTCAAACGATGCTTACACTAATTCAGTTCAGCGAAACAAGTCAAATGAAGGTTGCTTTTTTCAGTGCCCCTTGACATTCAAATTCTCGATTATTATTTTAGGCTCGAAACGGATAATGCCCAACAATTACGGAAAGATACATCTTACAATGGGGTTAGTCCGTCAAAATAAGAAATAAAGAAGGGAGGGTAAAAATATGTTCTGGCCCGCATTCAGAGAAATGAGAAGAATAGGAAATCCGTGGCTCGAGATGGAGCGTCTGCACCGTGAAATGGACAGGCTTTTTTCAGGAGCAAGCCTGCCTTTCGCTCAAAATTTTCCGGCGCTCAATCTCTGGACAAGCGAGAACGATGCAATCGTGACTGCGGAACTGCCCGGCATCGATGCCGACGGACTGGAGATATCCGTCCTCGATGACACCTTAGCGCTCAGCGGCTCTCGAACCCCCGAAGAGCTGAAGGAGGGCGAGAGTTATCATCGCCAGGAGAGAGGGCACGGGCGCTTCACGAGAACCATCACGTTGCCTTTCAAGGTGAACGCGGACAAGGTTGAAGCGGTTTACGAAAGGGGCATCCTCAGAATCACACTGCCCCGCGCTGAAGAGGACAAACCGAAAAAGATCAAGGTAAAGTCAGAATAGAATGAGGAGGTGATTTCAATGGCAGTGACCAGCAAGGAAATTCAGGAGTATCCGGGAACTTCACAGGCCGTTGAAACAGAGGCAACGAGAAACAGGAAGATTTACCTTCCCAGGGTCGACATATTTGAGACCTCGGATGCCATTGTTCTCATCGCCGACATGCCCGGTGTCGATGAAAACTCTGTGACAATCACCCTGGAAAGGAATGTGCTCACCCTCACGGGATCGCCTGCAATTGAGCACCTGAAAGGATATGAAATCGCTCTCGCCGAGTACGACGTCGGCGATTATCAGCGCAGCTTCAGTCTCTCCGATGAGATCGACGGAGAAAAAATCGACGCAGTTGTTAAGAACGGTGTTCTTCGCCTGACCCTTCCCAAGGCGGAACCGGCGAAGGCAAGAAAGATCAACGTCAAGGCAGCATAACCGGAAAGGAGGTGTCTGAAATGGTGGAGATCAAGAACCTTGGACCTAAAGGACGGCAAAGGAGCGATCTGCTTCCTACTCTCAGGGAAGAGCATCCTTTCAGCCTATTTCGGGAACAGTTCAATCGGCTTTTCGATGACTTCTTTTTCGGGCGGGAGCTAGCGCCTTTGCGCATGACCGATCCATGGTATGGAGCCTTCCAGCCTCACATAGACGTCAAGGAAAGCGATACTGAGATAACCGTCTCGGCGGAACTCCCCGGAATGGATGAAAAGGACATCGAGGTTCTTCTGAGCGGAGATGCCCTGACAATCAAGGGAGAGAAAAAGGAAGAGAAAGAAGACAAGAACAAACATTATTACAGAATGGAAAGGCGTTACGGATCCTTCCAAAGGACTATTCCGCTGCCCGTTGAAATAGATGCGAAGAAAGCGGATGCATCCTTCAAGAAAGGTATCCTTCACGTCACACTTCCCAAAACGGCGCGGGCAAAGGAAGCAGTGAAAAAGATAACAGTGAAAAGCGAGAAATAAAAAAACGGCGCGGTTGGAACCCGCGCCGTTTTTTGCGACCGTCAAGCCGGAAGCGCTCTCTGGCACAGCTCCGTTATGAACAGAGCTTCCATCCCCGCGTCCCGGCAGAGCTTCCTGAGATTCAGGAAGCACATGGGACAGAGAAAGACCATGGCCTCCGCCTGAAATGACTTTGCGTCGTTGATATTCCATCCCTTGACCATTGCCGCCCTCTCCTTGTCCTTCGCCATCAACGGAGCTCCGCAGCAAAGGCCGTTCAGACGATCGTAACGGCGGGCGACACGATCCACACCAAGCAGATCGAAAAGTTTATCGAGATAAACATCTTTTTCAGACGTATATCGCGAGGCGCAGGGCGCCTGATAGGCCACCTTAATCGGAACTTTCCGCAGGCTGTCCTTCCGGGCGGCAAGAACGTTATAGAGATATTCAAAGAGATGAACGGGGCGGAAGGGCACCCTTATGCCGAACTCTTCGGCAAGCGTGGTGAGAAGCGCATAACAATCGTCGTGGAAACAGACTATCTCGTCCGCCCCGAGGGCCGACAGCTTTTCGACGAATCGCTTCGCTTCCGCCTTCACCGGGCTAGGCTTGCCGAGATGCACATATCCTACGGTGCAGAAATAATCAGCTCCCTCCACAGTGGTGAGACCCTTGAACAATGGGCTGTTCAACTGCTCCCGTACCATGTCTCCCACGATGCACAGGTTCATGACGGGTTTGCCCGGCTCCCCCTGCTTTATTACCGTTGGAAGACCTGAAAGCTTGGCAAAATTTTCGAAGGACGCAGCGGGAATCCCCAGCGCACCCGTTTCCTCCTGTCGCTCGTTGAGAAGATCAAAGGGATTTGCCTTTGTAGGACATACCTGGTTGCACGCCGCACATGTCACGCATGACCCCACGATGGGCGGGCATCCGCCCGACACGAGCTCTCGCATCTCCTTTTGCGCGCGTTCTCTGTCGTATTCAACGTAGGGACAAAAAACAAAACAATCACCGCAAAAATCGCATTTTTCCGGATGAAACATCACATACCTCCCTCTTTATATATTCAAGAGCGCCGACCCCGCAGGGACACACCCTTCGAGGTCAGTCCCGAAGCCGCCTTCCCCTATCACAGACGCCTTGATATTTCAAGATAAATGGCATGAGCTTAAGCTCGGATGGAAGGAACCGGTGAGGAATGTGAAATGGTTGAACCTTCGTTGCGGAATATCAGGAGAGCTGCTCTCCCCCTGCTTTCGCGAATTCTCTGAGGAGTTCTTCCTGCTTCTTGCTCAGATGGGTGGGGATTTTCACGACAAGCTGGACAATCTGATCCCCTCTTCCGAAACCTCTCAGATGCGGTATACCCTTCCCTTTAAGCCTGAATATCTTGCCGCTCTGGGTTCCTCTGGGAATCTTCAATTTCTCTTCGCCCTGAAGCGTAGGGATTTCAATGGTGGCCCCCAGGGCCGCCTGGGTAATCGAAACGGGAATCTGACAGTAGACATCCGACCCGTCCCGCTGGAAAAATTCATGGGGCTCCACATGAATGAACACATAGAGATCTCCCCGTGGACCGCCGAATTTTCCTTCCTCCCCTTCACCCCTGAGTCTCAGCCTGGAGCCGGAATCAACCCCCGCCGGTATCTTGAGGTGTGTTTTCTTGCTGGTTTTCGTCCGCCCCGAGCCGAGGCAGGAGCGGCATGGATTCTTGATTCGGCTTCCCTCACCGCGGCAGTCCGGACATGTGGTGCTTATACTGAAGAATCCGCTCGACTGTCGGATTTGACCCATGCCGCGGCATCGGGGACAGACTTCCGGCGCCGTGCCGGGTTCCGAACCGTTTCCGCCGCAGGTCGTACAGTTTTCATATTTTTCTATGGTTATCTCTTTTTCTACGCCTGTCACGGCCTCCATGAAGGAAATCTTGAGATCATAGCGAAGGTCCGCACCCGGTCGGGCGGCGGTTCTGGATCTCCGCGTGCCGCCGGTGAAACCGAAAATGTCCTCGAATATGTCGCCGAAACTGGCGAATATGTCATCAAACCCCGAGAACCCGCGGAAACCGGCCCCGCTCAGACCTTCATGGCCATACTGATTGTAAATCTCCCGTTTCTCCGGATCCCTGAGAACCTCGTATGCCTCGGCCGCCTCCTTGAATTTTTCCTCGGCGCTCCTGTCACCCGGATTTCTGTCGGGATGATACCGCATTGCCAGCTTGCGGTAACTTCTCTTAATGTCGTCTTCCGTGGCGTTTCGATCGACGCCGAGGATCGTGTAATAGTCTCGCTTTGCCATAGAGACAGCGAACCTTTCTCATGTCTCCAACTTTATGATTATTAATAACCGTTCTTTTTTTTGTCAAGTTCAGTCGCCTCACCCGACGAGACGGTTCAGGGCCTCCTCGTATTTTTCCTTCGTTTTCTCAATTATGTGAGGGGGAAGCTCCGGTGCGGGCGGCTTTTGATTCCATTTGATGGAGATCAGATAATCCCTGAGGAACTGTTTGTCGAAACTCTTCTGAGGCCGGCCTTCCTCGTAATCGGACTTCGGCCAGAACCGGGAGGAATCCGGCGTGAGGACCTCATCAATTAGAATCAGGCGACCCTCGGGAGTGAGTCCGAATTCCATTTTGGTGTCCGCAATGATAATACCCCGTTCATCGGCCAGGGCGGACGCCTTCATGTAGATTCGCATGCTGGCCTGGATAACCCCCTCGGTCAGCGACCGCCCTATGAGATTTTCCATCTCCTCTTTCGTTATGGGAAGATCATGGGACCCGTCCTGGGCCTTCGTGGACGGCGTGAAAATCGGTTCGGGAAGCTTCGCTGATTCCTTGAGACCCGCGGGAAGCCGGATGCCGGAAACCTGTCCCGATGCGAGATAATCCTTCCAACCGGAACCGCTCAGGTATCCCCTGACGATGCACTCTACGGGAAGCGGCGACGCCTTCCTGACAAGCATGCTCCGCCCTTCGAGCACATCCGCATAGGGCCTGCATACCTCCGGGAACCGGCGGACATCGGTTGTGATCAGGTGATTCTCGATGATGTCCTTCATCTCACCGAACCAGAATTCGGACATGCGGGTCAGAATCCTTCCCTTTCCAGGAATGGGATTCGGCATTATTACGTCAAAGGCCGAAATCCTGTCCGTGGCGACCATGACAAGAGCGTCCTCCGCCTCATAGGTATCCCTCACCTTCCCCCGGCTAAACAGTTTCAGCCCCGCAAAATCAGTGGTCGTCAGCCCTTTTTCCATATCCGATTTCTCTCCGGAAGTTTTATCTCAGGTACATGTTTGTTTTTTTCTCCCGCCCTATGGTGGAAGTGGGCGACGGACCGTAGTTATGACCCGGCAGCACAACCGTTTCATCAGGAAGAGTAAGCAGCCTGTCCCGGATGGAGCGAGACATAACGGACCACGACCCTCCGGGAAGATCCGTTCTCCCGACGCCGCCCACGAATAGGGTATCCCCTGTGAATACGTATCCGTCCATGTGGAGGCACATTCCGCCCGGTGTGTGGCCTGGGGTGTGAATCACCTTTAAACTCACCGTGCCTACGCTGATACTACCACCGTCCATCACTGTTATATCGGCCGCCGGTGAAGGCTTGGCGCCGAACATCCTGAGGATCATGGACGGGGTGGATACCAGCATGTCGGCATCCGCCTCGTGGATCACGATCTTCGCTCCTGTTTTCTTTTTCATGTCCTGGTTGCCGGATATGTGGTCCACGTGACCGTGGGTATTGACGATGTACCGGATCGTCAGTCCCTTCTTCTGCGCTTCTGAGATGATTGGGTCGACATTAGCCGCCGGATCGATTACCAGCGCATCCCCGCTCGCCTCATCCCCAACGATGTATGCGAAAACGGCCATGTGGCCCACCTGCATCTGTTTCAAAATCATTTTTCACCCTCTCATAAACCTTCATCATCCCCGCGAAGGCGGGGATCCATTCTATCGGCCTGTCATCCCCGCGCAGGCGGGGATCCATTCTATCGGTCTGTCATCCCCGCGCAGGCGGGGATCCATTCTATCGGTCTGTCATCCCCGCGAAGGCGGGGATCCATTCTATCGGCCTGTCATCCCCGCGAAGGCGGCGATCCATTCTATCGGCCTGTCATCCCCGCGAAGGCGGGGATCCATTCTATCGGCCTGTCATCCCCGCGCAGGCGGGGATCCATTCTATCGGTCTGTCATCCCCGCGAAGGCGGGGATCCATTCTATCGGCCTGTCATCCCCGCGCAGGCGGGGATCCATTCTATCGGTCTGTCATCCCCGCGAAGGCGGGGATTCATCATTCGACATACCCACCATGACAACAAAGAACGACTTGATTCCCGCCGCATCCCTTACTGAAAGTTTTCAATCAGGATGGCGCTTTTATCATTTTTACGATTTGGAAGTCAATGTATTTACCCGCCCGCCGCCGCATGACCTCTTCAGAACCGCCCCGAAAAAACCGTCGGTGCCGTGGCGATGGGGAAAGGTGCGGAAAAAGCCGTCTTCACAGATCAGGCGCTCATCGATTCCGGCCCCCGGTTGCACCAGACTGAAATCCCTGTTTCCTTCGAGAAAAGATAGTACGACCTCTTCATTTTCCTCAGCGGCGATCGTACACGTGCTGTAGACAAGGATTCCGCCCCGTTTCACATATCGGGCGCACTGTCCCAGGATCTCTTTCTGGAGGGGAGGAAACGCCTGCAACTGCTCCGGCGTAAGCCGCCACTTGATTTCCGGATTCCTCCTCAGTGTCCCTAGCCCGGAGCAGGGTGCATCCACCAGGACCCTGTCAAATGCCTCCCGGAATTCGTCAGTCTGATCAAACCGGGCATCCCCTTCATGCGTCTCTATTATGCTAATACCGAGCCTTGCCGCAAGGCCCCGCAGAGCCGTGAGTTTTCCTCCATGAATATCCAGCGCTACTATTCGACCCCTGTTTCCCATTATCTCGGCCAGATGAGTCGTCTTTATACCAGACCCCGAACAGACATCCAGGATGTTTTCCCCCGGCACGGGGTCAAGGAGGAAGGCGATCAGCTGGGACGCCTCATCCTGAATCTGGAAATATCCTTCCCTGAAATGCCTTAGCCCTCTCGCCGGCCCGGGGAGATGAACGGTGAGGCCATCCGGCGAAAAGACGGTCGGTTGAGCGCCATAACCCTCCTTCACAAGCTCTTTTGCCAGTTCGGCCCTCTTCATCTTGAGTCTGTTCGCCCGGACGGTCAGCGGCGGGGCCTCGTTGTCGGCACGGCAGAGCCCCAATGTTTCATCAAAACCCATAAGACCCAGCCACTTTTCCACCAGCCAAACGGGATGAGAATAAACAACGGAAATGTGACCTGCAGGGTCTTTATCAAGATCCGGACAGGCTAAGTCGTCTCCATGTCTCAGGGCCTCTCTCAAAACGGCGTTTACCAGACCGGCCCCCGCCGGGTGCATGGCCTTCGCAATCTCCACCGCCTCGTCCACCACAGCGAAATCCGGAATCCTGTCAGTGAAGAACAGCTGATAAAGACCGGTCCTCAAAATGTTGAGAAGGACCGTGTCCATGCGCGCCGAGTCACCCCTGTACAGCCGCCCGATCATCCAGTCGAGCCTTCCCCTATGGCGGAGGGTCCCGTAAACAAGCTGGGTGAGGAGTTTCCGGTCATTACCGGTGAAGGTTTTATCGCGCGAGAGGACATCGTCGAGAAGAGGCTCTGCGAAGGCCCCTTTCTCGTCTATCCGGTTCAGTATCCGAACAGCCGCTTTCCGTGGACTGTTCTTTCGGTGACCTGCCATGAAATACTCACTGGAGACGTTCACCGGGCACAAGCCGGTATCCTCTTAAAAAATCCGATACGGGCATTCTCTTTTTGCCCTCCAGCTGGATCTCTTTCAGATATACATACCCGTCCGCCGCCGCCACAGGCAGACCTTCCTCTCTTTCCGGTCCGATGGTTCCCGGTGCTTCGGAAACATCCGCCCGCTCGGCCACCGCGGCAAATATCTTGAGCTGCTTCCCCTTCAAGAAGGCATATGCGCCGGGAGATGAAGAAAGGCCCCGAATGCGGTTCAGTATCTCCTCAACGCCGGCATCCCAGCGCAGATGACCTTCCTCCTTTTTCAGCCGTGGCGCATAGGTGGCCCGGGAGTGATCCTGAGGACGTCCGACAACCTTACCCGCCACTATATCTTCCACCGCTTTCAGAAGGAGCCGCGCCCCCTGGCGCGCCAGACGGTCGTGAAGGCTGTCGTAATTTTCCCCCGGTTCGATCGGTGTCTCCTCTTGAAGGAGGATGTCTCCCGAATCCACACCTCTGTCCATCCTGATTATAGTGACGCCCGTCCGGACCTCACCTCGAATGAGGGCCCAGTTGATCGGTGCGGCTCCGCGGTAAAGCGGAAGAAGCGACGGGTGGACATTGATGCAGCCCATCGCCGGGAAATCGATTATCTCCCCGGGAAGAATCTGTCCGAAGGCCACAAGCACGACGAGCTCCGGCGCCAGCCTCCGGAACACTTGCAGGAATTCCTCGTCTCTGACCCTTTCCGGCTGAAGCACGGGGATGCCCCGCTTTTCCGCGACCGACTTCACCGGCGGCGGTTCGCTTTTCCTGCCCCTTCCCCTGGGCCTGTCCGGCTGAGTGACCACGGCGATCACGGAATATCCATTTTCAATCAGCCCCTCCAGTGTCGGAACGGCGAATTCCGGCGTTCCCATGAAAAGGATTCGCGGTTTTTTCTCCACCATTTATCATTCTCCCAAAACTGAATCGCGCCCGGAGAGCCCCGATTCACATGAAGTTCAAAGGATCAACATCGACCCGGATTTCAATCCCCTTCGCTCTGTTTTGCGCTATGATTTCCCGGACGACCGCGTGCAGAGAGGTGACGTTCCCGCTCTTAAGCAGGAGATGCCAGCGGTACCGCCCCTTGAGCTTTTCGATGGGAGCCTCGGCGGGTCCCATGACATCCACTTTCTCCTTTTTCGCCGTGGCCCCCGCCAGGGCTTTCGCCAGCTCGCCGATTCTTTTCGCGCCATCCTCGGCCCGCTCCTTTTTGGCGCTGGATATGCTCAGCTTGACCATCCTTGAATACGGGGGATATCCAAGGACCCGGCGAAGCTCAATCTCTTCTTTATAAAACGCCCAGTAATCATGATCCCGCGCCAGACGGACGGCGTAGTGCTCGGGGTTCAAAGTCTGGATTATCACCCGTCCCGGGTCGTCACCGCGTCCGCCCCGTCCCGCTACCTGGGTGAGAAGCTGAAAGGTGAACTCCGCCGCCCTGAAATCAGGGATGTTCAGAGAGGCATCGGCCATCACGACCCCGACGAGACGAACGCCGGGATAGTCATGACCCTTTGCGATCATCTGGGTCCCCACGAGTATATCGACCTCCCTCCGGTCGAAGGCTTGGAGAATCTTTTCTCGGGCGCCCTTTATCGCCGTGCTGTCGCTGTCCATTCTTCTGACCCGCGCATCGGGGAAGGCCCGTGCTATCTCCTCCTCGAGCCTCTCCGTCCCCGTCCCGTAGCTGCGGACCCTGCTCCCGCGGCATGCAGGACATATAGGCGGGGCCCTGAGAGTGAAGTCACAGTAATGGCATTTCAGGGTGCCCTCACCGGCGTGATGCGTCATTGAAACTGAACAGTTCAGGCATCTGAGAACATGACCGCAGTCGGCACAAAAAAGAAAGGTGTGAAATCCCCTTCTGTTGAGCAGGAGAAGAGTCTGTCCCCCGGCCTCAAGGGTCTCTTCTATCGCTTCCCGCAGTAAAGGCGAGAGAAAGACCGCCTTTCCTTTCTCATCACGCAGCGATCGCATGTCGAGGATCTCCACAGCCGGAAGCGGTCTCTCACCGGCACGATCTGGCAGCGTGAGATAATTGTATTTCTTATGTGCGGCATTGAAAAAACTCTGCAGCCCGGGCGTCGCCGACCCCAGGACCGCCGTCGCTCCCTGAAGTCTCGCCCGCATAACCGCGAGGTCTCTCGCATTGTATCTCATCCGCTCATCCTGCTTGTAGGATGTATCATGCTCCTCGTCCACGATGATGAGTTTCAAATTCCGTGCAGGCGCGAACACGGCCGAGCGGGCGCCCACGATGATCCGCAGATCACCGTTTGCAATCTTTCTCCACTGATCGTATCGGACCGCTTTAGAGATATCGCTGTGAAGAACGGCGATCTCTTCTTCCTTGAACCGTCCGCCTATACGGCTGAGAAGCTGCGGCGTAAGGGCGATCTCAGGGACCAGAAAAATTGCGCTTCCCCCTAGACCAAGGGTTTCCTCCAGCGCACGAAGATAAACTTCAGTCTTGCCGCTCCCGGTGACACCGTGAAGAAGATAGACAGAAAATGCATCCGAGCGGATACCGCGCACTATTTTCCTGAGCGCGGCTTCCTGGTCATCGTTCAGCACGACGGGACCGCTTCTCATTCCGACCACAGGTCCCCGCCCGGGTCGACGGATTACTTCTTTCTGCGTCGCGACGAGCAGTCCCTTTTTCTCCATCCGCCTGAGAAGCGCCGCTGAAGAACCGCAGGCCCGCCGCAACTCTGCCGCCCCCGCTTCCCCCTTTTCCTCAAGATATTGCAGGACCCCCTTTTCCCTTACGGTGATCCGCGCCTTCTCATTCCATCCCTTGGCAGGGCTTACAAAAGTCTCCAGGCGCGGTTTCTGATCCGGTCCTGCCGGCAGAATCTCTCCCAGCGCCTTTCCGAGAGGGTACATGTAATAATCAGCCGCCCAGCGGTAGAACCTGAGTTCGTCTTCGCTGAAGAGCGGCTCCTCGTCCAGGATCTCGAGAATCTCTTTGATCCCTTCCCTCTCCGTCCGGGATGAGACTGATACGATATAGCCCGTTATTCTTTTCTTTCCGAAAGGCGCAAGGACCCTTTTGCCCGGCGCAATCCTGTCCTCAAGGCCCTGCGGGACTTCATAGACAAACGTCTTATCCGACGGGATATTAACGGCGACTTCGACAAACACTCAATTCTCTCCCGAATTTCAATTTTCGGAGACACGAAAATTAAAAAGCTCCACTTACCCGGGGCAGATAAAAATATGCCAGATGACCCGCCGTGCGCAAGGATTATTATCTTCTCTTTCGACTTCTTCTGTAAGTTTGATTAGGTTTTCGGCGCTTGGTTTTCTCGTGACGGCGTGAAAATAAAAAACCCCGGTCCCTGCCGGGGTTTTTACAATCAGTAAAATGAAAAGAGGTACTTTCTACTCTCCCCTCTGTTTTTCGATCTTTTCCTCTTTCGTTTTGCATTCGATACAGAGCGTGGTCACGGGCCTCGCCATCAATCTCTTCTCAGAGATCGGACCTCCGCACCGGTCGCATATGCCGAAGGTTCCCTTGTCGATGCGGTCCAGGGCCTCCTGCATCTTGCGGATCAGTTTTCTCTCCCGGTCACGGATCCGCAACTCGAAGTTTCTCTCCGATTCAAGCGACGCACGGTCATTTGGATCCGGAAAGTTCTCTTTCTCGTCCGTCATCTCGGACACGGTCTTCTCCGCATCGTTGAGCAGCTGCGCGATCTGCGAGTTCAGAAGGGTGCGAAAATAGTCAAGTTTTTCCGGCTTCATGGCTTGATTTTACGTCACCTTTTTATTTCTGACCTGTTTTCTGAAGGTGGCTTTTATATATAATGATTTTTCATTTGTAAAGAAAAAAATTGCTGCCGGCGCGCCGCCCGAAGCGATGGTTCAAGTATATGTATTTCTTATTTTATCGACGATGCCCGTCGTCGACGCCCCCTTGACCTCGGGAACTATCACGACCCTTCCGCCCCACCTGAGAACGGAATCGCGCCCCACCACTTTTTCCTCTTTCCAATCGCCTCCCTTGACTATTATGTCAGGTCTTAGAAATTCAATCAACTCAAGGGGCGTATCCTCGGAAAAGAGCGTCACAAAATCCACCGGGCGCAGCGATGCCAGCATTTCCGCTCGCTCAGCCTCCGGCACTATGGGCCGTTTTTCTCCCTTGATAGCTCTGACCGAGGAATCACTGTTTAGAGCGACAATCAGGACATCTCCCAGTTTCCGGGCCTCATTCAGATACCGTGTGTGTCCCACGTGGAGGATGTCGAAACAGCCGTTGGTGAAAACAATCTTCTTCCCGCCGGCCCTTAACCTCTCCACCTCCTCCTTCAAACTTTCTCTCGTTAAGATCTTCCCCTGCTCCACGTTCTTCGCCTTCAGCCTTTCGCCTTTTGCCCTGTGTCTGATCTATACAGCCCTCGCCAGCGTCAGCACCCCTACTTCGGCGGCCCCGCTTTCCATGAGGAGACGCGCGCATTCCTTAACGGTACTCCCTGTCGTGAAAACGTCGTCCACAAGCAGCACCTTTTCACCTTTTATGCTTCCTCTGTCCGTCACCTCGAAAACCCCTCTCACGTTAGCCTTGCGGGCTTCCTTTCCCAAAGTGACCTGGGGCTCGGTCCAGACCCGGCGTTTCAGGATACTGAAGTTCATGGGAACCGAGTGACGTCGCGCCATTTCTCGCGCCAGGATGACGGACTGATTGAAACCTCTCTCCCTCAATCGCTTCAGATGAAGGGGCACCGGTATCAGCATCGCGTAGTCGGATATCCGGAGCGAGGGATAATCATACTGCGCCATAAACCGCCCCAGCGCCTCCCCGACATGCATACTGCCCTTGTATTTGAAACGGTGAATCGCATCAAGGAGAACCGTTTCGTACGTCCCCACAGCTCTCGCGACCGTAAAACATGGCTCCGATGACAGACACTCGCCGCACAGGTGATTTTTGCATTCCCCGGCGCCAAAGGGCAAGCCGCAGCTCAGGCAAATTGAAGATCGAATGAAATGAATGCGGGAAAGACAGGACCGGCAGAAGGGATTATCCTCACAGTCGTCCGCCAGATTTCCGCAGGCGATGCATCGCGGAGGGAAGACCAGATCAGCCAAACCCCTGAGGAGGCTTTTCACATCACATGCCTCTTCTCAGAGAAGCTATTTCTGTCACATCTTCCCCGATCTCCATGCGCGGCACATCAGGCCAAAGCCGCTCGAGATCGTAGAATTCCCTTACCGGTTCATAAAAAACATGGACAACGACGTCGCCGCAATCGATCAGCACCCATTTCCCGATCCTGTCCCCTTCTATTCCCAGGGGTATTCTTTTCGCCTTCTTGAGATTCTCTCCTATAGATGCCGCGATGGCCTGGACCTGACGATCCGACCCCCCGCTGCAGATTATCAGGTAATCGGCAATGGATGAAAGTTTCTTTACATTCAGAATGACGACATTGCGGGCTTTTTTCTCCAGCGCCGCGTTGGCGCAGAGAAGAACAGTCTTTTTCGTGCTCAGAGCTTTTCGGACCAGTTTCACCTCCCGGGCTTGTCGGTTGAGCAGTTCAATGAATTGAGAAGTTATTAATTCCTTTAATAAGCTGTTGTTTTGGTAGCACAATTGTTGAGAACTGTCAATTCGAAACTCCCCATAAACTCGGGGTTGTCAAAAAAAAACCATTGTGATAGATATGCCTCCACCCTGTGATTGGAAAATCATAAATGGTGAATCAGGAAAGAGCTCTCCATTCCATCCCCCGGTCGCGATCGGCTTCCGTAACACCAAGGTTGACAGGCTGAAGAAGATTGGATCCCTCATGAGAGAAATGATCTTAAAAAGGGTGCAGGTCAACATGCCCTTCCATCTACTTTACGAGAAATACCTTCCTCTGGTCGCGAAGAACGGCATAAATCCGGAGATAGGGTTCAACCATGCCGATCTTGAGAATTACCTAATTCAGGATTTTGTCCGGGTGGCTGAAGTTCTCAGGGACAAAGGCCTGACGATTACCTTTCACGCGCCGTTCATGGATCTCCGTCCGGGCGCCCTGGACCCGAAAATCCGCCGGGCGTCCATAGAGCGACTTTATCAGGTATTCGATCTCATTCCTTTCTTCCAGCCGAAGTGCGTCGTATGCCACCCGTCCTTCGATGAACGGTACTATGTTTCCACGGAAAACAAGTGGCTGGAAAACAGTCTCGATACCTGGGGAAAATTCCTGGCGCTGGCAGAAGACATGGGCACCGTCATCGCTCTTGAGAATGTCTACGAAAGGAGCCCTCTTCATCTCAGCCGACTTTTCAGCGCCCTCGAGGGACCGAATATTTTCTTCTGTTTCGACACGGGTCACTTCAACACGTTCTCGAACGGGGACCTCGATGGGTGGATGAGGGAGCTGGGACCGCACCTGGGACAGCTCCATCTCCATGACAACTTCGCTGAGATAGACGAGCATCTCCCTGTGGGCGACGGGAACTTTCCATTTCACGAACTCTTCAGAATGATCAGGGATGAAGGCATTAATCCGATTATCACCCTTGAACCTCACTCGGAGGCCAATCTCTGGAAGAGCATCGCGAATATCGAAGCGATGAAACTTCTTGATTATTAGAAGAGGCATCGGGCATCGGAAAAAACAAATTAATTTTTTTGCTGCATACTGCTTACTTTAAAAACGGGGGTCTTATGAAAATCAGTTTTGTGGGAACGGGATATGTGGGGCTCGTGGCAGCGACCTGTTTCGCCGGCATGGGAAACGATGTCATCTGCGTGGACATCGATGCGAAAAAGATCGCCCAGCTCAAGAAGGGCATCGTCCCCATATACGAACCCGGCCTGGAATCCCTTGTCAAAAAGAATCTCCGGGACGGCCGTATGAAGTTCACGACAAAGCTCGAGGAGGCGGTCCGGGAATCTCTTTTCATTTTCATCGCCGTGGGAACGCCCGGCGACGCCAACGGCGCAGCGGATCTCAAGAACGTACTGTCGGTCGCGCAGGGCATAGGACGCCACATGAACGAATACAAAATCATAGTGAACAAATCCACGGTGCCCGTCGGCACGGCGGACAAGGTCAAGGAGGTAATCCGGGAGGAGCTCCGGAAACGAAAGGTTTCCTTCGAGTTCGACGTGATATCCAATCCCGAATTCATGAAGGAGGGCGATGCCGTCAACGACTTCATGAAACCGGACCGGGTCGTCATCGGCGTGGATAACGTCCGGACCGCCGAGCTCATGAAGGAAATCTACTCGCCCTTCGCGAGGGACCGGGAAAAGATGATAATCATGGACATCCGAAGCGCGGAACTGACCAAGTACGCCGCAAACGCCATGCTGGCCACGCGGATATCATTCATGAACGAGATGGCAAACATCTGCGAGCGGGTGGGCGCCGACATCGCGAAGGTGAGACAGGGTATCGGCTCCGACAGCCGGATCGGCTACAGCTTCATCTACCCCGGCATCGGTTACGGCGGCTCCTGCTTCCCCAAGGACGTCAAGGCACTCATCTCCACGGCTGAGGAGTCGCACTTCGAGCCGATCATTCTCAAATCCGTCGACGAGATGAACGCAAGGCAGCGCCAAATCTTCGCGGGCAAGATCATTTCCTACTTTGCGGACAAAGGCGGCCTTAAAGGAAAGACGGCCGCCGTATGGGGGCTGGCCTTCAAGCCCAACACAGATGACGTGAGGGAATCGCCCTCTATCGAGATCATAAGGATGCTTCTTTCTGAAGGTGCGCGGATACAGGCCTACGATCCGGAGGCATCGAAGGAAGCCGCAAAGGTATTGGGACGGAACGCCCGGGTATCATACATGAAAGGCGCCTATGATGCCCTCTCGGGGGCGGACTTCCTCGTCCTCGCCACAGAATGGCATATTTTCCGGAACCCGGACTTCGACAGGATGAAGAAACTCCTGAGGAAACCTGTCGTCTTCGACGGGCGCAACCAGTACGATCCGCGGGAGATGAAAGGCAGGGGCTTCACGTACATCTGCATCGGCCGCCCATGAACGGGGTTGACAGTTGCTGAACTACATCATTCGCAGACTGGTCTTCATGATTCCGCTCTTCATCGGAATCACGATTATCTGTTTCGCCGTCATACATCTGGCGCCGGGTTCGCCGACTGATCTCCAGACCCAGATGAATCCCCGCGCCTCGGCGGAGGCGAAAGAACGGCTCCGTTCTCTCTACGATCTGGACAAGCCCCTCCACATCCAGTACTTCCTCTGGGTCCGGAAACTCGCAGTCCTGGATCTCGGAACATCATTTTCTCCCGACAGCCGGCCTGTGGCCGATAAGATCCTCGAGCGGTTGCCTGTAACGCTCTTCATCAATATCCTTTCTCTTGCGCTCATCATAGCCGTCGCCATACCTATCGGCGTTCTTTCGGCGGTGAGACAGAATTCCCTCTTCGACAAGGTGACAACCGTTCTTGTCTTCATCGGATTCGCCACGCCGACCTTCTGGCTCGCCCTTCTCATGATGATTCTATTCGGCGTTCATCTGGGATGGCTGCCCATATCGGGCATCCGCTCCCTCAATTACGAATACCTGACGCCCTTCGGCGCCGTCATAGATCTGGTAAAGCATCTCATCTTGCCTGTCCTTCTCTCGGCCTTCGGGGGGCTCGCCGGGCTTTCGCGCTACATGCGGGCGAACATGCTCGAAGTGATCCGGCAGGACTACATCACGACAGCGCGCGCCAAGGGCCTGAGCGAAAGGATGGTCATCTTTAAGCACGCTCTGCGAAACGCCCTTCTGCCCGTAATCACCATTCTCGGACTTTCCATTCCGGGACTCATCGGGGGGAGCGTTATATTCGAAACCATCTTCGCAATTCCCGGCATGGGACAGCTTTTCTACATGGCCGTGATGTCCAGGGATTATCCCGTCGTAATGGGAATCCTCGTCATCGGCGCTGTGCTCACACTGATAGGCAACCTGATCGCCGACGTCTCCTACGCCGTCGCCGATCCAAGGATAAGAATACAATGAAAGTAGTCTCCGGTTTCCAGTTGCCGGTCAAGAGCAGCAAGGCGGATTTTTTGAGATAATCTTTTGAAACTTTGAACTTTGAACTCTGAACCCTGAACTGAGAATGTCTTTCTGGAACCGCTTCAAGAAAAACAAACTGGCCCTTGCGGGGAGCGTCATCGTCCTGTTCTTCTTTCTTCTCTCTGTTTTCGCGCCGTGGATCTCACCTTACGACCCCGGCGCCATCGACCTGAACAGGGTTCTCACCCCGCCCTCAGCGGCGCACCCGCTCGGAACGGATCAGCTCGGACGTGACGTCTTGAGCAGGATGATATGGGGTTCGCAGATTTCCCTTAAAGTGGGCTTCGTCTCCACTGGCATCGCCATTCTGATCGGAATGGTCCTCGGCGCAGTCTCTGGCTATTACGGCAGGTGGGTGGACGCTGTCATAATGAGGACAGTGGACATCATGCTGTGCTTTCCCACCTTCTTCCTAATCCTTGCCGTCATCGCCTTCCTCGAGCCCTCAATCTGGAACATAATGATAATAATAGGCCTGACGGGATGGATGGGCGTAACAAGACTCGTAAGGGCCGATTTCATAAGTCTTAAAGAAAGAGATTTCGTCCTGGCCGCCCGAGTCATCGGCGCCGGCGACCTCCGCATAATCTTCCGTCACATGCTTCCCAACGCAATGGCTTCCATTATGGTGGCGGCGACCTTCGGCGTTGCAGGGGCGATTCTCACCGAATCCGCTCTGAGCTTCCTGGGCATAGGGGTTCAACCGCCGACGCCAAGCTGGGGAAACATCCTGACGGACGGAAAAGACAACATTGACATAGCCTGGTGGCTTTCCCTCTTCCCCGGAACGGCCATTCTGTTGACGGTTCTGGGATACAATCTTCTGGGAGAGGGAATCAGGGATATACTGGATCCGAGGCTGAAGCGATAGTAAGAGACAACACAGGTGAACTTAAATAATGCCACATCGGGCAGCGGCTCCGTCAGGCGCCCGGAGAGACTTAAACCGCCCCTGCCCCACTTATTTTTATTATTGTTTTTGAGTTAGAAAAAACAGAACAAAATGGAGTAGAGGTCATCATGGTAAAATCTGACACAGAAAACTTGAAGAGCATGGACAAGAGAATCATCGAGAAAAAAATCAAAAAGGGAGAAATGACAGAGAAGGAACTTAGGGCCTATTTGAAGAAGCTACCCGACGTTTTCGATCTTGCCGATGAATCGACGATAGAAAAGAAAAAGGGAAAGGAGTCCTGAGAGTGTTCATAGACTCCCACGCCCATCTGGAAATGAGCGAGTTCAATCGCGACCTGCCAGATGTCGTGAAGCGGGCGGCGGACGCAGGGGTGGGCTGTATCATCACTGTCGGCACAACCCTGAACGACTGCCGGAAAGCCCTTTCCATCGCCGCCCGGTACGAACCGGTCTATGTGGTAATCGGCGTTCATCCCCATGAGGTGAAGGCCATCGACGAAAAAACATACGACGCGCTCAGAATACTGGCCAAAAATGAAAAGGTCGTGGCTTTCGGAGAGACGGGACTCGACTTCTTCCGAAACCTCTCCCCCCGGGACGTGCAGATAAGGAGATTCGGCGAGCAGCTCGATCTCGCGGAGGAACTGGATCTTCCAGTCGTGATACACGACAGGGAAGCCCACACCGAAACCCTGAACATCCTCAAAAGATGGAAGGGGAAAAAAAGAGGTGTCATCCACTGCTTCTCAGGCGACCGGGCGATGGCGCGTGCATGTCTCGACATGGGCTTCTATATCTCGATTCCGGGACCCGTAACCTTCCCCAAATCGACAAGGCTCCGGGAGATAGTGAAGGACATTCCCCTCGAGAGACTTCTCCTCGAGACGGACTGCCCATATCTCACGCCGGAACCCCACCGGGGCAAGAGGAACGAACCCGCCTACGTCGTACACACTGCCCGCAAAATCGCGGAGGTCAAGGGCATCTCCCTAGACGAACTGGCGAACGCAACATCCCTGAACGCAAAGGAGCTCTTCCGCCTGCCGATAGAGATCGCTCGATAAATATGTCTTGATGAGCACGATGCATCATACCACGAACTTTTAATTCTGCTTTCTTTTATCTTGACAACAACCTCCTAAAAATCTAACGTCTACACAAGCAATACCTGCCGGTTTATCTTATTTCATAGAGTTATCCCGACCCACACCCTCTCAAGGGAGGCCGTATGTCATCAAAGGTGATTTACGAGCGTTTCCTCTGGTTCCACACCAGCGTTAAGGAAAAAAAATATCCCAATACGAGGCACCTCGCCGAGAAATTCGAAATCTCCCGCAAAACGGCCCAGCGCGATATTGAATTCATGCAAGACAGACTCCGGGCACCGCTCCGCTATGTTTCACAACACAGAGGATTCACATACGATGACGACGCCTACGAACTTCCAGGTTTTTGGCTCAGCGAGGCGGAACTTACCTCTCTCCTTATCTCTTACCGTCTAGCGTCGGCCATCCCGGACAGCACACTGAAAAACTCTCTCAAATCCTTTCTCACTCAAATCCTCTCCAGAAGCTCGCGTCCGGAAGCAATCTCCATCTTTGATCTGAGTGAAAAAGTGTCGGTCAAAAACGTAGAGTACTCGCGGACTGCTGAAAAAGTTTTCCAGGTAATATTAGAGGCCCTTCTATATGGACGGACCATAGAGATCGACTACCGCTCACCTCACACCGGTAAAACCACCAGAAGAGACATCCGTCCCCTCCATCTGCTTCAATACATGGGCACGTGGCACATCATAGCTCACTGCGCACTGAAAAACGAAATACGCGATTTCGTCCTCTCCAGAATCCAGTCCGTCAAACCATCCTCGGCAGAAATCACATCACATAAATCAGCGGCATCGATAAAGGAATACATCAGAAAATATTTTGGCATCATGAACAGTGCCGAAACCTTCGAAGTCTGCCTGCAATTCTCTCACGATGTCGCATCCTGGGTCTCAGAACAGGTCTGGCATCCGGCACAGCAGATGCGCTGGGAAAAAGATAAAACCCTCTGTCTCACATTCCCCGCGGCCGACTTCCGGGAAGTGAAGCGAGAGATCCTGAAATACGGATCAAAGGTCGAAGTCTTATCTCCGGAAAAACTTAGACAAGAAGTGAAACAAGAGATCAAAAAAATGGGAAAAATTTACCGGTAGGACACGCCCTGGGGGAGGAGATAAAGTATATGTATATTAAGTTATTTTAGCCCTTTGCTTCTCTCAAGATAAAATCTGGTTGCGACCTAGGTGCCAAGAAATCCAATTAATTTTTTTCTACAGTCATCCAAGCGGAAAAGGGAATCAAGAGGATCTAATAACAAGACACACTTCGTTCTTTTTGAAAGAGGAATAAATATTGGATCATTATTTTGCTCACAGTAAAAATAAGGCTAATAAGAAACATCGGCTCGCAGACCATTTAGAATCGGTTGGTAAACTTGTGCGCTGCTTTACCGAGGGAGTACCTTGGATTGACGAGGCGATTCTTGCTGGACAATTGCATGATCTGGGCAAATACGGCGACCTGTTTCAATTAAGATTGCAAGGAAAAGCACAAGGCGTTGATCATTGGTCTGCCGGTGCATGGACAGCCATAAAAGATCACCGAGCTATAGCTGCCGCAATGGCCATTGATGGCCACCATATAGGCTTGCAGTATTTGAACAAAGAGAATCTAAAGGCGCTTGATCCTAAGAAGCTTTCCTTAAACCATCCGCTACAACTCAGAGTGAGCGAAAACGACATCTCAGTTTTAAAATCGCGCTTAGAGTCCGACGGCATTGTAACCCAGTCGCAGGATGATGCCAAGCGCATTTACAGCCTTGATAGCGGCATTGGTCGGATGCTCGACATCCGTATGCTGTTTTCTGCCCTTGTGGATGCAGACTTTCTCGATACCGAGGCGCATTTCAACGGCGATGAAAAAGGAAAATGTTATCGAGAATCAGGCCCTGCATTAAAGGCAAAGCAAGCGCTTGAAATCGTCCTTGCCCATATTGAAGATGTTAGGCAGGAAACGAAAGCTTCAGCAAATGTGTTTGAGGTTCGTAATTCATTGCTTACAGATTGTCTTACTTCTGCTAAGGCCAGAACCGGATTATTTACTATCACTGCGCCTACCGGAAGTGGCAAGACACTTGCCATGCTCGCTTTTGCTCTTAAGCATGCTCTCGAAAACAATCTGCGACGAGTAGTAATGGTGATACCTTATCTCTCTATCATCGAACAGACCGCTGCCATTTATCGAAGCATACTGGCGCCAAAATTTGGTGAAAACTATGTGCTTGAGCACCATTCTCTAGCCAGACTCGGCGCCGAGACGGATAAGAACGTTTACGATAACGAGGGAGAAATCGGCGAGAAATCAAACGCTGAACGTCAGAGAAGGCTTCTCTCTGAGAATTGGGATGCTCCGATCATTTTGACCACGAGCGTGCAGATGCTTGAATCACTGTTTTCAAATCGCCCGTCAGCCTGCAGGAAATTGCACCGGCTCGCACAGTCGGTAATTCTCTTTGACGAGGTCCAAACGTTGCCTGCCGGACTCGCCGTGCCGACGCTGGCTGCACTCTCCCACCTTGCAGGCAATTACAACTCAACTGTTGTCTTCGCCACTGCAACACAGCCTGCCTTCGAACATCTGAATAACGCTATTAAGATGCATTGTGAGGGCGGTTGGCGACCATCCGAAATAGTCTCTGAACCTGCCTCCATCTTCAAACGGCTTAGTCGTGTTAAAGTAGAATGGGGAGATCCTGACAACGGCATTGGCTGGGCTGAACTCGCAAAAAAAATAAATCAAAATAGACATGTTTTATGCGTTGTAAACCTCAAGCGACATGCCCAAAGGTTGTGGGAATGTCTCGACGAAAAAGCATTTCATCTCTCCACGAATATGTGCCCGGCGCACAGAATAGAAGTTCTTAATACTGTGAAGGAATCTTTGAATTCTCTATACGCCGGAAAGGAAGCCTCGCAACCCGTCCGTCTTGTAGCAACTCAATGCGTTGAAGCTGGCGTAGATGTAGACTTCCCGGTAGTTTATCGCGTTTATGCGCCGCTTGACTCGATAATTCAAGCAGCAGGTCGTTGCAACCGGGAAGGAAGGCAAAATCGTGTAGGCCAGGTTCATGTATTTCAGCCCCTCATTGAACATAATGAAAGAGAGTTTCCTGACCACGGTTATAATCAGGCAGCGCAGATTACAAAAATGTTGTTCAGGCGGGATGGCGGGGGAAATATGTGCATAGACGATCCCGATTTCATCAAAAAATACTATCGAACACTCTATGACATTTCAAAGCCTGACATGTCAAAGCCGACAAAGGAACTTATCGATTTTGTGAAGGCGGGAAGTTTCCCCGATGTAGCGCGACAATATCGCCTGATTAAACAGGATGCCATAAATGTACTTGTGCCGTATGCACCTATGATGAAGGAATTTGAACGCCTGTGCAACGAAGCGGACAAAATAGGACTGACGACCGCATGGATAAGGAACGCTCGTTTGCTGGCCATCAGTTTGTATCGGCCAAAACCTGACGACATGGTATGGGATTCTCTCATTCCTGTGAAAACGGGAGAGCGGAAAATCCGGGGTGAAGGCGATTGGTTCATTTATGCCGTGAAGGAACACTATCATCCCCAATTGGGGCTTGTGCCTTCCGGCACGCTTAACGTTTGGATTGGGTGAGACAAGAGGAGGTTTGTTATGAGAGGTAAAACACATTGCCTGGAGGTCTGGGGAGATTTCGCCTGCTTCACAAGACCTGAGATGAAGGTCGAGCGGTTCAGCTATCCCGTCATTACGCCGTCTGCAGCTCGCGGAATATTCGACGCTATCTACTGGAAAAGGTCTTACGGTTTTTACTGGCAGATCGAGAAGGTCGAAATACTGAAACCGCCGCGGTATATTGCGCTGAGACGGAATGAAGTAAAAGACAAGGCGCCGCCTGAAAGTACAATTATTGCCTGGATGGAAGGTAAGCGAGAAATCGAACCATTGTGGGCTGACGGGGACCGCGATCTGCTCGGCACTGACCAGAAAGGCAGGACACAGCGACAGACCATGGCGCTAAAAGACGTGCATTACCGTTTATACGCCCATATGGCTTTTCGTAACGGAGTAAATAATGCGGGAACGCACGACGCACAGTTTGAGCGACGAGCAAAACACGGTAAATGTTTCTATCAGCCATTCTTTGGGTGTCGAGAGTTTACGGCATTTTTTCAACATTTTGAAACTGTTGATGAGGGGAAAAGAGCCTTTCCGCTGGATATGAATTTGGGCTGGATGCTTTTCGATGTATTTGATCTTAGTTGCACAAATGACGAGTTTGCCCCTCCTCGCATAAGTGTTTTTCACGCACGCATTATTCGGGGCATTATGCTCGTGCCGAAATATGGTGATCCCACGGTTAAGAAGGCAGAGGAGGTGTTCCATGCTTGATGCACTTTTGAAGGTGGCTGGTCGTACTGAGCCTGGCTTTAGCCGAAAGATCATAAAATGGGCAATTACTTGTACAGCAAATGGACAATTCACAGGTGTCATTCCTCTTGCAGAAACAAGAGGCCGAGAATATCAGTATTGTCCTAATCTCAATCAACCTGAGCTTGTTGCCGGTGGAGAGAAACGATCACATTTTCTCGCAGAAGGACTGCGTACGATAGCGCTTTATTGGGAGGACGGCAAAAAGCAGAAAAATCAAGAAAAGTATCGCGGCAAACACAAGTATTTCTGTGGATTGTTGGAATCCGCTTCGCAGGATGCACCGTATTTGAAAGCAGCGGCGAAGATGTTGAAAGATGAGGAAGCGATTATCGTTATCCATGCTGATCTGAAACGCCAAAAGGCAAAGCCAACTGAAAACGCTACCGTCATGGTCGACGGCATCAATCCTCTTGAACGTGATGATTGGAAAGAATGGTGGCGAAAATTTCGCCTGACACTCTATACCCCAAAGAAAACGACTGTGAAAATGCGCTGTTTTGCCACCGGAGAACTTGTTGAACCGCTTATGACACACCCTAAAATCAAGGGATTGGCAGGAGTAGGGGGACTTGGAACAGGGGATGTTTTAATAGGATTTGACAAGGACGCTTCACAATCATATGGACTCGAACAGTCGGCCAATGCCGCCGTGTCCGAAGATGCCGCAACAGCATATGCTGAAACTTTAAGCGGCCTACTCCGTGACAAAGGCATAAAACTTGGTGGCGCCATGGTTACCTACTGGTTTTTAGGCTCTATTCCCGATGAGGATGATCCTTTTTCGTGGCTTACAGAACCACCAGACCAAATAAGCGCTGTCGCAGAACTCAAGGCCAACCAGCTATTGAAGGCAATTAAGGAAGGGCGAAGGCCTGACCTTGCTGGAAACCGTTATATAGCTTTGGTATTATCAGGAGCAGCGGGACGGGTCATGGTGCGCGAGATCATGGAAGGCGCATTTGAAAGTCTTGTAGCCAACATTGAAAAATGGTTTTCTGACCTTGCTATTGTATCTCGTGAAGGAAATCGGTCTTCGCCTTTCCCAAAATTCTCTTCTGTTGCCGAGGATAATGTGCCTCCGCCACTGATATCATCTCTTTGGCGCGCTGCCTTAACTGGCGGCATGATTCCGACCTCAGCCATGAGCCGTACGCTTATGCGTATAAGGGCGGATTTTGTAGCCGACCGTTCGCCGCTTGAGATCAGATTTTCAATAATAAAAGCATATTTGAAAAGGAAAGGAGATCAAAATATGGAAGCTTATCTGAATAAGGAACATCCCCACCCTGCTTATCATTGTGGAAGATTGCTTGCTGTGCTCGCTCGTTTACAGCGCACTGCACTCGGTGACGTGGGGTCAGGCGTTGTACAACGTTATTATGCAGCGGCAAGCCAGACACCGGGTCTTATACTAGGTAAACTTACGACAAATGCGAAAAATCACCTTGGTAAGCTCGAAGGTGGTCTTGCGTGGTGGTACGAGAATCTTATCGCAGAAGTAATAAGTAGAATTAGAAACGATGTGCCACGAACTTTGACTCTTGAGGAACAGAGTCTGTTCGCACTTGGTTACTATCAACAACTCGCGGCATTGAAAGCTGGCAAGGGCGATAAATTAGAAAACATTACGGATAATAACAAAGAATAAGGAGGGAATAAGATGAGCATTCAAAATCGTTATGAATTCCTTTATCTTTTCGATTGTGAAAACGGCAACCCAAACGGCGACCCAGATGCCGGCAACGCTCCTCGCATTGACCCGGAAGATATGCGCGGCATTGTTTCGGATGTGGCTTTAAAACGCAGGGTTAGAAACTATGTCCAGACAGCGCGAGGAAACACTTCACCTAATGCGATTTTTGTTGAACATGCGACAAACCTGAATCGTCCAATCGTTAAAGCTCATGAAGAAACCGGTGGCATACCAGAAAAGGGGGCCTCAAAAAGCAAGGTAAAAAAGGCGCGAAAATGGATGTGTAAGACTTTTTATGATGTACGAACTTTCGGTGCAGTAATGAGCACCGGTCCAAACGCCGGACAAGTCCGAGGCCCGGTGCAGTTTTCTTTTGCGCGCTCTATCGACTCTGTTCTACCACTAGACATTTCCATCACTCGCATGGCTGTAGCCGAAGATGTTAAAGGGGCAAAGTCATCAGAAGATTATTTGAAATGGGAAGAAGAACAACCAGAGGACAAGCTTCGCACAATGGGCCGTAAAAATTTGATTCCATATGGCCTATATGTTACCAAGGGATTCGTCAGCGCACATCTTTCTGATGATGAAAATGGGACAGGTTTTTCCGACGCTGATCTCGCACTTTTATGGGAAGCGCTGGCCAATATGTATGACCATGATCGGTCTGCAAGCAAGGGCTTCATGGCGCGTAGAGGCCTTTACGTCTTCAAACACGTTGGCACAGACACTAACGAAGAACAGCGGAAACGGCAGGCGATGCTAGGGTGCGCTCCGGCCCAGTCACTGCTTGACCTTGGTAAAGTGATAGATATTTATAAGGATGAAGAAGCTATGCGTATGGACAAGGAAACAGTGCCCAGGAAGTTTTCACACTATAAGGTGAAAATACATATAGATAAAATCCCTGCTGGCATTGAATTGTGGGAATGGGATGATAGTAAAGGCGGCTTAACCAAGGTGTAAAAGAATGTATGAAAGTAGTTCTATTGAGGATACGGCGCGTGAATTGATACCCATTTCCGCACTGAATCAGTATGAATATTGCCCCAGACGCTGTGCTCTCATTTTTATAGAACAAATCTGGGACGAAAACCTGTTCACCGCCGAGGGCCGTCTTTTGCACGCGCGGGTTCACGAGCAGGATGGGGAATCACGCGGGGATGTGCGGATCGAACGGGGCGTGCCGCTTAGATCTCTGCGCCTCGGCTTGATAGGAAAGGCCGATGTAGTCGAGTTTCACAAGGCCGGGAAAGGCAATTGCATCCCCTTCCCAGTGGAATACAAGCGTGGGAAACCAAAGATTGATGATAGCGATAAAGTGCAGCTCTGCGCCCAGGCGATGTGTCTGGAGGAGATGCTGGGAATATCTATTCCCGCAGGCGCAATCTTCTATGGGCGGACGCGCCGAAGACTCGACGTCAAATTCGATGAGGAGTTACGTAAAGAGACTGAGGAAGCTACAAAGAGAACGCATGCCCTGATTGAAGCAGGAATTACGCCAAAGCCTGTTTATTCGAAGCGATGTACAAGCTGTTCCATCATTGCCGAGTGCCTCCCGAAAACCATCCAGAATAAGCGTTCGGTGAAAAATTATCTGGCAAGACAAATATGTGAACCATGAAGAAGCATTTGAATACCCTTTTTGTCACAACCCAGGGTGCTTACCTTGCAAAGGAAAGTGAGACTGTCGCCGTAAAAGTGGAAAACGAAGTCCGCCTGCGCATCCCCATCCATACCATAGGTGGAATCGTGTGCTTCGGGCAGGTATCTTGCAGTCCTTATCTGATGGGGTTCTGTGGGGAAAACGGTGTGACAATCAGCTTTCTGACCGAGCGGGGACGATTTCTGGCGCGCGTCCAGGGACCGGTGTCAGGCAACGTTCTTCTTAGGAGAGAACAGTATCGAAAAGCTGACGATCCGGAATTCTCAGCAGTTATGGCTAAGGCCGTTCTCACGGGAAAGCTTGTCAATTCCCGAACAGTCATCCAGCGCGCGCTTAGGGACCATGGCTCGAAGATCGATGATGACAGTCTTCGTCGCACTGCAGTTTATCTCAGTCGCTGCCTCGAAGCCCTTGACCGGACTATCAATCTGGATACGGTGCGTGGAATCGAAGGCGATGCAGCCCATAGTTATTTCAGCGTCTTTGATCATTTCATAGTGGCACAGAAAGAGGATTTCATTTTTTCCGATAGGAACCGCCGTCCGCCAATGGATAACGTAAATTGTCTACTGTCTTTCATTTATACGCTGCTTGTTCATGACATCCGTTCCGGACTGGAATCTGTCGGACTGGATCCGGCGGTGGGATTCCTGCATCGGGATCGCCCTGGCAGGCCGGGTCTCGCCCTTGATTTAATGGAAGAGTTCAGACCCTTTCTGGCCGACCGACTTGTACTTTCGCTTATCAATCTTCGGCGTGTCAACGCCCGGGGTTTTGACAAGGCAGAGTCAGGTGCCGTTTTTATGGATGACGATACTCGAAAAACCGTTCTCGTCGCCTATCAGGAAAGAAAACAGGAAGAGATCTTTCATCCCTTCATCGATGAAAAAATTACTATAGGCATGTTATTCCATATCCAGGCGCTGCTTCTAGCGCGATACCTTCGAGGAGACCTAGATGGTTATCCTCCATTCATCTGGAAATAGATAGGCACAATGTTTATTCTTGTCAGCTACGATGTCGCAACCAACGACGAAAAGGGCGCAAGACGACTGCGCCGGGTAGCAAAGACCTGCCAAAATTACGGCCAGCGCGTTCAATATTCCGTGTTTGAGTGCATAGTCGACCCGGCGCAATGGACCATGTTCCGCGATCGCCTGATCAAAGAGATTGACGAGGAGAAAGACAGCCTGCGGTTCTACTTTCTGGGGTCGAACTGGCGCCGGCGAGTTGAACATGTTGGTGCGAAAAAGGCGATGGATCAGGAGGGTCCCATTATTGTCTAAGCATGTCCGCGAACCCCCAACGAACATGATTTTTCGGGGATCTTCGCGAAGAGTTAAAGAACTGATTTAGAGTGTTTTTTCATCAGCTCTTTAAAAACTGAATATTGGTTCAGCAAATAAACGGTGCGATTCGCGCAATGTATGATATTTCGAATTAAATTACGAAGAATTGCAATTAAGCAGTCGCGCCCCACGTGGGCGCGTGGATTGAAACTCATAAAGAGCTCGCGGCTCTCATCCAGGGCCGCGTCGCGCCCCACGTGGGCGCGTGGATTGAAACATTTTATGGGTGCATGTATCGATCCCATACGGTGTCGCGCCCCACGTGGGCGCGTGGATTGAAACGTTTGACAGATCGCGGCTCTCGGCGGACCAGTTATGTCGCGCCCCACGTGGGCGCGTGGATTGAAACTTAAAATATTCGTTGCCGATGGCCTTGAAGAGCTTGTCGCGCCCCACGTGGGCGCGTGGATTGAAACTGTATCTTCCGGAGGATATCGACGGCCTCCTGTGTCGCGCCCCACGTGGGCGCGTGGATTGAAACGGCGAATTGTTGCGCTTTCATGGGAATTGGTTTACGTGTCGCGCCCCACGTGGGCGCGTGGATTGAAACAGTATTTACGCCTTCGATTACGATTTCGGTAAAAGTCGCGCCCCACGTGGGCGCGTGGATTGAAACTTTTCATGAGGGCGCCCCATTTGGGATCCAACGGGTCGCGCCCCACGTGGGCGCGTGGATTGAAACGAGGGCGGGGCTTACGACTCCGATCTCGCCTTTCGTCGCGCCCCACGTGGGCGCGTGGATTGAAACTTAATAAGGCAGGTCAATGGAAACATCAGCGCCGGGTCGCGCCCCACGTGGGCGCGTGGATTGAAACAAGAAATACAACATAGCTTCCCTCCCAGTGGACATCGTCGCGCCCCACGTGGGCGCGTGGATTGAAACCATTGCCTCGTTTATGATCCTGACTCGCCGGCGCGTGTCGCGCCCCACGTGGGCGCGTGGATTGAAACGGAGTCTATCAGAATATTGAATTCCGAGATGCGGGGTCGCGCCCCACGTGGGCGCGTGGATTGAAACTAAAAAGATTCGCCGCGGCTCTCTCAAAGATGCCGTCGCGCCCCACGTGGGCGCGTGGATTGAAACCCTTGCGATAATTGCAGGCAATTTCATCGGGAAGATGTCGCGCCCCACGTGGGCGCGTGGATTGAAACTCTACTAAGCCATTGAGGGGATGGAAGAGATGCCGTCGCGCCCCACGTGGGCGCGTGGATTGAAACTCTACTAAGCCATTGCTGGCTGGATGGAAAATCCTGTCGCGCCCCACGTGGGCGCGTGGATTGAAACCGCGATGAATACGGACGGCGGACACACCTATGCTGTCGCGCCCCACGTGGGCGCGTGGATTGAAACTCATACTTCAATGTCCCACGGAACATCCGAAATTCGTCGCGCCCCACGTGGGCGCGTGGATTGAAAAAAGTTATGCAATGTAAGTAAGAACGTCCCCTGTATCTTTTTCTTTGCCGGATCCTTTGCCGCTTTCTTCTTCTGCGCTTTCAGAGGAAGCCCAGGGCAAGGCAGATCACCCTCCGTCACGACACTTGACATCTCGCNCTGNTTCCGGGTATTTATAATTACACGTCCTGAGGAGCGTATCCCATGAAAGACATGTTTTCCATCGAAGAAGTCCAGAAGCTCGAGGAGCAGCTGGCCCTCCGGAGCGCCCTCCAGAATATAACCAACCGTATCAATGCCGCCCGCGACATCAATCAGATCCTCGTAGAACTGAAAGATGAGATCCTTGGCCTCTTCAATGCCGAGGCAGTCACCATATACGTAACGGATACTCAGAAAAACGAGATTTACTCTCTCGTCATGGCGGGAACGACCGTGAAGGAAATCCGCGTCCCAATCAGTCCCAAGAGCATCGCGGGATATGTGGCCTACAAGCGGGTCTCCGTCAACATCGCCAACGCTTATGACAAGAAAGAGCTGAAAAAGATAGACAGAGAGCTGGCCTTCAACGATACCTGGGACAAGCAGACCGGTTTCCGGACTACGCAGGTAATGGCGGTGCCGATTCTTTACGAGGACAATCTCCTCGGCGTCGTTCAGATCATCAATCAGAAAGACGGCTTCATGTTCACAGAAGAGGAGACCAGCTTCCTCGAGGAAATAGCATACGTCCTGGGGATCGCCTTTCACAACCAGCAGCGGATGGGCGGGCGCAAGAGAACCAAGTTCGACTACTTGCTCACCCAGGGACTTATCAAGGAATCCGACCTCGACATTGCGAGGGAAGAGGCNAAGAAAACGCGCCAGACGATCGAAGATTACCTTATCACGACGATGAAAATATCGAAGGATGAGATAGGCAAATCCTTCGCCGAGTTTTACAACTGCAAGTATGTAAAATTCAATCCCAATCAGCTCGTCGTCGAAAGCCCTGTCAAAAACCTGAGACCCGAATTTCTCCAGCGCGAACTCTGGGTGCCTCTGGAAAAAGTCGACGGGAAAATCCGGGTGCTTGTCGATAATCCGGGCGACATTCTCAAGCGAGATACAATCGAGAACCTCCTCAAGACAAAGAAAGTCATCTACGACGTGGCACTGAAGGAGGACATTCTCAAATTCATTAACGCCATGTACCAGCAGCCGGGAGCTGCGGAGCAGTCCATAGGCGATCTTCTCGGGAAGCTCGATGTAGAAGAGGTCGTGGAAGAGGAGGAAGAGGGCGATCTCGTTTCCGAATCGGACAGCGTCATCATGCAGCTGGTGAACAAAATCATCAACGACGCCTATATGATGAGGTCATCGGACATTCACATCGAGCCAAACCCAATCGACAAGCAGGTGGACATCCGGTTCAGGATCGACGGGGACTGCACCCCTTATCAGTCCGTCCCATACAGTTACCGGTCGGCCATCGTTTCAAGGCTGAAGATCATGTCCAATCTGGACATCACCGTGAGGAGAATCCCGCAGGACGGCAAGATAAAGTTCCGGCGGCCCAAGGGCGAAGAGATCGAGCTTCGCGTGGCGACCATCCCGACCCAGGGAAACGTGGAGGACGTGGTGATGCGCATTCTGGCCAAGGGAGACACCCTGCCCCTCGAGGCCATGGGGATGTCGAAAAGAAATTATGAAGAGATGCTCAAAATCCTCGCCAAACCCTACGGGATGATTCTCGTCGTGGGACCCACTGGATCCGGAAAGACGACGACCCTCCATGCGGCTCTGAGACACATAAACACTCCGGACCGGAAGATCTGGACGGCGGAGGATCCCGTGGAAATCACTCAGCGCGGGCTGCGTCAGGTTCAGGTCAATCCAAAGATCGGTTTCGATTTCGCCACGGCCATGCGCGCTTTTCTCCGGGCGGACCCGGACGTCATCATGGTGGGCGAGATGCGCGATTTCGAGACCGCCAAGACCGGTGTCGAGGCCTCCCTCACGGGGCACCTCGTTTTCAGCACTCTGCACACCAACAGCGCACCGGAGACCATCGTCAGGCTTCTCGACATGGGGATCGACCCCCTGAATTTCGCAGATGCCCTTCTCGGCATCCTGGCCCAGCGGCTTGTCCGAACCCTCTGCAAGAACTGCAAGGAACCCTATCATCCTACACCCGAAGAATATGACAACATCGTCGAAAGTTACGGGAGAGAGGCCTTCCTCAAGCTGAATTACCCCTACACCGACGATCTCACCCTTTACAGCCCCAGAGGCTGCGAGCAGTGCAACCAAACGGGATACAAGGGCCGGATGGGAATCCACGAACTCCTCATCGGGACTGATCCCATCAAGAGAGCCATTCAAAAACACGAGACGGTCGAGGTTCTGAGGGAAATCGCCATGTCGGAGGGAATGACGACGCTGCTCCAGGACGGAATCATGAAATCCCTCCAGGGTGTGACGGACTTCAAGCAGGTCTATCGAGTCTGCATCAAATAAGTTACCAGGAGCGGCCCATTTTCGTCAGCAGCGCCCTCGCCTTCTGGTTTCCCAGTTTTGCGGCGGCCTTCATGTCACCGATCGCCCTGTCGTTCTGTCCCAGTTCTCCGTAGGCGAATCCTCGCTGCAGATAGGCCTCCGAATCCCCCGGGTTCAGTTCAATGGCTTTCGTAAACTCGGCAACGGCCTCCTGAAAATTTCCTTTTTCAAAGAGTGCGCTTCCCCGGCTTCTGTGATCAGATCCTGTATCGGTTACCGTTTTCGCCGTTACCGTCGGAGGCTGTTTTTTTTCGGGCTTCTCCTCCCCTTCAGAGGGTTCATAGAAGGCCTTGAGATGCACCAGTTTCGGATCAAGTTCCACCGCTCTGATGTAGTCCGCCCGTGCTTCCTCGTTGCGGTTCAGTTTGCCGAAGGCGACACCGCGGCTCACATAGGCCATGGCATAGCGGGGATCCACTTCAATCGCACGGGTATAATCCGCAATAGCCTCTTCGATCTTCCCCATTTTCAGATATGAGGCGCCCCGGCTTATATAAGCCCCGGGCTCTTCCGGGATAAGTTCGATGGCCTTGTCGTAATCGGCAACGGCCTCCTCGTATTTCCCCAGCTGATGGAAAATCGCGCCGCGGCTGATATGTGCCTCCGCATACTTGTACATCAGTTCCCTGGCCGTATCGTAACTCTCTGCCTTCTGCTCCTCTTTCCCCAGCTCCTCGTAAACGACTCCCGCACTGTAATAATCCTCGGCGAATTCAGGATTGAGTTCAATGGCCCGGTTGTAATCCGCCATTGCCCTGTCGTGATCTCCGAGAGCCTGATAGGCATCGGCCCTTCTGCTGTAAAATTCCGCTTCCTCCGGATTGAGTTCTATTGCCCTGTCGTAATCGGCCAGTGCCTCCCGGTATTTCCCCGCAGCGGCACGGCAGTCCCCGCGGTGCCTGTAGTGCTCCGCCCTCTGCGGTTCGAGCTCCAGGGCCTTCGTGAAATCAGCCTCCGCCTCGCCTTGGCGGCCCTCAGCCGCAAGAGCGATCCCGCGCTGTGCGTAAACGAAAGCATCAGCCGGAGCGAGTTCTAAAGCCTTCGTGAAATCTGAAACGGCCTCCTCCCGGCGGCCCGCTGCCGCAAGAGCGATCCCGCGCTGTTTGTAAACCGACGCATCGCCGGGACTGAGCTCAACCGCCTTCGCAAAGTCGGCGATGGCCTCATCGTGACGCCCGGACTCGACCAGAACCATCCCGCGCTGTTTGTACGCCTGAGTATCCTCCGGCGCAAGCTCTATGGCCTTCGTGAAATCCGCCTCCGCCTCCTCCCGGCGGCCCGCTGCCGCAAGAGCGATCCCGCGCTGTGCGTAAACCGACGCATCGCCGGGACTGAGCTCAACCGCCTTCGCAAAGTCGGCCGCCGCCTGCTCATTATCGCCAAGCCGCCGATAAAACAGGCCGCGTCGGAGGAAGGCTGTCGCGTTGTCCGTGTGGAGTTCGATGGCCTTTGTGTAATCCCTGAATTCCTCCTCCGAGGAACCCATTTCGCCGTAAATGATGCCCCGCTTGATATAAATGGAAGGCTCCGAAGGGCTGAGTTCGATTGCCCTCGTGTAGTCGGCGAGGGCTTCCGGATATTTTTTCAGAGCGCTGTACGCATCTCCCCGTGCCTGAAATATTTTCTGATCCGTGGAACCGAGCTCGATTGCCTTCGTGAAATCTGAAACGGCCTCCTCCCACTTACCTGAAAGGATGTATATCCTGCCCCGTCCCGCATAGACCGAAGCGTCGTCGGGTTTTATCTCTATCGCCTTCGTGAAATCCGCCTCCGCCTCCTCCCGGCGGCCCGCTGCTTCATGAATGTCACCGCGATACTGATACACCACGGCCAGTTTCGGGTTTTTCTCGAGGGCATTTGTATAATCATCAAGTGCCCTGTCTTCATCTCCAAGTCTGCCGAAGATCATGCCCCGGCTTAGATAGGCCATTGCATAATGTGGGGCAAGCTCGATGGCCCGATTGAAATCCCGCAGGGCTAGTTCGTAACTCTCCGTCTTCCCGTAAGCGATGCCCCGGCTTATATAAGCGCCGGCATCTTCCGGAATAAGTTCGATGGCCCTCGTGAAATCACGGATGGCCTTCTCGTAATTTTCGACCTTCGTCTGAACAACTCCGCGGCTGATGTAGGCCTCCGCATACCGGTAGTTCATTTCTACGGTCCGCTCCTCCTCTGTACCTCCCGCTTCACCTCGAGATGTATCGGGTGTGTAGTACTCGTCGGCGTAGCGGGGATCAAGCTCGATCGCTTTCGCGAAATCCCGGGCGGCGAGGTCGCTCTTTCCCATGCTCCGATAAGCGTTTCCCCTGTGAATGTAAGCCTCGGCATATCCTGGATCAAGCTGGATCGCCCAGTCGAAATCCTTCATGGCCGCCGCTTCATCTTCGCGGACAATCAGGAAGGCCCCCCTGTCGGCGTAAGCCGCCGCGTATGCGGGATTCAGATCGATGGCCTTTCGGATATCCCTCATGGCGCTTTCGGGATCGTTCAGCTGCCAGAAGGTTCGGGCGCGATGCCGGTATGCTTCCGCATCCGCCTGCTGACCCGAGAGAACCAGATTGAAATCTTCGAGCGCATTTTCGTAGCGGCCCAGTGCAGTAAAACAGATTCCCCGGCTCCTGTACACCCGCATGTCGCCGGGATTGATCTCGATGGCACGTTCGTAATCCTTAAGGGCCCCATCGTAATCCTCAGCCTGTCTGCGGGCGTCTCCACGATGGACGTAAATTTCCCCGTCCTGAGGATTCAGCTCAAGTGCGCGATTGAAATCCTCCAGAGCCTTCTCCGGATTTCCTCCCGCCGCGAAGAAGATACCCCTGCGCTTGAGCGCCTCTGCATCATCGGGATTGATCTCGATGGCCCGATTGTAATCGCCGATCTCGAGGTCCTGAGATCCGGTTTCTCCATAGGCGACACCTCGATACAGGAAGGCCTCGCCGTCGCGGGGATTGAGTTCAATCGCCCTGGTGCAGTCTTCAATAGCCTGTTCATAGCGCTTTTGCCTTACCTGTGCCATGCCGCGGTTACGCCAGGCCTCGCCGTCTCCGGGATTAAGCTCTATCGCCTTCGTGAAATCAGCCGCCGCCTTCGCCCAGTCGCCCATGCGCCCGTGTGCCATGCCGCGGTGACGCCAAGCCTCGCCGTCCCCGGGATT
>Ga0067045_1027499_pt1 | contig 109305 bp, 86 predicted proteins | sample TerdegcTABiofilm_FD_59184 | JGI IMG/M metagenome (GOLD analysis project Ga0067045, IMG submission 59184) | Combined Assembly of (Gp0054472, Gp0054536) Wastewater bioreactor microbial communities from Singapore -Terephthalate degrading...
GTCTGGCCGATATCTTCCACGATGTGGGTGGAGAGCAGCACCACCCGGTCGGCGGCCAGTCCCACCAGCAGGTTGCGGAAGCGGATGCGCTCCTCCGGGTCCAGCCCGGCGGTCGGCTCATCCACGATCAGGAGGCGCGGATTGTTGACAAGCGCCTGAGCGATCCCCACGCGCCGTTTCATCCCGCCGGAGAACCCCTTGAGCTTACGGTCAGCGACCTCGGTCAGCCCCACCAGGTCCAACATCTCGGCCACCCGGCGGCGCCGCTCGGCCGCGTCGGCCATCCCTTTCAGGATCGCCATGTAGTCCACAAACTGGCGCGCGGTCAGGTCTGGGTAGAGGCCGAGCTCCTGCGGCAGGTAGCCGAGCATGGACTTGATGGCGACCCGGCCGGCCTCGGTGGTGACGTCATAGCCGCCAATCTTCACCTGCCCGCCGGTTGGATTGACGATGCCCGCCAGGATGCGCATCAACGTCGTCTTGCCCGCGCCGTTGGGCCCCAGCAGGCCGAACATCCCTGCGCCCAGTTCCAACGTGATCCCATTCAAAGCGTGGACGGCCTTCGCGCCCCGGCCGTAGGTCTTGGTTAAAGCGTGAATTTCAATCATTTGATGCTCCTCTGAAAATGGTCTATGGTCACAGATAACGCTCCTGCCGGCGGAAGAGCGCCCAGGCCAGCAACAGGAGCGCCAGAGTCAGGCCGGCCAGGAGGGCCTGATTGGTGGGCAGGTCAGGATGGCCGGGCCGGTAAGCCCCCAGGAACAAAAAGAGGTGCCGCCGCCACGGGGTAACTAAAAACCAGCCGTGGAGAATCGTCTGCACGATCCAGATCGCGCCAACGAGCAACGCGCCGGCAATACTTTGCGCCAGAAGGAAAGAGAAAGCCGTGGCGACCGCGATCAGGCCCAGCGTCGGGATCAGCCAGGCCAGCTGGCGCACGGCAAGATTGCCCAGAAACGCCAGGTCCATCCCCAAGAACGCCATCGCGCCCTGGTAAGCCAGGGCCAGCAGTGCCTGCGAGACCACCGTTACCCCCAACCGTTCGGTCAACGTCAGCCAGGCGGGACGCGGCGCTGCCAGCAGCAATTCCAGCGCCCGGTCATCTAAGATAGCGTTGGCGGCCAGGATCCCGCTCACTAAGGGCAGCACAAAGCCCAGATAGGCGGTCACCACCTGGGTATCTGACGGGTCGCCGCGCACCATCCAGACGATCAGGACAAAGAGCGCCCACAGCGCGCCGGGCAAAACCCACTGGTCGGGGCGCAAGGCGGCCACAATGTAACGCAACGGCAATAACGGATATTTTTTCATCTTTCCGCCCTCATCCTTCCGCCTTCAAGCGCGGCGCGCCCGCCGGGCCAGCAACCGTTCCAGTGCTACCATCGCCAGCAGGATACAATCGGCCAGCAGCGCCAGATTGAGGACAGCTTCCAGAGCAGTATAGGTCGGGGCATCCACACCCACAGTGGTGTTGAAAAAGGCATTCATAGCATATTTGCCACAGGGGGTGAGCAGGGTGCCGGCAAGCGTGGGCAGGAAATCCGGGTTCAAGAAGTTGCCCCAGAACCAGTAACCGGTGAACAGGACCTGATAGATGCGCACGGGCATGATCAGCGGGCACCCCAGCGAAAAGATGGTGATGAAAGCGTAGGCCGGCACGTTAATCAGCAGAAAAGCGCCCAGGCCCATAGCGAACAGGGCCGGCGGCGCGCCGTACGCAACCAACAGACCGACCAGCAATATCACCAGCGCCAGCACCGGCGTCAGGATAGAGAAGAGCGTCCCGAAGTATTTGCCGAGGATATAGGTCCAGCGGTCCAGCGGGGTGCTCTGGAGCAGCTCAATCACCCCCAAGCGTTCATCGCGCTGCATCCGGTCGGCAGCTAAGATGCCCCCCACGACCGGCAGAAAGAGATTCAGCGTGAAGGCCCACTGGCCGACGTAGGCCCACCATTCCGCTGTGTTCAATGACGAAGCGGGATCCGCGTCCGTGCGCAACGAGCTGGCGAAGTAGAACAGGGCGAGTAAGGCAAAAACGATCCACATACCCGCGCGGCGGGTGGACATGCGATATTCATAACGAACCAGATGCCAAAGCATACTCATGAGCTTTCCTCCAGGAAACAGTCAAGCAGGTTTCAGTCAAGCAATCAGTATCAGTAAAGGTAGCGCAAGCTTCAGTTTGCAGTCCTGGTACAATTTAAACTTTGTCCATTTTCAATTTAAATTCTAAATTCCATGAGCAACGGGGCCGCACAGCTCAAATGGGTGGTTTGTCGTCCGTGGTCAGTGGTCTTTCCTACACCCAGCGGGGCAGCGAGCGCTCCATCCGGCCGGCCAGCCAGAGCGCAAGCGCCAGAAGCAGGCCAGCGAGTGCCAACAGCAGCAGCGGCGTTTCCCAGAACCGTTCGTAGAGCCGGAAAAAACCGGCCAGCGACGTCAGTGATACAAGTGGGCTCAAAGGCGTGGGCGTGGCAGTAGCCAGCCAGCGGACCAACCAGGCCCCGTAGGTCAGCGTGATGGCATTTTCGGTGCCAATCCAGAGCGAGAGCACGAGGGCCAGCGCTGAAAGGAATGCCATCGGACCCAACCAGCTCAGGATCAACGCTCCCAGCCCGGCCGGCGGGAGAAGTGGCATCAGGCCGAAGCTGGCGGCCAGCGCCAGGAGCAGGTCGTAGCCAAAGACGAGCGTGAGCCGCGCTAACAAAATTTGCCAGGGCGAGGTCGGGGTCGCCAGCGTCAGTTCCGCAGCCGCGTCGTGTTCCGGGCCATAGATGATTGAGAAGCTCGCTGCGGCCACCAGTGGCGCGAACGCCTGGATGAATTGGGTCGCGCCCGCCATGCGAGCCACACAGTAGCCCAACACAAAAACGAGCGCGGTGGCCGGCCAGAGCTCGCGACGCAGGAGCGGCGCTTGCGCCTGGAGCAGGGCCAGAGCCTGCCGGAGCCGGGCGGGCCGGTGCGCCCGGGTGGGGAGCCGGGCCAGGGCGCGCGCGGCCAGGTCGGGGGGCGCGCTGAGTGCCTGATCGGCCGCGACGATCTCGGTCGCCACAGCGCGCCAGAGCGCAACCTCGGCCCGACAGTCCGCACAGGTAGCAAGATGATGTTCTACGGCCTGGCGGTCGGCTGCGTTCAACCTTCCGGTGACGTAAAGCGGCAACCATTCAACCAGCTGCTCGTGCTCGTTCATCCGATAACCTCCACCGCGAACCCTTCCCGGCTCAGGATGCCTCGCAGGTGCGTTTTGGCGTAGTTCAGGCGGCTTTTGATCGTTCCCACCGGGCAACCACACACTTCGGCAGCCTCTTTCAGACTTAATCCCTGGTAAAAGATCAACTCCAACACGGCCCGGTGCTCCGGCGAGAGCTGCGCCAGCCCCACGCGCAGCCATTGCCGCTGCTCGCGCTGAGCAGTGACCTCGTCGGGAGCCGGCGTTTCCGCCGGCAGATCTGCTTCCTCATCCGGCGCTTCGGGCAGCGGGAGCGCGCCCCGCAGCGCGTTCAACGCCTTGTGGTGGACGATCCCCAACAGCCAGGTGAGCACGCGGCCTGTGCCCCGGAAGCGAGGCGCGCCCTGCCAGGCCGCCACCAGACTCTCCTGCACCACGTCTTCCGCCGTGGCCGGATCGCCGGTGAGCCGCAACGCATAGGCGTAGAGCCGCTGTCCGTAGGCGGCATAGAGCGCGTTCAACGCCTCGCCGTCGCCGGCGGCCACCCGCCGAATCAGGTCAACGTCGTGATTACCTGGCGTGAGCATCACGCGGTCATTCCACTCCAGTTCTACCGCCCCCATCACGTTCCCCTTATTTTACCCTCGCCCCCGGCAACGGCGAATTGCTGGCCGTTTTCATGGTTCTACAAGTATGTCACAGCCGGGGTACAAAAGGTTCAAAACGGACTTCGTCGCGGAGCGCCAGAAAGAATTGGAGCAGAAGCCACCTGGCGGCAGCCTGGCCGGGTGCTGGCGGAGCGCCACACCCGGCTCTTCCTGACCACGGTGGAGGGGGTATAAGCGTTCAGGGGCAGGGGGCTAAGGCGCAGCGCGCCGCTTCCAGCTGCGCCCGGACCGCCTCTGGCGCGGTGCCGCCGGTTACGGCGCGCGCGGCGACCGAGCGGCGGAAGTCCAGGACGGCGTAGAGGTCAGGGCCGAAAGCTGGATGGAGCGCCTGGTATTCGTGCAGCGGCAGCGCCGCCAGCGTCACGCCGAGCGCCTCGGCGCGCTTGACGGCCTGCCCGACTAAGGCGTGGCTCTCCCGGAACGGGACGCCCTGCCGGACCAGGTAATCGGCCAGATCGGTGGCGAGCAGTCCCACCTCCAACGCGGCGACCATTCTCTCAGGATGGACTTTGAGGGTGCGGATGACGCCGGTGGCGACAGGCAGCGCTAACGTCAGCGTTGCCACGGCGTCAAAGAGCGGCTCTTTATCCTCTTGCAGGTCTTTATCGTAAGCCGAGGGCAGCCCCTTGAGCACGGCCAGGAAACCGGTCAGGTGGCCGATCAGCCGCCCGGCCTTGCCCCGCAGCAGCTCCAGCGAGTCGGGGTTTTTCTTCTGCGGCATCAGGCTGGAGCCCGTGCTGTAAGCTTCATCCAATTCCACAAAGCCGAACTCACGGCTAGACCAGAGGATCAGGTTCTCGGCCAGCTGGCTCAGGTGGACCTGAAGCAGTGCCCCCCAGGCCAGGAACTCCACCACGTAATCGCGGTCGTCCACCGCGTCTATGCTGTTGGGTGCGACGCTCTGGAAGCCTAAGGCCGCGGCCAGCGCCTCCCGGTCAATGGGGAAAGGGTTGCCGGCCAGCGCGCCCGCGCCAAGCGGCAACACGGCCACGCGCGGCGTCAGGCCGGTCAGTCGCTCCCGGTCGCGCTGGAACTTCCAGAAGAAGGCGAGCAGCCAATGACTGAAGAGGATCGGCTGCGCCGGTTGGAGGTGGGTGTAGCCGGGCATGATAACCTCCAGGTGCGACTCAGCTTGCTCCACAAGCGCGGTTTGCAGCGCCACGAGCGCCGGTTGCAACGCGGCAATCTGTTCCAGCAGGTAGAGCCGGAGGTCGGTTGCCACCTGGTCGTTGCGCGAGCGCCCGGTGTGGAGCTTGCCTGCCACGGGACCAATGAGCTCGCCTAAGCGGCGCTCCACGGCGGTGTGGATGTCCTCATCGCCCGGCGCGAAGGGGAAGCTGCCGGCCTCAAACTCGGCGCGGACCTGCTCCAGCCCGGCGAGCAGCTGCGCGCGCTCGTCTTCGGTCAGCAGGCCGGCCTGGGCCAGTGCGCTGGCGTAGGCGCAGCTGCCCTGGATGTCGGCGGCGTAGAGCTGCCGGTCAAAGCCGATGGAATCGTTGAAGCGCCGCAGCAACGCAGCCGGCGCAGCGGTAAACCGGCCTCCCCATAGAGTCACTTTTCCCTCCTTCTTGCTAATCCTCTAAGGCGCTATCTGGCGTTGGTTGACCGCAGACCGCGGACCACAGACCACGGACCACCATTTTTTACCGGCCGGTGGGTTACAGGTTTGTCGTGAGGCGCTGGAGCGCCGTTTTAGCCGCGCGGAAGCGCCTCACTATGAACGCGCTGAAGTGCGTGGTCCAAATAGGGTCAATCGCGCTGGATCAGATCTGGCGGTGGCACCTCCTGGGCGAGCTGCTGATCCACCAGCGCTTTGACTTTGAGCGGCAGGCCGAAGAGGTTGATGAAGCCGGCGGCGTCGGCCTGATTGTAGACCACATCCTTGCCAAAGGTGGCGAAGTCCTCACGGTAGAGGCTGAACGGTGATTTGCGCCCGACGACGGTGCAGCTGCCCTTGTAGAGCTTGACGCGCACCGAGCCGGTAACCCGCTGTTGAGTCTGGGCTACAAAAGCATCCAACGCTTCCCGCAGGGGTGTGAACCAGAGGCCGTAGTAGACCAGCTCGGCGTACCGCTGCGCGACGACCAGCTTGTAGTGCAGCGTGTCGCGGTCTAAGCAGATGCTTTCCAGCCCCTGGTGGGCGGTGTAGAGGATGGTACCGCCGGGGGTCTCGTAGACGCCGCGCGATTTCATCCCCACCAGCCGGTTTTCCACCAAATCCACCCGCCCCACGCCGTGCGCGCCGCCGAGTTCGTTCAATTTGGTCAGCAGCGCCACCGGCCCCAGCGGTTCACCGTCAATCGCCACCGGCGTGCCCTGCTCAAAGTCCAGCGTCAGGTAGAGCGGCTGGTCGGGGGCCGCTTCCGGCGCGACGGTCAGCTGGAACATCGCCTCCTCTGGCTCGGCCCAGGGGTCTTCCAGGATGCCGCCCTCGTGCGAGAGATGCCAGAGGTTGCGGTCGCGGCTGTAGATGGATTTGGCCGTCACTTTGATGGGGATGCCGTGCGCCTGAGCGTAGGCGATAGCATCTTCGCGGGAGCGGATTTCCCATTCACGCCAGGGGGCGATCACTTGCAGGTGGGGGGCGAGCGCTTTGACGGTCAGCTCAAAGCGGACCTGGTCGTTGCCTTTGCCGGTGCAGCCGTGGGCGACGGCATCGGCCCCTTCCTGTACCGCGACCTGGGTCAGATATTTGGCCGTCACCGGGCGCGCAAAGGAGGTGCCCAGCAAGTAGAGATGCTCATAGATAGCGCCCGCCTGCATGGTGCGGAAGGCGTATTCGGTCAGGAACTCCTCGCGCAGGTCCATGATGTACGCTTTGCTGGCTCCGGTCGCCAGCGCCTTTTCCTCCAGGCCGACCAGCTCCTCGGCCCCCTGCCCGACGTCGGCGGTGAAGGTGATGACTTCGCAGCCGTAATGCTCCTTCAACCACGGCACGATGACCGAGGTATCCAGGCCGCCCGAATAAGCCAGCACGACTTTTTTGATGTTGCCTTTCATGGTGCCTCCTAAAAAATAATTGGGTTAAGGATGGATGCGGCGCTCAAGCGCCTTACTCCAAACTAAAAAAAGCCAGCCCCCACGTGGGGGGCTGGCTCTGGAACACGAATGAGATTTGGCCTATAGCTGAGCGCGCCGACCCAGTGGGACTGGCTCCGCTCCGGTACGACGGCTCTGGCTGGCAGTTAGAACGATCATGATGGCCTGGTTTCCCTTGACTTTTGACTTTTGACTTTTGACTTTTGACTTTACAAGAGTACCATAAAGTCTGGTTTTGTCAAAATGGAGCGGGTAAACGTGCGTCAGGCTGCTGTTTGCGCTCAACGCGAAGCGGGTGGTATTTCAATGGCGAGGCCTTGCGGCAACCGGACCTGCACCGTACAACCGCTGCCCGGCTGGCTTTCAATCCCGATTGTGCCCTCCAGGCTTTCAACCAGGGACTTAGCGATGGAGAGTCCCAGGCCAAACCCGGGGATGGTCGCATCCACAGGGCCACGATAGAAACGATCAAAGACATGTTCCAGGACCTCGGGGGCGATCCCCGGACCGTGATCACAAACCCGGAGGGCCACTTGCGATCCCACGGCTTCGGCTGTGATGGTGATGGTCCCCTGGGAATGTTTCAGCGCATTGTCCAGCAGGATCAGCAACACTTGCTTGAGGGCATCCCGGTCACCCAGCACGGTGACATCCGGGATCGCTTCGGCGATTTCACGCTGCTGATCCAGGTGCCGGGCCTGGCGACAAACCTCCGCCACCACCGGCGCGAGGGGAATGGGCTCTCGCGCTAAATTGTGGCCGGCATCGGCACGCGCCAGAATCAGCAAGTTGTTGACCAGGCGGATCAGGCGGTCACTTTCTTCAACCAGGTCGGTGAGAATATCGGTCTGCTCGTCAGCGGGCAGAGGAGGATCGCGGCGCAACAGCGCCAGGTTGCCGCGCACCGTCGTCAAGGGCGTGCGCAGCTCGTGGGAGACATCGGCCACAAAACGGCGTTGCAGGCTCAACGCTTGACTGACGCGCTGGTAGGCTTCTTGTAACTGGGAAAGCATGGTGTTAAAGGTGGTTGCCAGCTGGCCGATTTCATCGTTGGGGCCGGTGTAGTTCACGCGCCGGGTGAAGTCGCTCTCACGGCCAATGGCCTGCGCGGTCCGAGTGATGTGATGGATGGGGCGCAACGTGACCCCGGCCAGTACCCAACCGATGCCAAAAGCCGCCACGATGGTCAGCAAACCCGCCACAACTAAGGTGCGGCTGAGAGTTGCCAGCGCGCGGTCGCGTTCGGTGAGGGGGCGAGCGACCTGAGCAATGTATTGCACCTGGTCATCCACAATGACCGGGCGATTGTAGATCAACAGGTGCTCCCCTGTCACCGTGGTGTCCTCCCACCATTCCTGTCGGTTTTGCAGGGCCTGCAGGCCAGCCGCGCTGAGTGGCAAGGCCTCTTCTGCGCCACCCGGCGGGCTGGCGACGAAGTTCCCCTGGATATCCAACACCCGCGCGATTTCGCGTTCGCGCAGGTCCTTGAAAGTCTGTTCACCGGTCAGGGTTTGCTGAGGACGCGGGGGCGGCGGCCCTGACTGCATCAGGGGGACCGGATTCAGGTACATTCCCAGAGAGCGGGTCAACGTTTCGCCGCTGCGTCTCAGGTCGCGTTGAAGCGCATTCAATGAATCCTGGGCCTGAATGGTGTAAAGGGCAGCGCCAAAGACAACTAACGTCAGCGCCAGGATCAGGGTATAAAGCAGGGTCAGGCGTAAGCGAATTGACATTATTCCACCCGCAGGACGTACCCGATCCCGCGCACCGTGTGGATCAGGCGCGCATGACCGCCGGCCTCTAACTTTTTACGCAGGTAACCTACGTACACCTCCAGGACGTTGTCGTCACCGCCGAAATCGTACCCCCACACCGTGTTCAAAATCTGCGCCCGTTCCAAAACCTGGCGTGGGTGCTGCATGAAGTAGTGCAACAGCTCAAATTCGGTCGGTGTGAGTTCCAGCCTGGTTTCATCCAGACGGGCTTCGTGGGTGAGAGGGTCAAGGTAAAGACCCGCAAACGTCAGGGATTGACTGGCGGGCTGCGCCGCGACCCGGCGCAGCAGCGCGTGGACGCGCGCCACCAATTCGGCTGGGGCGAAAGGTTTCACCAGGTAATCGTCGGCGCCGCTTTCCAGCCCCTCCACCCGGTTTTCCAATGCGTCACGGGCGGTCAACATCAGAATAAAGGTCTGGTTGTTTTCGGCGCGCAGCTGCTGTACCACGGTCAGCCCGTCCATCTTGGGCATCATCCAGTCCAGGACGATGACCTCCGGCTGGCAGGCATCCACCTGGGCCAGAGCTTCCTCACCATTCACAGCAGTGATCACATGCAACCCCTCGTAGACCAGGGTGCGTTGCAACATCTTGAGCAGCTTTTGGTCATCGTCCACAATTAACACCGTTGGCATATCCATAACTCCTGACCCGATATTACCATAAAATCTTCCATTTGAGCACGACCAAGTTGCAAAGATACTCGTTATTTATCAAGAAGTGGCGGCCACTTTTCGGCGCTCATGACGTAAATCTTACGTATTATACAATCCTTAGCTGAGAAATCCCTGTGAACTGCCCTTAATGACACCACGATAAGGATTTTTCTCAGCCTCCTCTCAGCTTCTTCTTGGCATCCTCACAGTTTCGCTTTGTAGAATGTTAGCATAGAGACTTTATGGAATGGGGGGCGTCTTTTCTCAGATGATGCTCTATCGGAATGGACAGCTCGGCTACTGTGAGGTTATCAGCAAGGGGGGAAGCTTAATCATGAGATTACCATGGGGGGAAACGGAGACCCCCAAAGCCAGACCGGAGAATCGCCTGCCGATCTCGCGCGAGAGAGTGATGCGGTGGGTGGCCCTTGCCGCCGTTGTCGCTTTAGCGGCCGGGCTGCGCTTTGCCAACCTGGAGTCGCTGGGCTATAGCAACCATTACTATACGGCCGCGGTGACCAGTATGCTGAAATCCTGGCACAATTTCTTCTTTGTGGCGGCCGAACCCGGCGGGGCGGTCAGTGTGGACAAGCCGCCGGTCGGCCTCTGGCTTCAGGCAATAGCGGCGTACTTTCTGGGCGTCAATGGCTTCAGCGTGTTGCTGCCGCAGCTGCTGGCGGGAGTTTTGTCGGTAGTGGTCCTCTACCATCTGGTCCAGCGATCGTTCGGTGCCGTCGCGGGGCTGCTGGCGGCACTGGCGCTGGCAATCACGCCAATTGCCGTCGCCACCGACCGGAACAATACAATGGACAGCACCCTGGTCCTGGCCCTGTTGCTGGCGGCCTGGGCGTTTATCAGAGCCACCAAGACCGGCAAACTCCGTTACCTGCTGTTGGGAGCCGGCCTGGTCGGTCTCGGGTTCAACATCAAGATGCTGGAAGCTTATCTGGCGCTGCCGGCGTTTTACGCGCTCTATTTCCTGGGCTCGACGGAGCGCCTGTGGCGCAAAGCAGGGCGGCTGGCGCTGGCTTCGGTGCTGTTGCTGGTCGTTTCGTTTTCCTGGGCGGTGGCCGTGGACCTGACGCCGGCGGAACAACGCCCTTACGTGGGGAGCAGTGGCGATAACTCGGAACTGAGCCTTATCGTGGGCTATAACGGCATGAACCGGCTGCTCGGCATGACCAACGGGCGCAGTAATCAAACGGCCAGTGCTCGTCCTGTGGACTCCCAAGGGGCAGGAACTGCGCAAACCGGCAATTTACCACCGGTCAGACCCGGCGGGAGCGCTGGCCGGGGCTCTCAAGTGGGCGGAGCTGGGAACACCCGGAGCCAACCGGCCGGCGGCGGTACACCGGGCGGCACGCGAGGGGCTGCCAGCAGTACCGGGGACCCGGGCCCCTGGCGGCTCTTCATCCCACCGCTCAGCAAGGAGCTGAGCTGGCTGTTGCCCCTTGGTTTGGCGGGCGCGCTCCTGTTGTTGCTGAGTGCCCGGCTGAGCTGGCCGCTGGCCCCCTACCATCAAGCTCTGGTACTCTGGGGCGGCTGGTTGGTAACGGGCGGAGTTTTCTTCAGTGTCGCTGAATACTATCACGAATATTATCTCATCATTCTGGGCGCGCCGCTGGCCGCCCTGGTCGGGATCGGGGTCGTGCAGGCATGGCGGTTGCGCGAGCGCCGGCCCTGGCTGGCCCTGGGACTGCTGTTGGCCGGGGCAGGTTGTACTTTATGGCTTCAGGTGACTACGGCACAAGCGTACCTCAGCACCGTGGCCTGGCTGCCCTGGGTACTGGCGTCGGCGGCCGCCGGTGCCGGGCTGCTGGTTGCGGCGACTGTAAGCCAGCGTCTGAGTCGCGGCGCGCTGGCCGGGTTGGCCTGGCTGGTGGCAGCCCTGTTGGTCACGCCGGGGATCTGGGCCGGTTTGACCAACCTCAACGCCAGCGCGAATTCTTCTTTACCAAGCGCGTATGGGGGGAAGTCCTCCGGCTCCGCGAACCGGTATGTGCAGGTCAACCAGGCGTTGCTGGATTATCTGGAGCCACGCACCCAGGATACTTTTTATCTGATGGCAGTCCCCAGTTCCATGCAGGGTGCCGATTACGTGCTGGCGACCGGACGGCCCGTTTTGTATCTGGGTGGGTTTAAAGGAGCTGATCAGGTGGTCACTGCGAATCAATTAGCGCAGCTGGTGGAGACGGGCCGACTGCGTTACATCTACTGGAGCGGCAATGGCGGCCTCAGCAACCAGGCGGATCTTTCGGCCTGGATTACCACGGCCTGCACCGCCGTCCAGGGATTTGAGGCGACGACGAGCAATGTGGGAGCTCCAGATGGTACGACGGCCGAACCGGAGCGCACCACCGGCGGTGGCGCGTCGGGTCCGCGTCGAACGCAGGTTTCGCTCTACGATTGTGGCGGTTAGGTGAGGCATGTCAAACCTGAGCCATATCATCCGCAAATTCAATCGCTTTGAGTTGAAGTATCTGGTGCCGCTCAAGACGGCGGAACGGTTCAAGAAAGAGCTCTGCGCTTACCTGGTGCCGGACGACCACGGTGATGCCAACGGGGTCTATTATGTTGCCAGTCTTTACTATGACAGCCCTGATTATCGGTGCTATTGGGAAAAGATGGATGGCCTCAGGTTCCGGCGCAAGCTGCGCATCCGCTACTACGAAAACAGCGCCCCGCTGACCGAGACGACGCCGGTATTTGTGGAAATCAAACAGCGCGTGGACCGGGTGACTCAGAAACGGCGGGCGGTGCTGCCCTACAGCGCGGCGCTGCAGCTCTGCAATGCACGCGAGATTCCCGACCATGCGCCGGAAGATGCGGCAGTTGTGGAAGAGGTCGCCAGCCTGACCTGGCAATACAACCTGCGCCCGGTCAGTGTGGTCCGTTACGCCCGGCAAGCGCTGGTCGGCACCGATTACGATGTGGGGCTGCGCGTCACTTTTGACCACGATTTAAGCTATCGCACCACCCCCTCCCAATTAGGGGCCAAACAAAGTGGGCTACCGCTGTTCCCTGCTGGATGGACGGTGCTGGAAATTAAGGTCAACGAGCGCATTCCTTACTGGCTTACGGAACTGGTGGCGGCCTATAACCTGAACCTGATCCGGGTGAGCAAATATTGTCGCAGCATTGAGCTGGCCCAGCACTGGCCCACACCGGCCGAGCGTTTAGTGGTGGCCGGCTATCAGTGTATGGTCAACTCTTGATGGGGAAGAGGCTTAACGTGAATATTTTTAACACCTTGTTCAATTTTGAAGATTTGACCGGCGTTTTTTCGGTCACTGATGTCGTGCTCAGTCTGGCGCTGAGCTTTGCCCTGTGTGCCTGGATCGGCTGGGTTTACCAAATCACGCATCGCGGGGCCTCTTACACCCAGAGCTACGTGCAAACCCTGGTTCTGAACGGCATGGTGGTTGCCATTGTCATGTTAATCGTCGGCTCCAACATCGCCCGCGCCTTTGCACTGGTCGGCTCGCTTTCCATCATCCGTTTCCGCAACGCCGTCAAGGAGACGCGGGACGTGGGCTTTATCTTTTTCACGATGGCAATTGGGATGGCCGTCGGTACCAAGTTTTACCTGCTGGCCATCATCGCTGCTGTCGTCATCAGCCTGCTCATCCTGATCATGAACCGCTTCAACTGGTACGCGCGCCAGGTCGTCAGCCAAATTCTGAGAGTTCAGGTCCCCAACGATGCACCCTTTGACACGCTCTTTGACGATCTGTTCGTTAAATATACCAGCAGTTCAGAATTGATCAGCGTGGATTCGGTACATGGCGGCCTCCTGACCGAGTTAACTTACAGCGTGGGGCTAAAAAAGCAGAGCCAGCTCCAGGAATTCCTGGCTGCGATTAAGAAGCTGAACGGTAACAATCGGGTCACGTTGATCGCAGGTTACAACAGCACCGATCTGTAAAATAAGGCTGAAGGGCGAAGGCGAGGGACAATGGAGAGATGGAGAAAGGAATGAAGTGGTTTTGAGGTCTGGAGGGCACCATGAGGCTTAGGTTCAGACGCCATTACCGCTTACTGATTGCCCTGGGGCTGCTGTTGGGAGGCTTGGTGGCCGGGTTGGGCAACCAACGCATCATTGCTTACACCGTGCCGGGCGTGCTGGATAGCGCCAGCCTGGGTGTGGGCCGGAACTACACCAACGACGTGGCCCTGTTTGACGAGACTTTGGTCCACAGCGTCCAAATCTTGATAGCCGAGGAGGACTACCAGAAAATGCTCACCACCTATCAAGAGACAGGCGCGAAGGATTACTTCCATGCCGATGTCATCATTGATGGGGTGCGTGTAAACAACGTGGGCCTCCGGCTGAAGGGCAACGCCTCGCTGCAAACCGCCGTGGGGAGAGGTGGCAGGCAAATGCCCGGCGGAGGTGGCGGAGGAAACAGAGGACAGCTGCCCGGCGGGGCGGGACAGGCTCCCGCAGCCGGCGCACAGCCACAGCAGGTGAATCCGCCGAACCGGCCCGCGCAGGGCGAGCGCCCGGCGTTCCCGGCAGGCCAGCAGCCAGAAGCGCCGCCGGCCGACAATGGGCAAAGGCCTGTCCAGCCGGCAGGACCGCAGGCCGGCGCTGGACAGATGGCGGCGCAACCGGTAGACACCGCCGCGGCCAGCAACACGGCCAAAATCCCCTTGCTGCTCAAATTTGACGAATTTGTCAGCGCTCAGTCCTACCAGGGCTATCGCTTCCTGGCAATCCGTACCTACGGCATCTCCAGTGATGCCGCCATGCTCCAGGAACCGGTGACGAATGCCATGGCGCGCCTGGCAGGCTTGCCCGCCACGCAAACAGCCTACGCCGGTGTACGGCTCAACGATGGCGAGGAGCAACTCTTTGTTCTATCGGAGGTGATTGACGAAACCTATCTGGCCCGGTATTTCCCTTATTCCAATGGCATACTCTACAAAGCTGAACTGGGCGCGACGCTGAGTTACCAGGGCGAAGATCCCAGCGCCTATGCTACCAGCTTCACGCAGCAGACCCGCGTCAACGACGCCGACCTGGCCCCGTTGATTAAATTCATGCGTTTCCTGGATGAATCTGACGACGCCACCTTTGCAAGCAAGCTGCCTGACTATCTGGATGTGGAAGCCTTTGCCACCTACCTGGCGCTCAACAACCTGCTGGTGAATACCGATTCCATTGCCGGGATGAACAACAACTACTACCTGTATTACGACGATCTGGCTGAACGCTTCACGCTGCTGATGTGGGATGCTAACGAGAGCCTGGGTAAGCTCTCCGGTGGCAGCCAGGCTGCCAGCTACGATCTGTATTTCCAGGCTCAGAGCCAGCCGGGCATGGGCGGTGGTCGCAGGATGGGGCTGGGAGGCGGCCGTGGCCCGGGCGGCGGGGCGAACACCCTGGTGACACGCTTTATGGCCACGCCCAGCTTCCTGGCGCTCTATGAACAGAAACTTCAGGCGGTGTATCAAGCCACTTTTGCCAGCGGGGCACTCACGCAGCAGATTGAGCAATACGCGACCCAGGTACGCCAGACCAACCAGGAACGCGCTTTGGTGAATTCAGCCAGCTACGAGGCCGCCGTGACCCAAGTGCTCAACTTCGTCGCCCAGCGCAGCGCCTACCTCGCTTCTACCACGCTGCTTGGCGGGCAAAGCGCCCAATCTCAATAACCACAAGAGGCCACGTCCATGGCCGGCGCTTGGGCGCTACCACCACAAGAAACAAAGTCGCCGGTCAGATAGCAAATCGAGAAAGGAGGTGCACCCGCGACCTGATGTGACCGCGGCCGGTCAGAGACCGGCCGCGGTTGCTTTGGGGAATAGCGCTATTCTTGCTTGCCTGTGTTATCCTTTTTCAACCGGATACTGGATCTCGGTGACGGGGTTGTCGCCGTGCGGATCTTGCAGGTAGATCTCCCCCATCCTGAATTTTAGCCGAACCGTTGGATCCGGTGCTGCACCTCGGCGGCGAACCGCTCCATGTACCCCTGCACGTAAGCGCCGATCTCCAACGTCGGATCCGCCACCAACGGAGTGAGGTCCATGGCGAAGACCATGCCGGTGGCGATGTCGGTGGCGTGCGAGGCGTAGTAAGTGGCGTTGGCGCGGCGCCGGCCTAACGTCGCCAGATCGTAGCGCTTGCCGCCACAGATCTGCGAATCAAAGACGCCCAGCAGCGCTGCCTGGAGACTCTCGCGTGCAGAGCAGTCAAAGGCGACTTTTTCCTCGTCCAGCAGCCAGTCCAGCCCGCGCCAGACCTCGCAGCCGTAGACGTGGGCCGGGCGCTCCTCCGGCGCTAAGCGGCGGAGTGCCGCCAGCGCCCGCAGCGCAACCGAAACGTGCGTGTCGTGTTTGTCGGCCAGATTGTGCGTGTAGACCACTTCCGGGCGTGTGGCGCGCAAAATGGCGACCAGGTCCGCCACCGGCTCGTCGGCGGCCGGGTCCTTGACCGCCGCGCTGGGGTAGTCCAGCAGGAATTGCGCGGCATATTCCCCCATCACCGCCGCGTTTTTCTGCTCACGGCGGCGGACCACCTGCATCTCCTCATCCGTGTAATCGCGGTAGAGATCGTCGCGCGGCGAACCGCTGCCGTTGGTCACAACCACGCCGGTGAACCAGCGCTCCGGCTGCCGGTAGCAGCGCAGGATGCCATCAATCGCCATGATTTCTATGTCGTCCTGATGGGCCGCAATCGCCAGATGGGTCGTCCGCGTTAGCGCTTCGGCCTCCGGCCGCCCGTCGGGGATGAAAAGTTCTGCGGTAGCCAGGTGTAAATGCATGATCAAACCTCCTGTTAAACTCCTGTTAAATTGGACATAACACGCAACCCCTATAACGGGTTACGTATTGCGTAGAGCGGGTAGGCTGGCCGCCGCGATGGCCTGCCCCACCCGGCGGCTCTTTTCATCGGGCAAATGCAGCTGCAACCGCGCAGCCAGCTCCGGGAATTCAGCCTGCAACACGGCTTGAGCGCCTTCCAGCAACAACGTCCCGCCGCTGCCGGAGGTGCAGCGCCCCAAAATCAGCACATGCTGGCAATCGGCGTAGAAATCGGCGTAGTGGGCCAGCGAGTAGCCCAGGTAGACGCCCAGGCTCTCCCAGATCCGGCGCGCGCCGGCATGACCGGCCTCCAGGTGTTCCTGCGCGACTTTGAGCTTTTCGGCCAGCGGGGCGTCAGCGGGCAACGCAAGCCCGGCGCGCGGGGCCAGCCGGAAGACCGCCTGTTGCGAAAAATACGAAGCGCCGCAACCCCGGTCGCCCGACCATTCTTCCACCGGCGCGGTGGGCGCGTAATCCACCGGCGCGAACGCCAGCTCGTTAAGCCAGCCGGTGATGTTGCCCTCAGCGTTGACGTAGCCGGCGGCCTCGCTGGAGCCGAGCGCGATCCCCAAGACCCCGTTGGCCTCCAGCGACATGGAGCCGGCCAGCGCGGTCACATCGCCATCGTTGGCGACCTCAATCGGCACGCCCAATTCCGCGCCGACCCGCAAGAAGAGGCGGCGGATTGCGCCGTAGTGCTCCGGCGGGACACCCCGGAAGAGCGAGGCAACCATCGGCCGGTTATTGATGATGACCCCGGCCGAGCTGCCGCCAATGGCATCCACGCGGGGCAGGTGGGCCGCCGCGCTGCGCACCGCGGCCAGCAGCTCGCTGTAATGATAGTCCGGGTCAGCATGGTCACGCGGCGCCCAAATCACCTCTTCGCTGTAAACCGGCTCGCCGTCTATCACGGCCGAGACTTTGCGGTCGGAGGCGCCCAGGTCAAAGCCGATGCGGCACCCCTCTAAATGGCGGCCCAGGGGGCGATCCAGCAGCCGCGCGGGCGGCACCTCCTCCGGCGCGCAGGCAACGACGGTGAAGGGCCGTTCATAGATGTCGCTCATGAAATGGTAATCAAAGGCCCGCTCGCCCTCGGGGGCGTAGACCTGCTGCAAGCCCTCGGCGATAGCGCGCGGACCGCCAACGTAGAGCCGCCAGCCGCCCACCTGCCAGAGCAGAAATTTGACCAGCCGCTCCACATAGGGGAAATTGGCCGCCGCGCGCGGATGCTCAGGCGGGAAAACTGGCGTGGTGTAGCGGACTAAGGTGCCATCGGCAGCCTCCAGGCCGAGCACCAGCGGGACGCCGCCGGCTGCCTTCGCCTCGGCCCGAAAAGCGCGGTGGACCAGCGCCGGGGGCCGGAATTCCGGGTCTAACGGCGGCAGGAATCGGGGGGGGATAAAGGTCAAAGGTGACATCATGAAGCTATCCTTTCAGCTGTTAACTTCCTAACTTCACTCCAGAAACGGTCCAACAGGGTGAAGGCCACCAGTCAGGCCATACCTGCGATTTTACCGCGAGTTCGTCAGAGATGCAAAAGCCGGGCCCTAAGGCGGTGTTGAGACACCCTTGCTGATCACCCTGCAATGAGGAGGCCGCACTGAAGCGCGTGAGGCTCTTCATAGGAATTCCCCATGAACTGGCGTTCACCAGCCGTGAGATGAAAATTGGCTTGTAGTAACGCGCTTCAGCGCGTTGAACGGCGCTAAAGTGCCTGACTACAAGCCAAGCGCTATTTTCATAGAAGTCTATCTACCGCTGGTCATCAGGTAAATTTGATTTTTACCGTTCCAGCTCACGTTCTGCCACTGCTCCCTTTAGCGCGGCCCGGGCCAACCGGATGGCCCCCCAGACCGGTTCGGCCACCGGCGTGAGCGGCTCCAGCTGCAATCCCAGGTCCACCGCGGCCGCGCGGAAAGCCGCCGCCACGGCCTGTCCTTTGACCAGGACGCTCCCGGCCACGGCGCAGGGAATAGCGCCGCTGAAAGCCAGCTGCCGGGCGACCGCCTGCACCGCCAGCACCAGTTCACGCCCGGCTTCGGCGGTCAGGGCCTGCGCGACCGCATCGCCCTGCCCGGCGGCCGCATCCACCAGCGCCGCCAGGGCCGCAATCTCGGTGCGCCCGATCTCCGGGCGGTAGACGTAACGCACCAGGTCCTGCGGCTGCGACAGGCCCCACCGGCTCAACACCGCCGGGGTGAGCGCCGTGGCCGGACCGCGGCCATCGCTGGCGCGCATGATCGCACGCAGCGCCGCCAGCCCCAGCGCGTAACCGCTCCCCTCGTCGCCGAGCAGGTAGCCCCAGCCGCCCGCCCGCGCCGAACGGCCGGCCGAGTCGGCGCCGTAGGCCATTGAGCCGGTGCCGCAGATCAGCGCCAGACCCCACAGGTCCGGCGTCCCGGCGGCGAGCACCAGGTGCGCATCGTGGACGAGGGTGACGGGGACGCCGGGATAGCGCCGCTCCGCCCAGGTCAAAATGACGGGGCGATCTTCCGGTCGGGCAATGCCGGCCAGCCCCAGGCCGAGCGCGGCCAAGGGGGAAGCGGGCATGACAGCAGAACAGCGCGCGGCGGCTTCAGTCAGGGCAGCCGTCACGGCCGTATCCAGCGCAGCGTAGGCGGCTTCCACGCCGACGGCGTGATAGTTAGAAGGCCCGGCCAGCCCGCGCCCCAGTTCGCGCCCCTCCGCATCGGTGATTAAGGCTAAAGTTTTGCTGCCGCCACCATCCACGCCAAGCAGCAGTGGCACAGACCTTCTCTTCATGCTGAAAAGCGTCGCCTCCGCGAGCCCAAGATAACCACCAGGGTAAGTATAGCACAAATCAGCGGGGCGACAGCGCCCAACCTATCCATTTACACAGTTCGTAGTAAAATAGGCTTAGAGTCTAAAATTTTAAATCCCCCATACCCAAAAGAAGGAGGTATACCATAAAAGTCACGCTGGATACGACCCTCGGTGCCCTTTTAGACGATCCGCAGGCCAAGGCGGTGCTGGATCAGTACGTGCCCGGCCTCTCCACTAACCCCATGGTAGCCATGGTTAAGACGATGACTCTGAACAAGCTGCTCGCCATGCCACAAGCGGCCCAATTCGGCCTGACCAAAGAGAAGGTGGAAGCGATCCTGGCCGAAATCAATAAATTCTAAGCGGGGATGGGCTATGACAGCCCAGGGACTGCGGCCTTGATCCCAGCTCTATACCACCGGGGTGGGTGGTCGGTCCATGAATCATTTCCCGGTTGTGTGCCCAGGGGTGGTCACGGCTATGGCTTATGGCTAATGTATTAATGGCCCGCTGCCGGGTAAACCGGCGGCGGGCCGTGGGTTAAAGACCCCGAGACGTGTAATGTTTGTGCTATCACGCCCGCGCCTGCTCACCACACTCAACCAGGCCCTGAACGCTCGCCTCACCCTCCTGGTCGCTCCGCCCGGCTACGGCAAAACCATGCTCCTCAGGGAATGGGCACAGGAGCAGGCCGACCGCGTTTTGTGGCTGGCCCTCGGTGAGCTGGATAACGACCCGGCGCATCTCCTCCAGAGCTTGCTGGTGAATCTGCGCACCCACACCGAGGTTCCCTTCACGCCCGATATGTCCAGCCCGCTGGCCTATTCGCTGGCTCAGCTTTTCGCGCAAGCACCACATCCGGCTGGCGGGGACTGGCTGCTTGTTTTCGACGATTATCACCTCATCAACAATCCGGCTGTCCATCAAGCTCTGGATACCATCCTGGGCCTGCTGACCTGGCCGGTCCACCTGATTCTTGCCAGCCGCAACCAGCCACCTTTAACGATGATGGCCCGCTTGCGCGTGGAAGGCCGCCTGGCCGAATTGAACGAGGCCGACCTGCGCTTTAATCTCGCTGAGGCCCGCGCGCTCTTTGTGGGGAGTGGCCTGGATCCCGCCGAATCCGATCTCGTGGGGGCCGTTGAGCGTACCGAGGGCTGGCCGGTGGCCCTGGAATTGCTCTGCCAGGCCGCGCAGCACGAGCCGGCGGCTGACCTGATGGCTATCTTGACGCGCCTCGGCGATGAGCGCCCCTTGTTTGATTATCTGGCCGGGCAGGTGTTAGAGCGCCAATCGGAGAGCATCCAGGACTTTTTGCGGCGCACCGCGTTGCTCCCGTATCTCAGCGCCGAGCTCTGTAATGCTTATCTGGAGATCACCAACGCCGCCGGGCTGCTGGACAAACTGGAGCGCGAGCACCTGTTCATCTCCCGGCTGGATGAGGCCCAGGGCCGCCGCTATCGCTATCACGCGCTGTTCCAGGAGTTCCTCAGCCGTTGCCTGGAGCAAAAAGAGGGCGCGGCGATGGTAAACGGCTGGCGCCGGCGCGCCGCGGCTTGTTTGCTGGCCCACCAGGCCACGCCGCCCCCCATAGACGATCAAGCCGCCGCCGTCGCTCACCTCCTGGCTGCCAACGACTGGATGGCTGCGGCACAGGTTATCGCCACCCTGGCCGACGCGCTCGACTTTGGCAGCCTGCCGCGGCTGGAGCCGTGGCTGGCGTGTCTGCCGGCCGAGGTGATGGCGACCCATCCCCGCCTCCTGGTGGCGTTGGGACAACTGCGCGAGCGTCAGGGCCGCTGGGGTGAGGCGCTGGCAGTGCTGCAACAAGCCGAGAAGGTAGCGCAAGCTTCCAACGCGCTTACGGATCTAACACGGGCGTATCGCTGGCAAGCCTGGGTCCACTTCAGGCAGGATCGCTACACCGAATCCATCGCCCTCTGTCAGCAAGTCCTGGCTATAGTGCCAACTGAAAACGCGCCAGAACTGGCAGCCATCTACAACATCCTGGCCAACTGCTACGGCAATCTTGGCGATCTGGAAAAGGAACAGGCCTACCATTTGCGCGCGCTGGAATTGTTCCGCCGCCTGGGCTACCGTGACCATGAAGCGCTGGTACTCCACAACATTGCCTCCTATTATCTGCCGCAGGGATTGCTACGCGAGACGCTGGAAACCGAACAGATCAGTTTGCGCATCCTGGAAGCCTCGAACAGCTATCGCCTCTGTTTTCCTCTCATCACGCTGGGGCAGACTTATCTGCAGAGCGGCCAGTTTGAAAAGGCGCAGGCAGTGTTGGAGCGGCTATTGCACCTGGCCGATACCTATCAGGATGCCATCCGGCGCGGGTACGCGCTCTTCTTGCTGGGTCATCTCCACCGCGAACAAGGCCAGGTGGCTGCGGCGCGCGCTGATTACGAAGAGGCCTGGGGCATTGCCGAGCAAACCCAGGATAACTTCATGTGTTTTGAACTCTATCAGGGGCAGGCGCAGCTGGCCCTGGAGACCGGCGATTTGCGCGAAGCACGACGGCAGGGACAGCTGGCCCTCCAACGCGCCCGGCAGTTGCCCGACCACCAACTCACAGGGCGGGCGCTCATCACCTTAGGGCAGATCGCAGACGCCGCCGGCGATCTGCAGCAAACCGAGGCGTACTACACCGAGGCCCTGCACCTTTTCGAGCAGGCCCATGGTCGCCTGGACCAGGCCATGGTGCACTTGCGCCTGGCCGATCTCGGCCACCGCGACGGGCGCGCCGAAGAAGCCCAGGCGCATCTGGGACAGGCGCTGATGTTTTCGCAAGCGCACGGCTATGACTTCCTCTTTACCGGTTCAGAGCAAAGCCGCGCGCTGCCCCTCCTGGTCGCAGCGTTGGGCCAGGCCGGTGGAGGCTTGAACCCTTCACAGTTCTCGGAAGTCTGCCGCTTACTGGTCCTCAGCGGCGCGCCGGCCGTCGCGCCGTTGATCGCACTGTTGGAGACGGCCGATAATGCCGTTCGGTTGCACGTCATCCGGGTCTTGGGCGAGATCGGCGACGAGCGCGCGGTGCCGGCGTTGAGCCGCCTGCGCCGCCACCGCCATCTGCAAGAAGCCGTGAAAGTTGCGCTGGCCCGCATCGCCGCCGCGCCGCGCCCGCCGCTGCGCGTCCTGGCCCTGGGCCATTTTCAAGTGTGGCAGGGCGACGCCCTCATTCCAGCGCCAACCTGGCAACCGCGCCGCAAAGCCCGCCTGCTGCTGCTCTATCTGCTGAGCCGCGCCCCGCGCCACATCGCCTGCGAGGAGCTGATTGAAGCGTTGTGGCCAGACCTGCCCCCCGATTCAGCGCGGCGGGCGCTCAATACTACGTTTTCCGACCTGCGCCACATCCTGGAGCCGTATCTGGGCCAGGGGCAGCCCTCGCACTACCTGACGCGCGACGAAGAGACGCTGGCCTTCACAGGTCAGGTCTGGTACGATGTGGCTGCCTTTCAACAGGCGGTGCGAGCCGGCGGTCAGACGGCGCGCCAGGCCCTGGAACTGTACCGGGGCGATTTTTTGCCTGAAGAGCCTTATGCGGACTGGGCGTTGCACGAGCGCGAGCGGCTGCGCGACCTCTACCTGAACACGCTCACCGCCTGGCTGGAGGAGCGCGTGCAGGCCGGCGAGTGGCGCGCGGGCGTTGAGCTGGCGCGCCGCATCCTGGAACAGGAACCCTGGCTGGAAGAAATCTGGCGGGCGTTGATGCTCTGCCTGGCCCGCCTGGGCCGCCGCAGTGAAGCCCTCCACGCCTACCAGGAATGTGTCCACGCTTTGCAACAAGAACTTGACGCCGCCCCCAGCGGTGAGACCCGCGCGCTCTATGAGCAATTGAAAGCCATGTAAAACAGCTCACATTTTCATCCCACGGCTGGTGAACACCAGTTCATGGGGGATTCCCCTGTTATTCTCCCGTTATTCCTCCTTGCTACACTATTCCCAGATTATGCAGGGAGTGCTGTGATGCGTCGCTTAATCACGTTCATCGTGCGCTTGTGGGTGGATGCTCAAGCTACTCCGCCGGTCTGGGAGGGGCAGATTGAGTGCATCGCCAACAGTGAATGCCAACACATCCGCACGCCAGAGGAATTGCTGGCGTTTGTCGCCGCACACACCAGCACCCGGACGGAGGAAGAACCTATGCACAATAACCTGAAGTATACCGGATGACATGGCCTGGATACATCATTCGCTATTTGCAATTTGTCATTCGCAAATGTGAGCAGTGCGTAGTGAGCAGGCTGGCCTCTGCTCTCTGCTCACTCCCAACTAATTTCTATCTTTGCAAGGAGGAGCACAAATGAACAGGCGTTGGATATCTCACGGGTTGTTGATCGGTGCGTTGACTTTGGGTTTGCTGCTGGGCGGCGCTACGCTGATTCTTCCCGCCGCCGAGGCGCAGGCCGCGCCGGCCGCCTGCGTCCCCGGCCCGCACAGCGGGACCATCAACGCTAACGAGACGTGGTGCCTGGCCGATAGCCCGCACCTGATGTCTGGCAATGTGGCCGTGGCGGCAGGCGCCACCCTGACCATCGAGCCGGGCGTGACGGTGCAGGCCGCTGGGGTCGCGCTGATCGTACAAGGCCACCTGCAAGCCGCCGGCAACGCTACACAACCCATCATCTTTACCTCGCAGGCCGATAGCGGACCGTACCAATGGAGCGGCATCACCTTCGATGGCGGGACGGGGCTGCTGCGGCACGTCATCGTGCGTAACAGTGGGTACGGCTGCTACGGCTGCCCCGGCGGGTATTCGGCCGGCGTCGCGGCCCTCAACGTGCAGACGGGCACAGTGACGCTCGAGGCCAGCCAGATCATCACCTCGGCGGGCGGGCCGAACAGCAATACCGGCCTGTACGTGGCGAACAGCCGCGTGGTGGTGAGCGACACTCTCTTTAGCGGCATCGGCGATGACCCAACGCAGAACGACTTTCCGGTCTACATCACCGGCGCGACGAGCGATGCGAGCCTGTCGGGGCTGCGGCTGGAGAACAATCTCTACAATCAGATCGCTTTTGCCCCCGACGTCATCGCCGGGCGTGACCTGACCCTGAACACGCAACTGGCGGGCGGCTACCGCCTGTTGAGCGTAGAGGGCGCATCCACCATACCTGCCGGCCGGACCCTGACGGTTGAGCCGGGCGTGCAGGTGCATGTAGGCAACAATGACGGTGCGTACCCCTTGCTCGTGCGGGGACGCTTGGACGCCGTGGGCGCAGCGACGCAGCCCATCACCTTTACCTCGCCGGCCGACACCGGCGTCAATTATGCCGACTGGAGCGGCATCGCTTTCGACGGCGGCGCGGGGACGCTGCGCCACGTCACCGTGCGCTACACGGGCGATGAGTGTTATGGCTGTAGTATCTATCAGTCGGCGCCCATCCGTGCCCTTAACGTCCTCACCGGCGCGGTGACCATTGAATCCAGCCAGGTGATCAGCGCCTACAGGCCCGGCCATGCACAATGGGGCATCTGGATTGAAAACAGCCGCGTGGTCGTGAGCGACACGCTCATCAGCGGCCTGAACAACGAGCCGACCAATGCGCCGCTCTATTTCTCCGGCAATGTGCAGTCGGCCACACTGGTGGGCAACCGCTTAGAGGGCAACTCGCGCGACCGGATTGTCTTCGGCCCGCAGGCCACCCTCGTCGGTAATATGACCTGGCAACCGCAAGCCGCCGACCAGGGCTATGAACTGGACAACGAAGATTTCATCGTCGCCCCGGGCGCCACGCTCACCGTCGCGCCGGGGACGACGGTGATGGCGCCGCGCAATGGCGAGTTGTACGTGCAGGGGCATCTTCAGGCCGTGGGAACGCCCACGCAGCCTATCACCTTCACCTCCCTCACCAACACCGGCATGGATCAGTGGTCAGGACTGTCGTTCGACGGCGGCACGGGGCTGGTACGGTATGCCACCGTGCGTTATGCCGGTTATCCTAACCGCATTCCGGTCGCCGCGTTGACCGGCTATTATGCAGACTGGCAAATCGGCGGCAGCGGCGCCATCGCTGCGCAGAACGTGTTGACGGGCGAACTGCGGCTGGAGCACGTGACTATCATCCAGAATGGCTACGGCTGGAACTGGCGTCCAGACGTGGCCGTGCGGCTCTACAACAGCCACGTCGTCATCGCCGACAGCCTCATCGCCGATAACGGCAGTCCCAACGCCAGGGTGGATATGCTGCCGGAGACGAATTTCACCGTCTTTGCCTACGGGCCCAACACCCAACTGACGCTGACGCGCAACACCTTCGAGCGCAATCGCGGCCTGAGCGTGCTGGCCGAGGGGCAGTTCACGTTGGACGCCAACCTCATCCGCGACAGCCGCAAGGGCATCAACCTGCATCCCAACGTCGGCGCGCAGTTTACCAACAACGCGCTGGTAGACCTGGCCGGCGACGCACTGCGGCTCGTCCCCAATACACAACTGGCTGCCTGGCACACCACGCTGGCGCGCAACGCGGGGAACGCGCTCTATGTGGAAAACGGCGCGAGCGCCGCGTTCACCAACACCATCCTGGCGGAGAATCAGACCGGCGTGCGCGTGACCGGCAGTGGAGCAGCGAAACTTACGCAAACCCTGTGGGATCGCAACACCACTTCCACCGTCGGTACGATCAATGCGACCGGCAGCATTACAGGGCCGGCGGGCTTCGATTGGGATGGTGTCCACCTTACCCGCTTCTCGATGGCAGTCGAGCACGGCCTCCAGACCAGCGTCACGCACGACATAGATGGCGACGCGCGGCCTACGCCATCCGGCACGTCGCCTGACCTGGGGGCGGACGAGTATCGCTTCACGCCCACCACCGACCTGATCGCCGAGAAATGGGCCTTTGCGCCCAAGGGCATCGTGACGGTGGATGGCGATACGGGCGCGATGAACTTTGCGGTGTGGCAGCATTACCTGCTGCGCTTCTTCCACGGCACGGCGGATCCCGAACCGTTACACGTCAGCATCACCGACGAGTTGCCGGATTCACTGGCGCTGGAGTATGAGACCCATAACCCGGCGATGAACTTTAGCGCGCAGGAGCAGAGCCTGCACTGGCAAACCATCGCTCCACTGGCGGTGAATGAAGCGGCGGAAGTGCATCTCAGCACCGTCGGTCACCCCCAGCCCGGCGAAGTGCTGGAGAACCGGGCGACGCTGCTGGCCGGCGGGCATCGGTTTGACCTGGGCGTGGAGACCGTCACGCCCTTCTATCCGCCGCTGATCACCTCCATTGGCGACGGCGAATACTGTTACACCAATGATGTCGTCAATGTGAGCGGGCTGGCGCTGGGTAATGCCCTGATCCGCGTCTTTGAGAATGGCACTGAAGTGATCACCACCACCAGTGACGCACACGGGGTGTTTACTTCCACCTATCAGAGCCTGCACTCTCAGGAACCCATTACCGTGACGGCCAAAGCCTGCTCGCTTGCCGATCCGAACCAATGTAGCGCCGAAAGCGAAGCCGCCCATCTATTGCCGGCAACCAGTTTCTGGGACCCGCAGCGTTCCTACTGGGAGGGCACACCGACAGTCGGACCGCTGGCCGGCCAACACCTGGTTTTCCGCTTCCGTGATACCGAGACCGGGCACTTTGCCACTCAGGATTGGCGCATTCCAGGCGTCTTTGGCTTCTGGAACACCCACCTGCATCTGTACGTGTGCGAGAATAACCAGCCGCGCGTCCAGGCCGACGGGCAATGGTACACCGGCCATTGGGAGGAAGATTACTGGGTGTACGAGATTGGGTACGCACATGACGTCAACATCTGCGACATAGACTATCTGCGCTGCACCCACGGCAACGTAGAGATCGACCCCGACGGGTATGTCTTTGACGTGACACAGGGTTTCAATCCCATCAGTCCCACGCTGCACGCCATTTCCGGCGTCACCGTGACCTGCATGATCTCTATGCCCAAGTGGGGCGGCTGGGTGCCCTGGCCGGCGCACCTGTACAACAATCAGGTCAACCCGCAGGTGACCGGCGACGATGGCTACTTCGCCTTCTTCACGCCGCCGGGCTATTACTATCTACAAGTGGACGGCCCTGCCGGGTATCAGTCGTGGCGCAGTCCGGTGATTCAGGTGGTCAACGAGATCGTCCACGTCAACGTGCCGCTCACGCCGTGGGCGGCCGGGACGGTGGCGCAGGTAACACTGAACCCGACCGGCCCCAGCCCGGTGACGCTTACCGTGCCGGCCAGCAGCACGGTGGAATGGCGCGCGCCGTGGGACAGCATGGCGCCGCCGGCCACGCAACTGGCGTTGGTGGAAAACCCCACCCTGCGCCTGCTCAGCGCGCGCAACCCGCTCAGCGACACCCTCGGCTTTGATGGCGGGATGCTCGCGCCGGGCGGCGTCTATCGGCGACAGTTTACCACGCAGGGAACATACACCTACAGCGACGGGTTAGGACACACGGCGACCATCGTCGTCGGACCGCCTGAGACAAAAGTCTACCTGCCGCTGGTGCTGCGCAACCGGTAAGTTCGCTCTGGCCTTCAAACTCGCCGCGGGAGGCTATCATCAGACAGCCTCCCGCGGCAAAACCGGGCTATTCCACTACACCTGCGCCGAATCACTGGGTAGAAATGGTGCTAAGGCCTTCATCATGCTCTCCACGATGCCGGCTATGGGAGCCAACCGCCAGCCCTGAACGCTCAGCAGGGGAGGCAGCCTTTACCCAGATATTCCCAGGGGCCGGTATAGCCAAAACAGGGATCTACAATGCGCCGCCAGGTATGAACCCATTGAGCGCCGTCCCCACACGAACCACACGGTTCAAAATAATAGACATATTCGGTGTATGCACACCCTTGGGGAGACATTCCCTGGTTAGAGGCTGCCGGGGTATGGATGCAGAACGACCAGCCGGCTGTGTCAGGATAAACAGGGGAAGCCAGCACAGCATAGGCAGGCTCAGAGGAGGTCAGGCAAGCGGGAACCTGCGTGGGAAAAGACTGGTTGCCCGCCGGATCAGGGGAGACATAAACCGAAAAGACAGCGCCTTCACCCAGAGGTGGGATTTCCTCAGGTGAGAGCTGTTGAACTGCCACTGAGGGCGGCTCGCCCCCCTCGGCCAGAACAACTGTGCCACTGAATACCAGCAGGAGCAGCAGCGAGAGAACCACTTTACCCCATTTCATTTCAGCACCTCTTCAAAGTTAAAATGCTTCTAATTTATACAGATTTAGCGCATTGTAGCAGCGATCCGTAACATATCCTCTTTGGAAATCTGCTCACGATTAGCAGTTAAAACATAAGCCACCCCCTCCTCTTGTTGAATCCAGGTCAAAGAAACATACCCTGGAGCACGGGGTTCTTCCACCCACATAGCCGGCTGGCCGTTAACCTCTATGGTTTCCTGCACCGGCAGCGTTATCCTTCCGGCCGGCCACCAGATATCCAACCGGAGGGGAAACCCTCCTTCTTTTTCCCAGCCCAGAGAGAGGAGCGTAATCGCCCCTGGTGAAGTGAGCAGCATGGCCTCAGCAGGCTCCAGGCCGGCCGGCACCCAGGTCGGCAAATGAACAGACACCGGGACTTTGGCTTCAATCTCCTCAATAGAAAGGTACTCCATTTGCAAAGGAACCAGGTTCTCGTGCTCACCCGCTTGCCCGGTGGTTCTAAAAACAGCAACAGTCTGCTCGCCTCTCACCTGTGCCAGAGGTGTTTGAATAGCCTGAAGGATTGGGGTGCGCAGTTGGGGAACGGCACAGGCCATAATTCCCAGGCCCAGCAGGAAAAACAGGATACCCGGTCCCAACCAGCGTTGCTCGCGGCGCTCTGGCACTTGCTTGAGCCTTTCGTGCAACGCCTGAACAAACTCTGGACGGGGTGGTTGGGCCCATTCTCGCAAAAATTCATCGTCGTCCATCTGGTTCCTCCCATTGTTCTCGTAACTGACTGACAATGCGGTGTAGCATGGTGCCTACATTGGTTTCGCTAAGCCCGGTCAGCCGCGCTATTTCCCGGTTAGTCAAACCTGCTCCATACTTCAGTGCCACCAATTCTTGCTCCCGGCCGGAAAGGTTAGCCAGCAAAACGCTCAACCGGGCATGAGACTCGCGAGCGGCGACAATTTCTTCAATAGATTCTCGTTCTGCTGACTCTGGCGGTCGTTCCAGGATAATTTCCGGTGACCGGCAGCGAAAGTAATCGTTACCGACATTACGGGCCAGGGTAAACAACCAGGTAGAAAAGGCGCCTCTATCAGCACGATAGCGCCCGCGATTCCGCCAGGCTTTTTCAAAAGCAGTTGCTGTCAAATCCTCCGCTACAGCATTATCACCCACCCGATAACGAAAGTAATTGTAAACTCGCGGCAGATATTCAAGGTACAAATCTTCCCACTCTGCGTCAGTTGGCATGTTGCATTCATCGTATCCCTTATGGTTTGACTGGATGGGGTTATTCTATAAACATTATACGTCTGCCAACGGAAAGTATCACAAACCAGCCGCGCCCACCCTTCTACCGAAGGGTGGGCGCGGCTACAACGCCCCCTGGACAATGCCGCCCGCGACTACAAGGCCCCTCGCACGACGCCGCCCGCGGCTGCCAGCCGTGCGCGAGCCTCTTCCGGCGTCACCTGCGCCAGCAGCGCGACGATAGCCGTTTTCACCTCACCGCCGCACGCTTCCAGCATCGCCCCCGCCTCCTCCTCGCTGATGGGCCGGCCGGCCGATTCACCCGCCTGCGCCACGATCCGCCGCGCACGCGCCCGCAGTTTGGCATTGGTGGGTTGCACATCCACCATCAGGTTGCTAAAGGTCTTGCCCAGGCGGATCATCACGCCGGTGGAGAGCATGTTGAGCACCATCTTTTGCGCGGTGCCGGATTTGAGCCGGGTGGAGCCGGCAATCACCTCCGGGCCGACCAGCGGCGCAATAGCAATCATCGCCAGCTCTTCCAGGGGGGCGGGACGGTTGGTCGCCAGGCTGATGACCAGCGCCCCCCGCCAGCGCGCCTCGGCCATACCGCCTATGACATAGGGCGTGCGCCCGCTGGCTGCGATCCCCACCACACTGTCCTGCGGCCCGACCCCTAAGGCCGCGATCCCCTGCGCGCCGGCCTCGGCATCGTCCTCGGCCCCTTCTACCGCGTCGGTGATGGCGCGCGTCCCGCCGGCGATCAACGCCACCACCAGCTCCGGCGGCGTCCCAAACGTAGGTGGGCATTCCGAGGCATCCAGCACGCCCAGCCGTCCGGAAGTCCCCGCGCCGATGTAAATGAGCCGACCGCCCCGGCGCATCCGTTCGGCGATGGCATCAATCGCCGCCGCAATCTGCGGCAACTCCACCGCCACCGCTTCTGCCACCCGCGCATCTTCGGCGTTGATCAGGCGCACCATCTCCAACGTGGAAAGAGTATCAATCTGCTCCGTAGCGGGATTGCGCGCCTCCGTCACCCACAGTGAGCCCGGCGCGGCTGGCTGCCCGCCAACCGCCGGCTGACCGCTGACGGCTGATGGCTGATGGCTGACGGCTGATAGCTGCCCCGGCGTGATCGTACCCAGAATGGCCGGATGGCGCGCGCCGGTGGCAGTGGGCAGGTTGCCCGGACGGTGATGCCAGGTCTCGTAGGCCAGCACAGCAAAGGCGACCGCTTCTTTGGCCTCCACCCCCAATCCCACCTCGTCGGAGAGCAGCACGCGCGCCGGGGCCAGTTGCTCCCGCAGCAGGGCCATCAGCGCCGGGTTGCGCGCCCCGCCGCCGCTGACGATCACCTCGTCGGGGAAGCGCGGCAGAAAATCGTGGTAGGCTTGCGCGATAGAGCGCGCCGTGAACGCCGTCAGCGTAGCCACAATATCGGCGGGTGCCAGCCCGCGCGCGGCCGCCTGCTCCCAAAGCTGCGCCCCCCGCTGGACGCCGAAGCGCTCGCGGCCGGTCGTCTTGGGCGGCAGCTGACGGAAGTAGGGATCGGACAGCCACTCGGCCAGCAACGCTTCATCCACTCGCCCGGCGGCCGCTAAAGCGCCCTCACGGTCATAGCTCCACGCGCCGTTCGTCACTCGCCCGGCGGCGTAATCTATGAGCATGTTGCCGGGGCCGGTGTCAAAGGCGATGGGAAGAGAAAGAGAAGGGGGGAGGGGAGAAGGGGAAAGGGAAGAGGGGGAGAAGGGAGAAGGGGAGAAGGGAGAAAGGAGAGATGGGAACAATGAGACGCCACTGCTCGCTGACGGCTGATGGCTGATGGCTGATGGCTGATCGCTGACGGCTGATCGCTGACCGCTCAGCGGGGGCAGGTAGGTGACGTTGGCGATGCCGCCGATGTTCTGCGCCACGCGCACGAGCGTGGGATGGGTGAGCAAAAGGGCATCCACGTAGGCGACGAGCGGTGCGCCCTGTCCCCCGGCGGCCATATCGCGCGGGCGGAAGTTGCTCACCACCGGCAGGCCGGTCATTTCGGCGATGACGGCCGGCTCGCCCAGTTGCAGCGTGCAGCCGGCGGCTTCCTCAACGGGCGGCTCATGCCAGACGGTCTGCCCGTGGCTGCCGATCAGGTCCACCTGGGCCGGCGTCAAGCCGGCAGCGGCGATGGCCTGGAGCGCCGCGGCGCCAAAGGCTTCCCCCAGGGCCACATTCAACCGGCAGAGGCGCTCCACCGTCCCGGTCTCCGGGCGAAAGGCGGCGAAAATCTCCGCCCGGAGCGCGGGGGAATGGGGCAGCGCCTGATGCGCCAGCACCTCCCAGTGCAGGGCCGGGGGCGCTCCTTCCAGCCGGACCACGGCGGCATCCACTCCATCGGCTGAAGTACCGGACATGAGACCGATGACGATCATGGAAAACACTCCTTATGCCTGGAGATGAGACGTGAAACGTAAAACGTGAAACGTGAAACGTGAGACGTGAAGCGTGAAAAGGGCTATGGTTGCTCAACCGCCGCCACGATAGCCTGGTGGACGGCCACGCGCAGCGGGGCGATGCCGCGTCCCTGGCGGCCATAATAGACATCGTTGGTGAGCAGCGCCACCACCAGCGCGCGGTCAGGGTCGATCCAGAGCGAGGTGCCGGTGAAGCCGGTGTGGCCGAAGGTGCGCGGCCCAAAGGGATGGCTGCTCGCCTCCGGGTCAGGGCTCCAAAGGACGAAGCCCAGCCCGCGCCGCACAGCGCCGGTCTCTGCCTGCAGGCGCGTCATCTCGGCGACGGTGGCCGCCCGGAGCAAGGGGGCGCCACCATCCAGATAGCACTGGCCGAAAGCGGCGATCTCGGCGGCGGTGGAGAAGATCCCGGCGTGACCGGAGACGCCACCCAGCCGCCAGGCGTTTTCGTCGTGCACCTCGCCGACCATGCGGCGCCCACGCCAGGTGCAGAACTCTGTCGGCGCAATATCGGAAGGCGGAAGGATGGAGAGGGAGGCGGAAGAAGAAGGATGAAGGGCGCCCTCCGGCGACGGCCCACCCGCCGCTGACGGCTGAAGGCTAACAGGCAGATAACCGGTCTGCTTCAGGCCCAGAGGCGCGGTGACACGCTCACGGACGGCCACGTCCAGCGGCTGGCTGGTGAGCGTCTCCATCGCCATCCCCAAAAGGATGAGGCCAATGTCGCTGTAGACGACCCGCGCGCCGGTAGGGTAAGAGAAAAAGGTGTTGAGCGCCAGCTGGCGCGCGGCCTCTGCATCCGGCTCCTGGAAGAGCGGCCGCCAGGCCGGCAGGCCGGAGGTATGGATCAGCAGATGGCGGAAGGTGACGGCGCCGGCATCCACCTGTTCGGCGGCTTCGGAGACGGTCACCAGCCCCCCTGGCGCGAGCGGGTCCTCATAAGGCCGGATCGGGCGAAGTCCGGCAAAGGCCGGCAACACGGTGCAGACAGGCTGATCCAGTGCCACCCGACCCTCCTCCACCAGCGTCATGAAGGCGGTGACGGCGAAGAGCTTGGTCACGGAGGCCATGTCAAAGCGGGTGTCGGGCTGCGTGGGATGAGTGCGCGTCTCCGGGTCCAGGTAGCCGTAAGCCCGGGCGAAAACCACCTCGCCGCGCCAGCGCACGACCAGCTGCGCTGCCGGGGTCACGCTCTCTACGACGGCGGAACGCAGGAAGGTATCAGCTTCCAGGAAATCAGGCATTGTTACCTCGCATTTTTTTAACCATAGAGCAAAAACTCACCGCAGAGACGCCGAGAGCACAGATTTTTTGTGAACAAGTCCTCTGCGCACTCTGCGTCTCGGCAGCGGAACGACCTTTTGGCAGTCGACTCATAGATGCAAGTGTCCAGGACTGCAATCGGTTGTTCATCACCGGTGGCCATAGGAAGCCGCCAGGTCACTAAAAGAAAAATTTCACCAGTTTCAAAGCCCCCTGTCGCCAGGGGACGCGATGGGTGACACCCGACGAGGTGGCTAACCGGTCAGCATTGGCCAGATACCATTCATAGTTCCGCAGCAGGGCCTCTTGATTGGAGAACCGGGGTTGAAAGCCCAGCACCTGTTCGGCTTTGGCAATGGAAACAAAGGACTCTTTGCCCACGGTCTCGTAAATCCATTTGTAGAGCGGTGACCACCCCAAGCGCTCCAGGAGGCGCAGCGCCAGGATCGCCGGTTTCTCAGGGATCGGGATGATGCGTTTACCGTGACCGGCATAATCCAAAACTGCCTGAAAATCTGTCTTGGGGGTGCCGAACGCTTTGGCTCCAATGTTGAAGGTATCATTAACGATCTCACGAGGTAATGTGGCGCATAACCAGATGGCCTCACATAAATCCTCCACATCCAGATATTGGTAAAGGTTATTGCCAGAACCCAGGATAGGGAAGTTCTTGCCATCTTTGGCCCACTCGTACAGGATAGCGAACACTCCCAATCGCTCCGGTCCGATGAAAGACTTGGGCCTCAGGATGGGAATACACATTCCCTGGGCGCGAAATTCTTCACAGACCTGCTCGGCCAACACCTTAGCCTCACCATACGGGCCGACGCCCTGGCGCTTGTCTTCTTCCACCAATGGGTGATGGTCGGGAATCCCATAGACGGCCGTGGAAGAGATGTGGATCACCCGCTCAATGTTCCGGGCACGGGCCAGGCTGATCACCTGGCGGGTTCCATCCACATCAGTAGAGAAAATCTCCTCCGGCGGGTATAAAGGCAGCGCGGCAGCCGCATGAACGACAATATCCACCCCTTCCAGGGCGGTTTGGACGGCTGCCGGATCGCGGATATCGCCAGTGATGACCCGAATTTGATCGCGTTCGGGATAGTCAAACGGCGCAATGTCCAATGAGGTGACCCGCTGGCCTCTGGCTAACAAATAGCGGGTCAGATTGATCCCCAGAAATCCCGCGCCGCCGGTGATGAGGTAAGACTTTATGTCGGTCATGAAATTTTCCTTCCTTTTCGCTCTTTGTAGTTTGATTCCGCTGCAAAAAGGTCTCACGCCAGGTCACCAAGACGCCAGACAACCACCGGGTTTAAAGAAAACCCTGGCGGGCTTTGTGTCCTGGCATGAGCTTCCCGGCTTTTTGCAAGAGACTCAGGGCTCATTATACTCTACCAGCAGACTCTCCAGCCGGGCGGCGCTCTCATTCAGGCCGCCGGGACGGTTGCGCGCTAACCACAGCGCGCGATATTCAGCCACGATCTCACGCAGGTCATCCGCTAACGGCAGGCCGATCGGCTCGCCGAGCGCCCAGAGGCCCCGGTGACAGGCGTGGCGGAGCAGCCGCGCGGTGAGGTGGAACTCGCGCCGGATGAGCTCCGCGTCAGGGCGGGCCATCCGCTCCTGCGCCAGTGGCAGGAGAGCGGCCTCCACCGCCTCCAGCGCACGCCGCAAGCCAGAGGCCGTGACGCCCGGACGGGCCAGCAACTCCGCGCGCGGTCGCTGCAAAATCCAGAAGAGCAGCGTGCCGTTGGGGATGGCCAAGCCGGTCGCCTGGTAGACATTGCCCAGGTCACAGGCCACGCGGCCCATCGCTCCGGCCGGATCGTCAAAGGCGAAGCGGCTGAGGAGCAGCGGCCAATCGGCCTCGCGGTGGGCTTCCAGGCCCCAGCTGTAGGCCGCGCCCGCCGCGAAGCCCAGATAGCTGATGGGCAGCGCCTGCCAGTGGCCCCGGTCGCCCCAATCGGTGTTGAGATAGCCGGCCGCCCCGTGCCGGAGTCCCTGCACGGCAGCGTTGCGGAGATTGCCCAGCGCGTTATCCGTCCGCCCGGCCAGGCTGCACCAGGAAGAGGTGCCGGGACAAACGTAGAAGGGCAGGCCAGCGGCGGCAAATTGCGCGCCGTGCGCCGCAAAAGGATGGTCGGCCTCGTAGCCCCACTCCAGCGCGATGAGATCGCGGGGCAGTTCGGCGACCAGCTCGGGGTGGTGCAGGATGATGTCACCCCAGAACTGCATGGTGAAGCCGCGCGCGGTCACCTCACGGTAGAGCGCCAGCAGGAAATCCAGGTAAACGCGCCCCACCCCGCGCGCTTCGCAGAGCGCCCGGCTCTGACCGTGGCCCAGGTCAAAGGTCTCGTCGCAGCCCACGTTGAATTGCCGGCTGGTGAAGTGCGGCAGCAGCTCGTCGTAGAGGCTGCGCACCAGCTCCAGGCTGCCCGGATGCGCCGGCGCCAGGCTGAAAGGGCCGCGCATCGTCCCCCAGGGCACAGGGAACTCCCCGTGAATTTCGGCCAACGGCGCGTAGCGCGGGTGCTTGAGCCAGCGTTCCAGGTGTCCAAAGGAGTTCTGGTTGGGGACGAGTTCAATGAATCGTTCGCGGCAATAAGCATCCAGCGTCAGGATTTCCTCCCCCGTCATAGGGGAAGCCTCACGCCAGACGTCGGGATGGAGGTGGTAGGCGAAGGTATGCTCGGTGTAGAGCTGAAGCTGGTTGATCTTCCAGCCGGCCAGCCGGTCCACCAGCGCCAGCAACGTTTCCATCTGGGGGACTTTGTCACGGCTGATGTCAAGCATGACGCCGCGCACCGGGAAATCGGGCCAGTCCTCAACCAGCAGCGAGGGCAGTCCCTCTGGCTCGGCCAGCAGCTGGCAGAGCGTGGCCACGCCGTAGAAGAGGCCGGCCTCGTCATGGGCGGTCAGCAGCAGGCCCGCCGGGGCGATCTCCAGCCGGTAGCCCTGCGCCCAGGGCACGGCGGTAGGATCCAGGCGCAGTGTCAACCCGCGCTCCTCCGGCGGCGTGAGCGGGCTGGCGGTCAACTCCCAGCGGCAGCCGTAGCGTCGCTCCAGGCAGGTCTGGAAGCGCAGGGCGGTGAAGCGGAGCGCCTGGGGCTGAGGGCTATCCAGCAGGATAAACCGGCCCGCCAACGGGATGAAGCGCCCCGCGCGCCGTTCCAGGCGACGGGGATAGGGTAACAGAGCAAATTCGGTTGTCACAGGTTGGTCCTTTTTAAATGGCGAATAGCGAATGGCGAATGGCAAATGGCGAATGGTACCGTTAACGCGCTTCGCCGCGCGTGACGCCACGCATGGTCAACGCCGCCAGCAGGAAGAAGACCATGGGAGTGGCCAACACCATCTTGTAGTTGCGGGTGGTCTCAATGATCCAACCCATGAGATCCTTTCTCGGTGAGGACTACACCAGAGCTTTAACCAGCACTTGATACTGACGGTAAGGCTGGAAGCCAAATTTGCCGTAGAAAGCCACCAGGTCCGTCCAATCAATGACGCAGCCGCGCACACCCAGGTCACGCAGGTAACGGGCCGCCCCATCCACCACCGCCGCGCCGTAACCCTGACCGCGCGCCTCACGCGCGACCCCTAACGGCCCAAACTGCCCCCACGGCCGGGGCAACCGGTGCGGATAGAAACGTTCAATCGGGCGCAGCGAGTCCTCCAACGTCACCTGGCAGAAGCCCACCGGCCGCTCCGCGCCGGCCGGCCAGAGCAGGAGCCAATCGGCGGCGCGGCCCCCTTCGCGCAGGAATTCCTGGCACTCAAAATGCCAGCGGCCGGGGAACTCGCGGGCCAGGAACTCCAACAGGAGCGGCTCCTCGCCCGGCCGGGTGGGACGTAAGATGGCATCCGTCGCATAAGCCGGGTCGTTGGGATAATCCGCCAGGTCGCGGGCCACATCCCACTCAGCGCCGGTGATCGTATAGCCCCGGCGCAGGAAGAAATCGGCTGCCAGCGGCACCGGCAACCCCGGCGCGAAGGGGCGCAGGCTGCCGCCAAGGCGGGCGCGCGTGCAGCCTTGCGCGCGCAACCACGCTTCCGCCCAGCTCAGCAGCGCGCTGCCGACTCCCTGGCGCTGAGCCTCCGGTGCGACAGCGATGGCATCTATCCAGCCGGTAGTGAGGGTGGGATCGGACACCACGGCGCTGGCTAACACAAAGCCGATGGGCCGGCCGGCCTCCAGCGCCAGCCGGCCGGCCTGGGCAATGCCGGTGGTGGGCCGGGTGTTGAAGGCAACAAACGCCGGCGAGATCGCCAGGTCTGGGCCGCACGCCGCCGTCCAGAGCGCGGCGGCCGCAGCGTGATGATCATGATAAAAGCGATCCAACTCAATTAGGTCCATGATTTACCTCAACTGACTTCCATTCATTTTTAAAACCGTGCTACAATAAAACCAGAAACCAGGAGGAAAGATGAGCATTCAGATCACCGATCCACATTTGATTCAGCGCATCCGACATTTGGCCCGCCGTCAACGCCGCGAGCCGCAAGAGATCATCGCGGACGCAGTTGCCTTTTACGAAATGCAACCTACTTCTTCCTTCCTGCTGTCCATTGCCGATCTAGGCGCTTCCCATCAAGGCGATATTGCTGAGCACGATGAAGAAATTTTAGCAGCGGAAGTCCACCCTTTGACTGGCTGGGGAACCAGGTCTGATGATGACGCTGCTTGATACCAGTTTCCTCTTTGCCCTGAGCGATACCAGCGACCGCTGCCACGAACAGGTCTTAGCTGTGGCGCAGAGGATTCATGGACCGTTGTTGCTGGCCGTCCCGGTCTTGCCAGAAATTTGCTATTTGCTGGCTTCTCGGCTGGGACATAGCGCTATGCGCCGTTTCCTGGCCGAGCTAAGTGCCAGCGATGTCATGCTGGAAACATTGGAAAAGAGCGATCTGGTTCGTGTTACTGAGCTGCTCAATCAATATGCAGCTACCCGATTAGATTTTACAGATGCGGCCCTGGTTGCCATTGCCGAACGGCGCAATATTAGACGCATTCTTACACTGGATCGACGGGATTTCACTCTTATCCGTCCTCGCCACTGTTCACATTTTGAGATCCTACCGTAACTTCTAAAGCCAGGATGACCTCTGGCAATTCTGCCAACGATAAGATGATCGCCTCCGGGCGGACAGGTTGCCCGGCGGTGTAAGGATAAGCCGCCGCCCGGGCAAAGGGATCCAAAGCCTGGAGCTCCGCCGGCAGCAGGGCCGGTTTCCAGACCGGCTTGAAACCAAAGGTATGCGCCGGCAGCACATCATCCTCGTAGTAGTCCCCCACCATGATGGTCAACCCCGCCTGTTCCGGCCAGGCGCCGTAGAAGGCGCGGTCGCGCTTGAGCGCCTGGTGCGTATCCGGCGTGAGCATCGCCGTGAAATAAGGCGTCAGGCCGAGCGCGTCCACAATCGGCTGCTGGTACTTACGGAGCCCTTTGGTCGCCAGCACCAGGGCGCGTTCCGGCGTCCTGAGCGCCTGCAACGCTGCCAGCGCGCCGGGATGGAGGGTTGAATACGGCGGCCCGGCGTGCGCGCGGATCAACGCCTCGGCGTTGGTGGTGACCGGGACACCCAGCTGCCGGCCCAGGGCCTGGAAAATATCGTCCCAATCCATCGCCACGGTCGGCGGGCAGGTTGGATCGGCCTGCCGGCGAAAATTCTCCTCCACCAGGAGACGGCGCAAGGCAGCCGGCTCCAGCCCTGAAGCTGCCAGTTCCTCCAGGATCGCCGGGAGCACCACCGGCTTGAAAGGACCGTCAATTAAGGTGCTGTCCAGGTCAAAGAAGATGACGGTCTGAAACGTGGAATGTGAGCCGTGAGATGTGAAACGTGAGCCGTGAAACGTCATACATCCACTCACAGGAGTCCGGTCATGGAAGGTCTACGGGCAGGCGGCCCTGCGGGGCGGTCTGACCGTGGAGGACAGCCAGGAGTGCCTCCAGCAGAGGCGGGGTCAGGCCGTAAGTCGCCAGCAGGGTCGGCCCGGCCGGGATGGACGCCAGATCGTAGGGCGTGCGGACGGCGACCACGATAACCGGCGACGAGGTTTTCAGGAAAGCCTCCACCAGGTCCACTTGTTCAGGGCAACGGGCCACATCGGCCACAGCGATGATGACCGGCCGGCCGTCGCGCGCCATGCTGAGCGCACTCTGCCGTTGCGCCCGCGTCGGCTGTTCATCCACAACGATAAAGGGGACATCCAGCGCCCGGCCCAGGCCAGCGGCGGCGGGCGTCTCCACGACCAGCGGTCTGGCAGCCGGGGCCAGCGGCAGTGCGGCCGGTTCCCCGGCGCGGACCAGCGTGATGGCCTGAGCGGCCACCGCGCGGGAAAGGGCTTTGGCCCCGGCGGTGCCACAAGCGGCCTCTGCCACGGTAGCATCTACCAGCGCGGGCTGGAGCAGCCCAAACCGCGCTTTGGCCTGGAGAATGCGGCGGACGGCCTCGTTGAGCCGCGTTTCGGAAATCCGGCCATCCAGCAACCGGGCGCGGAGTTCTTCAAAGGCAGCGCGGTGCAGCGCGTGATCGCGGTTGAAAAGCAGCAGGTCGGCGCCGGCTTCAAAAGCGGTCGCCGCCGCCAGGGGGACCGGGTAGCCGCTCTGCGCCAGCGCGCCCATTTCCAGGGAATCGGTGACGAGCAGACCGCCATAGCCCAGCTCCTCGCGCAGCAGCCCGGTGAGCACTCTGGACGAGAGAGTCGCCGGCAGCCCTGGCGTGGCGTCAATCGCCGGGAAGGTCACGTGCGCCGACATGATCCCTGCCACATCCGCCGCCATCGCGGCTTTGAAGGGCACGAACTCCACCGCCTCCAGGCGCGCCCGGTCGTGGGGGACCACCGGCAGCGCCACGTGCGAATCGGTGGCGGTGTCGCCGTGGCCGGGGAAGTGCTTGCCGAAAGCGAGCACGCCACCGGCCTGCAAGCCTTCCAGGAAAGCCACGCCGTACCCGGCCACGCGCGCCGGATCGGAGCCGAAGGAGCGGATGCCGATGACCGGGTTGGCCGGGTTGTTGTTGACATCCAGGTCGGGCGCGAAATCGGTATTGATGCCGACGGCGCGCATCTCCGCCGCCAGAGCTTGCGCCACGCGGCGGGCGTTTTCCACGTCACCGGTTGCCGCCAGGGCCATCGCGCCGGGGAACTCAGTGAAGCCCTTCTCCTCGGTCAGCCGGGCCACGCGCCCGCCTTCTTGGTCAATAGCGATGAACAGCCCCGGCTGGCCGCTTTCCAGCGCCGCGCGCTGGAGGGCGTTGGTCAACTCTGCCACCTGGCGCGGCGAGCCCACATTGCGCGCAAAGAGGATCACGCCGCCGACATGATAGGTGCGGATCATCTCCAGCAAATCCGGTTCCGGCTCCAGGCCGTCAAAGCCGATGATCATCACCTGGCCGATTTTCTGTTCCAGCGTCATGGAAGCCAGGAGGGCTTCCAGCTCAGGAGCCGGCGTCACGGTCGGCCGGGGCGTGAAGGGCAGCGGGGTTACTTCCGGGGTAGCGATAGGCAACGGTGTTACAGGCATACAACCTCCCAGCAGGATGAAAATTGAGCAGAGAAAAGTGAAAAGATGCCATGGGGGCGACTTCAGGGGACAAAGCCGGCGCATCGTTTCACCTTTCGCTGATCAGCGGGAGGGGGTAGAGACGGGCCGGAGCCCGTCTCTACCCGCAGATGGTTTACCGCAGCGTATAGCTTTCCGCCACAGCCGGGACGTATTTGGCCTCCGCCCAGAGGTAGTAGAAGAGGGGCGGGTACATCACGTTGTAGGAAGGATTGCCCAACCCCGCCGGGAGGCTGCTGGTGGTGAAGAGGTTCAGGTCGTAGTTGGGCGGTTGCGGGTAGGGGTAGACGGTGTGGAAGGTCCCGTCCCCGGTCGCCGATTTCTTCAGCGTCCCATCCAGCAACTGCTTGGCGATGTACAGGTCAGCCTGGTTGTTCTGGTAGATCGGATCGGTGAACGGCAGCCAGCCCGTCACCCGCGTATCGTAGTTGATCACGTCCGTGGAGTACCGCTCAAACAGCGCCAGCACCGGCAATTCCTCGTTCACGATCCGCGCCAGGCTGGCAATGGCCGGTTTCTGGGCCTCAAAGTCAAACCCCGCGGAGGCCGCCGTCAGCAGGTCAGGAATGTAGACTTCCTTGCCCGTGCCGGGGTCCACCTGCTTCCACGACCAGTTCATCCCCTTGAAGGCATCCGTCGCCTCCGGCGCATTGCGTGGCGTGTTCAGGTAGTAGTTGAACGACGTGTGCGGGTGCGGCGGGTTGTAGTAGATGGAAAGGTCCACCAAGATCTGATACTTGCCTTCCTTCTGCGCGGTGGCCCGTTCCGCCGATGGATACCCCCGTACCGTCGCCTTGATCCCGAAGGCGTTCAACTGCTGCGCCGCATTCTCCGCCGAGCCGAGCCAGTCCGCATAGTCCGCCGGCACCGACAACTCAAACTCCAACTTCTTCCCCGTGTCGTCCACCCAGATGCCATCGCTGCCCTTCTTGAACCCCAGGCTCTTCAGCAACGCCTCCGCCTTCGCCCAGTCCTTCGCGTAGGGGTTCAACTTGGCGATGTCATCCGCCGACAACCACGCCGGAACCTGCAGGTCTGTGAACCCTGCTTCGTATTGAATCCCCTTCCCGGCGTCGCCCATCGCTACCTTCGCGTTCTCGTCCCGGTCTATGATGTACGCAAATGCCTGCCGCACCTCCTTCTTGTTCAACGGGTAGACCGCCTGGTTGAACCACAGCCCCGGCCCCGTCCCCGTCGGCCCCGTGAAGACCTTCAGGTTCGGGATCGTCTTGATCTGCTCCACGTCCGACGGCGTGTACCCATGCGTGCTGTAGTCCACTTCGTTAGACAACACCAGCGGAATCGAGGCCGCCGTCTCCCCGTAGTAGACCAGCAGCTTCTCAAAGTCAATCTTGCTCGCGTTGTACCCCGTCGGGTTCTTCACCAACTCCAACTGCGCTTCCGTCACCGACGCCGGGTCCAGAATGAACGGCCCATACGCTACCACCGTCTCCGGCTTGAACGCATACAGGTCGTCTACCAGCGCCTTCACCTTGTCCCCTTTCGGGTCCTCCCCTTTGCCGCGCAACTCCGCCGCCTGCTCCATCCACTTCCCGTACACCGAGTACGGCGCGGGCTGGTTGGCCCGCAGGATCAACCGCAGCACGCGCGGCGACGCCGTCTTGATCCAGAACTCCACCGTGGTGTCGTCTACCGCCACCACGTCCTTCAGGTACGTCCAGACGGCGGCATTCTGCGCCCAGTAGATGTTGTACGTCCCCACCAGGTCCTTGGCCACCAGCGGCGTGCCGTCGCTCCACTTCTGCCCCGCCCGCAACTTCACCGTCAGGATATTCACTACCCCCTCGGGCCACTCACGGGCCACCGGGGTCGGCTCTGCCGTTTTTTCCGGCGTCGGCGCGACGGTGGTAGCCGGCGGCGTCGTGGGCGGCGGCGTCGTGGGCTCGGGTGTTGCCGTTGGCGTGGTGCCGCAGGCAGCCAGCAAGGTCGCCAGGATCAAAATCACGGCCAAAAAGCTAAACTTGCGCATTGTTCCTCCTTCAGAAATTTGAGTAAAACGAACGAGCACTAAAAATCAAGGAACTCTGGTGAACAGATTATGAGCGTCAATCACCTCCTTCACTTCAGACATTTCAGGCTATTGGCTCTTTCGGACGATGATCACAATCAGCGCCGTCATGATGATACCGACGATCAACGTCAAAACTGTGACGACAAACTCAGCCGTGCCACGCTGTTGGAATGGCAGCAGCAACAGGCTCACTACCGTGATAAAAATCGCCACCCGAAACCAGGTTTGCCCTGCTTCTGGACTCATGGTCAATCAGCGCGGGTCGGCTCTGCCACCCTATCCAGTTTGCGCTCGCGCTGCACGGGGTGGCAGGCTACCGCCGAGCCATCGCGGAAGAAGGCGAGCGGCGGGACCACCTGCTCGCAGGTTTCGCCTTCAAAGCACGGGCAGCGGGGGTGGAACGCGCACCCAGACGGCAGCCGCAACAGGCTCGGCACGTCCATACTGCGGAGCTGGATGTGCTGCTTGGTGCGGGTCACATCGGGGTCGGCCTCCGGGATGGCGGAGAGAAGGACTTGCGTGTACGGGTGCTGCGGCGCTTCCACTAACTGCCGCGCCGGTGCGAGCTCTACTAAGCGGCCCAGATACATCACCCCGATCCGGCCTTCCCAGGCAAAATACTTCGCCAGCGCTAAATCGTGGGTGATGAAGAGCACCGCCAGCCCCATTTCCCGCTTGAGCCGCAACAGGGTATTGAGCAGGCTGATGCGGATGGAGACATCCACCATAGAAACGGCCTCGTCGGCAATGATGAACGATGGTTTAACCGTGAGCGCACGAGCGACCGCCACCCGCTGGCGTTGTCCGCCGCTTAGCTGGTGCGGGTACTTATCTAAAAAGTCCGTGGCCGGCGTTAAATCCACCATTTCCAGCAATTCCCTGGCCTGAGCACGGGTGGCGGCTTCACCAACGGTGATCTTGTGACGCCGGAGGGGAGCAGCCAGCGTGTCAAAGACGGAATGCGTCGGGTTGAGTGAGGCGTAAGGGTCCTGGTGGACCAGCTGGACGCTCAGCCGGTATTGCTCCCAGGCCTCGCCTTGCAACGTGGTGATATCCTGGCCGCGGTAAAAGATCTGGCCGCCGGACGGCTTCAGCAGACCGGCGATCATTTTGCCGGTGGTGGTTTTCCCGCAGCCCGACTCTCCCACCAGGCAGACAATCTCGCCCTCCTGGACGTCAAAGGAGACATCGTCCACCGCTTTGATGAATTGCTGCCGTTTGACCTGGAAACGCCGGGTAATGTGGTCCAATTGAATCAAGGTGGTCATGCTGCGCCTCCTTTGCCCCCGTTGCTCAGCTGGCGGCGGGCAATCTGCCAGTTCCAGCAGGCCACCCAATGGTCGGTACCGGTTACGGCCACCAGTTCAGGCTCCTCTTGCCGGCAACGCAGGTCGGCCAGCGGGCAACGCGGGTGGAATTTGCAACCGGTCGGCAGGTCAATCAAGTCTGGCGGCGAGCCGGGGATGGAAGAGACCCGGTCCTTGTGAGCGGTCAGCGTCGGCACCGCGTTGATCAAGCCGATGGTGTAGGGATGCACCGGGTTTTTGAAGGTGGTGTAGACATCACTGATTTCCACCAGCTTGCCGGCGTACATCGTGGCAACCCGGTCGGCCAGTTCCGCCGCCAGCGAAAGATCGTGCGAGATGAAGATGAGCGAGAAATCCAGTTGCTGGCGCAACTCCTTGAGCACATCCATGATGTTGCGCTGCGTCAGAATATCCAACGCGGTCGTCGGCTCGTCCAGAATGAGCAATTGGGGCTCCAGCAGCAGCCCCAACGCGATCAACACGCGCTGGCGCATCCCGCCGGAGAGCTCATGCGGGTAGGAGCGCCAGACCCGGTCGGGGTCCAGCCGCACCAGTTCAAACAGGTGGCGCGCCCGGTCGGTCAGGGCTTTCCCTTGCAGGTAGCCATGGGCGCGCGCCGTGTCACCAAACTGGTCGGAGATGCGCAGCACCGGGTTGAAGGCATTCAGCGCAGCCTGGAAGACCATCGCGCACTCTTTCCAGCGGAACTGGCGCAGCTCACGGCCGTTCAACTTCAGCACGTCCACCTCAGTCACCGCGCCCGGCCCCCCATTGGTCCCCGGCACGGTACGCCGGTAAACAAGTTCCCCCTGACGCACGGTGGCGGTAGAGGGCAGGAGACGCACCAGGCCCAGTCCTAAAGTCGTCTTGCCGGAGCCACTCTCACCAATGAGCGCCAGCGCCTCCCCGCGCTGCACTTCCAGCGAAACGTTACGCACCGCCTGAACCGAGCCCCGCTTGGCCTGATAAGTAATCGTCAACCCCTTCACCGATAGCGTCGGCGCGCCGGTTCGTTGACTCATTGCTGCGTTGGTTAGTTGATTCATCTCACACCCCCGTCCGCAGGCGCGGGTTGAAGATCTCTTCCAGGGAGCGGGAGAGCATGACCAGGGAGATCTGGAAAAGGATGATGGCCCCCATCGGGACCAGCAGGCTGGCGGCCGCGTTGGGGTTGTAGATCGCATTTTTGGCGTAGGCCAGACTGAACATGACGCCCCAGTTGTTGCCGAAGGGCACCACGCCCAGGAAAACCAGGCCGGTCTGGGAATAGATGGCGCTGGTCATGGCATTGATCATCGCAATCACGATGTAGCTCATCATGTTCGGCAACATCTCCCGGAAGATGATGTGTGGAGCGCCCAAGTCCAGCAACTGGGCGGCCTCTACGTACTCCCGTTTCTTGAGCGAGAGGACCTGCGAGCGAATCTGGCGCGCCAGGCCGGGCCAGCCGAAAAAGGCGAGGAAGAGCGCCAGCATCCAGATATTTTCCAACCTTACCAGGGTGGCGACCACCACCAGCAGCAGGAACCGTGGGATGGTCAGCCAGATGTCGGTGATCCCCATCATCAAACTGTCTACCCAGCCACCAAAGAACGCGCTGACCGCGCCGACGGTGACGGCAACAAGCGTCGTCAAAATCCCGGCCAGAAAGGCCACTATGAGGACGTCCCGCCCGCCATGGATAGCCATCTTCCACATCTCGCGCCCCTGGAAATCGGTGCCGAGCGGGTGGGCGGCCGAAGGCGGTTTATAGATCTGTTCGGTGTGCGCCTGCGTCTCCGGTGGAATCACAAGGGGACCAACAAACGACATCAACGTCATCAGAATGATGATGATGAGACCCAACAAGCCGATCTTGTTGCGGGCCAGCAACTTCAGGGTGCGGAGCAGGCCGCTCTCCCGGCTTGGGCGAGAAGTTGATGTTGTTTCCATGGCTGTCATTCCCCCCCTCCACCGGAAATTCGGATGCGCGGGTCTAACCAGCCGTAAAGCAGGTCGGCCAACGCGGTGGAAAGAATCACGGTGATCGTCGTGACCAGCAGAATCCCCTGCATGACCGGATAATCCCGCTTGCCGATGGCCTGGCTCAACAACAGGCCGATCCCCTGATAGACGAAGATGTACTCAATCAGGATGGAACCGCCCACGACAAAGCCCAGCGAGATCGCCAGGCTGGTGATCAACGGCAGGCTGGCGTTGCGCCCAACGTAAGCGGTGATAATCCGCATATCGGGCAGCCCGCGGGCGCGCGCTACTGTCACGTAATCGTCGCCGAGGGTGCTGATGGTGCTGCTGCGCATCGCTAACATCCAGCCGCCCAGGGTGGAAAAGACGTAGACCGTGCCCGGCACGGCATAATGCCTGAACAGATCCACCAGAAAAGTGGCCGTGAACCCGGGTTTAATGCCCGGCGAGAGCGAACCACGCATGAAGTTCAACGGGACCAGCTTCCAGGTCACGCCCAGCAACAGAACCAGGATGATGGCAGTCAGTGTGTTGGGGATCGACTCAATGGCCGCGCTAAAATTGGTCAAAAAATGATCCAGGAACGAATTGCGCCGGTAGGCGGCCAATGTCCCTAAAAACATCCCGATGACAAAGCTGATGAGCAATGAGGTCCCGACGCTGAACAAGGTCCACGGCAGTCTTTGGGCAATGAGCGTGGCAACCGGTTTGTTGAGCGCCAGGACGTAAGAGTCTCCCAGATCACCGTGGAGCAAATTGCGCATGTAATCCAGATATTGTGCGCTTAGAGGAGCATCCAAATCAATCCGCAACAAGCTGGCAGCCCGCGCATAAGCCTCTTCAGAGGACAGGCCACTATCCATCAGGCTCATGACCATAATTTCTACCGGGTTGCCTGGCAGCGCACGGATGATGAAAAAAGTGAGCGTGACGACGATCCAGACGATAAAGACCTTTTTGACCAGCGTGCGTAGCCAGAAATTAGTCCAGATTTTTTCCAGATAATCCAGTGCCGTTTTCTTGGGCGGGCCGGCAGTCGCCACAGAACTCATACGTTCACCTCCTGCTCTGAAATTTGAGTAAAGCTGCTGTTGCGTGTTGCATCAATCCGCACCAGACTATTTTCAACCTCTCATGGCTTAGCCTGCATGATCGTAAAACGCCGCACGACTTGAAACCCGGCATCCCGATACAGCCGGGCCGCGCGCTCGTCGGTCCAGAGAAACCAGGCCACATGGAACCCCTGGGCGCGCATCTGCGCTAAGGCGTGATGGAGCAGCACACGTCCGAGTCCCCGCCCGCGCAGGGCGGCCGCCACGCCGAACGGCCCAAATCGCTCACGCCGGTGCTGGCAGTAGCCGACGACCTGCGCCCCCTGCACCGCCACCCAGGCGCCCAGCTCATCGGAGCCGGGCCCCAGCAACACCTGCAGGTACTCCGCGGCAAACCGGAACCAATCCCACCCGAACTCGCTGACCAGGAAAGCCTTGAGGGCCGGCAGATCGGCGGCCATGAGGGGCCGCACCACCAGCCCGTCGGCAGCACAGCGTTGCTCCAGGGCTATCACCGCCGGCGGGAGGGTGAAGCCGTTGAGATCGGCTTGCATGGAGAGCGCTTCAGCCTGAACCTCAAATCCCAACGCTTGCAGGAAAGGCAACGCCGCCGGGTAAGCCGCTCCATCCACGCCGGGCGTGAAGTAGTGAGGGACGTAGGGAGCAATCATGATGTGCCGCCCCACCAACCGGGCCTGCGCCGCCTGGAACAGCGCCCGCCCAATGCCCTGCCGCCGGTAAGCGGGATGGACCCCAAACGCCGTGATCCAGGCCCGCTCTGGCTCCAGCCCCGCGTCGTAGTAAGGAACCTGCCGCACTAACGCCAGCACAAACCCGGCCAGCTCGCCCTCAGTCTCGGCCACCAGCAGCCGGGCCGGATCAAAGTTCGGGTCCAGCAGCACCTGAGTGTGAAAAATGGACGCCGTGATCGGATCATGGGTCAGTGCCGCATTCCATAACGCCAGGAGTGCCGCCTCATCGGTGCCGCGGTAAGGACGAATGGCAATGGTCAAGGGTAAATCCTCAAATCAAGACATCAGGCGTGAAACGTGAAAACGTAAAACGTGAAACGTGATGCTGAGCCGGACAGGCTGCCCGTTTCATGAATACAGCAAGTAGGGCCGGCGCTGTTCGGCAAACGCGGCCAGGTCGGCGTCCCAGGCGGCGACCAGGCCGGCCACCGGTTCGCCGGCGGCCAGTCCCTCCCGCACCCGTGCCGAACCGGTAAGCAGATCCAGATGTGCCGGATGCCCTTCCCAGCTGGAGTGCAGGAAGGCGAAGTCATGCGGGGCGACCGCCTGGCAGGCGGCCAATACGTGCAACCCCACCGTGACAGGACGGAGCGCCGCCCGGTCGGTCACGTGCACCTGGACGCCGCTGCAATGGCTTCCTGCGTATTTATCTGCCGTGGGCGTGAAGAAATGAGAGCGGAAGCGAACACCGGGCAGATCCAGTGCGTTGAGCTGTTGCACCAGCGCATAGCCGTCCAGCCAGGGCGCGCCACAGAGCTCAAACGGCAGCGCTGTCCCCCGCCCACTGGAGACGTTGGTCCCCTCCAGAAAGCACATCCCCGGGTAGACCGTCACGGTAGAAAGGTGCGGCATTGCCGGCGAGGTGATGACCCAGGGCAGGCCGGTTTCGTCAAACCATTGCTCGCGCCGCCAGCCCCGCAGCGGCACTACCGTGAGCTCAGCGCCAAGCGCGTACTCGCCGTTCATCCACCGGGCCAATTCCCCCAACGTCAGGCCGTGGCGGATGGGAACGGGGATCACGCCGACGAACGATTCAAAGCCCGGTGCCACGAGCGGCCCTTCTAACGTCACGCCGTTGAGTGGATTGGGCCGATCCAGCACCCAGACCGGCTTACCGGCCCGGGCCGCTCCCCGGAGCAAATGCCAGAGTGTGCTCATGTAGGTGTAGAAGCGGACGCCGACATCCTGCATGTCAAACAGCAGCAGGTCCACCCCGGCGAGCATGGCCGGGGTCGGCTCCTTCGTCGGCCCATAGAGACTGAAAACCGGCAGGCCGGTGCGCGGATGCAGGGCATCGCCGACTGCTGCGCCGTCGGCCGCGGAGCCGTCAAACCCGTGTTCCGGCCCGTAGAGCACCGTGACCTGCACCCCGGCCGCCAGCAACGCCTCCAAAACTCCGGTGAAATCGGGAAGCACCGCCGCCGGGTGAGTGACCAGGCCGACGCGACGGCCCCGGAGTGCTGCCAGCTGTTCGTGCAACAGGACTTCCAGGCCGGTTTCAACTTTCAACGCACCCCTCCCGCTGATTTAGCTGCCTGGCTGGAGAGCCGTGCGGAACTTATAACGGTCACCCCGATAAGCCGAGAGGACATACTCTACCGGAATGTCCTGGTCGGTATAGGTCAATCGTTCCAAACGCAGCACGGCCGCGGGCGGAAAGAGCTCCAGCAATTCCAATTCCGTCGCATTAGCCAGACTGGCCTCCATGGTCTGTTCCGCACGGACCAGGCGCAAGCCATAATCGCTTTCCAGCACATGGTACAGCGACTCAACCGCAAAATCGTAGCGTAACAGCTGCGGGCACAATTCGTGCACCAGATAGGCGGTTTCCAGCGCCAGCGGCATTGCGTTGGATAAACGCACCCGCGAGAGCTGCACCAGTTCGGTCCCCACCGGCTGGCGCAACCGCGCCGCCAGTTGCGGCGTTGCCGGGAGCAGCTGCGCCTCCAACACGCGGCTGGAAGGAACCCCGCCGCGCGCCTGTACATCCTGGCTAAAGCCGGTGAGCGAGCGCAGCTCCTGATTGATCTTTGGCTCGTTGACAAAAGTGCCTTTGCCGGCGCGGGCGTAAACCAGCCCATCGTGCATCAGCTGGGCGATGGCCTGGCGGACGGTCATCCGGCTGACAGCGTAGGCCTCACACAGTTCCCGTTCAGAGGGCAGCCGGTCGTGCGGTTGATATTGCCCGGAGGCGATACCGGCTGCTAACCCGTCGCGGAGCTGGATATAAAGAGGAGTTGGTGCCTCGCGTTTGAGTTGCATGGCTTGCTGGTAATAACTGGTCTATACCAGTTATAATAGCATAAAAACTCTGGCAAGTCAATAGGGTCGAGGAAAAATTTTCACTATTCCTGGGAAATAGTGACGCCACCGCGAAAAGGCCTCACGAAAAGTCGCTAAGACGCCAGGCCTGCCAGGTTTTGACTGGCTTTCTTGGCGCCTTGACGTCCTGGCGAGAGCAAGTCTTGTATTTTCAGAGGAATTCCCCATGGCCTGGCGTTCACCAGCCGGGGGATGAAAACAGGTTCGTAGTGCCGCGCTTATGATCTTTGAAAAAATAATTCGGTCACAGGGGCCGTGGGCTTGTGGGCTTGGTAGTAACGCCTTCAGGCGTTTCTTCGTTGCCGCCGAAGGGGAGAACGCCTAAAGGCGTCACTACCCACGCCTTCTCAGTCGGTTCGCCCATGACCGAATTTAATTTTCAAACTTCATCAGCGCGGCTAAGACGGCGCTAAAGCGCCTGACTACAAACTCTTCACGCTCTTTTCAAGGGAGATTTCATCCTTCCGCCTTCATCCTTCATCCTTTTTCAAATGTGAGCAGTGAGCGGTGAGCAGGAAACAGGAACTGCCACCTGCTGCTCTCTGCTCTCTCCTTAAAAGACACCGGTCTGTGGTGTGCCTGAGGCGGTCGCCGGCCACTCCCTGGCCAAGCGTGCAAACGGCTCGGCCAGGGCCTGGTCAAACGTTTCGTAGAGCGGAAAGAGCTGCCGGTAGCAGGCAACGGCCGCCGGATCAGGGAGGGTGGTCTCGGCCTGGCAGAGCCAACGCTGCTTGATAACCGTGAAGTCGTCAATTAACCCACCGGCGTAACCGGCCAGGAACGCGCTGCCCAATGGCCCGCCGGATTGGGGATGGTACTCCAACGGCGCATCCAGCACGTCGGCGACAATCTGCCGCCAAAGGGGACTCCGGGCCCCGCCGGAGGTAGCCACCAGGCGGCGCACGGCCGGGCGCAGCGGGTCAAAGCCCTGGCAGAGGTTGTAGGCAAAGGATTCCAGCACGGCCCGGTAGATGTGAGAGAGAGTATGAGAGGGGGTCAGCCCTAACAGAGCTCCGCGCAGGTGCGGATCAGGGGTCGGTGTGCGGCGGCCCAACCAGTGCGGGAGCACAAACAGCCCTTCAGCGCCGGGGGGAATTCGGCTGGCTCCGGCCTCCAGCAACGTGAAGGGATCGCTGCCGGTACGGGCGGCCACGGTGCATTCGGCCTGAGCGAAGGTCTCCACAAACCAGCGCACCAGCCGTCCCGCCGAAAGGACATTAGCGCCCCAGGTGACGGCAGCGCCGCCGGCGGCGTCATCAAAGTGCGGCCCGGCGGCGGATTCCACCAGCGGCCGGCGCGTCACCGTCAACAGGCCGGTGGTGCCGAAGGCAATCATCGCGTCGCCCGGCTCCACCGCCCCGCAGCCGACGATGGTGGGGAAGGTATCGCCGGTGCCGGCGATCACCGGTGTCCCGGCGGGCAGGCCGGTGGCGCGCGCCGCTTCAGCGGTGACCCGGCCCACGATGGCGGTCGCCGGGTAGAGCGGCGGCCAGCAGGTGAGCGGCAGTTCCAGGGCCTGGCAGATGGCGGTATCCCATCGCCGGGTCGCGGCATCAAAGATCCCGCCCAGGATGCTGGCGGTATCGTAGTCCATGCTCAGCTCACCGGTGAGCCGGTAGACGACGTAATTGTGGGCTGAGAGGATGGTACGGGTGCGGGCCATGGTCTCCGGCTCATGCTGCTGGAGCCAGCGCAGCTTGGGAGTGACGGCCTGCGCGGTCAGGGGCACGGCCAGCCGCGCGTTGGCCCACGCCAGCTCCGCCAACGCGCGGTTGTCAGAATAGAGAAGTGCCGGGCGCAACGGCGCGCCAGCCTCATCCAGCGGGCAGAGGCAGGGCACCAGCGCGGAGACGCCAACGGCGGCCACCGGGGCCGGATCGGGCACAGCCGCCAGCAGGGCGCGAACCGTTTGCACGGCGTAGCCCCACCAGTCACGCGCCGCATCCATCTCCACCCAGCCGGGGCGAGGATGCTGCGGGCCACGTTCCAGGCTCGTCCGGGCCACCACGGTACCCTCAGGGCGGACGAGCACACCTTTCACGGCTTGAGTGCCGATGTCAAGACCTAAAAGCAGGGGCATATTGACTCTGTGGTCAATCATTCAAGGCTTCCACCGCATCTACTTCGGCCGAGTTGTTTTCATGCGGCTGGCCGTCGGTGCCGATGACCGTCTCGGCGATGGCGTCGTCAGAAATACGCACGTAATGGACTACCGCCAGTCCGGCTGCCTGTAGATCCAGCTCGGCCACCTCCGGCACGACCCCGAAGCTTTGCCAGGTGTTCCCGTCGGCGCTAACCTCCACGATGAGGTGTTCGTCGTTGCTGGGATCGCCGTAGATGTACAGGTCAGGGCCGGGGCCATCCACGGCCGCATTGTCGGTGAATTGCACGGTGATGAACCCGCCCGTGCCCAGGCTGAAGAGACCCTGGCAGCAGGGATCGGTCACGACATCTGGCGCGCCGAGCACGGCCTGGGGATCGGTGAAGAAATCTTCCTCATAGCCGCCGGGGCCACGCTGAAAAGCCACCACCGCATCGGCATAAGGGGTACCCGGCGTCGCCGTCGGGGAGGGGAACGGCGTCGGCGAGGGGGGCAAGGTCGCCGGGGGTGGTGGGAGGGTGGGGCGGCCCCCGCAGGCAGTCAGGGTTAAGGCAATCCACGCCAGCAGCACCGCCATTCGCTTCATCGCACACCTCCGCGAAATAGCCGTAAGCAGAGATAAGCAGAGAATGGAGGCCGGCACAAAGCCGGCCTTACTCCGCAAACTCTACCACAACGCGATAGGTATCGGGGCTGACGGCGCGCTCAAAAGCGTAGGTCACTTCCGGGAAGGGGACCCGCTCACTGATGAAGGGAGTGGTGTCCAGCAGGCCGTGGGAAAGCAGGGTCACCGCCTCCATGAAGCTCTTTTTGGTGTGGGAGAAGGAGCCGGTGATCACCTGCTCGTTGTAGTGGATAACATTGGGGTCCACCGGGATGGTCCCTTTGGGATGCACCGAGCCGTAGAGGCAGAGCCAGCCACGCTTCGCCAGCAGGGGCAGCGCCTGTTCAATGGCCGGACCGCCGCCGGCCGTGAAGAAGATCGCATTGAAGCCCCGTCCATGGGTTAACGCCCGCATTTGGGTGGCGAAATCGTCCGTCAGCGGGTCCACGGTCAGCGTCGTGCCATACCGCGCCGCCACCTGCCGGCGTGCCGGGTTGGGATCGCTGACGACGACACGCACCCCCCGTTGCTTGAGCAGGAGGACATGGAGTAGCCCCATGATGCCGACGCCTTGCACTAAGACCGTATCGCCAAACTCCAGCGGTGGCGCTGTGACGCTGCGCAGGACGCAGGCCACCGGCTCTGAAAGCGCCAATGCGGCAAAATCGGCTTCCGGTGTGGCCCGGTAGACCTGGTAATCCTCCAAAATGAGATACTCGCTCAGCCCGCCCGGCCCCCAGGGCTGGCCCGGCAACGTGCCGCCTTTGTCGTTCTCGCAAAAGTTGTCCATCCCCCGGCGGCAGGCTTCGCAGACGCCGCACCGGGTCATGATAGCGAAAGCCGCCCGGTCGCCGACCTGAGCCTCGCAGAGCGCCTCCGGTCCCCTGGCGACAACGACGCCGGCCGCCTCATGTCCCCCCCGGAAGGGGTAATCCTGGGGTGATGACCCTAAGTAGAAACGTTGCTCCCAGGTGCAGAGCGCGCAGGCCCGCACCTTGACCAAGACCTGCCGCGGTCCCAATGGCGGCAGCTCCATCTCCCGCACCTCCAACGCGCGCGGCCCGGTGAAAACGGTGGTCCGTGTTTTCATAAAGGTTTGCTCCCGCCTCTTACGACATGATCATCCCGCCGTCCACCTCAAGCGCCTGGCCGGTGATGTAACGGGCATCTTGCGAGGCCAGGAAGGCGACGACACCGGCAATCTCCCACGGCTGGGCCATCCGCTTCAGCGGGCAGTCGTTGGCGCGGAGCTTGAGCCACTCGTCGGGGGCCAACCCATCGCGCCCACCGACCTGCTCGGCCACGCCGCGCACCATGTCGGTGAGCGTGTTACCGGGGCAGACGGCGTTGACCGTCACGCCGGCGCAGGCCAGCTCCATCGCCACCGAGCGGGTCAGGCCAATGACACCGCTCTTGGAGGCGGAGTATTCCGCCGAGGCCGGCCAGCTGGTCTTGCCCGCCATGGAGGAAATGTTGATGATGCTGCCCGCGCTCTGGCGTTGCATGATTGGCGCGACAGCCTGGTTGCAGAGGAACACGCCGGTCAGGTTGATGTCAATCAGCCGTTGCCATTGCTGGAGCGAAACCTCCGGCAGCGGGGAGCCGGAATAGATGCCCGCCGCCGCCACCAGTACGTCAATCCGCCCCCACCGGTCCACGACCGTCTGGATGGCCGCCTGGACGCTGGCCGCCTCGGCGACATTGCAGCAGATGGCTTCCGCCTCCACGCCCAGCCCCCGGCAGTCCGCCGCCGTCGCTGCGTTGTCCGCGTCGCAAATATCCAGGCACGCAACGTTAGCGCCCTCCTGAGCAAAGCGCAGAGCGCACGCCTTCCCGATCCCTCGCGCCGCCCCGGTGACAACCGCTACCTGCCCGACAAACCGCCGCATTCCAACCTCTGGTAACATCTCCATTTAGCACCTCAATCATGATTCTGGATTCTGGATTCTTGATTCTGGATTCTCTACTTGTCTTCCCGCTTGAACGGCGCCCCTGAAGCGGCCGGCCAGGTGGCCTTGCCGACGAAGAGGATCAGCACGATGAGCGTCACCAGGTAAGGGAACGCCACCAGGAACTGGTAGGGAATCGCCAGGTTGAGCGCCTGGATCCGCAGTTGCAGCGCGTCGGCCAGGCCGAAGAGCAACGTGCCCAGAAAAACGCCCAACGGCTCCCATTTTCCAAAGACAATGGCCGTGTAGGCGATAAAGCCGCGCCCGGCGCTCATATTCTCCTGGAAGGTGTTGAGCTGCCCGATAGAGAGGAATGCGCCGGCCAGCCCCGCCATGATCCCCGTGAAGATCAACGTGAGGTAGCGCACCCGCACTACGTTGATGCCCACCGTGTCGGCCGCATGGGGATGTTCGCCGACCGCGCGGATTTTCAAGCCCCAGGTAGTCCGGTAGAGCACAAACCAGACGACCGGCGCCATCAGCAGCGCCAGGTAGACCAGCGGCAGCTGGTTGAAGAGAATCGGCCCCAGGATGGGGAGATCGCCCAGCAGGGGCACTTTGAAGACGCTCAAGCTGGGCACTTTGACCACAGTCTGGACAACGTCGCCGTTCCCGCCGGCAAAGACGAGCGCGTAGAGCGTGCTGGAAAGCCCCACCGCACCGATGTTGAGCGCCACGGCCGAGACCACCTGGTTCGCGCCGATGGTGACGGCCATGAAGGCCAGCGCCATCGCCATCGCGATCCCCGCCACCATCGCCAGCGCCAGCCCGCCCCAGACACTGCCGGTCAGGTAGCTGCCGATCACGCCGGCCACTGCCCCCATCAGCATCATCCCTTCCATGCCAAAGGTGACAACCCCGGCCCGTTCGGCCAGGAGCCCGCCCATCGCAGCCAACAGCAGTGGCGTTGCCAGGCGGATCACCGCGGCGTAAAACTCCACCGTCACGAAAATCTGGATGATTTGCTCAAGCATGGTCCACCTCCGGGGCGGCCGGGCCGGAGTTCGGTGCCGGTTGCCGACGCCGGGGGCGGAGCTCCACCGTAGTTCCGGCAATGGCAAAGAGGATCGCCAAGGATTGGATCACATAAATGACGGCGATGGGCGCCCCTGAAATGATCTGCATTTTATTGGCGCCGGCCCGCAGCGCGCCGAAGAAAAGCGCGCTCAGCAAAGCGCCCAGGGGGTGCAGCTGCCCGATCAACGCGACCGGGATCCCGTCAAAGCCCGCGCCGACCAGGAAATTGGAGATCACCCGGTGCTGCGTCCCCATCACCTCCATCGCGCCGGCCAGCCCCGCTAACGCCCCGCTGATCAATGCCGTCGTGAGGATCGTGCGTGGGACGTTGACACCCATGTACTCGGCGGCGCGCGGGTTGACGCCGACCGCGCGCGCACGGAAGCCGGTCGTGGTCTTGAACAGGATGACGTAAACGATGATCGCTGCAACGAGGGCCAGGAGAGCCGCTAACGTCAGCCGTTGCAACGCCGGCGTGGAAACGGTGATCCCCAAGCGGGTGAGCAGCCCGGCCGCCGTGGGCAACTGCGCGGCCGGCACGATCTCGGCGGACTTGGGGAACGGCTGTGTCGGGTCCTTCAGCCCCAACCAGCCAAAGGCCGTGGTCCCAAAATGGTCAATGCGGATGACCCATTCAAAAAATTGCATGGCGATATAATTCATCAACAGCGTCGTGAGGACCTCATTGAAACCGCGTGTCGCTTTGAGGTAGCCGGGGATCAACGCCCAGAGCGCGCCGACCAGCGCGCCACCGAGCAAGGCCACCGGGACGAGCAGCCAGCCGGGCCAGGTGGTGAAGGTGACGCCAATCCAGGTCACCACCATCGCGCCTAAATAGAGTTGCCCTTCTGCCCCAATGTTGAAGAAGCCGCTGCGGTAGCCATACGTGACGGCCAGGCCGGTGAAAACCAGCGGTGTCAGCCGGACAACGGTAGTGACCAGCGCGTTGGGGCTGCCGAAAGCGCCCGAAAGAAGCGCGCCGTAAGCGGTCAGAGGATTCACGCCGCGCAAGACAATCAGCACACTGCTGACGACAAACGCAGCCAGAATCGCCGCCAGCGGGATGAGAATATTGAACGAGCGCTCTAACAAGCGGCGGGAGAACTGTTCCCACAGGGTTGAGGGTTTCATGCGGCCTCCTCGACGGCGGGGGCAGCGGACGTCAGCCGTTTTGCGCCGGCCATCATCAAGCCAATCTCGTGGACGTCGGCCCCTGACGCGGGCACAATCCCCATAATCTCCCCCTCGTACAGCACCGCAATGCGGTCGGAGAGCGAGAGCACCTCTTCCAATTCGGTGGAGATGAGCAGAATGGCCGTGCCGGCATTGCGGGCGGCGACCATCTGCTGCCGGACGTATTCCGTCGCGCCGATGTCTAACCCGCGCGTCGGCTGGGCAGCGATCAACAGGTCGGGCCGGCGGCTCAGCTCGCGGGCCAGCACCACCTTCTGCTGGTTGCCGCCGGAGAGCAGCTTGGCCGGCGTCGCGGCCTCCGGGGTGCGGATGTCGTAATTTTGGATCGCGCCCGTTACAAAGTCACGGATAAGCCGTTCCTGTAAAAAGCCGCGCTTTGAGAAGGGCGGGCGGCAAAATTCTTTCCCGATGAGATTTTCGCCCACAGAAAAAGTGAGCAACAGGCCGGTATGCTGGCGGTCCGGCGGGATGAAGGCCACATTCAGGTCCATGATCTCACGCGGGGAAGCATGAGTGACGTCATGCCCGGAGACTGCCACGGTGCCACCGGTGGCCGGGCGCAACCCGGTCAGCGCCTCGGCGAGCTCGGTCTGCCCGTTGCCGTCCACGCCGGCGATGCCCAGAATCTCACCCCGGCGGATCTCAAACGAGAGTCCCTTGAGCGCCGGCAAACCCCGGTCACTCTGCGCAGCCAACCCGGTCACCGCCAGGACGACCTCGCCAGCGGGCAGCGCCGGTTTGGGGATGTTCAGGAAGACCTCGCGGCCGACCATCATTTTGGCCAGCTCGTTGGCGTTGGTCGCGGCCGCGTTCACCGTCTGCACAACCCGCCCGTTACGCATGACCGTCACCCGGTCACTGACGGCCATCACCTCTTCCAGTTTATGGGTAATAAAAATAATGGATAGCCCTTCTTGGGTCAAACCCTTGAGGACTTTGAAAAGGTCCTCCACTTCGCCGGGGGTGAGCACCGCTGTCGGCTCGTCCAGGATCAGCAGTTCGGCGTTGCGGTAGAGCGCCTTGAGAATCTCCACACGCTGTTGGACGCCGACGGGCAGCTGCCAGACGGGAATGCCGGGATCTACCGGCAAGCCATATTGCTTGCCCAGGTCGCGGAGACGAATCGCCGCGCTGCGCAGATCCAACAGCGGCTCCCGGGCCGAGGGCAGGCCCAGGATCACATTTTCGGCCACGGTCAACGGTGGCACGAGCATGAAGTGCTGGTGTACCATGCCGATGCCCAGTGCAATCGCATCGCGGGCCTGGTGGATCTCCACCGGCTGCCCTTTCCATAAAATGTGGCCCCGCTCCGGACGGTAAACGCCATAGACGCAGTTCATCAAGGTCGTTTTGCCCGCGCCGTTTTCGCCTAACAGCGCGTGAATTTCGCCCTTACGGATCTCCAGGTCTACATCGTCGTTGGCCAGGACGCCGGGAAAGGTCTTCCGGATTTTCTCTAACCGCAGTAGCTCAGTCATGCGCCCCTTTGAAATAATAACCGGTGAGCGGTGAATAGTGAGCAGTTTGGCTCAGTGAACTCAGGACTGCTCCCTGCTCCTAAAAGCTGTTTTTTATCCTCAGTGCTATCAGACAAACTGCCCGTTAGTAACACCACACCAGGGTACCGCCGGGGGATACTGGATGCTGGCGACCAGCATCCAGTATCCGTTTCCAGTATCCGGTTACAGGTCCGTCCGCACTACCAGATTAGGCAAGCTCTTGGGATCTTCCATGTACTTCTTGAGCGTGTTGACGATGTCGTTTTCCACCTCAAGGGGAGCCAGCCCGTAGAACGGGTTGAGGCCCACAGCGCCTTCCTTCAAGCCAATGGCGAAGTGACCGCCCGGTTTGCCGGCGACGGCCTGCTCGGTTGCGTATTCCATGAGCCGTGAGACACGCTCGTCCCAGCCACCGATGACGATATCGGGGGCCAGGTAGTTCTTGTCCTTCACCCAGGAGATGACGCGGATGTACTTGCCGGCTGCGGCGGCCTCCTTGGCCGCCTCCACCGTACCGGGATCGCCGGCATCGGCTTCCAGAATCAACACGTCCACACCCTGCTCAATCGCGGCAGCGGCCAGCTCTTTGGCCTTGGCCGGATCGGCCCAGGAGCCAACGTAGGACTCAATGACTTCCACGTTGCTCTTGCCGATATCCTGGCAAGCCTGGCGGGACATGGCGATGTGGTGCGAGAGAATGGGGAACTCGGTCCCGGCGATGTAAGCGACCTTGCCGCTCTTGGTGATCTGGCAGGCCAGCCGGCCCATGAAGTAGCCGCCCTCGCCGGCGGAGAAGGTGATCGTGTAGAGGTTTGCCACGCCGCCCTCGCTGCCGTTGTTATGGATGAACTTGAGCTTGGGATATTCCAGCGCCACCTTCTTAATCGAATCGGCGTACTCAAAACCGTGAGCGAAGATGATATCGTAGCCGGCCTCAGCGTACTCGCGGATTACCTGCTCGGCGTCCTCTACCTTCACATTCTCAGTGTAGGCGATTTCATAGCCGTACTTATCACGCAGGTTGATCAGGCCCAGGTAAGCCGAGGTAGTCCAACCGGCGTCGTTGACGGGGCCGGGGAAGACGCCTGCGACTTTCTTGTGCGTTCCGACCAGGGGGGACGCGCCGCTGGCGGAGGGGGCCTGGGTTGTCTCCAGCACCGGGGTTGGTTTGCCGCAGGCGGTGACCAGCAGCGAAACCACTACCACCAATGCCAACACCACAAACGTCAAGCGGATTTTCATCTCTGGACTCCTTCTGTGATAAACAATGGGAAAAGCAGATTGAATTGGCCGAATACTTTGTTCTGCCGGATCACTGCAAACTTTGTCACATCTGGCTTACCTCACCCCCTTTCGTCGTCAGGGTCGCTGACCGGCTTAACTTGCTTAGGACCTGACTGAGAAAAAACCCACCGCCAGGATCGCTGAGCCCTATGGTCGCTCCAGGAGCGCCACGGCCTCGTCCACCGTCGCGTTGTGATGCAGGAGCGCCGCGACGGCGGCCGTCATTGCGGTAGGGTTCTCCGCGCCAAAGATGTTGCGCCCAATGGCAACGCCGGACGCCCCGGCCTCCACGGCAGCCTTGATCTCGGCCAGCATGTCGCGCTCGGCGCCGCGCCTGGCTCCGCCCAGGATCACCACCGGCGCGTAGCAGGGATCGGTCACGCGCTGAAAGCCGGCCACGTAGGGCGTCTTGATGATGTCCGCGCCGAGTTCCACGCCAACCCGTGCCGCCAGCGCAATGGACTCCGCGGTGCGAAACTCCGGCCCGCTGTCAAAGCCGCCGGGGACCATCTCCGCCAGCACGGCCAGTCCCCAGGCGTGGGCCTTTCCGGCCAGCTCGGCAATGTTGTGCAGGCTCTCCACTTCTTTGGGCGAGCCCGGGTAGCCGGAGACCGCCACAGCGTCGGCCCCTAATCGCAGCGCCTCTTCCACCCCGTAAAAAATGGAAGAGGGACCATCCATTTGGCCCAGGCTGGTAGAGCCACCGTCGGCTCGCAGGATCAACCCCAACGGGGCCAGCTCCCTCGCAAAGCGGCGCGCCACCCCATAAGAGGTCAACACGGCGTCCGCGCCGCCCGCCACAATCTTTGCAATCGTCTGTTCCGGGTGTTCCAACCCCTTCTTGGGACCATCTAACAACCCGTGATCCATGGCGACGATGAGAGCCCGCCCGTCAGGGCGGAAAATTCGGTTCAAACGACGAGTTGGTAGCATACGGATACTCCTCTGAATAGAAACCAGTTAAGCAGTGAACAGAGAGCAGCCGGTAGAAGTTCCTGTTTCCGGCTCATCGCTCACGCTCACATTTTCATCCCCTGCCGGTGAACGGAAGGGTTTGTAGTCAGGCACTTGAGCGCCGTCCAACGCGCTAAAGCGCGTTACTACAAGCCAATTTTCATCCCACTACTGGTGAACGCCAGTTCATGGTAAATTCCTTTACGTCTCACGCCTCACGTTTCACGCTTCACGTTTCACGCTTCACGTCTCACGTTGTCACGCCGGCGCGGGCGAACAGCCGCGCGCAGGCGGCCCGGGCCTCGGCCAGCAGCGCTTTTTCGTCCAGGACGAGCACCTGCTTGTGGCGCAGCAGGACCTGACCGGCCACGATCACGGTATCCACGGCCCCTGCACTGACGTTGTAGACCAGCGCCGAAGGCACGCGATGGACCGGCATTGCCAGCGGCGTATCCAGGTCTACCAGCACCACGTCGGCTTGCTTGCCCACCGCCAGCGAGCCGATAGCCGCCGGTTGCCCGAAGGCGGCCGCGCCGCCACGACAGGCCATCCAGAGCACCTGTTCCGGGAGCAACGCCATGGCATCTAAGGTGGCGAGCTTTTGCAGGAGCGCCGTCGTCTTGAGCACCTCCAGCATATCTTGCGCGTTGTTGCTGCCGGGACCGTCGGTCGCCAGCGCTACGGTGATCCCGCGCCGCTGCATCTCGGCAATGCGCGCCGCGCCCGAGGCCAGATACATGTTGCTCACCGGACAATGGACCACCACCGCTCCGTGCTCCGCCACCAGCTCCAGTTCATGGTCGTCTAACCAGACGCTATGCACCAGCTGCACATCGGGACCCAAAGCGTCTAACGCGGCCAGCCACTCTATGTGCCGGTTGCCGCGCTGGGCGAGATTCATCTCCACTTCGGTGCGGGTTTCGGCCACGTGGATGTGCGTGCCGACCCCCCAGGTGCGCGCCAACGCAACCGTGCGGCGCAATGTCTCATCCGAGCAGCCCCACGGGATGAGCGGCCCAAACTCCACGCGGATACGCCCGCCGGCCGCACCGTGCCAGGTCTGGTAGAGGCGGGTTGTTTCGGCTATGATCCGCTCCGGCGACTCCATGAAGGCCGGGTGGTAGTTCATGTCGGCCCAACCACGCGCCAGGAGCAACCGTATCCCCGTCTCCTCGGCCGCCCGGCAGACGCCGTCGTCGTTGTGTGGGTCAGTATGGATGTACTGGTGGTCAATCACGGCGGTTGCCCCGCCGCGCAGGTTCTCCACCAATCCGACAAGCGCCGCTAAGTAAGCTTCCTCCGGCGTGAGCGCCTGCGCCACCGGCCAGATGGCCGCCTTGAGCCATTCCAGCAGCGGTTTGTCATCGGCCAGGCCCCGGATAAAGGTCTGGAACAGGTGGGTGTGCGCGTTGACCAGGCCGGGGATGACCGCCATGTGAGTCGCATCCATGACGGTATCGGCCCCGGCGCGCAGCGCAGCCGGCGGCGTCCCCGCACCGACCGTGGCAATTTCCGTGCCCCGGATCAGCAGATAGCCAGGGTTGAAAAGATCCCCGGCCTCGTTAAGGGTAACAACCGCACCGTTTTCAATCAGGATGACGCTCATACCTGTTCAAGCCTTCAGCATTTAGCCATTAGCCGTCAGCAGCCGGTAGCTAAAGCCCGGCCTATCCCGCTTCTGTCTGCCGGTGGCCGTACCGCTCGCCGCCATCTACGGTGATCACATCGCCCGTGATGTAGTCAGCGTGGACGAGGAAAAGGACGGCGTCGGCCACATCCTCGGCGCGGCCCCAACGGTGGAGCAGCGTTTTCTGTGCCGTGCGGGCGATCTTCTCCGTGTCGTAGCCGGGCGGCGGGAGAACCGGGCCGGGCGCTACTGCGTTGACACGCACGGTCGGGGCCAGGTCCAGCGCCAGCTGGCGGGTGAGCGCCAGCAACGCCGCTTTACCCACGCTGTGCGCCGCAAACCCCGGCCACGGCTCCCAGGCCGAAAGGTCCACGATGTTGATGATGACGCCGGCCCCTTGCGCTAACATCAACGGCGCGACGGCGTTAGCGCAGTAAAACGGCCCGTGGATCAGGATGCCGGTCACGCGGTGCCACGTCTCCAGGTCGGCGGTGGGGATCGGCGTCTTTTTGAAGAGCGACGAGCTGTTGACCAACACATCCACCCCGCCGAAACGCTCACGGGCGGCCGCAACCAGCGCCGTCACCTGGGTGGGATCGGCCACATCAGCCTGCACGGACAGCGCAGCCCGGCCGAGCGCCTCCACCTCGGCCGCCGTGGCGGTGGCCTCGGCCGCCGAGGAATGGTAGTTGATGACGACGTTTGCGCCAGCCTGCGCCAGGGCCAGGGTGATGGCGCGGCCCACGCGGTGTGCGCCACCGGTGATGAGCGCTGTTTTGCCGTGCAGATCCATCGTTGCCTTCCTTGAAAATAACGCCCTGCGTTTGTAGTCAGGCGCTTTAGCGCCGTCTTAGCCGCGCTGAAGCGCGGCACTACGAACCCAATTTTCATCCCACCGCTTGTGAACGCCAGTTTATGGTAAATTCCCTGAAATAGCCCCGGAGACACCGGGATGGTTAATTTTCTTTGGGTGCCTCTGTGGTGAATAATTTTTTATTCTTGCAGGGTGCGCGCCGGCACCGATGCCCCCATTGTAGGAGAGACCCAATTCCTTGTCAATAGCGGTGGGCCCGGGTTTAAACCTTTTCTCCCAGCCATTCCGGCCGGATCGGCAGCGCCCGCACCCGCACGCCCGTGGCGTGGAAGACCGCGTTGGCGATGGCCGGCGCGGTGGCAATCATCACCGGTTCGGCCAGATTCTTCGCGCCAAACGGGCCGATGGAAGTCGTGGCAATGAACGTCACCTCCATTTCCGGCACTTCCAACGCCGTGGGAATGTGATAGCGGTCGTAATTGAGCTTGTCTGGGTAGCCGTTGCGGAAGGTGAAGCCCTCGGTCAAGGCATAGCCGATCCCCTGGGCGATGCCACCGTAGAACTGGCCTAAAGCTCCCTGCGGGAAGATCAACTGGCCACCGTCATGCGCCGCCCACACCTTGACCACGCGCACCTTGCCGGTCCGCCGGTTGACGGCCACCTCGGCTACCTGCGCCCCAAAGCTGTAGCAGGCGTAGGGGACGCCGGTTCCGTGCTCAAAGTCCCAGTGGATGCGCGGGATCTCCCAGTACCCCTGGGCCGAGAGTTGCAGTCCCAGCGCGCGCGCATGGGCAACGACCTGCTCAAAGGTCAACGGCTCCTCGGTGGGGCCGATGTAGCGTTCGCCGTCGCGGATCAGCTGCGCCGGGTCACAATGGAGCGCCTCAGCCGCGGCGAATGCCAGCAGCTGGGCCAGCTTCTGGGCCGCGACGCGGGTGGCGTTCCCGCCCACCATGGAGGCCCGCGAGGCGACGGTCGGGCCGGATTCCACGGCGGTCTGTGTATCGGGGCGCAGCAGACGGATGCGCTCGGGCCGGACCCCCAACGTCTCCGCCGCCACCAGCGTGAAGACGGTACGGCTGCCCTGCCCGTAATCGGTCAGCGCGGCCTGCAAGGTGAGGCCATCGTCTTCGTCAATCCGCAACGTGATGTTGGCATAATCCACCCCCTCGCCGCCCAGCCCGCTGCCGTGGAAGTAGCAAGCGACGCCGAGGCCGTGCCGTTCCATGGCGCGCGGGTTGGCATTCCGGGCAGCGAACTCGGCCCGCCGGCGATCCCAGCCGGAATGGGCGCGCACCCACTCCAGGCAGCGTTGCAGTCCGACCTCGTGGTCAATGAGGTTACCGGTGAAGGCCCGATCCCCCTGGCGCAGGCTGTTCTTCAGGCGAAAGTCAATTGGATCCTGCCCCAAGCGGTAGGCCAGCTCGTCTATTGCCATTTCGGAGGCGGCGGTGGCCTGAGTATTGCCGAAGCCCCGAAATGCGCCAGAATAGCCGTTGTTGGTGTAGACCACCTGCGTATCCACGGTGGCGGCCGTGTAACGGTAACAGCCGGCCGCGTGCATCGTGGCGCGCCAGGCCGAGAGCGGAGTCATGGAGGCGTAAGCGCCACTATCGGCCAGCAGCTCGGCCCGGGCTGCGACCAGCGTTCCCGTGGCGGTTGCGCCTAAGTGCAGGTGGATCTGCATCGCCTCGCGTTTGTAGGAGGCGGCCATGGATTCATCGCGGCCCAGCACCAACCGGACAGGGCGGCCGGTGAGCAGCGCCAGTTTGGCGGCCTGCCCGCTGCACTGGTAAACGATGTCGTCTTTGCCGCCGAAGGAGCCACCAACCGGCGGCTGGATGACGCGGACTTTGTCGGGCGGGAGGCCCAGCACCATGGCGGTATTATCGCGGTTGATGAAAGGGCTCTGGTCGTTGGCGAAGAGGGTCACCCCCCCATCCGGCTCCGGGATGGCGACGACGCCCTCGGTTTCCAGGTAGGCGTGCTCCTGATGGGCGAAGGAGTACGTTTCATCCAGCACCACTGCCGCTGCAGCCAACAGCGGGGCCGGATCGCCATTGCGAACGATGTGCGTCTGGCAGAGGTTGCCCTTGCCGGTGGGTGACTCCGGGGGGATGAGGGGCGCGGCCGGCTCCAGCGCCCGGGCCGGGTCACTGACGACAGGCAGCGGCTCCAGCTCCAGCACGATGGCTTGCAGGGCGGCGCGCGCGGCGGCTTCGCTTTCAGCTGCGACGGCAGCGATGGGGTCGCCCACGCAGCGCACTTTCTCATGCGCCAGAATGAAGGCATCGCGCACCGGCCAGCCGAACGCGCCGTGATCTACAAAGTCGGCGGCGGTAATGGCCGCGACGACGCCGGGCACTTGCAAGGCGGGCGTCACGTCCAGGCGCACGATCCGGGCATGGGGGAGCGGACTGCGCAGTACCTGCGCGTGGAGCATCCCCGGTAGCCGGATATCGCCGACGTAGCGCGCCCGTCCCAATACCTTTTCCAGGCCGTCCACCGGCTGCGCCTGGGGGTCGCCAACATAAGTCAGGGTTGCCATGCTCCCACTCCCTACTTCCGGTTCCGGAGCTGCGCTGTGGCCTCAATGGCGTCCACAATCTGCTGGTAGCCGGTGCAGCGGCAGAGATTCCCCGCGATAGCGCGCCGGATCTCCTCACGGGTCGGTTGCGGGTTGTGCCTCAGGAGCGCCTCTCCAGCCAGCACCATCCCGGGCGTGCAATAGCCGCACTGCGTCGCGCCATGTGCCAGAAAGGCCTGCTGGAGGTCATTAGGGCCGCCGTCGGGAGCCTGAATCCCCTCAATCGTGACGACACTCCGCCCGGCGACGCGCAGCACCGGCAACGTGCAGGACTTGACGAGTACCCCATCCAGCAGCACGGAGCAGGCTCCGCAGAGCCCAATCTCGCAGCCGATCTTGGTCCCGGTCAACCCCAGTACGTCGCGCAGGAGGTGAACCAGCTTCAGGTCGGGGTCCACCGTTACGGTGACGGGACGCCCGTTCAAAGTAAACTCAAGGTCCATGCAGGCTCCTGTCAATCAGGCTAACGACCGGCCCCCGTCCACAAAATAGACCGCGCCGGTGGTGAAATCATTCTCAATCAGGAAAGCCGCCATGCGAGCGACGTCCTCCGGGCAGCCAACACGCTTGAGGAGCGATTTTTCCTCGGCCCACTGGCGCTTGGCCGGCGGACAATCATCCGGCAGCAGAACGGTGCCGGGTGCGATGGCGTTGACGCGGATGGCCGGGGCCAGTTCCGCCGCCAGCGCTTTGGTCAGCGCGACCAGCCCGGCTTTGCTCGCGGCGTGGTGGGCGTACCCCGGCCAGACCTGGAAGGCGGAGAGGTCGGTGATATTGAGGATCACGCCGCCCCCCTGCCGGAGCATGTGCGGCGCGACGGCCTGGCTGAGCAGGAACGGGCCTTTCAGGTTGACGTCCAGCGCCGTATCCCACTCGGCCTCGGTGATCTCCAGCAGCGGCGCTTTGAGCCAGACCGAGGCGTTGTTGATCAGCACATCAATCCGGCCAAACCGCTCCAGGGTAGCCTCCACCAGATGGCGTACCTGAGCCGCCTCGCGCACATTGGCCTGGACTGCCAGCGCGCCGACGCCGCAGGCGGCGATGGCTGCCTGCGTATCGGCCCACGGCTCGTCGTCCAGGTAATAACTGAAAGCGATGGAGGCCCCCTGTTGCGCCAGATAAAGCGCCGTACAACGGCCCACCCGGACTGCCGCACCGGTGATCAAAATGACAGCGTGTTGCAGGTTCATAGTCGGTTTCCCCAAGCCAGTCCGGCGTTCGCCGTGAGGGAGTAAGCACGGCCGGTAGCCGGCTTACTCCCTGTTCCTTACCCCTTATTTTCCTATTGCATCACCAGGGCCATCACGGCCTTCTGGACATGGAGCCGGTTTTCGGCCTCGTCAAAGGCCGCCGAGAGCCAGCCGGAGCCGGAGGTCTTGTCAATCACGTCGTTATCCACTTCGTAGCCCCGGTCGCAGGGGAGGCAGTGCAGGTAGATGGCGTCGCGCGCGGCCAGTTCCATGATCTGGCGGGTGCATTTCCAGTCCTTGTGCTGGTCAAAGATTTCCTGCGTCCGGCGGGGATCGTTCTGACCGACCGGGGGCAGGAAAATGGGGGTGGCACACCAGGCCTTGGGGTAGACGACGTGCGCCCCGCGCACGCCGTCCTCAAAGTCGTGGGTGATGCGGAAGGAGCCGCCGGCCGCAGCGGCGTAGGCCTCGCACTGGGCCAGAATGGCCGGGTCGAGCTCCATCCCTTCGGGGTGGGCCAGGGTGACGTTCATGCCGAGCATGGTGGCGTAGAGGATGGCCGATTGGGGCACGGCACGCGGCTTGTGGATGCTGGGCGAGTAGGCCCAGGACATGGTGAAGTTGACGCCGCTGAAGCCGCCGAACTTCTCTTTGACGGTCAACACGTCGGCCAGCCCCTGGAACGGATGGTAGATGTCGTCCTCCATGTTCAGCACGGGGATGTCGGCCCAGCGGGCAAACTCCAGGAGCATGGCATGGGCGCCGCCGTACTCCCAATCCACCGGGTCGCCGTAGCAGCGGATGGCGATGGCGTCGCCCATCCGGTCCAGCACGCGGGCCACGTCGGAGACGCGCTCGGTGGAGTAGGCCACTTCGCGCCCTTCCAGCGCCGGGGTGTAGATTTTGGAGGGGTCCAGGTAATGGGCGTGCCCGCCCAGCTGGGTCATGCCGGCCTCAAAGGAGTTGCGGGTGCGCAGCGATTGGTTGTAGAAGATCATGAACAGGGTCTTGCTGCGGAGCAGCTGGTCATGGTAAACGCCCATCGCCCGCTCACGCTTCAGTTCCTCGGCTACGCTCAGGACGGTCTCAATCTCCTCGCGGGTGAAATCCGTCTCGGCCAGAAAATCGCGGCCCTTAAAGCCAGTCGTCTTCATACAAAATCCTCCATAATTTTTAAAAGATAGTTGACTCTACTGCAAAAACTCACCATAGAAACCAGTTAAGGAGTGAGCAGAGAGCAGTAGGGAAGTTCCTGTTTCCTGCTCACCGCTCATCGCTCACTGCTCACCGCTCACATTTTCACAGCCGGTGAACGCCAGTTCATGGTCAATTGACTATTCCCTGACTACTAACCCCCACGGCCGCTCTACCAGCTGGATCAGGCGCTGCAAGCAGCGGGCTGCCGGACCGCCATCCACCAGGCGATGGTCAAACGACAGGCTGAGCGTGACCCGCTCGCGCACGGTTATCTGCCCGTTGATCACCACGGCCTGCGGCGCAATGCGCCCGATGGCCAGGATGGCCGTCTCCGGCGGGTTGATCACCGCCATGAAGCTATCTATGCCATACCCGCCCAGGTTGGTGATCGTGAAGGTGCCCCCGGTCAGCTCGTCGGGCAGACTTTGCCCGGCGCGCGCCCGTTGGGCCAGCGTTTGCAGTTCCCGTTCCACCGCCAGGAGCGATCGCCGGTCGGCCTGGCGCACCACCGGCACCAGCAGCCCCCGGTCGGTATCCACGGCCACGCCGATGTTGATCTCCGGCGGGTGGATCAGCCCCTCAGCCGTCCATTGGGCTTGCAGGGCCGGAAAGTCTTGCAAAGCGCGCGCGGCCGCCAGGACAAAAAAGGCGTTGTAGGAGACCCGCACCCCTTCCGCGGCCAGCTGGGAGCGCGCGCTGACCAGTGCGGTGGCGTCGGCCTCGGCGAAGAGCGTGGCCTGCGGCCGGTCACGCCAGGCGGCGGCCAGCCGTTCGGCGATCACGCCGCGCAGGCCCGGCAGGCGGGGGAGCGGCGTTACGGTCGGTGAGGCTGATGGAGGGGCCGGGGGTGGGGGTGTGGCCCGGCGCTCGGCCAGCGCCCGTTCCACATCCGCTCGGGTGATCTGCCCGCGCGGGCCGGTCCCGGCGATGCCGCTGAGGTCTACACCCTCGGCGGCGGCCAGCTGGCGGGCCACCGGCGTGGCCTTGATCGGGGCCGGTGTGGCCCGTGCCACATCCGCCGCCACGATCATCCCGCGCAAGCCGGTGCCGCTCAGCCCAACCAGCGCGATCCCCTGTTCACGGGCCAGCCGGCGCGCCTTAGGCGTCGCCCGCATCACTCTCATTCCCTCGCCCTCTGGCCGGCCTGTTGCCTCGCTGATTCGTTGACTCGTTGCCTCGCCGATGACCGCAATTACCGTCTGCACCGGCACGGTCTCACCGGCGGCCACCAGCAGGTGGACGTAACCGCTGGCCGGCGCTTCAATATCCAGCGTGGATTTCTCGGTCTCCAACGTGAACAGGGGGGCGCCCTTTTCCACCCAGGCCCCCTCAGCGACGTGCCACTCCACCAGCCGGGCCTCGGTCATGATCAGCCCCAGCTTGGGCATGACGACCTGATATCCGCTCTCGCCCATGGTCGCTCCTGTCTGGCTCACCAGGAAAAAATCTCCTTGACCCGCGCCAGGGCCTCTGCCTCCGTGGTTGAAGGGCGGAACTCCATCCCGATCAGACCGTTGTAGCCCAGCCGGCGCAGCGTGCGGGCGATGTTGTGAAAGTTGATCTCGCCGGTCCCCGGCTCTTGCCGGGTGGGCGCGTCGCCCACGTGGACGGTGGGATAGAGCCCCCAATACTCCTCCAACCCCCAGATGAGGTTGCCGGAGCCGCGCTGCTGATGATAGCAATCAAAAGCCAGGCGCAATTGGGGGTGATTAATCCGGCGGATCCAATCCACTGCCAGCTCGTGGTTGTGCACTAAGATGCCGCCTTTGATGTGGAACTCGTTGAGTCCCTCCACCCAGACTTCCACTTTGGTCTGCTCCACCAGCCGCATGATCCGCTCGGTCTGGGCCAGCAGATTGGCGTACTGCTCGGCCTCGGTGTAGTTGCCGCTCAGCCGGCGCGTCCACTCTTTGCCGTTGATGATGTCTATCTGGTTGGAGAAGATGAAGAGATGCTCCACCCCATAGCGTTCGGCCATCTCCAGGCTCTCGGCCCAGGAGCGATAGGTCAACTCGTTATCGCCCGGGTCTGCCAGCGAGCCCATCGCCTCGTCAAACGTGGAGTTGATGACCGCGCCCAGCCGCTTGCATTCGGCGGCCAGGTCGGCCATCGGCACGCTGCGCCAGCACCAGACATCAAACCGCCGGATGCCCAATTGGACAAACGGTTCTACCCGCTCAATCAGAGGCCGGTCGGTAAACCAGAAATCCAGATAACCGGTGAATTCCATACGTACCTCGTTTCAATAAGTTTGGTAGAGTTGACCACGGACGACGGACGACAGACCACGGACCACAGACGATTACGGACGACGCCCTGCCTGCTCATGGCTGACCGCTGACTGCTCACTACTCACTGCTCACCGCTCACCGCTGACTGCTCACTACTCACTGCTGACTGCTCACCGCTCACTGCTACCGGATGACAATGGCCTTAGCCGCGCGCACTATGTCTTCCACGCCCGGCAGGACGTATTGCTCCAGGATGGGGCTGTAGGGCAGCGGGACATTTTTCGCGCCGATCCGCACGATGGGGCCGTCTAAGTATTCCACGGCCTCTTCGGCCAGCACCGCCGCGATCTCCGCGCCGGGACCGTTCCGCAGGTGCGCCTCATGGGCGATCACCACGCGGCCGGTCTTTGCCACCGATTGGATCAGCGTCGCTTTATCCAGCGGGACGAGCGTGCGCGGATCCACCACCTCGGCGCTGATGCCCTCTTGCGCCAGCCGGTCGGCGGCCGCTAAGGCTTTCTGTACCATGATCCCCACGCCGATGAGCGTCACATCCTGGCCGGCACGCACCACCGCCGCCTGGCCGAACGGCACGCTGAAGTTGGGATCCTCCGGCACCGGACCTTTGAGGTCGTAAAGCATCTTGTGCTCAAAGAACAGCACCGGGTCTTCGCCACGGATGGCCGTGCGCAACAGCCCTTTGGCGTCGGCCGGCGTGGCCGGTGTGACCACCTTGAGCCCCGGCACGTTGGTAAACCAGGATTCCGGGCTTTGGGAATGCTGCGCGGCTGCCGAACCGGGGGCCCCGGTGGTCACGCGGATCGTCAGCGGGACGTTGGCCTTGCCGCCGCTCATAAAACGGGCCTTCGCCACCTGGTTGACCAGCTGGTCGCCGGCGCACATCAAAAAGTCGCCGAACATGATCTCCACGATAGGGCGCATCCCCACCAGCGCGGCGCCCAGCCCGGCACCGATGATGGCGATCTCGCTGATGGGGGTATCGCGCACCCGCTCCTCGCCGAACTCGGCCAGCATCCCCTGGGAGACGCCCCAGACGCCGCCGAAGGTGCCCACATCCTCGCCCATGAGGAAAACCGCCGGGTCCCGGCGCATCTCCTCGGACATGGCTTCGCAGATTGCTTCACGGTAGGTAATTTCGCGCATTGTCTTCACCGTTACCCCATGATAGTTGACGCTCAACTCAAAAGACCAACCCGCCGTGCGTTTCGCCGTAGACACCGGCCAGCGCCTCTTCCACTTTGGGGAAGGGTGCCGCGGCCGCAAAGGCCACCGCCTCGTCCAGCTGGCGTTGCACATCGGCCTCCAGGGCCTGGAGCGCTGCCTCATCCAGCGCGCCGGCCTCCAGCAGCCGCCGGCGGAACGTGGGGATGGGGTCGCGGGCCAGCCATTCTTCCAGCTCGCCGGGCTTCCGGTAGATTTGCGGATCGCCCTCGTAGTGGCCGCGATAGCGGTAGGTCTTGCCTTCAATAAAGGTCGGCCCTTGCCCGGCGCGGGCGCGCTCGGCGGCCGCCTTGACCGCCTCGTAGACGGCCAGGACGTCGTTGCCATCCACGATCACGCCGGGGAACCCGTAAGCTTCGGCGCGGCGGGCCAGATCGGCGAGCGGCGCCTGCCTGGATTGGGGCGTCCCCTCGCCGTAGAGGTTGTTTTCGCAGAAGAAAATGACCGGCAGCCGCCAGAGTCCAGCCAGGTTGGCCGCCTCGTGGAAGGAGCCTTGATTGACCGCGCCGTCGCCGAAAAAGGCCAGCGCCACGCGCGGCTCGCGGCGCATTTGGAAGGCGAGCGCCGCCCCGACCGCGATGGGGAAACCCCCGCCCACGATCCCGTTGGCGCCGAGGATGCCCAGTTCAAAGTCGGCGATGTGCAGCGAGCCGCCCCGTCCCCGGCAATAGCCCGGCGCGCGGGCGGCCAGCTCCGCCATCATGTAGCGGGGGTCGCCGCCTTTGCCCAACAGGTGCCCGTGGCCCCGGTGCGTGCTGGTGATGACATCATCACGGTTAAGCGCCAGCCCGGCGCCGACGGCGGTGGCCTCTTGTCCCACGCACGAATGGATGAACCCGGGGATCAGGCCGCGCCGGCGCTCTTCAATGGCCCGCAGCTCAAATTCACGGACCAATACCATCCGGCGGTAAAACTCGGCCAGGAATTCTTTAGGATACATGGATACTGCCACGTTGCTCATACCTGCCCCTTGTGCACAATGATTCAACCGGTTCACGGCCCGGCGTTTGAGTTATCGGTCAGTTGGGTTAATGTGAGGAGGGAGGACCTCCAGGGTTAGGTTACTTACAACTATAGTTTAAGCTTTTTTTGTACGAATGTCAAGTAGTACTTTACATGCCCGCCAAGTGACACTTGACGTTAGTCGGGTCATTGTTAGTGTCACTAAACACTTATCTGATAAAATGTCCCTGCTCCGGTGCAAAAGCTGTCTAAGAATTGAAACGCATCCTTAACGGCGGTGGAGGTGACATTTTCACCATCTTGCAGTATCATTATTTCAGGTTTGTTGCCGGGGTAATAAACACGTATGAAAATCAAGTTTTGGGGTGCCCGCGGCTCCATCCCGGCGCCGCTCAAACCGGCCGAAGTCCGTGAGAAACTGGTCCAGGCCATTTTGGACCTGCCAGAGATGGTTGATCCACACGACGAGGCCGCCGTGCGTGCTTACGTGGCCGGGCTACCGCCGTTGCAGGCCGGGACTGCCGGTGGTAACACGGCCTGCGTGGAGATCCAGGCTGGCGAAGAGACCATCGCTGTGGATGCCGGCACCGGCCTGCGCGAGCTCGGCCTGGAGCTGATGCGGGGGGCCTTCGGCCAGGGCAAAGGCGTCTTGCATCTTTTCATCAGCCATCCCCATTGGGACCACATCCAGGGCTTTACCATGTTTGTCCCGGCCTTCGTGCCGGGCAACCGCATCTACATCTATGGCCTCCATGACCTGCGCGCCGCCTTTGAAATGCAACACACGTTCGCCACCTGGCCGGTCACGCTGGAAAAAATGGACGCGACCATCACGTTCGTCCCTTTGCAGTTGGATACCCCTCTCACTTTGGGCCAGGTACGCATAGAGACTTTTCAGGGGCACCACCCTGGCGATTCCTATTGTTATCGCTTCACCGACCGCCACAGTGTCTTTGTCTACGCCAGCGACGTGGAATTCAAGCAGCTGGACCCGGAAGGGGTCCAATCCTACGTGAATTTTTTCCGCGACGCCGGTGCGCTGGTTTTTGACGCGCAGTACACGTTGCGGGATGTCTGGCGGAAGGTGGACTGGGGGCACAGCTCGGCCCTGATCGGAGTAGACCTGGCCCGGGCCGCCGGCGTCAAACGGCTGGTCCTGTTTCACCACGATCCGACCTACTCCGACACCGACCTGGAGCGGATCCGCTCCACGGCCGTGGCCTACCAGGAGCAAGCTCCGGCCGGTCCCACCTGTGAAATCCTGGTGGCCTACGAAGGGTTGACGTTAGACCTGACGCCGGAGCACGCCGTGGATTTCCAGTTACTTGCTAACGGCGAGACGGCCATCCTGACCCCCGCGCGTGTCTTTGACGAGCTCGGAGTGGACCAGCTGGCCCGCCACCTGGCCGGGGGGCCGGCCGCCAACCCCATCGTGGACCTATCACAGGTGGAAACGTTGACCACCGGGGGGCTCAAGGCGCTGGTCACGCTCCAACAGCAGCAGGGAACCCCGATTGTCCTGACCGTCCCCTCCAAAAACGTCCGGCGGATCATCCAGCTCTCCGGCTACCAGGATTGTTTTGCGGTTTATCCCTCAGTAGCGGCCGCGCTGGCGGCGGTGCGAGCGCGGGAGGCCGCCTATCTGCCAGGCCAAATTGTGGAAGGCCGCTATCAGATCCAACAACGCTTAGGGCAGAGCGCGCTCGGCACAACGTTGGAGGCCGTGGATACCCGCACCGGTCGCGCCGTGGCCTTGAAGGTGCTCTCGCCAGTCTTTAGCACAGAGACCGTGGAACGGTTCCTGCAACAAGCCCCACTGATCACGGCCCTGGCCCACCCCCACATCGTGCCGGTGCTGGAATGGCGTCGTACCGCCATAGCGACCTATGAGGTGGAGGAACTGTTGGAAGCGCCCACGCTGGAACAGATGTTTGCGCTCGCTTCGGGCCCTTTGCCCGGCGATGAGGCTTTAGAGATCGCCCGTGCCGTTTCTGAAGCCCTGGAATATGCCCACAGCCGGGGCGTGATCCACGGCGACCTCAAGCCCGCCAACATCTTCCTCACCCCCCACGGGGTGAAAGTCGGCGGCTTTGGCCTGGGACGCCTGGCGGAAGGGCGGAGTCTGCAAGACACCCTCTTGTTGTTCATGGATCCTGCCTACCTGGCCCCTGAACAAATTTTGGGCCAACCGCTGGACGCCCGCACCGACTTATATGCCCTGGGGGTTGTCCTTTATCGCCTGTTTACCGGGGCGTTACCCTTTGTCGGTGACCCGCAGACCGTGCTGGACGCTCACCTGCACCAGATTCCCTTTTTGCCCAGCGATCTTAACCCGCACATCTCACCCTCGCTGGAGCATTTAATCCTCAAGCTGCTGGCGAAAAATCCCAGCGACCGCTACACCAGCTCGGTGCAGGCCTTGCGCATTTCCGGGAGCCTGGTAGCGCACACCGACGAAGCGCTGCGCTTCCCTCGCAGCTGGCTGGTGGGGCGCGAAGCCCCCTTGCAGATGCTCCTGGATAGCTGGGAAAAGGCCCGTCAGGGACAGGGCCAGCTGGTCTTTCTAACCGGGGAGCCGGGTATCGGCAAAACGGTGATGGTACAACATGCCGCCACCCAGAGCGGCGCGCACCTGGTCTTGATGGGCTATGCCGAAGAGCGCACCGAGCTGCCCGCCTACTACCTTTTCACCCAGGTGTTGCGGGCTTATTTAGCCACCGTGCCGCCCGAGCTCTTTGATGAAGAGGCCCGCCAGCTGTTAAGTGACCTTGTCCGCCTGGTCCCGGAAATCCGGGAACTCCTGCCTGACCTGTCGGCCTCTCCGGCACTGGAGCCGGTCCAGGAGCAGTCGCGCTGGATGGGCAGCCTGATGCGCTTTATCCAGCGCGCCACGCGCGAACGTCCCTGGTTCATGATCCTGGATAACTTGCAATGGGCAGACGCCAGCAGTTTGGAGCTGCTGCGCTATCTGGCCTGGCAGCTGCCCACGCTGAGTTTGTTGGTCGTGGGCGTTTACCGTGATACCGATCTGACCCCGGACCATCCCTTGTCGCACATCGTGGGAGCTTTGGGCCGCGAGCCCAATTGCCACTCGCTCCATTTAGAGCGGCTGAACGAAGATGAGGTGAACCAGCTTTTGGCTGATATCTGGCAGCGGCCGGTGCCGGAAGCTCTCAGCGAGTTGATTTGTCACCATACCGACGGCAACCCTTTTTACGTGGAAGAGGTGGCGAAAGAGCTGTTGGATAAAGGCGACATCCAGCTCCAGGCCGGGGAGTGGATCTTGCCTGACCTGCAGACGATTGCGCTGCCCAGCAGCGTCCGTGAAGTCGTGTTGCACCGGATCAGTTTCCTGACGCCGGGCACGCAAAACCTCCTGCGGCAGGCGGCGGTGCTGGGACAGACGTTTTACTTTGACGATTTGCGGGAGATGAGCGGGCTTTCGGAGTGGGAGGTACTGGAGCACCTGGACCTGGCCCTGGAACGGCAGCTGGTGTTGGAAATGCCGCGCGAGGGGCAGCTCCGTTTCCGCCATGCCACCATTCAGCAGGTGCTCTACAACGAGCTGGGGACTTTGCGCCGGCGCATGTTGCACCGGCAGGCCGGCGAGGCGTTAGAGCGGCGGGCCGGCCCGGAAGCGATGCAGCGGGTAGAGGAGCTGGCCTATCATTTCAGCCAGGCCGGCGAACCGGAGCGCTTTATTGCCTACAGCCTGCCGGCCGCCCGGCAGGCCCAGGCCGCCTATGCAAATGAAGCGGCCATCTCCTGGTATATCCGCACGCTGGACATGTTGCACCTCCTCGGCGTCGACCGGAGCATCACCTACCAGACGCTGGAGATCTCCGTCCACAAAGCACTGGCTGAATTGCTGGCCGGGATGGGACGGTCGGAAGCGGCCCTGGAGCACTGCCGGGCGGCTTTAGCCTTGCTGGATGAGGCCGCCCCGGCTGCGGCCACAGCTCGGCAACGGGCCGAGCTCTGGCAACAGATTGCCGCTCTCTGTAAAGCGCGTGACGATGACGGCCCGCCCTCGTCTGAAGGGTAAGTGAACGGAAGACCTGAAGGATCAGCGCGCTCTGTTTTGCAACAGAGCGCGCTGATTTTTGGCCGCCGGACCGGCGGCAAGCTGTGCTTGTCTTCGGTACAACTACGGCGCAGTCCGCAACACGACCGGCAGGTAGAGCGCGTTCGGGTAAGGCGCGATGACGTTGACCTGCACCTCCGCAAAGCGCATCAACGGCTCCAGCACCGGGTAGGTGAGCGGGTCGCGCAGCGCGCCCTCCGGCGTGGTAGCCAGCTGCACGCTGGTTTCGGTCTGCACAGCGCCCGGCAGGATGGTGAAGAAGACCGAGACACGGTAATCGCCCACCCCGGCGTTTTCAAGGATGGCCGTGTAGATACCATCGCCGGCCTGCGCATCCGGGGCTACGCCGAGATCCTGAAAGAGCACCGGCTGCGTGGTCCCGCCGGGCAGCTCCACCAGCCCCACGACGGTGACGTTGCCGGCCACCGGCAGCGTCTGCCCGGTGGAAGCCTGCAACACGATCCGCTCCGGGTAGCGGACGACCGTGCCGTTCACCGCCGCGACCGTCGCGGCAAAGGTGAAGGCATTTTCCTCAGCCTCCCCGCCGATCCAGTAGAAGAGCGGCAGCGGGGTGGCCGGCGTGGCGCCCGGGGCGGTGATCCGCAGGCCCCAAAGCCCCGGCTGCGCCGGCACCTTCATGAAGCAGAGCGTCCCCTGATACCGGCCTGCGCTGGCAGCCGTGCAGGGGGTCACCGGGGCGGTGACGCCCAACGGACTCACCAACATGAGTGTCGCCGAGGTCGGCGCGCCCCGGTAGGCCACCGCTAAGTCCAGCTGGCCCAAGGTGGAATCCACCTGCCAGGGGATGGTGATGGGGATAGCGCTGGTGAGGGAGATCACATTGGTCGCCAGGTTCACATCCGCCAGGGCCGAGGTGCGCTGGTTGGCCGTGCGCAGCGCCGCGATCAGGTCATCCAGGCCGGAACTGGTGCCGGCATCGCCGTTGATGAAGTAGTAGAGGCCGCCGGTCTGTTGCGCCACCTGCTGGAGCATTTCGGCAATCCCCTCATCCACCCCGTAGCCAAAGGTGTAGGCCGGGATGGCTGCCGCCTGATAGCCGGTGATCACATCCAGCGGATAAATCGTGCCGGTGAGCTCCTGCCCGGTGGTGAGCAGGTAGACCGCCCGGTTGGTGGTGGTCGGAACCCCTGGCGCGGTCAGGCCGGCCAGCGCCACACTGAGCGCGTTGCCGGGGGCACTCTCATGGCCGCCAACAGCGAGGTTGGCAATCGCGGCCTTGATGGGCAGGCGACTGGCCGCATCGCCCAGGACCATGAGCGGGACGGTCGGCGTGACCAGCCCGTCGTAGACGATGAGGCCCAGCCTATCCCCAGCCGGCAGTGTGTCTACCAGCACATTCAGCGCCGCTTTGGCGTAATCCAGCTGGCTGCTGACCGACATGTTGTCGGAGACATCCAGCACCAGCTGGCGGGCCGTGCCCTGGACGGCCAGGGTCTGTTCCTCCAGGCCGCTTTCCTGTGCGGCTAACGTCGTGCCCGTGTTCCAGACGATCTGGAGCGCGGCGCGGGCGGCGGTCTGGCTGCCCGGCAGTTGAAGGGAGGGGGCCTGCCCGGAGGCCGGTGCAACCGCGGCCAGCTCCTGGTGATAGAGCCGGGTGGGTAGCGAGGCCCGTTGCCCATCACGGGGGTCGGCGGAGACGGCCCGCTTGAGTGTATCCCATCCGCTGGCAGCGTAGCAGCGCTGTTGCGCGTTATTGGAAGTGGAGGGGTTATTGATGGCCGTGGAGAAGTTGAGCCAGTTGTAACTGCCCGTTCCCCCACAGCCGGTTGAGCGGGCATTCCACTGGCTGTTCATGATGGAGTTACTGACGGCGTTGTCGCCGGAGAGCGGCGTCCCGATCCAGGTTGAAGTAGCCTGATTCCCCTTGTACTCATCGTAGAGCGAGTAGAAGTAGTGGCCGAACTCATGGGCCAGGGTGTAGCCGCCGCCTTGCGCGCCGCAATCGCCGCTCAGGAAATCAACGCCGCTGAAGCTATCACACATCTGGATGCGCGAATTGCTGCCGGGGTTGGCGTAGCCGGAGATGTGCGCGTTGGGCCAGCAGCTCTGAACCCAGACGATATGCGAGCGGTCGGAGTTGCGGCCGCCGGTGTAGATCGTCACCCGGCGGAGGCGGTTCGCGCCGTTAGAAGCCTCATAAACGCCATCGGCAAAGTAGCGGATGACATTCTCGTAGGGGGTCCGGTTAGACGGGGTGTTGTAGAGCGAGATCGTCACATCCACATCCACCACGTTGATGGCGGTGCGGGCGCTGGCGACGTTGCTGTAGCCGGAGACGCCGTAAGCGTTGCGGGCGCGCACCCGGTAGTAGTAGGTCGTGTTGGGGTTTTTGGAGCCGGTATCGGCATAGGTCGTGGCCCCATTGGAGATGGTAGCGATCCCGGCGAAGCCGCTCCCGCTGCTGAGCGAGCGTTCCACCTCAAAGGTCGTTGCGCCGTAGCCCTGCCAGGAGAGGTTGATCACGTTGCCCGAAGCCAGCGCGGCACTGAGGTTGGTGGGGGCCGCCGGCGCGGTGTTGGGCGTGCCGATCTGCACGTTATCAAGCTCCCACCACCAGTCCCAATAGGCGTTGTAATAGCGGAAGCGCACCATCACGTTAGAGCGGCGGGCCGCCAGGGAAGAGATGTCCAGGTTAACCTGCCCCTGGTAATCGGCCGTGCGGTACCAGACATTGGTCCAGGTGCTCCCGCCGTTGTTGCTCACATCCACGGCGGCGCGGGAAGAATCATAGGCGCGGAAGTGGGTGCGGAAGATCAGGCGCACGGTGCTGTAGCTGCTCAAGTTGAGTGCCGGGGTCCGCAGCTGGGTATCCAGCCAGCAGTAGCCGGCCCAATCGCTATCGGCGATGGCAAAGTTGCCGCTGCCGCCGGTGTTGTTGGGACGCCCGCCGGGGTTGTTCAAGCGCCAGCCCCGATCGCTGGCGCAGTACCCGGTGCCGGTTTGGTTGATCACCTGCCAGCCAGAGGGCAAGCTGGTGCTGCTGAAGGCTTCATCTATCACAAAACCGGCGGGGCTGAGCAGGGTTTGGGGTTCGCCGCCCCCCTGGGCCAGCGCCAGAGTGGGCCACCAGAGCACCAAAGCGCAGGCCAATCCCAACCATTTCCATCCCAGACGTGCTATCAGGGGCGATTGCATGGTTTTACTCCTTTCGCTTTCGTAGGAAACACCCATCGGGAAAGGATATTCACCAACAAAAGGATCGCCTGATTAGTCCAGCGCGCCTCCCTGACAGGGATTCACCGCTCCTGCCGGCGTCTGCGTCGGCGTGGGGTGGGGGGGATGAGTTTACTTTGATAATAGAGGAATTGGGGGGAAAGTCAAGGGGGCGTCCATGAATATTTCACGAAGGCACGAACTATCGCTTCAGATCAGCGAAGTTTGGTGTAAAATAGCGTGGATGAGTCCTCCCCTACCGTGTGGCGATAACGACGAAAGGTGAATTGAGAGATGGATAGCCAAACTCTGGAAACCTGGCTGTGGGACGCCGCCTGCGCCATTCGCGGGCCGGTGGATGCGCCCAAGTTCAAAGATTACATCCTGCCGCTGGTCTTTCTCAAGCGGCTCTCGGACGTGTTTGATGACGAACTCGCCCGCCTGAGCGCCCAATTCGGCAGCGCAAGCCTCGCGCTTTCCCTCATTGAGCAGGAGCGGGCGCGCGGATCGGTCACGCTGGTGCGCTTCTACATCCCCGATGAGGCCAAATGGGAAGCCATCCGCCGCCGCACGGCCGGACTCGGACAGCACCTGACTGACGCGGTGCGCGCGGTGGCGCGCGAGAATCCGCGCCTGGCCGGGGTGATTGACATGGTGGATTTCAACGCCACCGCCGCCGGGCAGCGCATCATCTCGGATGAGCATTTGGCGGCGCTGCTTGAGGTGCTCTCGCGCCAGCGCCTGGGGTTGAGCGATGTCGAGCCGGACATCCTGGGCCGCGCTTACGAGTATCTGCTGCGCAAGTTCGCCGAGGGACAGGGCCAATCGGCGGGCGAGTTCTACACCCCGCGCGAGGTGAGTATCCTCATGGCGCGCCTGTTGGAGCCAGAGCCGGGCATGACGGTCTACGACCCGGCCTGCGGTTCGGGCGGGCTGCTCATCAAATGCCATCTGCGGTTGATGGAACGGTATGGCGACCGTCGGAGCACGGCACGCCGTGCCTTGACATTGCCGTCCACCATCGCCCCGCTGCAGGTCTTGGGGCAGGAAATTAACCCCGCTACCTTTGCCCTGGCGCGCATGAACGCCGTCATCCACGACCTTGAGGCCGACATCCGCCTCGGCGATACGATGCGACAGCCGGCATTCAAAGATAGCGTCGGGCGACTGCACACGTTTGACCTGGTGGTGGCCAACCCGATGTGGAATCAGAAGTTCCCGCAAGACCTCTACGAAAACGACCCCTTTGACCGCTTTCGCTACGGTGTGCCGCCTTCTTCTTCTGCGGATTGGGGCTGGTTGCAGCATATGCTCGCCTCGCTCAAGGAGGGCGGGCGCATGGCCGTGGTGCTGGATACGGGCGCGGTCAGCCGCGGCAGCGGCAATCAGGGCGGCAACCGCGAGCGCGACCTCCGCAAGGCGTTTGTGGAAGCGGATCTCATTGAGGCGGTGATCCTGCTGCCGGAAAATCTCTTCTACAACACCACCGCGCCGGGCGTGATCATCGTCATCAACCGCCGCAAGCGCCATCCCGGCGAGATCCTGCTCATCAATGCCAGTCAGCAGTTTGCCAAGGGCCGGCCCAAGAATTACCTGGCCGAGGAACACATCACAACCATCGCCGAAGTTTACCATGCGTGGAGCGATGTCGGGGCGAACGGCAGTGCGCCCATCCACGCCGTCATCACCCGCGACGAGGCCGCGCGCAACGATTACAACCTCAGCCCCAGCCGCTATGTGAGCACGAACGGGGTAGGGGCAAATCATGATTTGCCCTTAGAAGAAGCCCTGGTCCGCCTGGAGGAGGCGGAGGAGGAGCGCGCCGAGGCCGAACGGGCGCTGAAGGACGTGCTGCGGGCGCTTTTCACTGCCGGGAACGCGGAGGGGGTATGAAAATCTCTGCGCTCTCTGCGACCTCTGCGGTAAAATTCAAAGGCACCGAACTCGGTCCCCTGCCCGAAGACTGGCAGGTGGTGAGGTTGGGAGAGGTGTTTGAGATCCAGCAAGGCAAATCACTATCGCCAAAATCGCGCGCGGGTTCACGGAAGCGTCCCTTTTTACGAACGGCCAATGTTTTCTGGGGATATTTGAACCTGTCTTCGCTTGACGAAATGCACTTTGAAGAAGCAGAGGAAAAGCGATTGACCCTTAAGCCGGGTGACTTGCTTGTCTGTGAAGGTGGTGACATCGGTCGCACTGCAATATGGGAAGGGCAACTGCCGGTTTGCTTTTACCAAAATCATCTTCACCGGTTGAGAACCAACCGAAATGATGCCTGTCCTTTGTTCTACATGTATTGGATGCAAGCCGCCTGGATACTTTTAGGACTATACGGTGGTGCGGGGAATAAGACAACTATTCCTAATCTGTCTCAGTCAAGATTGTCATCCTTTCCCATCCCCCTCCCCCCACTCCCCGAGCAGCGAGCGATCGCGCACGTGTTGCGGACGGTGCAGCAGGCCAGGGAGGCCACGGAGCGGGTCATCGCCGCGCTGCGCGATTTGAAAAAGAGCCTGATGCGGCACCTGTTCACCTATGGGCCGGTTCCCATTGCCCATGTAGGGGCGAAACATGTTTCGCCCCTACGGGAGACCGAAATCGGCCCCCTGCCCGAACATTGGCAGGTGGTCAGGTTGGGGGAACTGGTTGCAAAAGGCGTTCTTTGGATCAAGAATGGTTTTCCTCAAGGAGAACACAATCAGACAGGTTTAGGTATTCCACATTTACGGCCTTTCAACATCACTGACACCGGCGACATTACTCTATCTCAAATCAAGTATGTGCCTTCTCCAGCCGAAGATAGTCTTTACTGGGTTTTGCCAGGGGACGTCATCTTCAATAATACCAATAGCGAAGAACTTGTTGGTAAAACAGCGTACTTCAATATAAATGGCAAATTTGTAATTTCTAATCATATGACCTTGATACGGGCTTCTTCTGATGAAATAGATGCCTACTGGCTTTCAAAGTATCTTCATTGGCTTTGGAGTCAAGGAGTATTCCAAGGTCTTTGTCGTCGTCATGTCAATCAAGCAAGTGTTAGCCTCGAGCGTTTGAAACAAGTCTCTATTCCTCTCCCCCCGCTTGCCGAGCAACGCGAGATCGCGCGCATCCTGCAGGCGGTGGATCGGCGCATCGCGGCGGAGGAGGCGTATGCCCGCGCGTTAGGGGAGTTGTTCCGCGCGCTGCTGGGCGAGTTGATGAGCGGGCGGAGGAGAGTACAATTCACCCCAGAGAACAGAGAGAGCACCCCATAGCCATAACAAGGAGGCTGCCATGTCGGAAGTCTTGTTCAAGAAAGTAGATTACACGGTCAACAAATTGCTGGAAGACATTGAAATCGGCAATATCGGCTTGCCCGACATTCAGCGTCCGTTTGTCTGGAATAAGACCAAGGTGCGTGATCTGTTTGATTCAATGTATCGTGGTTTTCCTATCGGATATTTGCTCTTCTGGGAAAATGGTTTGCCGGGCGAACATCGTCTCATCGGCGCCGACCGTAAGCAGAAAGCCCCTGTGCTGCTCATCGTAGATGGCCAGCAGCGGCTGACTTCCCTCTACGCCGTGATGAGAGGCGCCCCCGTCATAGACGAGAGTTTCCGCGCCACGCGCATTCGGCTGGCTTTCCATCCTTTTGAGCAGCGCTTTGAGGTAACCAATCCGGCCATTGAACGCGATACGGAATGGCTGGCAGATATCAGTGTCCTCTGGCAGCCGGAGACCAGGCTGCTCATTTTTGTCAACAAGTTCATTGCCCAACTGGAGACAAAACGCCCGCTATCCGACAAAGAGCGCGAGGGTGTCTATCAAGCCATTGACCGCGTGGTGGATTTGCAAAGATATCCCTTAACTGCGCTTGAGGTCTCCTCCAGCGTCACGGAAGAACAGGTGGCTGATATCTTCGTGCGCATCAACAGCCGCGGCACACCCTTGAATCAGGCAGACTTTATCCTGACCCTGATGTCTGTATTCTGGGATGATGGTCGCAAAGAACTGGAGGATTTCTGTCGGAAGGCTAAAACTTATCCGGCAGACGGTCACCCTTCACCTTATAATCCATACTTCGCACCGGCTCCTGACCAGTTGTTACGGGTGAGCGTTGCCTTGGGTTTTCGGCGTGCACGCCTGGAATACGTCTATTCCCTGCTGCGCGGCAAAGACTTGCAAACCGGCGAATTCTCCACCGAAAGGCGCGATGCACAATTTCAGATTCTACGCCAGGCGCAAGCAGAGGCGCTCAACTTGACAAACTGGCACGAGTACTTCAAGGTGCTTGTACGCGCCGGGTATGTCCATCCCAGCCTGATCACCTCCGAGACAGCCGTTCTCTACACGTATGCGCTGTGGTTGATCGGCAAATGCGATTTTCATGTGGATGCCTTTGCTCTCCGCGAGCTGATGGCGCAATGGTTCTTCATGGTTTCACTGACTGGACGCTACACCGCTTCGCCGGAAAGCCGTATGGAGCAAGACCTGGCTTTATTGCGCGGCCTCACCACCGCGGATGAATTCATCCATACCCTGCAAGAACAGATCGCTGCTGTATTGACGCGCGACTATTGGGAGGTAACCCTGTCCAATGAGCTGGCTACTGCTGCGGCACAAAGCACCAGTCAAGCGGCCTTTTATGCAACGCTGTGTTTGCTGGACGCACCGGTTCTCTACTCAAGGATGTCGGTCAGGGAATTGCTGAATCCGAGCGTTCATGCTCCAAAATCTGCGCTTGAACGACATCACCTTTTCCCGCGCGAGTATCTCAAAAAGATCGGGATACAGGATCGCCACGACATTAACCAGGTTGCCAACTACTCCCTGGTTGAATGGAAAGATAACATTGATGTCAGTGACCGTCCCCCAGCAGAGTATGCTCCCGTGCTGGAACAACGTTTCCCCCCCGCTGAATTGGCTCGCATGTATGAACTTCACGGTTTGCCGGCGCAATGGTATCGTATGGCCTACCCCGATTTTCTGGCAGAGCGGCGGAAATGGATGGCAGCGATCATTCGGAAAGGGTTTGAACATCTGCAAAAGGGAGAACGTTGAGGATAACGCCACATGACACCGTATGATCCCACCCGCCATCACCGCCGTTCCATCCGGTTGAAAGGGTACGATTACACCCAACCGGGGGCGTATTTCATCACCATTGTCACGCACGAGCGGGCGCATCTGTTCGGCGCGGTGGTGGATGGGGACATGCGGTTGAACGACGCCGGACGCATCGCCGTGCAATGTTGGCGCGACATCCCCGCGCATTTCCCGCACGCGGCATTGGATGCGTTTGTGGTTATGCCCAATCACGTGCATGGGGTGTTGTGGATTGTGGGGGATGACGACGACCCCGTAGGGGCGCGGCATGCCGCGCCCCTACCCGACGCCGCGTCCCCACGCCCCGCGTCCGACGCCGCGTTCGCACGCCCCGCGTCCGACGTCGCGTCCCCACGTCCCGCGTCCGACGCCGCGGCCCCACGCCCCGCGTCCGACGTCGCGGCCCCGCGTATGGAACAATTCGGCAAACCCGTTCCCGGTTCCATTCCCACCATCGTCCGATCGTTCAAATCCGCCGTCACCCAACGCATCAACGAACGGCGCGGCACGCCTGGCGCGCCCGTCTGGCAACGCAATTATTACGAACACATCATCCGCGATGAACGCGCCCTGCACGCCATCCGCCGCTATATCGCCGAAAATCCCCTGCGCTGGCATGTGGACCGCGAAAACGCTCAACGCACCGGCAGCGATCCGCTGGCGCGCGAGATCTGGGACATGTTTCAAGAAGACGATCGCCACCATAGCAAGGAAGATGCCCCATGACGCTTTCTTCCGAACGTTACACCGTTCAAAATCCGCTCATTCGCTATGCCACCGAGGTTGGCTGGACTTATCTCACGCCTGAAGAAGCCCTGCGTCTGCGGGGTGGGGAAGATAAACCCTTCCTGCACGCGGTGCTGGTGGCGCAGGTGCAACGTCTCAACCCCGGCGTGGTGACGAGCGCCGCCAAAGCCGAAGAGGTGCTCCGTCGCCTGCTGGCCGTCCGCGCCGACATTGAGGGCAACCGCGAGGCATGGGAATACCTTAAAGGGCTGAAGACCGTCTTTGTCGAGGCCGAGCGCCGCGAGCGCAATCTGCGCCTGCTTGATCCGGGGCGCCCCGAAGCCAACGCCTTCCACGTCACCGACGAGTTCACCTTTCAGAGCAGCGCGCACCGCATCCGTGCCGATGTGGTCTTCCTCATCAACGGCATCCCGGTCATCGTGGTTGAGACCAAAGCCGCCACGCGCCTGGAGGGCATCGCCGAGGCCTTTGACCAGATTCGCCGCTATCATCAAGAAGCCCCCGACCTGATGGCGCAGGCGCAACTCTTCGCGCTCACCCACCTGGTGCAGTTCTTCTATGGCGCCACCTGGTCGCTTTCGCGTAAGGCATTGTTCAATTGGCGGGAAGACGTAGGGGCGAATCATGATTCACCTCCACAGGATTTTGAAACCCTGGTCAAATCGTTCCTCGCCCCGCGCCGCGTGGTGCGCGTCCTCACCGATTACATTCTCTTCGCCCGCAAAGACGGCGAACTGAGCAAAATCATCCTGCGCCCGCACCAGATGCGCGCCACCGAGCGCGTCCTGGCCCGTGCCCGGGAGGCCGTTGGGGCGCGGGAGGCCGTCGTTGGGGCGCGGGAGGCCGTCGTTGGGACACGGCATGCCGTGTCCCAACGACGACGGGGCCTCATCTGGCACACACAAGGGTCCGGTAAGACCTACACGATGCTCACCATCGCCCGCCGCCTGATGGAAATGCCCGAATTCGCCAACCCCACCGTCCTGCTCATCGTGGATCGCAACGAACTGGAACAGCAACTCTTCCAGAATCTGGAGGCGGTGGGTTTTGGGCACGTGCACCTGGCAACCTCCAAGCGTCACCTGCGCGACCTGCTCAAGGCCGATACGCGCGGCCTGATCGTTTCCATGATTCACAAGTTTGATGACATACCCGCCAATCTATGCGCGCGGCGCAACGTGTTTGTGCTGGTAGATGAAGCGCACCGCACCACCGGCGGCGATTTGGGCAATTTCCTGATGGGCGCGCTGCCCAACGCCACCTTCATCGGGTTCACCGGCACCCCGATTGACAAGACCGCGCATGGTCAGGGGACGTTCAAAACCTTCGGCGGCGACGACCCGCAAGGTTACCTGGATAAGTATTCCATCCGCGAATCCATCGCCGATGGCACGACCGTCCCACTTCACTATCAACTTGCCCCCAATGACCTCATCGCCGACCGCGAGGCGATGGAAAGGGACTTCTGGGCCGCCGCCGAACTGGAAGGCGTGGCCGATGTGGAGGAACTCAACCGCGTCCTTGACCGCGCCGTGACCCTGACGAACATGCTCAAGAACCGCGAGCGGGTGGACAAAATCGCGCGCTTTATCGCTGACCATTTCCGGCGCTTTGTCCAACCGATGGGCTACAAAGCTTTTCTCGTGGCCGCCGACCGCGAAGCGTGCGTTTTTTACAAAGAGGCGCTTGACCGCTATCTGCCGCCCCAATGGAGTGCGGTGGTCATCAGCGCCGGACACAACGACCCGCCGCACCTCAAACGCCATCACCTGAGCGAGGACGAAGAAACCCGCCTGCGCAAAGCCTTCCGCAAGCCGGGAGAAGACCCGCAAATTTTCATCGTCACCGAGAAACTGCTCACCGGCTACGACGCACCCATCCTTTACTGCATGTACCTGGACAAACCCATGCGCGACCATGTCCTTTTGCAAGCGATTGCCCGCGTCAACCGCCCCTACGAAGAAGACGGTCAGCGCAAGACGACGGGGCTTATCCTGGACTTTGTGGGCGTCTTTGAGAATCTGGAGCGCGCGCTGGCGTTTGATTCGCAGGACGTGAGCGGCGTGGTGGAAGGCATCGCGGTCCTGCAGGCGCGTTTTGCGGACCTGATGGCTCAAGGTCGTGCGGAATATCTCACCGCCGAGAACTTGGAGAGCGTGGAGCAAACTTCTTCACGCTCTGCGTCCTCTGCGGTGAGCAACGACAAACTTGCCGAGGCCGTGCTGGAACGCTTCCGCGACAAGGAGCCGCGCGAAGCTTTCTACCGCTTCTTCCGTGAACTGGAAGGGCTGTATGAAATCCTCTCGCCCGACCCGTTTTTGCGCCCCTATCTGGGAGACTATCAGCGCCTGCTGGAGATGTACCGCCTGTTGCGAGCCGCTTATGAACCGCACGTGCCGGTGGACAAATCCTTCTTGCGTAAAACGGCGGAAATTGTGCAGCAACACAGTCGTAGCAGCGCTGTTTCCGAGCCGCAGGAGACTTACGAGATCGGTCCGGCGGCGCTGCTGGCCTTGATCCGCGAGGAAAAGCCGGAGACGGTGAGGGTTTTCAACCTGCTCAAAGAACTGCACCGTCTGGTAGAAAAAGAGGGCCGCGCTGCGCCCTATCTCTTTTCCATCGGCGAACGCGCCGAAGAAATCCGTCGCCGTTTTGAGGAGCGGCAGATTGAAGCGCAGCAGGCGCTGCAAGCCTTAGATGAACTGGTGCAGCAGCTCCATAAAGCTCATGACGAACGCAGCGCCAGCCCCCTTTCCCCGCAGGCCTTTGCGGTGGAGTGGTGGCTGCGCACCCGGCAAGTGACGCCGCAGCAGGCTATGCAGGTGGCCCAGAGCATGGAACTCACTCTGGCCGAATTCCCTCACTGGATGACCAATCGTCAACAAGAAGGGCAACTACGTGCCCAGCTCTACCGCGCTTTGCTCACCATTGGCGTGACCGAGGTTGTGCCCTGGGCCGATGCCATCCTCAATTTGCTGCGGAGGGCCGGCGCATGAAAAAAACTGCTGTCTCGGAATGGCTGCCGCTGGAGGAAGTCGTACCGCAAGACCTCTTCCGTGCCGAGGTGGCGGTCTGGGCGCAGCGCATTGGCGTCACCCCGCGCGAGATTCACATCCGCCCGATGAAGCGCAAATGGGCCAGTTGTTCCTCACGCGGACGGCTCACCTTTGATGTGGAACTGTTACGTCAGCCGGCCGCGTTTCGCCGCGAGGTGATTGTCCACGAATTGCTGCACCTGAAAGTGCCGAACCACGGGCCTCTGTTCAAGGCTCTTCTCAAAGCCTATCTCCAGGAACCGTAATCTCGTCAATTGGTGGCAACCTGAGGCGAAGCGCGCGAACAGGACCGGGCCAGACACCGCTTTTGGGGAAACTTGAGTTACGATTTCTCCAGCACCAACAGGTGTGAAAGCCCCCAGAAGCGGAGCGGGGTGTGCTCCAGGGTGTAGGTGATGGCGCGGAGGAGCCGCCCTAAGGCCGGGCGGCGGGCTACGACGTTATCATAGCCGGGGTAGATTTGGGTGTGGGCGATAACGCGCACCGGCAGGCCGGCAAAGAGCCGCCGCAGGCCGGGCGCGGTGTAGGCCCGCACGTGCGGCGCTAAACGGTTCCGCAACGGGTCGGGCAGCCAGTTGATGAAGGGTTTGTTGCCAAAGTGATACCGGCCCCGCCAGTAGAGGCCGTGCGTCTCAAAGGGATAGAGCCGGTTGGGGACGAAGATCACGATCCGCCCGCCGGGGCGCGTGACGCGCACCAGCTCCCGCGCACAGGCGGCATCGTCGATGACGTGCTCCAGCACCTCGTGCGAGAAGACCACGTCAAAGGCGGCATCGGCAAACGGCAGCGTCTCGCCGACCGCCTGCGCCACCCCGCGCGCGCGGTGCCGGGCCTCCTGAGCGCGGGGGAACTCCACCTCAATGCCGAAGACCGCCGGCGTATAACGCTGAAACGCCTGCGTGTACATCCCCAGCCCGCAGCCGACATCCAAAACGCGCCGCCCTTCCAGAGGAGCGTAACGGCGCACTAAGGCCAGCCGGCGCTCCTGTCCGGCCCGCCAGACGAACGAGGGGTTGCCGCGCCGCGCCGCCTGCTCCAGCTCGCTCACCGGCCCTCCTGGAAACGTTGCGCCAGCTCCAGCTGGAGCCGTTCGCGGGTGTGCGCCAGCGGGATCCGGTCCACGATGGGCGCGAGGAAGCCCTGCACCAGCAGCCGCTCGGCCTCCGAGCGGGGCAGGCCGCGCGCCTGGAGGTAGAAGAGCTGCTCCGGGTTGGGCCGGGAGAGCGTGGAACCGTGGCTGCATCGGACATCGTTGGCCAAAATCTCCAACCCGGGGATGGAGTGGGCATGGGCGTCGTCTAACAGCAGGCTGTGGTTGGCCTGATAGCCCTCAGTCTGCTGCGCCTCTGGCTCCACGCGGATCATGCCGTAGAAGACGGTGCGGGCCGCGTCGCGCAGCACGTTGCGGAAGAGCAGATCGCTGGTGGTCTGCGGCGCGCGGTGGTGCTGATAGGTGCTCTGATCCAGCCGCTGTTCGCCGTGGGCAAAGGCGAACCCTTGCATGAGCACCCGCGCTTCCGGCGCGACCAGCTCGCTCCGCAGGAACTCCTTGGTGGTCTCGCCGCCGAGCGCACCGCTCAGCCAGAGCAGGTTGGCCCCCCGTTGGAGCGTGGCCTGCTGCGTGCTGACCGTCCAGCGGTGCGCGCCCCAATGTTGCAGGCTGATATAGCGGATCTGAGCGCCTTCGCCGGCCACGAGGGTCACCGTTTCGGCGTTGAGCTCGGGCGCGCGCTCGTGCGAGAAGCGGTCGTGGAGCAGCGTGACCCGGCTGCCGGCCTCTGCCACGATCAGCGTGCGGGGCAAGCCGCTCCCGGCGTCGGCAGTGTAAGCGGTCAGCAGTTGCAACGGCAGCGCCATCTTCACGCCCGCCGGGACGTAGACGAACGCGCCGCCGTGCCAGAGCGCGGCATTGAGCGCGGTGAATTTGGAACTGTCGGCGCCCGGTTCGGCGGGCCAGTGGGCGCGGATCAGCGCGCCGTGGCTTTGGAGCGCCCGGTGCAGGTCTTCCAGGATCACGCCCTGCCGGGCCAGCTCAGGCCGGAGCGTGCCGTAGGCGCGGCTCCCGTTGAGATGGATGAGCGTCCCCCCGACCAGGTTCGCCGGCACGATGCAGGCCTGGCAGGGGATGGGGAGCTCGTCCAGGGTAGCCAGCTGCACCGTATCCAGCCACCAGCGGAGGGTCTCCAGCGGGAAACGCTGGGCAGGGGTGCGCCGCCAGGCCTCCTCTTGGGACGTGGGGAGCGGCAGCGCCGTGTAACGCTCCCAGGCAGCCTGCCGCGCCGCCAGCATCCATTCCGGTTCCGCATGGAAGGCGGAGAGCGCCGCCACCGCTTCCGGGCCGGGCTGCCACCACTCTGTGAGGGCCTGATTCATCCGACGCTCCCTTCCATCTGGAGCTGGATCAGCCGGTTGAGTTCCACCGCATATTCCATCGGCAGCTCCTTCACGAACGGCGCCAGGAAGCCGTTGATGATGAGACTGGAAGCCTCGGCCTCGCTCAAGCCGCGGCTCATCAGGTAGAAAAGCTGTTCTTCGCTGATCTTGCTCACCGTCGCTTCGTGTTCCACCTGCGCGTCGTCCTCGTGGACTTCCAGGTAAGGGTAGGTATCAGAGCGGGAGTACGGGTCAAGCAACAGCGCGTCGCAGGCGACTTTGGCCTGCGCGCCGGTCGCGCCGGGGTTGATCCGCACCAGCCCGCGAAAGCCGGAACGCCCGTTCCCCTTGCTGATGGATTTGGAGGTGATGGTGGAGGTCGTCGCCGGGGCCAGATGGATGGCTTTCGCGCCGGCGTCGTAATGTTGCCCGTCGCCGGCAAAGGCGATGGACATAATCTCCCCGTGGGCGCGCGGGCCGCTCAACACCACGGCGGGGTACTTCATGGTTTTGTAGCTCCCTAAGTTGGCGTCCACCCAGTACATGCTGCCTTCGGCCTCTACCTTAGCGCGCTGCGTGACCAGGTTGTAGACGTTGCGCGACCAGTTCTGGATGGTGGTGTAGCGGGCGCTGGCGCCGCGTTTGACCAGGATTTCAATCACGCCGGTATGCAGGGATTGCCTGGAGTAGGAGGGCGCGGTGCACCCTTCTATGTAATGCACCTTGCTGCCCTCGTCGGCGATGATGATGGTGCGCTCAAACTGTCCCAGCCCCTGCGCGTTGATGCGGAAGTAGGCCTGCAAGGGGATGGCGACCTCCACGCCGGGCGGCACGTAGACAAAGCTGCCGCCCGACCAGAAGGCGCTGTTCAGCGCGGCGAATTTGTTGTCGCCGACGGGCACCACAGTCCCGATATGCGCGCGCACCAGGTCGGGATAGTCGCGCACGGCGGTATCCATATCCACGAAGATGATGCCCTGCTCTTCCCACTCGCGCTTCAGCGCGCCGTAGACCGCTTCGGAATCAAATTGCGTCTCCACGCCGGCCAGGAACTTCTGCTCGGCTTCCTGAATGCCCAGGCGGTCAAACGTCTCTTTGATTTCGGCAGGCACCTCTTCCCAGGAACCGGCTTTCTTTTCGGTCGGGCGCATGTAATAGGTGAAATCGTCAAAGTTGAGGGCGGTCAGGTCCACGCTCCAGGTGGGCACGGGCATCCGCAGAAAGACCTGCAGCGCCTTCAGGCGGAACTCCAACATCCACGGCGGCTCCCGCTTGACGGCAGAGATTTCGCGCACAATATCCTCGCCCAGCCCCGGCCTGACGGCGTGCGCATACGCCACCTCGGTCGTGAAATCGTACCGGGACTGGTCTTTCAACTGCCGTAAATCATCAGTCATCCCCCTACCTCTTTTTCCAGCCACTCGTAGCCGCGCTCTTCCAGCACAGCCACCAGGCTGGCATCGCCCGATTGAACGATCTGCCCTTTGTAGAAGATATGGACCAACTGCGGCTGGATGTAGTTGAGGATGCGCTGGTAGTGGGTGATGACCAGCAGCCCCATTTGCAGCTCGGCGTGCAGCCGGTTGACCCCCTCGGAGACAATGCGCACGGCGTCAATGTCCAGGCCAGAATCGGGTTCATCCAACACGGCAAAGGCGGGGCGCAGGAGCGCCAGCTGGAGGATTTCGGCGCGCTTTTTCTCGCCGCCGGAGAAGCCTTCGTTAAGATAACGGCGCAGGAAGAGCGGATCAATCTGGAGCCGTTTGAGCTGTTCGTCTAATTCTTTGCGGAAAAGCCCCATCGGCATCAGCCGGGCCTGAATGCGGCTGTCGCCCTGTTGCCGGGCCTGCTCGCCGTAGCCGCGCTGGGCGCTGACCGCCACATGGAGGAAGTTCTGCAAGGTGACGCCGGGAATGGCAACCGGATACTGCATCGCCAGGAAGAGGCCGCGCCGGGCGCGCTCGTCAGGCGTCAGCCCTAAGAGGCTCACGCCGTCCAGCAGAATGTCACCCTGCGTGACCGTGTAGTGGGGATGCCCCATCAGCGTATACGAGAGCGTGCTCTTGCCGGAGCCGTTTGGCCCCATCAGGGCATGGATTTCCCCCCGGCGCACGGTCAGGTTCACGCCTTTAAGGATCTCTTTCCCCCCTACCGAGACGTGCAGGTCGCGGATCTCCAGAGTTGATTCGGCCATCCGGTTGCTCCTTAACGCAATAGTGACAAGTGAGCCGTGAATGGTGAGCCGTCGGCACCAGTATTACTCACTGCTCACCGCTCTCTGCTCACTGCTCACCGCTCTCTGCTTACTGCTCACTGCTCTCTGCTTACTTTCGTTTGTAGCGCGCTTCAGCACCGTCTGTGCCGCGCTCCAAACGTTACCAGTATAGCCGAATCACCGGTTTTGTCAAGAAAATATCTTCTTAATTTGACCCCCAATGGCTCCCTATCGTGGGTAAGGTCGTGTTCTCTGATGACCACAGACCACAGACCGCAAGCCACAGACCGCCGACCACCCTGGCTGCCCGTGGTCTGTGATCCGTCGTCCGTGGGCTCCTGCTCAGCCGCCGATCAGCCGCGTGGGGCCGCTCTCCTGCGTGCGGCGCTCCAGCGCGGCGACCCCGCGCGAGACGGAAAGCGTCAGCACCAGATAGAGCAGCGCCACCAACGTCCAGCCTTCCAGCGGGACAAACGCCGTGGAGATGAACTCGCGCCCCCGGCGGGTCATATCGGCGACGGCGACGACGGAGACGAGCGACGAATCCTTGAGCAGCGTGATGAACTCGTTGCCGATGGCCGGCAGGATCAGCCGGATGGCCTGTGGCAGGATGATGGTGCGCATCGCCTGTCCGCGCGTCATGCCGAGCGCGCGGGCCGCCTCCATCTGGCCGTAGGGGACTCCCTGGAGGCCGGCGCGGAAGATCTCGGTCATGTAGGCCCCGTAGCAGATCGTCAGGCCCGCCACCGCCGACCAGAAGGCCGATAGCTGCGCCTCAATCAGAGCCTGGCCAAACGCGCTCCAGGCCGGGATGAGCCGCTGGATCAGCAGCCCCACCCGGTCCAGCACCTGCGGGAAGGCGTAGTAGATAAAGAGCAGCTGCACCAGCAGCGGGACGCCGCGCACGATCTCCACGTAGAGCGCGGTGGCAGTGCGGATGGGGCGCGCCGGCGAGACGCGCCCCAGACCGCCCAGCAGCCCGGCCAGGATAATCAGCGCGAAAGAGATGACGCTGATGGTGATCGTCACCCAGAGGCCATCGGCCAGAAAGCGTCCCATGCGCCAGAACGGATCGGGCCAGAGCAGCATCAGCAGCGCCACCACGCCGCAGACGCCGGCGAAGAGCGCCCACCAGCGGTCCACGGCGGGCAGGCGTCCCCAGGCCGCGTGCCCCTGGAGAGGAGCCTCCACGCGGACCGGCAGTTCCGGTTGAGCCAGCGAAGTTTTCAGCATCGGCGGTCCTCCTTGCATTAGGGTTATGGGTGAGCGGTGAGTAGCGAGCAGTCAATCCCTGCTCACTGCTCACTATTCACTGCTCCTATTCACTGGACTCACTGCCCGGCCGGCGTAGCGCCGCTCAGCCAGCGTTGCTCCAACGTGGGGATCAGGTTTTGGGCTTTGACCTGGGCCAGCCCCTGGTTGATTTTGGCCAGCAGGGCCTCTCCGCCCGGTTTGACGGCGATGCCGTACCATTCTGCGGTGAACGGCTGGCCGGCGATTTGCAGCTGGCCGGCATATTGATTCACATAGCCTGACGCCAGGGGGTTATCCACCACCACAGCATCCAGGTTCTGGTTCAGCAGGTCCAGGAAGGCCAGGTCAATCGTGTCGTAAGTTTTCAGCGTGGCCCCGGCGATCTTCTCAATCTCCAGCGCGCCGGTGGTGCCGATCTGCGCGCCGGCCACGTGCCCGGTCAGATCGGCCGGCCCCTGGATGGCGGTCTCCCCGGCGCGGACCACGACCACCTGCCCGGCGTTGTAATACGGCTCGGAGAAGAGCATCTTTTGCTTGCGCTCATCCGTGATGGTGATTGATGAAATTGCGGCGTCGTATTCGCCCTGGGCCACGCCGGCCAGCAGCGAATCAAAGCCGACATTGACGAATTGCACTTCAAAGCCACCGGCTTCGGCAATGGCGCGTATCAGGTCAATATCAAAGCCGACGATCTGTTTGTCGCTTTCCTGGACGTACTCAAAGGGGGGCCAGGTGGCATCGGTGGCAACCTTGATGACCGCCGTTGATTGCTGCTGGCAGCCCACCAGCGCCAATACTACCACTGCCAACACGGCCAGCCATACTCCACTTTTAAACCGGGTCATCGCATCCTCCTTCTGGATTTACTGGATTTACTGGGTTTAGTCGTTGAGTCAGTCAGTCATTTTGCCCTTGAGCCCATCGTGTTTGATTTTTCAGCAGGCCTCACCCCCTTTAAAAAAGGTTTGCCGGGCGCCAGGCGATCCCCCAGTCTTGAGCCGATACAAAAACCGGCTGCCAGACCATCGTTTGGGTCTGGCAGCCGGTACCTGGGCACGCTTCAGGTATGCGGCATTATCCAGACCCGGGGTCTGGCTTCTTAACACCCTGCTTACGCAAAAGCAAACGGGTCATTTTACCGCATCCTCGCGCTCGTGACTGAGTTTTGCTGGATCAAAACAAAAACCCCCCAGACCTCAGGTCTGGGGGGTTTAGGTAATCTGGTGTTAGCATTCAAGCATCAAAAATACCACCCAACCTGAGCCACTCAGGGGGGCAACGCTTGCTCTGCTTCAGCTCCAAAACCAATCGTTGAGACATGACTTCACTCCGCTTACGAATAACAATACCATAAGCTATCAGGATGTCAAGCAGGGCTTACGCATCGGGGGGAAATTGCTCCGCCCCGGCCCTTGACAACGGCTGTACCGAGCGGTATAATCAGACCAGTTCCGATACAACGTCTCAAATAAGCCAATGGACAACCGTTCCAGAATTCTGACATGCGCTTTAGAGCTCTTCGCCGCCCGCGGGTACGACGCCGTGGGGGTGCAAGAGATCGTGGATGCGGTCGGTATCGCCAAGCCCACGCTCTACCACTTTTTTGGGAGCAAGCGCGGGCTGTTAGATACGCTGTTGGCCGAGCATTTCAACGTTCTCTATGCCACCGTTGAACAAGCGGCCGCCTACCGGGGCGATTTGCCCCTGACGCTCAACCGGATCGCCGCGGCCTATTTCAAATATGCCAGCGACCACCGGCTTTTCTATCGGCTGCAGTTAGGTCTGTGGTTCGCACCGCCAGACAGCGAGGCCTTTCAGGCTGTGGCGCGGCTGAACGAAAAGCAACAAACCCTCCTGGAGCAGCTCTTTATCCAGGCGGCGGACGACCACGGTAACATGAAAGGCCGTCACCGTGCGTATGCCGCCACTTTCTTGGGGATGCTCAATACTTACATCAGCCTCTCTCTCAATGGTTACACAGAGCTGGACGACGAATTGGTTTACAAGGCGGTGCACCAGTTCATGCACGGGATTTTCTCGTAGCCGGTCTCTTTTTTTGTCTTTTGAATGTACCGAACGGTACAAAACATTTCTCTTGAGGAGGTCATCTCATGGCTCACTGGGCGTATGATGCGATCTTTTACCACGTTTACCCGTTGGGGTTCTGCGGCGCGCCACCCCGTAACGATTTCTGCTCCCCCGTCGTCCCGCGCCTGACTCAGCTGTACGGCTGGATAGATCACCTGCGGGAATTGGGCGTCAACGCCCTGTATCTGGGGCCGGTGTTTGAATCCAGCGCCCACGGCTATGACACGGCCGACTACTACCGCGTGGACCGCCGTTTGGGGGAAAATCAAACTCTGGCAGAGGTAGTGGAAGCTCTGCACAGGAACGGCATCCGCGTGATTCTGGATGGGGTTTTCAACCATGTCGGGCGCGATTTCTGGGCCTTCCGCGACGTGCTGGAGCGGCGCGAACAGTCAGCGTACCGCGACTGGTTCCACGGGTTGACCTTTGGGCGCTCCAGTCCCTACGGTGATCCCTTCTCCTACGAAGGGTGGAGCGGCCATTACGACCTGGTCAAGCTCAACCTGCACCACCCGGCCGTCAAAAGCCACCTGTTTGAAGCCATCAGCTGCTGGATCAGGGAATTTAACCTGGATGGCCTGCGGTTGGACGCGGCCGATTGCCTGGAGCTGGGATTTTTGCGGGAACTGGCCGCTTTCTGCCGCAGCCAGCGCTCCGACTTCTGGCTGTTAGGTGAGATCGTGCATGGCGATTACCGGAAATGGGTCAACCCGGAAACGCTGGATTCTGTCACCAATTACGAATGCTACAAGGGGCTTTACTCCAGCCATGCCGACGAAAACTACTTTGAGATCGCCTATGCCTTAAACCGCCAGTTCGGCCAGGGGGGACTCTATCGCTACCTGCCGCTGTACAACTTCGCCGATAATCACGACGTGAGCCGGGTGGTCAGCAACCTTAAAGAGCCGGCCCATCTCTACCCGCTCTACTGTCTGCTTTTTACCATGCCCGGCGTCCCCTCCATCTACTACGGCAGCGAGTGGGGTCTGGCGGGCAAAAAGGAACCCGGAAGTGATCGCGTCTTACGGCCCGCCGTAGACCTGGCAACGGCCGCGCAGACCAGCCCGCATCCCGACCTGGCCGGGACCATCGCCCGCCTGGCGGCCATTCGGCAACGCTTGCCGGCCTTGCGCTACGGGGATTACCGGGAGCTCTTGACCAGCCACGAGCAGTTCGCCTTTGCCCGGCAGACAGAGACTCAAACGGTGGTCGTGACCTTGAACGCCGCCGACCAACCGGTCCCGTTGGAACTGCCGCTGCCCACCGCCAACGGCCGGCAATTAGTGGACCTGCTCAATCCAGACGATACGTTCCCGGTAGTGAACGGGCGCGCGAAAATCAACCCGGTCTGGCCGCATTGGGCGCGCATCATGGTGGTTGCCTGAGCTGCCGCGCACGAAGCGCGGCCGCGCGTCCCGTAGCAGGGGACGTCCATCCGGCGGACCCACGCGGTAACCGGGCAGGTATCATCCATTGGAACTCCGCATAGCACACCGGCGCGGCGGAAAGGTCAACGGAGAGTTTTCACGCGCCGGGGAAATGGCGCAGCAGACGCGGCGGGGCCAGCAGGGTGCGAAGCGCGCCGGCGGAACAGTCTGGGCCGGCCGTCCAGCGCACCAGCCGGAGCTCGCCGCCTTGCAGTTCTAAACCGGTGATGACGCCGGGCACCAGACAGCTGCCGGTATTAAAATAGGGCGCTGCGCTGTAAGCAGCCGAACGCGGATGGTGGGTGTGGCCGCAAATCAGCAGTTGTTGGCGGGCCGCCGCCCAGGCCAGGAGACGCCGCTCCAGGGTGACGTAATCCCGGTCCAGGTCACGCCATTGGGCTAACTGCGCCAGGCCCCACAGGCGGGCCCGCCGCCACAGATACCGCACGGCCAACCGGCTCAACGTGCCGAGACGGTCACTTTTGAAATCGGCCTGGTGCCCATGGACAACAAAAAGCCGCTGTTGGGTCCGGGTGTGACGCAAAATCAGGCTTTCCACCGTCGGTATCCCATCTTTGACAACCGGCCGCCGGAGGTCGCCGCCCAAATCATGGTTGCCGGTGATTAAATGCAGCCGGCCCTGCCGGTAAAACTGGTGCAGCAGATCAAAAACGCGCCCGTGGGCCTGACGGATGGAACAGAAGCGACGGTTCTGCCAGAGTTCATCGCCGTCCCCAACCTCAATGTAGGTAAAACCAGCCTGATTGTAGAAACCTAATACCTGGAGGAACAGAGCTTCGTTGCGGGCAAATTCGTCGGCCCGGCTGTTGTCGCCGCGATGACAATCGCTGAAGAAAACCAGCCGCGAGTCATCATCAAAGGGGATTTCCTGGGCCAGCTCATAGGCCCGAGTGAGGCGGCGAGCGGCTCCCGCCGCCCCCCAATCACGGGTCGGCCCGCGTCCGGGCCGGATGCGCGGAGCAAGGATCAGATCTTCTGCGGTGACGGACATACTGAAATGGTAGGGCGGAGTAGTTCAGGAGATCTGCAGTTGCCACTGCCAGCAAGGCTGGGTGGGCAATGGTTCCACGTCCAGACCCGACGGCCGCAGCTGGTCGGGCAGTGCCGCTGCCATAGCAGTGGCCGGCTCTGACGGGACAGCAGTCAGACAGGTCTCCAGGTCAGGGGAACAGGCCGCCGTCAAATCCAGCGATAACGGCGTCACCGAGACCACCTTTTCTACCAGCACCGCCCACAGATCAGACTCAGGCTCAGAGCGTTCGGGGTCGGCGATCAGCCGGTAACCAGGACGGCCCTGCCCCTGGTCACGCTCCGGCGGCAAAGGGATAAAATAGCGCCGCCGTGACAGGCGCGTCCACTGCCAGGGGGTTTCCGGAGTAGCGGTAGCCGGCACGTTGACGTTCAAGGCATCCACGCCAAAAGGCAGGCCCGGACCCGCCAGCAGCGCGGCGGCGAAACGCTGAACGTAAGCCCGGGCGGCTGTGTAATCGGCCGTCGCATCCCCACTCAAATGATAAGCCTGATCCATCTCCAGGGAGACGGCCAGGGCCGGGATGCCAAAAGCGCCGCCCTCTAAGGCCGCGCCGACGGTGCCGGAGACGGTGACCTCGGTGCTGAGATTAGCCCCAAAGTTGATCCCGGAGACGACGAGGTCAGGACGGCGGGGAGCCAGTTCCAGGACTCCATGCACCACGGCCAACGCCGGGCTGGCATCCAAGGCATAGGCCACGACCGGGATGCCGTCCACTTCCCGGTCCGCTACCATCAAACGCCCGGAGACGTGATGCGGCATGGAACGGCCAGCGCCGGACCACTGGCGATCCGGCGCGACCACCAGGAGCTCGCCCAACGGCAACAGGGCGGCCACGGCCGCCCACAAGCCCTGGGATTCAATGCCATCGTCATTGGTGACCAATATCAGAGGTTGAGCCATTGAGAAACCTCCCGGAGCGATTGGTCCAGGGTCCAGCGTGGTGAGACCAGGCGATCGGTGGCCGCCAGCGCCGTATATTCGGCGAGCAAGCCGTCCAGAATGGTCTCCCAGCGCTGGGATTCGGCGTACCGGCGGGCCTGTTCGCCCAACCGGTGAGCGCAGTCGGGGAATTGGAGTAAGACGCGGACCTGCCCGACCAGCTCCCAGATGTCATCGGGGGCAAACAGCAGCCCATTCTCACCGTCGCGCACATGATCCACCGGGCCGCCGGAACGCGGCGCTACCACCGGCAAGCCGGAAGCCATGGCTTCCAGGATCACATTGCCGAAGGTCTCATTGGCCGAAGGGAAGACGAAAAGATCGGCGGAGGCGTAGGCATGGGCGAGGGCTTCCCCCTGCAGGTAGCCGGTGAAGACGGTGTTCGTATCGGCAAAGTATGCCTCCAGCGCCGCGCGTTCCGGCCCGTCGCCGACAATCGCCAGGCGCACCTCCGGGTGGATGTCCAGCAGCGGGCGCAGCCACTCCACCCGTTTTTCCACAGCCAGACGGCCCACGTACAGCAAAAGCGGCGCTTCCGGGCAGCCGCCGGTCAGCCGAATCCGCCAGGGCTCGCTGCGATGGCGGGGATGAAAGTGCCCGGTATCCACCCCCCGTCCCCAAACCTTGACCCGCTCAAAGCCCTGGGCCTGGAGCTCCGCCTGCGTGAACCGCGAGGGGCAGAGGGTCAGATCAGCCTGGTTATGCAGCCAGCGGAAGTAGGCCCAGGTCGGTTCCCGGAACCAGCTCAGGCCGTAACGGGCCGTGTAACCGGGGATATCGGTATGGTACGAAGCGACGGTCGGTATTCCCAGTTCACGGGCCTGGCGCAAGCCGGTCAATCCCAGCAGGGCCGGGTTGACCAGATGCACCACGTCAGGCCGGAAAGCGCGCAAGCGGTCCCGCACATCTACGCCCGGAGCGACCAGTTTCAGGTCACGGTAAAGCGGGAAGGCAAAACTGGGCAGGCCCACGATGGGGGTCTGGGCGTATTGCGCTGGTGCGCCCGCCGGCGCAAACATCAGGCTGGTGTGGCCACGCCGGGCCAGATGGTCCAGCAAATGACAGAGCGTGTTAGCCACCCCATCCCACTTGGGCAGAAAGGTCTCGGCAAAGAGCGCAATCCGCAAAGTCTCATCCTCCTTAGCCATCCAAAAACCAGCCAAAGCACTCAATCAATTCACTTACCTGGCATTGTGCCAACCTATCCCAGGCATCTTGATCTTACCCGATGAAGATTAAGGCTGATTTAACATCGCGTTAAAGTTTGTTTAAGCATAGCGCGAGGGGGTCAGGCTGATGGGCGATCAGGGCAGTTTTTGGGATTACCGATCCCAGGCCGCCGCCAGGGAAAAGCAAAAAAAGAGTTTTCTGCGCGGCTTTGCTGCGCGCAGAAAACTCCGTAAAAAACCAGACCATTGCAATGGCTGAGGGATGGTTTAGGGTTCCAGGGCTACCTCGCGGCCGAAATTCTCGGTTTCCTCCAGGCGCTGGCGGATCGCCGCCTGTAGCGGGACGATAAACTGAGCGGCGTCGTCTGGCTTCAGGGCTTGCAGGCGCAGCACTTCCGCCATGATCATGTCCATCTCGCTGGCTAAGTTGACCAGGTGCGCTTCCAACCGGTCCAGCTGGTTACAGATCGCCTGGAGCCGGGCCTGCCGCTCTTGCAGGGCCCGATAGGATTCGGCGTATTGCTGCCGTACCTGAGCATCCTGGGTGTGCTCCAGGGCATACTGCATCTGTTGCAGCTCGGCCTGCCAGTTCTGGGATTGCGAGACCAGCCGGTAGTTCTCCAGAGCCGTCATCCGCTCACAAAGGTGGTGCGCCACATCCACCAACGCCTTAATTTCATCCATCACCGGCTGCAACTGTTGCCGGGTGCGCAGCGGGGTAGCATTCAACGCATTGAAGAGCCGGACCTGGCTGCGCTCCAACCGTTCAAAAGAACGTTGGAAGCGCTGCGCGATGGGCGCGCGGCTCTGCATCTCATGGCTAAGCCGCAGAGCCGGATCGCGCGCCACGTTGAAGACCATCAGCCCCCAGATCAGCAAGCCCACCGGGAAGAGCCACCAGGCCGCGATCAGCCCGGCCACGACCGCTGCGCCCAGGACAAAGAGGTTAACCGGATGCAGTACTCCCACCCACCACGGTGAACGAATCATGCTTGCTCCCCTATTCATTGATTAGAAGAAAGTGGCAATCTCGCCATAGACCGTCGTAATCGTCTTGGGATCGCCCTGGTACAACTTGCCCCCGGTAGTTTCAGCGATCTGTTGGAGCACTTGCTGATCGGCATCTTTCCCATAAGCGATGGTGAAGATCTTGGTGCCGGTGCCGCTCTCACCGGTAGCGCCAATCTGGGCGCTCAGTTCTGCCAGCGAAAGCGTAGAGGCGGTATCATCGCCATCGGAAAGGACGACGATGGCCCGGATGTGCCTGGGATCCCCTTCCTGCTCCAGCGACTCATAAGCCAATTGCACGGCGTCGTAAAGCCGGGTATTGCCGCCCTCCATGATCCCACTGATGTGACGTAAGACCTCCTCCCGCTTCTCCCCCAATGGCGAGAGCGGCGTCAACGGAATCATTTGATCGCTGAATAACAGGACTTGCAGCCGGTCACGATCATCTAACAGATTCACAAACTGGGTCAGGCTCTGGCGGGCGGCGCTGATCTTTTCGCCGGCCATGCTGCCCGAGATATCCATGACCACCACCAGGTCCACCGGCTTTTTCGTTTCGCGCCACAGCTGTTGGATGGCCGTGATCGCGGTGGCCGGCGGCACTTCCAGCACCGTCTGCGGCTGGGAGGGGTCTACGCCATGGGCCGTATCCAGAGGCGAGGAGAGCGGAATCGCCGGATCGGCCGGCCGGAAGCCCAGTTCCATAGCCTTCAACTGCTGGGGCCGGCCCAGCAAAAAAGTCTGGAAAGCCTCAGCCGCCGCACGCTGTTCCGGCGTCACCCACGGAGCGTTGAGGATAGCGTAGGGGTGATTGCTCCAAAAGGTCCCTTCTTTGGGATAGATGGCCACGACCGGCAATTGTGAGCTCTGGCCGGCCAGACGGCGGCTTTCCTGTGCCACGACAAGGTTTTCATACATCACAGCGGCGCTCAAATAAGAGGGACCGCGCTCAAACATCCGCTCGGCGAAGAAGCCGGTGCTGGTCCCGTAATGGATGATGCTGCTCTCCACCGCCGCCATCAATTCCCGGACCTGCGGCCGCTGGAGATCGGCTGGGGTCAGGCCCCGCTGTTTGCTGGCCCCGGCGTAAGCTTCGGCAATGACCGCCACCAGACCGCTATTGCTGTACTCAGGATGGGTATGGCCGAACTTAAACGTCCCCCAGGCCGGATAGCCGTAAGCAGCCCAGCCCTCGGTGGAAGTGGCTAAGGCCGCGATGTCGGCCCATCCAATCGTCTTTTGGGGCCAGCCCAACACCTCCGCCATCGGCCGCCAGAGCGCGATCACCACCGGGCTGAGCACCAGATCTTTGGGCGTGCCTGCCACCAAATCATCGGCGTGTTGCTGACGCCACTCGGCATTGGCAACCGGAATGTAAACCGAGGAGGCCGGACTCCACACCGTGGGTTGCAAGGTGCCATCCAGAATGCCCCGGACCGACTCAATAGAGCCGAGCGGCGTGGCCTCCACCACAATCGTAGCACCTTCGGGCGTTTTGTTTTTCGCCGCGTTGTACTGTTCTACCAGCGGTTGCAGCCACTCTTTCTTCTCCGACCCATAGACGATTGTCACCGTCACCGTCTTGCCGCCCACCAGCGGCAAGGGGCCACCACAGGCCCCTACCAGCCCCATCACCAGGATGCTACTCACCATAAGAGCCAGCAATCGCGGCCGCATAGAACCTCCCTTAGAAAATAGCGCTTTGCTTGTAGTCAGGCGCTTTAGCGCCGTCCATCGCGCTAAAGCGCGTTACTACGAGCCAATTCTCATCCCCCTGCTGGTGAAGGCCAGTGCATGGGGAATCCTCTGACAAAGATGAAGGCGGAAGGATAAAATCTCCCTTGAAAAGAGCGTGAAAAGTTTGTAGTCAGACGCTTGAGCGCCGTCTTAGCCGCGCTGGACGCCCGGCGGTCAACCGCCGGGCTGGCCAGCAACGCCCCGTGAACGGGGCTACGGCAGCCCGGTTTACCGGGCGTGACTTGGGTAGCCGGGCGATTGATCGCCCGGCTACCCACCAGGGGGAAAAACAAGTCGCCCGGTGTTACCGCATTTAATTTTTAAAGGCCATCAGCGCGGCACTACGAGCTAATTTTCATCCCACTGCTGGTGAACACCAGTGCATGGGGAATTCCCTGAAAAATTTTAAGAAGTATGAAGGATGAAGGCGAAAGGATAAACAGGCACCTCACTACAAGCTGTAACGCCCGGCTCACGCTACCGTTGAACATGGCGCGACCAGAAATCCAGCAGCGTACTGAGGACCGTGCCGGGCGGCGTGGTGATCTCCGGGGGCAGGTCAGGGCGCAGGCCGTTCACCGCATACCGTTCAAACGGGCTGCCGGGTTGCTGGAGCGAGACGGTCGGGTTGACCGGCCGGAAGCCGTGATTCAACAGCGCCCTCTGCTGGCTCTCCGGCGTTAGCAGAAAATCCACGAACAGGCGCGCCGCTTCGGCTTTCTCCGGCGTCACCCACGGCGCATTCAGCACACAAAAGGGATGGTCGCTCAAGTGCGTCGCCGGTGGGTAGTAAACTTGCAGGGAACCGTACCGGCCCACGGCATTATCGGCCTGCTCAATGGCCGTGGATTCATACACCGCCACGATGTCGTACATGCTCGGCCCATAAGCGATGATCTCCTGCATATAGGTGCCGGTGCTATCGCCAAACTTGCTGATCGTCCCCTCAAATTCGGTGAACCACTGTTGATACCCGGCATCAGATAGAATATCGGCAGAGGTCAGGTCAGCGGTCTTGCCAAAATAGTTGTAGGTCATCAACAGAATGGTCTGAAAGCCACTGTTGGATTTGAGCGGATCGGTATGGCCGAACTTGATGTAGCCCCACTCGGGATGCCCATAGGCGCCCCAGCCCTGAGGGTTGAGCAGCGCGTCGTGCAACCGCTTCCACATGTTGCCGTTGGGATGGTCGCCCCAGAGCACCTGCGCGCGGTCGCGCCAGGCCACCAGGACTAACGGCGTCTGCACCACCGAACGGCAGGCCTGGGTATCGGCCACGTTGACCAGCGGCGTCCCGAACTTGCTGGCGGAGAGGTCCTGCAAGATGGAGATTTGGAGCATACTGGCCGGGCTGATGAGATCGGGTTGTGCTTTGCCGTCCAGCACCGCCAGGTAGATCTCCCGCGAGCCCATCTTTTGCAGTTGCACCTGGATGGGGCGGCCATTGACCCGCGTGTGAGTCGCCTCAAACAAGGGGATCACTTCCTGGAGCCAGGCCTCTTTTTCGGTTGAATAGAGCACCTGGACCACCACCGGCTCCGGCGGCGGCAAGAGCAGCTCGCGCAAGGGAGCGTAAGCATAACCGCGGACTACCGGCGAGACCAGCGCCGCGATCAGGACTCCAAGGCTCAGCAAAAGATAACTTACCGCTAAGAGCCAGTTAAGACGTGGGGTTGACATCTGCACCTGCCCTGGGATTTACCCAAACCGCCCCGTGATATAATCCTCAGTCCGCTTGTCTTTGGGATTGGTGAAGAGTTCGCGCGTGGGACCGAACTCCACCAGCTGCCCGCAGCGGGTCTCGTCAGTGTAGAAAAAGGCGGTGTAATCGGAGACACGCGCGGCCTGCTGCATGTTGTGCGTGACAATGATGATGGTGTAGTCGCGCGCCAGCTCGCGCATCAGCTCCTCAATCTTCAACGTGGCGATCGGGTCTAAGGCCGAGGCCGGCTCATCCATCAAGATGATCTCCGGCTTGATGGCGATGGCCCGCGCAATGCAGAGCCGCTGCTGCTGGCCCCCGGAGAGCGCCAGCGCGTTCTGGTGCAGTTTATCCTTTACCTCCTCCCACAGCGCGGCCTGCCGCAGCGATTGCTCCACCAGCGCATCGGCGTTGCCCCGGAAGCCGTTGATCCGCGCCCCCCAGACGATGTTATCGTAGATGGACTTGGGGAAGGGATTGGGCTTCTGGAAAACCATCCCGATCCGCCGCCGCACCTCCACCGGGTCTACCTCCGGCGCATAGATGTTCTGGCCGTGGAAAATGACCTCCCCTTCCAGACGCGCGCCCATAACCAGATCGTTCATCCGATTAAACGCGCGCAGCACCGTGCTCTTGCCACAGCCTGAAGGGCCGATCAGCGCCGTGATTTTGCGCGCCGGAAAGCGCAAGTTGATATCGCGAACAGCGTGGAATGCGCTGTAGTAAATATGCATCTCGCGGGTCTCCAGAACGTAATCGCCGTTGTGAAGCGGCGTTTCAGTATATGACGGAGTCTCCAATCGCAAATTAATCATCCTCACTCCTTAAATTCGGACCACTGACCACTGACCACGATCCTACCAGCCTGGTGGTTTGCCGTTCGCCGTCGGTGCTCTCCAGTAGTTTGTGGCCTGACGTCTGTCGTCTGTGGTCTCTTAAAGAATTACAGCCGCCGGCTAAACCGGTTGCGCAGCAACACCGCCGTGGCGTTCAGGGAAAGCAGCAGCACCAACAATACCAGAATCGCTGCCGCCGCCAGGTTGCGAAATTCCGCCTGCGGGCGGGCCGTCCACTGGTAAATCTGAATCGGCAGCGTGGTGAACTTGGAGAACGGACCGGTCGGATCCAGCGCAATGAACGTGGAGGCGCCGACTACCACTAACGGCGCTGTCTCGCCGATGGCACGGGAGATGGAGAGGATCGTCCCGGTCAGAATGCCCGGCAGCGCGTTGGGCAGCACGTGATGCCAGATTGTCTGCCACTGGGTCGCGCCGACGCCGTAACTGGCCTGGCGCAGCGAGCGCGGCACCGCGCGGATCGCCTCCTGCGCGTTGATGATCAACAGCGGCAGGACCAGTAACGCTAAGGTCAACCCGGCGGAGATGATCGTGCGCCCGTTGGCCGTGGTCGGGTCCACCGTCCCAAACAGCTTGCCGCTGGTCAACGGTTCCAGTCCGCGCACAAAGAGCGCCAGCCCCAACATCCCATAAATGATGGAGGGGACACCGGCCAGGTTGTTGATGTTGGTCTGAATGATCCGGTTGAACCAGTTGTCGCTGGCATACTCCTCCAGATAGATGGCGGCGCCCACGCCCACCGGGAAGGCCACCAGGATGGTGATCAGAATCGTCCAGAGCGAGCCTAAGATCGCCGTGCGCACCCCGGCCAGCTCCGGCTTGCTGGATTGCGGCTGGCGCAGAAACTCCGCCGTCAGCCAGGAGCGGAATTGCAGCTGCGCCTCCGGATACTTTTCGCGCACCTCGGCTTCAATGGCAGCCCGCCGGAAGAGTGAGTCGGGGAGCGACCAGGAGGCCATAATTTTGGGCTCCACCACCCGCTCCAGCACCAGCACGTAGACCTCCTCACGGGTCCGTTCTTCAAACGGCTTCTCGCTCTCAAACCGCCGCATCAGCCCTTTGGAGACATTAGCCCGCAGGGTTTCCGTCAATTGCTCCCGCGTCTGCTCTTCCAGCGGCACCCCTTCAATCGCCAGGCTGGCCGGATCCACCTTGTTTTGGATTGCCACCAGCCCAAACGACTGAATGATCACCTTATAGAGCAAGGCGCTCAGGAAGATAATCCCGATAATGGTGGAAGCCTGAAAAACCACCAGCCAGATCCGCGCCAGCCGGTTGCGCCGCTGGAGGTTGTGGCGTAAGGCTTCCCCTTCCGGCAAAGCGAGCTGCTGGCTCATTCGTAGACCTCCCGGAAGCGGCGGACGACGCGCTGGCTGATGATGTTCAAGGCCAGGGTGATGAGAAAGAGCAGCAAGCCAATAGCGAACAAGCTGTTGTAGTCCAGCGAATCGTAGCTGAGATCGCCGCCGCTGATGCGGACAATGTGGCCGGTCATCGTCTCGGCGGCCTTGAAGGGGTTGAAAGTGAAAGCCGGGCCGGCGCCGGCGGCCAGCGCCACGATCATCGTCTCGCCCACGGCGCGGGAGACAGCGACGATGATCGCCGCCCCAATGCCGGAGAGCGCCGCCGGCACCACGATCTTGACCGCCGTCTCAAACCGGGTCGCCCCCAGCCCGTAGGCGGCCTCGCGCAGCGCGCGCGGCACCGCGCTCAGCGCGTCCTCGCTCATGGAAGCCACCAGCGGCAGAATCAGAATCCCCATCACCAAACCGGCCGAAGCGGTATTGTAAATCTCCACCACATCCCGCCCGAAAATACTCCGCAAGAGGGGGGTCATAAAGGTCAACGCAAAGTAGCCGTAGACCACCGTGGGGATGCCGGCCAGCACTTCCATGATCGGCTTGAGCACGCTGCGGGCGCGCGCCGAAGCATATTCGCTCAAGTAGATGGCCACCGCCAGTCCCAACGGCAACGCCACCAGCATCGCTATCACCGTCGTCATCCCCGTTGCCGTGACCAGCGGCCAGATGCCGAACTCGCCAATCGTTGGTTGCCAGCGGGTCTTGGTGAAGAAATCCACCAGGCTGACCTCTGGGCTGCCAAAGAAGAGCCAGGCCTCTTTCCCCAATTCGTAAACGATGCCCAACGTGGTCAAAATAGAAACTGCCCCGCAGAAAAACAAGAACCCCTGGATCAGAGCCTCCCCGGGTCGTGGCCGTCGTCTTAAATTGATAGTTTTTTCACTGGTGACGATGCGTTCCATGGCCATCTCGCTTGCCATCCATCCCTCCTCGTAAAGGGCGTGAAAAGTTCGTAGTGAGGCGCTTGAACGCCTTTTCCACCGCGCTGAAGCGCGTCACTACAAGCTCTTTGCCAGCCTGCTGCAATAAACCGCAGCCCTATCCTCAATTCTCCGCCAACAAATTCGGAAGTCTTTAGACCATCTGACCACAGACCACTCTAACAGCATGTGGTCTGTGGTCAGTTTTCTGACGGCAGTGGCGTTACGCCACAGCGCCTTACTTCATCGCATCCAGCCAGGCCTGGCGAGAAGCGTTAAGCGCATCCAGGCTGGCCGGGAAGTACCCCACCTCACGGATCACGTCATCCACGTAAGTCAGGTAGAAGTTGATAAAGGCCGCCACCTGAGGCTTGTCTTTCATAATCTGGGCCGTGGAGTAGATAAAGAGCGGGCGGGCCAGCGGATACTCGTTGCTATCTACCGTCTGGGCGTTTGGCGCCACCCCATTGATGGAGAGCACGTTGAGCTTCCCGGCATTTTCCTGGTAGTAGGCGAAGCCGAAGTAGCCAATGGCATACGGGCTGCCCTCCACCCCCTGCACCAGCACATTGTCATCCTCAGACAGTTGCAGGTTCTTGGC